>Ga0116144_10001877_pt1 | contig 23861 bp, 20 predicted proteins | sample AD_UKC035_MetaG_FD_89746 | JGI IMG/M metagenome (GOLD analysis project Ga0116144, IMG submission 89746) | Active sludge microbial communities of municipal wastewater-treating anaerobic digesters from USA - AD_UKC035_MetaG | ecosystem: Engineered > Bioreactor > Anaerobic > Digestate | place: USA...
TCCCCAGGCCGGCCTATAAGCCGCATTCTGTGCGCGAGCGGGGCTCGCCGACGGCCATCTATCTGGGGGCGGTGTCTCCACCGACCTCGTGCAGCCGACCCAGCGCTCAAACGGTACGAGCAGCACCTTGCGCCTGTTTGGCCTTGCTCCCGGCGGGGGTTGCCTGGCCACGCCCATTACTGGGCGTGCCGGTAGGCTCTTACCCTACCTTTTCACCCTCACCCCTCACCCCCAACCCCTCTTCCCCAAAGGGAGAGGGGAGCGAGTGGGGGCACTGTGTCTCTGTGGCCCGATCCGGCAGGTAACGGCTGCGCTTGCAGCCGCCCCCGTCCCGGATGTTATCCGGCGCCGTGCTCTATGGAGTGCGGACTTTCCTCTAACGTTCAAAGAACGCCAGCGGCCGTCCGGCCAGCCTGGGGAATTTCATCATACCACGAAATTGGGCGCCTATATTGCAAAAAACGCAACACAGCCCGAAGTTGATCTTCGGGCTGTGTTGCGAACGATCGACACCATGCTTAGCGGAACAGCTCCATGGTGGTTGGCTTGGAGTGTAGGGTATTGGCGTCAAATAAAACGAAGGTGTCGGCGGTGCCGCCAATCTCTACATCCCAGCCGATGATTTGCGTGCGGTAACCGTTGATCACGCTGTTGCCCTCGACGTCAACTTCTGATCCAGTGGCCAGGATGGTGCCCTGGAAATACGAGTCGGAGTTGCCATTGATGCTCAACTCGTTCTTGTTGTATGCCGGCAAGAAAAAGAGCACTCCAGGGATCGCCGGCGATGGGTCGGGGGTGTAAGCCGGTGCGCTGAGCTGTACGGTGGCATTGCCGTTGATGTGCACATACCCATTGGGCACAAAGATGGTGACGCCATTGCCGATGACTGTGTCGTGGGCATTGATCATCAAGTTGTTGTTGATGCAGTACAGCCCAGGCTCTAGGGTGCCTTTTAGGCCAGATACCCAGTGCCCAGTGCAGTCAGGCTCGGCAACATCGTATAGGGTGGGTGGAATGGTGGTGCTTGCCTGGAACGGCGCCGGGGTCCAATCTGCATTGCCAGGCGAGAACTGTGCGCCATAAGCAATGCTGCCGTTGGTAACATCCAAGAAGGGTTGGCCATCCCCGCGCAAGCAGCCATTGGTGAAAGCTCCGCCGCCATCAACGATGATATCGGCTGTGCCGTGGATGGTCAGGCCATTGCTGTGCCCTGAGCAGTTGGCAGGATTCAGCGCCACAATCGCGTAGCCCAGGGCCAGGGGCTGGCGCGGGCGGACGCGCGCGACCGCGGTGACGTGATTGGTAAGGCTTCCTTGGGGAACAAACAAGTGAACAAAGGAGGTTGGGGTTGTGTTTGAGATGTCTACAGTGATATCGATGAAACGATCCATGTATAGGCCATTATAGGCTTCGCCGCAAGTCACCAGCACGCCGTTGCGATCTGTGTTATCGGCATCAATCGGTATCTCGTTGGCAGCGGCACGGTTGATGGCCGAGTTCAGGCCAGAAACTTTTGCATACCAAACATCCATGCTGTCGCAGTTCCAGCCGGAATAATAGATGTGATGATCCTCGAGGTACTGTGATGTGGATGCTGCTCCAGCCAAGGCTGCCGAATCGGCTACGTTTTGAGCGTTCCGGCGGTCGGCATAAACCATCCCGCCATCGATTGCCAGGCCCACAAAACCCATGAAGATCACGATGCCGACAACCAGGAAGATGATGGCTTGACCTTTTTCAGATGGGTGGTTTATGTTTTTCATGACATTCCTTTTTTTGAGTGTATGTTGGCCAGACAAGTAGTGACCTTAAGGCTTTCCGCCCCAGGGATGTGCAGTCGGCGTGCTGCCAAAGCCATGCCCGTCGCCAGGGGTCGGGGTGGCGCCAGGTTTTTCGGTGGGGGTGGCGTTGGTGCCCTGTCCATCGCCGGGCGTAATGCTGGGATTCGGGCCGCCAGGTCCTTGCCCGTCGCCAGGGGTCGGGGTGGCGTTGGTGCCCTGTCCATCGCCGGGCGTAATGCTGGGATTCGGGCCGCCAGATCCTTGTCCGTTGCCAGGGGTTGAGGTGGCGTTGGGGCCCTGTCCATCACCGGGCGTAATGCTGGGATTCGGGCCGACAGGCTCTTGCCCATTGCCAGGGGTCGGGGTGGCGTTGGGGCCTTGTCCATCGCCGGGCGTAATACTGGGATTCGGGCCGACAGGCCCGGGGCCTACACCGGGGGTGCCGTTTGGGTTGGGTGTGGCGCTGCTGTTGCGGTTCTGGTTCTCAAACTGTTGGCGATATTGGCCTGGATCGGCCAGACCAGCAGAAACGAGTTGATTCATCTCTCGAACGCGCTGCCGGATTTGGGCATAGATTGGGTCGTCTGGGTGGCCCTCAGATGCCGTCATCAGCCGCTCGCGCTCTTGCAGCATTTCTTGTAAACTGGTGAGAGCCAGGGTCATACCTGGGGTTTCCATAGTGCCCGCCAGGGCGGTCATCCGTTGGAATTGTGTCTCCAGGCGATCTGCTAAGACAGGAGGCAGTTTGGTATTGGCCGATAACAAAGTGTCCATTTCTGTGAAACGGCGGATGGTAAAGGTTTCTAATAGGCTGAACTGTGCGGCTGAGTTTTGGGCCAGGGCAAGTTGGGAATCCTCCAGGCTGGTTTTGACCGGGTAGAGCAGGCTGCCGGGTAAGCTGCCCTGGGCGGCTACAGCCGTAATGGTGGTTCCGGTCAGCATCACCAGCACCAATGCCATTGCGGCTGCCAGCCAGGCCAACCTGGGTGAAATGTTGAATGAACGCGGCCTGGCTTGAGCTGGCAGCTTTTTGATAGATGCCAGATAGTTTTGACGGCGGAGCGCGGCCGTGTGCCGGTTGCGCTCTGGTACAGCGCGCAGGCTGTTGAGTGCATCCTTTAAGTCGGGAGGAAGATCTTGGTTGTGGTTCATGGTTATCCTTTCCTAGTCTGTTGTGAGCAACACCCTTTTCAAGGCCTCGAGTGCTCGGTGTTGAAGGGCTTTAACAGCTGGGACTGGTTTGCCAATGGCGAGGGAGATTTCCTCATTTGTCCATTCTTCTAAGAATTTGAGCATGATCACCTGGCGTTGGCCGGGGGTTAGTTGGAACAGGGCGGCGCGGACACGTTCTTGTTCGATGTGGGTCTCGGCTGTTTGAGGCGTTGAATTGGGTTCGACCGGCACCACAGCGTTTTCAAGCGGTATGGGCTGAGATGCCTTGTGGCGATATTGGTCGATGATCCAATTGTGCGCGGTGCGGTAAAGGTAAGCCTTGAGAAATTGGGTGGGTCCTTTGCCCTGGTAAAGTGCTTGTAAGAAACGAGAGAACGTTTCGGCAACACAATCTTCGGCTAAAGGTGCTGAGCCAAGCAATCGATAGCAATAGCGGTATAACCCTGGGCTGAAAAGATCATAAACCTCAGCCAGGCTTTGCTGATCGAACTGGCGAGCGCGAAGTAGAAGTGTTTGTTCGTTCACTGTTGCTATCTATTATGACGGAAAAAACTCTTTTGAGATACGGCCAATTTGTAAAGCCGAGCTATAAAAACGATCGTGGGGCGGTGTCATCAACACCGCCCCACGATCGTTAATTGATTGCAGCCTGGTGGGCTGATTTTAGCGGAACAATTCCATGGTGGTGGGTTTGGAGTATTGGTCGTTGGCGTTGAAGAGGACGAAGGTGTCGGCGGTGCCGCCCACGCGTACATTCCAACCAATAACCTGGGTGCGGTAGCCGTTGACGGCGCCGGTGCCCAAGATCTCAATATCCGCCCCCGGTGCGATGATGGAACCCTGGAGGTATGAATCGGAGGTACCGTTGATCTTCATGGTGTTGCTGTTGGATGGCGGCATGTAGAAGAGCACGCCCGGGATAGCCGGCGAGGGATCGGGGTTGGCCACGGGTGCGGTGAGCTGGAGGGTGGCATTGCCGTTGATCTGCACTTTGCCATTGGGGATGTAGATGGTGACGCCATGGCCAACAACGGTCTTGTTGGCGTTGATCTTCAGGTCGCCGCTGATGCAGTACAGGCCCGGATCCAGGGTCCCGTCCAGGCTGCTGACCCAGCGGCCGGTGCAATCGGGCTCGGGCAGGGCGTATTGCTCGGCAGGAATCGGTGCAGTTGCCTGGATGGGGGCCGGTTCCCAATCGGCATTGCCGGGGTTGAAGTCTTCTATGTAAGCAATGGTGCCGTTGGTAACATCCATCACAGGTTGGCCATTGCCCTGCAAACAGCCGTTGGAAAAGGCGCCGCCCCCATCCACGTACACTGTGGCATTACCATGGATGACGATGCCGTTGGAGTTGCCCGAACAGCCGGCCGGGTTGAGCGCCACGATGGCATTGCCAAAGGCCATGGGCATGCGCGGGTGGATGCGTGTGACGGCGACCACGTGGTTGGACAGGCTCTCGTCAGACATGAGCAGGTGGGCAAAGGTGGTCGTGGTGGCTTGTGAAATGTCAACGGTGATGTCGATGAAACGTTCTGTGTAGGTGCCGTTGAACTGCTGCCCACAGGTCACCAGCACGCCGTTAAGATCGGTGTTGTCGGCGTCAATGGCCATGTTGTTGGCGGCGGCGCGGTTGATGGCAGCATCCAGACCGGCAACCTTGGCATGATAGATGCCCCAACTGTCGCAGTCCCAACTATTGTAGTAGATCTGGTGATCTTCCAGGTATAGGGAAGCAGCGGCAGCTCCTGCGAGGGCGGCCGAGTCGGCCACATTCTGGGCGTTGCGGCGGTCGGCGTATACCATGCCGCCATCGATAGCCAGGGCTAAGAAGCCCATAAAAATGGTCAGGCCGAGGATCAGGAAAATCACAGCCTGGCCTTTTTCGGATTGGTGGTGCATCGTGCGCATAAGTTCTCCTATTAGTCTAGATAAATCGAATAAAAAATGGTGCAATAAAAATTGATATGCGAACACTTATGATACCACAGAATTGAGCCTGTAAACTTAAAAATAGTGCATTTGCATTATATGTAAGAAGAAGATGCCCGTGCTCGCCTGAGAAAAGGGGCAGAGGATAGAGAATGCAAAATATTTCGCACGATATACCAAGCCAGCAAGAGATGCTGGCTGATGGTGTTCCAGCGGCACGGGCTGGAGTGGGCACCACTTGAAGCTTGCCGGTGTGCTATAATTTTGTCCATTGGAGGTTGCCATGCAGGCGTCTGTGTTGGTGCTCAACGCCAATTTCGAGCCGATCCATGTCTGCAGCACCCACCGCGCTATTTCCCTGATCCTGGGCGGAAGGGCCAGCCTGGTGATGAATGGGCGAGGCGAAATCAGGACCGTCTCGCGCAGTTACCCCCTGCCCTCGATCATCCGCTTAGAAAAGATGGTGCGCAGACCGCGCCCGCGCGTCAGGCTGACCAAGCGCGAGGTGCTGCGGCGCGACGCTTATACCTGCCAGTACTGCGGCCAGCACACCCTTTCGTTGACCGTCGATCACGTCACGCCGCGCCACCTGGGCGGCCAACCCACCTGGGAAAACCTGGTGACTGCCTGCCCGGCTTGCAACCACCGCAAAGGCGGCCGCACCCTTGAGCAGGCGCAAATGCTTTTGCTGCGCATGCCCTGTGAACCCCCCTCTTCGGCCGAATACTTGTTTGGCCGGCACCTCAAAGACAACGATGATTGGCGGCCTTTTGTGAGCGGCTGGTGATGGGGTGTTTTACAACCCGCCGAGCACCATGAGCATGAAGTGCGGGCTGACGAACATTTCGAGCGCAGAGGCGATCAAGAAGAGCGGCATGACCACAGCCAGTGCCACTTTGGCCCAATCGGCAAAGGCCCGCAGCCAGGCCTCGCCGATGGTCATGTTGTGAGCGGGGGTGAGCAAGGCGGCGCCGATCTGCAAGATGGCAGCCCCGCTCAAGATGATGGCCGGCAGCTCAAACAAGCCGTGCGGCATGATAAAAGCCAGCAAGAAGGTTATTGGGCGGATGCCCGCCAGGCCGGCCGCGCCAGCAAAGAAACCGATGATGGCCATCGGCAAGAGCAGCACCAGCACCCCCCCCACGGCAAAGGTCAGCACCCCCAATAAGGTGGCGATCAAAATGGTCTGTAAGTTGTGCAGCCAGATCGAAAACACTCCATTGGCCGAGAAGAAACCGATCTCTCGGAATTGATCCAAGAAAGTCTCATCCAGGGTGGTCAGCTTGTCCATGCTGAAGACGCTGGCAGGCAGGCCGCTGATCCTGGCTTGGTCGGCTGCCACCCAGGTGACCACCACCAGGGTGATGGTCATGAAGGCCACCGGGATTGCCAGGCGGCGCAAAGCCGGGGGCAGTTCGTGCTTTAGCCAATCACCGGGGTTGCGGGCCTGCCCAACAAAGGCCCGGCTGAAAACTTTCCAGGCCCAGCGCATATTGAGGGTGTCGATCTCTTTGCCGAGCAGCTCTTCGCGGTTGAAGTGTGCCAGCCCCATGCGCACCAGCAGCCCAGCCAGGATCACCTGGCCCAGAACCGCCCACCACAAGACGCCATAATCAGCCCACAGCATGACCACGCTTTCGCCTTGGATGAGCAGCGACATGGGCAGTACGATGAAAGATGCCAGCAGGTTTGCCGCCCGCACCGAGGTGGTTTGGGTGGATACCACCACCGCCCCGCTGACCATCACCAGGGCCTGCACGGTGGTCAAGAGCAGAACCAGGATCAAGAAATCGACGCTGGGCACCCAGTTGGCGGTGCGGCGAATGCCGATCAGGTAGACAATGACGCCCAGGTAGCTGGCAAGCAGGGGCGGGATGAGGGAGGCCAACAGCTTGCCCAGGTAAAGCTGCCAATCACTGAGCGGGCTGCCCAACAGAGGCTCGATGCTGCGGCGCTCGGTCTCGCCGGCAAAGCTCTCGAGCGCAATGGCCAACGAGATGGTAATGGGGAAGAAGCCGACGATCATGAGCAAGAAGGGGATGAAACGGTCAGCCAACAGGTTGGCACCGTACTGCTGGACAAAGCCCACGACCTGCCCGGCAGTGAAGTTCATCAAGAAGGGGAAGAAGAGGGTCAGGAGGGCGATTGGAATGATGATGCGCCAATCGCGCAATTGGTCGCGCACCTCGCGGTAAGCGATGATGAAAACAGGGCGCAGGTTATCCTGCATAGGCGGCCTCTGAGGCTTGGGGTGTGAGCGCGGCATTGTTTGCCAGGTTTCTCATGTTCAAGATATCAACGCCATCAGGGGCATTGATGGCTTGCAGGTAAACGTGCTCCAGGCTGCGCGGTACCTCGGTCAGGCCCAATACAGGCAGACCCTGCCCCACCAGGTGACGGATCACAGCGGGGTTATCTTGAAGGGGGTCGAGGGGATAAAAACGCAGCCAATCGGGGCCGTGCTTGTGGATCTTCAGGTTGGCGGGCAGCTCTGGCAGGCTGTTGGGCAGGTGGGCGGCAAACTGCACCTGGTATTCGGCCGGGCCAAGCAAAGACTCTTTGAGCATGGTGGAAGTGCCGCGGACGATGATGCGGCCGCGGCGGATGATGGCGATCTGATCGGCGAGCTCTTCGGCTTCGGGCAGGTTGTGCGTGCAGATGATGATGGTGCGCTTGGCAGAGCGCAGGCCGTGGATGGCATCGCGCACCAGGCGGGCGCTCTCAGGATCCATGGCTGAGGTGGGCTCGTCCAGCAACAGCACGGGAGGGTCGTGCAGCAAAGAACGCGCCAGGGCCAGCTTTTGGCGCATGCCTTTGGAATATTGGCCGATCCGGCGTTTGCGATCGCCGGCCAATCCAAACTGCTCTAAAAGCTCACCGCCGCGCTTACGGCGAAGCGCGGCGGGCATGCGGTAGATCTGACCGAAGAAATCCAGGTAATCATCGGCGGGCATGCGCCCGTAAAGTCCGTGCTGCTCGGTGAGCACCCCAACCGAGGCGCGCACCTGTTCGGCCTGAGTTACCACGTCATAGCCGGCCACGCGGGCCCAGCCCGCGGTGGGGCGCAGGACAGAGGTCAACATGCGCACGGTGGTGGTTTTGCCGGCGCCATTGGGGCCGAGCAGGGCCAGTACCTCGCCGGCAGGGATGTTCAGGCTGACCCGGTCGACTGCCAGAAAATCTTCAAACTTCTTGACCAGCTCATGGGTCTCAATCATATCAAGCTGCGGCGTCTTCGGCTGGGGGTGTGTTTTGCGGGGTCTGCTTGGGGCGGTGCCGCCAGAACAATAACCCGGCTGCCACGATGGCTACGATCAGCATGATGGTCTGGTTGGTGTTGATGGTGCCGATGACGGGTGAATCCAGGCGCAAGAATTCTAAGAAAAAGCGCCCAATGGGATACCCCACCAGGTAGGTCAAGAACAGATCGCCTTCCTTGAGACGGTCGGGATATTTCTTGCCCAGCCAGAGCAATAGGGCCATGTTGGCAAAGTTCCACAGCGATTCATATAGGAAGAGGGGGTGGTATTTTTCGACATCCCAATATTCGGGCAGGCGGTATGGGGGCTGGATGGTGATGGCCCAGGGCAGGTCGGTGGGCTTTCCGTACACTTCTTGGTTGATGAAGTTGCCCCAGCGGCCGATGGCCTGGCCTAAGGCCACCGTGGGTGCGGCGATATCGGCCCACATCAAGAACGAGGTCTTTTTGCGGCGCGAATACAGGTAAAGGGCCAGGCCGCCGCCGAGGATTGCCCCAGGGATGCCCAGCCCGCCTTTGGTGGTGTTGATCAGGTCAAGGGGATGGGTGAGGTAGTGTTCGGTGGTGATGCCGATGGCCTGCATGGATGGGGGGACGGTGAAAACGTGCCACAGGCGCGCCCCCACAATGCCACCGATCAGTACCCAGATCAGGGCATCCCAGACGAAATCGCTGTTCAGCTTGCGGCGGCGGGCCAGGCGTTCAGCCAAGAAGGCTGCCGCCACGGCGCCCAGCATCAGGATGATGCCGTAGTAACGGATGAATAAGGGGCCAATATGGAAACCGATGGGCATAGCGGACCTCGAGGGATCAGATTTGATTGCGGGTGTGAGCCTGGCGGCGCACATCCAGAATGCGTTGGACGGCGGTGACGTTGGCCAGCAAGGCAATGATCGAAACGCCTAACCAGGGAATATTGAAGACCAGGGATGGCGCCAGCACAATGAAACGCTCGAAACGCGAGAGGATGCCGACCTTGGTATCCATGCTCAACGAAGCCGCGCGAGCACGTATGTATGAAACCAGCACCGAACCACAGGCCGCCAGGTAAGTGACCAGGGCCATCACCCAGTTGGCCTGTTGGACGTAGTAGTAAAGCAGGCCACCGAAGATGACCAGCTCAGAGTAGCGGTCGGTGACCGAGTCGATGAAAGCGCCAAAATCGGTCGGCATGCCGCGCAAGCGGGCCATGCTGCCATCCAGCGTATCCAAGGCACCCATCACGAGCACAATGATACCTCCGATGGTCATGCTGCCGGTGGCGATGAAGTAAGCGCCGATGGTGTTGCCCACCAGCCCTAAAATGGTAATGGTATTGGGCATGAGGCCAAGGCGGTTCAAGAAGCTTGCAATGGGGTCAATGACGCCTTTGAACATAGCGCGCATGCGGTCGGTAAGGGTAACGGTTGGTTTTTTCTCTATGACTTTCTCCACGCTTAAATAAATCTACCTTTCCAGTAGGGTTTTTGTAACTGACGTATGCTATCGCAAGGAGGGGGGAATGTCAAGAAAGTGTTTAAATTTCGTCATCGTCGCCGATGAGCACATCCCGCTCGCGCCCGCCGCCCTGAGAGGGGCCCACGATGCCAAGTTGTTCCAACTCGTCCATCAGGCGGGCGGCGCGCGGGTAGCCAATGCGCAGCCGGCGCTGTAAGAGCGAAGCGCTGGCGCGCTGGGTGCCGCGTACCATCTCGATGGCCTTGCTCACCAGGTCATCGCGTTCAGCCAGGGTGGCCTGTTCTTCGAGGAAGGCCTCCCAGGGAGATGGGGCGTTGGGGTCTTTGGGATGGGTGCGTTGCCAGTAGGTGATCACTTTCTCTACCTCTTGGTCTGAAACCATCACCCCCTGGACGCGCATGGGGGCGGGAGCTTCGGGCGGCAGGAAGAGCATATCGCCATGCCCGAGCAGCGATTCGGCGCCGTTCACGTCTAAGATGACGCGCGAGTCAACCGAAGATGCCACGGCAAACGCAATGCGGGCGGGGAAGTTGGCCTTGATCAGGCCGGTGACCACGTCGGTGCTGGGGCGCTGGGTAGCCACCACCAGGTGGATGCCGGTGGCGCGCGCCATTTGCGCCAGGCGGATGAGGGTGTGCTCGGTTTGATCAGGGGCAGACATCATCAAGTCGGCCAGTTCATCGATCATCACCACCATGCGCGGCAGAGGTTCTTTGCCCTTTGTGCGGCGGGCTTTGCGATTGTAGCCATCCAGGTCGCGGGCGTGGAGTTCTTCGAGCAGCTTATAGCGGCGTTCCATCTCTACCACCACCCAGCGCATCACGCCCAAGATGCGCTGGATATCGGTCTCTACCTTGCCATATAAGTGGGGCAGGCCGTTGAAGCGCACCAGCTCAACCATCTTGGGGTCGATCATCACCAGGCGCAGGTCGTCGGGGGTATTGTTCATCACCAGGCAGGCGGTCAGGGCAGCAATACAAACCGACTTGCCAGAGCCGGTGGTGCCGGCGATCAGCAAGTGGGGCATTTTCCCCAGGTCGCCCACCATGGGTTGGCCAGAGACATCTCGCCCAAGGGCGATGGTGAGGGGTGAGTTAACCTTATAAAAGGATTCGGATTCGAGCACCGGGCGCAGGCGCACCACGGTGGTGCGGCTGTTGGGCACCTCGATGCCGATGTAAGGCCGCCCCGGCACGGGGGCCTCAATGCGCAAGCGCTCGGCGGCCAGGGCCAGGGCCAGGTCGCGGCGCAGGCCGGCGATCTGTGCCACGCGTACCTTCTGCTTTTGTACATCTTCTTCTTCGCCGTTCTTTAAGAAGCCCGGCTCAACGGCAAACTGGGTCACGGTTGGGCCAATGCGGAACCCCACCACCTTGGCCGGAATGCCAAATTCGGCCAGGGTCTTCTCGATCATGCCGGCGGTCTGGTTGATGCTGCGCTCATCTGGGCGAGCAGACTGCTCGTGCACCAGCAGGTCGAGCGGGGGCAGGTGTTCCGCCCGTTCGGGCGGGGGGGCGTTCTTTTCTTCAGTGCGGGGAAGCTGGAACTTCTTGCGGTATTGCGGGGGCAGGGGCTCGCGGCGGCGGGCGGCGCCGGCGGCGGGGGTGGCTGCCGCTTCGTCGACGGCATCACCCAAGATCACTGCCGGCTCGTGCTCGACCGCAACTGCAGGCTCGGCGGAGGCCCATTGGTGCAGCTTGCGCCGGATCGGCCCAACCAGGCCAAAGCCGTAGATCAAGAACAGGGCGATGACCCCGATCAGGAGCAGCATTGACCAGAAGGGGTGGCCAAGGCCCAGGCGAGAGAGCACCAGGCGCATCAATTCGGCCAATCCCCACCCGACCAGGCCGCCATCCAGGCCTTGCTCGGCGCGTTCGACCGACATTTGCGAGGCCATCTGGCGTACAGGCCCAATTGAAACAGACATGTTGGCGGCGGCAGCGGTGCGCAGCAGCCTGGACTCGTTGACGGCATTGTTGATCACCGTCAGCATGGCCAGGCTGGCAAAGGCGGCGGCCTCGAGGGCAATGATGCGCCCCCAGCGCACGCCTGGCTGAGCGGCACCTGGCACGGCCTGGCGCTCTTGGACGCGTAAGCGCAGCACCATCAGCCCGGCAACAGCGCTGGCAATGACCACCAGGATGATGCCCCAGCCTAGTCCGCGACGCAGGAGCCCACCCCAGGCTTGCAGCAGCACGCCGCCGGTCAGCTCTGGCAAGAAAACGGTCAGAAAGGTCATCAACGCCAGGGCCAGCAGCAGCACACCGGCTACGTCCCATGTAAAACGTTGGAAACGCGCACCCAGATCCATTAACGTCTCGATCCAGGAGCGCTCAGATGGTTGAGGGGGAGGGGTAACTTGGGAAGGGCTCACGAAAGTGAGAATAGCATAGAATTGGGCAGTAGTCAACTGAAAACAGGCCAGGCAAGGCCGGATGGCGGCCCAGGCCTTATTTTCTCAATTCTTTCCCGGCAACTTCTAAGGTTGCACCGCCAGGGGCGGGCTTGCCAACGTAACGGTTGTAGAATTCGGCCGGCGAAAGGCCCGACTGGGCCATGCGGGCATATAACTCCTGGCGGTCCATGCCAGGGGGGAAGGGCCAGTCGCCATCTTGTGCCCAAACAGCCCCGCACACGCCGTCAAAGGCATCCAGGCAGCGCTGGCGGTGGCCAAGCAGCATGGCTTCGGGCAGCTCGTGGCGCCCAAAAAAACGCATCTCGAGTACTTCTTCGGGCTGGGGGCGCAGGGTGCCGCCCGTCACCAGGCCGCTGAAAACGGCCACGTGCAGGCCGCAGCTCAGCCAGTCGCGCCGCGAATACAAGCCCACCAGGTGCAAGAGACGGGCGTCCAGGCCGGTCTCTTCGCGCAGCTCGCGCAGAGCAGCTTCGGCCAGGCTTTCGTTGGCATCTACGCCGCCGCCAGGCAGGCACCAGACCTCGAAATCGCTGCGCAGGGTGAGCAATATCTTATCGTCTTGGATGGCGGCTACGTTCACTCCGATATTTGGCATACAGGCTCCTTAGTTCGCTGGATAAGTGATTCTACCAGCATATCAGGAGTGAGGAACCTATTTTTGCCCGCGTGAGGCGATGTAGATACCAGCTAGGATCAGCACGGCGCCGAAGATCTTGAGCCCCGAGGGGGCCTCTTGCAGCAGGATGTAGGCCAGGATGGTGGATCCGATGGGCTCACCCAAGAGGGTGATGGATACGAAGGCGGCTGAGAGATAGCCCAGGGCCCAGTTAAAGGTAGAATGGCCGATCAATTGGGGCACCAGAGCCAGCAGGATAAACCAGACGTAAGTGGGGGCAGCGTAGCCAAAAGGGCTGTGCCCGGCGGCGAGCATGATGCCGATCAGCACCAGGGCGGCCACGCCGTAAACGACGAAGATATAGCTCACCAGCGAGAGGGGCGGGTTGCGCAGGCTGCGCAGCCGCCGGCCGATGAGCAGGTAGCTGGCGCCGGCCATGGCCCCGGCGATGGCCAAGAGGTCGCCCAAGAAGGCTTTGCCCTGCACAAAGCCGGCCAGGGGCGGGCAAGCCAGGCCGGAGGCGCCCCAACTACAGGCGTCGCTCAGCCCGACCACCAGGCCGCCGCTCAAGGCCAGGGCCAGGCCCCAAATGACCCAACGCCCGGCGCGCTCTTTGAGGGTGAAAGGGGCGATGATGGCAACCCACAGCGGGGTGGTGCTGACCAGCACCACTGAGCTGGCAACCGAGGTATATTCCAGGGAGCTGATCCAGGTGGCAAAATGAATGGCGAGGAAGATCCCCGAGAGCAAAGCCAGCCCAAGCTCTTTGCGCGTCAGCGCCCGCAGCTCACGGTGGTGGCGCGCAAGGGCCAGGGGGGCCAGTGCCAATGCCGCCAGGCTCAGCCGCCAGGCGGCGATCACCAACGAGGGAGCTTCTTGCTGGGCATAGCGAATGAAGATTGATGCGGTGGAAACGGCCAGGATGCCGAAAAAGATGGCCAGGCCGGGCGGGATGAGGGGGCGTTGAGCGGGCATGGCAGGTCAACGATGGGCAGCAGCGGGCCGGCGTACATGCAGAATGACCTTGCCCAACACATCTTGCCGGCGCACGGGGCCAAATTGGCGGCTATCTACGCTGGCGGGATGGGTGCCCAAGAGGTACAGGCTGCCGTCAGGCTCAATGCGCTCCAGGCGTTTGAGCAAGGTGCCGTAGCCTGGCTGGCGGAAGGCCAGCACAGCGCCAGGGCGCAGCGAGGTAAGCAAAAAGGGGATTTTGCTCACCAGAACAAAATCCCCTCCATTGTACTCAGGTTCCAGGCTTTGGCCAGTGACCTTGAGCAGTTTGAACATTACAGGGCCGGGTAAACCAGCTCCAGGGCCGGCGCGTAGGGGGCTTTGGCGCGCTTGGTGGCAATGCCCTTGGCCTCCCAGAATATCTGGGCAAACTCGTTGATGGCCTCGACGAACTGCACGGCGGTTTCGCGGTCAGTGGTCTGGCGGACCTTGGAGCCGAGCTGCATGATCTTGTGCACCAGGTCGTGGGTTTCGGGGTGCTTTTCGATGTGCTGGGCCTTGAGGAAATCGCCCCAGATGACGCGGATCTCGGCCTTGGCCTTTTCGGCGTGTTCTTCTTTGACGGCAACGTAACGAGACATGCTGTTGATATAGTCTTTGCCTTTCTCGCCGCCCTTGTTCTCTAGGTCGGTCATCAGGTCGAGCATGCGCACCACGGTGAGGGCGCTGATCTGGGCAACAATGGGGTCGTAGATGCCGCAGGGAATATCGCAGTGGGCGCTGGCGTGTTCAACGCCAAAGGCCTGGTCAAAGGCAGTAAGCAGGTTATGGATCATGGTAAGCTCCTTTGCATGAGAAAGTGGTGTGATTTTGTCCAGTTATTGTATGGAATGATACTGGTAGAAATCGGGCTTGTCAAGGTGGCATGCTATGAATCTAACACAGTTCTTATAAGCCCAGCCGATGCTAAGGGGTCAGCGCCACGCGGATCATGTAATCCCGGTCGCCCATCAACTCCCATGGCACCTCGAAGCTGTGACCATCGGGTGAGGAATTATCAACCCCAATGGACGGGTCGAAGCTGGCACTGGAGTAAAGGTAGCCGACGTAGAAATCGCCATTAACCATCAGGTTGAGCGAGGAGAAATCTACCGTGTACCAGGCCCGCCCGGCTGGCGGGGTGATGCCGATGGGGGTGATGAGCTCGTTGTATTGCGAATCCCAAACGTGCACATCGATTGAATTGGTGCCGGTGGCGGCATTGAAGTACATGCGCGCTTGCATGAGCTGGGCCTGGGCGGCGGTGTTGAAGCGCACTGCAAAGCCGCCGTCTTCAACATTGGATTGGTCTGATTCGTAGCCGCCATCATCGTATTCGAGCCAGCGGAAATTTTGCGGTGATTTCAACACGATGGGTAAGAAGACATCTGTCGAGCGAATCCACATGCGGAGGCGCACGCTGGGGCATAGGGTATCATTTGGCCAACGGAGCAGTTGAATGCTGGTGTTGGTCAGGTTTTGCACACTTGCGCCCTCGAAGGCCCCCCCGGCCTCGTTGCCGCCGGCATAGTGTTGGTGGATGCCCTCGCCTCCGGGCACCAATTCCCGGCAATCTGCGCGCACCATGATCAAAGTAGCCGGCCAGTTCAGGTCGTGGGTAAAGGTGGTGACCCCGCGTTCGGCGATCTGCCAATCGCTATCGTAGTCGGGCGGGTCGGAATGGCTGACGGTCACACGCACCTCGGTGGCATCGCTGGCATGCGCCAGGCGGGTGACGCTGACGGTATCTTGCAGCAGGTTATGCCAATAGGCACCATGCAGCGTGGGAGGGGCATCTTGCACCAGGCCGCCATAAGCATATTGGTTGATGCCGCGCGTGCCGCCGCGGAACCACAGGTTAACCACCAGGTCTTCATCAGGGAGACCCAGGTTATGGTGAAAGACAATGGTCTCGGCGGCATCGATGGCGGTCCAGCCGCTGTCGTAATCGGGCTCTTCCTCAGGGATATAGACCAGCAGGCGCACCCGGTCAGCGGCGTTGTCATTGGGCTGGCGGTAAACGCTGATGGTGGTGTTGGTCAGGCGTTCCCAGTGGGCGCCGTACCATTGGCCGCCGGCTTCGGCGCCGCCATAGTTGCGGCGGTTCATGCCCAGGTCATTGTCGGTATCTAAGAACCACATCTCCACGGCATAATCATCTACATCGCCGCCCAGGTTATGGGTGAGGGTGATCATCTGGCCTTGGGCAATGTTCACCCAGCCGCTATTCCAGGCCGTATTGGCTGCGGCTGGTTCAGCCGGGTGGGCGGCTGCCGGCGTGGCAGAGGCGGGTAAGACCAGTGCCAGGCCAACCAGAACAGCCGCTACAGCCAACGCCGTGAACGCAGGCAAAGCAGTAAGGTGTTTCATAAATTCCTCCTTGGAAATATGCAGTTGGTTTATGATCTGTGAGTGGGGGGTTGGGGGTACTTGAAGCGGGCTACAGCCTTGATTGCCCTGGGCAGCACGAACCGGTGATTATCATCATTATATAAAATGTTTTGATGCGATGCAATAAGGGTTTTGGCAGCGGTGGCGGGTTATTAATCTTTTCCTTGACGTATCAAAATCTCTCTGATAAACTCAGCACGTTATTAACCTTATCCTCATGAAAGGAGGCGCGTTTAATGGCTCAAGTCAAATTTTCCTTTGTTTCCTGCGCATGGACGCGCCGGTTGATCGCGGCATAGCTCTTTCCTCAACACGATGAGAGCAAGCGGTCACGGGTGCGCACCATGCCCCGTGGCTTTTTGTTTCTAACAGGCTGCGTGCTGCGGCGCGCGCCTGGAAATCGAATGCAACCTTGCCAGCCACGGGAATGTCCTGAGGCTGGCTTTTGTTTTGTTGCCTGGGTGGCGGCCGAAATCGTTTCGATATTCGGGCTTGCCCAGGCCAGAGAGGAAATACTCGCCGTGAGTACCCTGTATGACCACACCGACCTTCGCACTCGATTCGAGCTGGCAGATGCCAGCCAGGATGGCCCTGACCGCGGGGTGGTGTATAAGAAGACAATTGGGCATTATCATGTCCATACACAAGGACGTGTTCTCGTCTGCACGCTCTCCAATAAGCTGCACAAACTGTTGATCTATCCCACCGCCGACCCGAATTCTCGGCGGCAGGTGGTGCAGGCCGTCAAAGAGCTGGACCACTCTGACCCGGTTGCCATCGGCGACCAGGTGCGCTTTGTGGATGCCGGCGACGGCCGCGGCGTCATTATCGAGGTTCTGCCGCGCCGCACGCGCCTGACGCGGCGCTCTGCGATGACGGGGGCGCATCCTTTCGAGCAGACCATTATGGCCAACGCCGACCAGGTTTTGGCCGTGCTGGCGGCGGCTAACCCGGCGCCGAAATGGAACTTGCTGGATCGCTACCTGGTCTCAGCCGAGGCCTCGGGCATCCCGGCGTTGATCTTGCTAACCAAGATCGACCTGGTACAGGATGAAGACGGCATGCTCTCGCCAGAGATCGCCGAGGCGCTGGAAGCGTACAACCAGCTTGGTTATCGTTCGCTGCGGTTGAGCTCGGTCACCGGACAGGGATTGGATGACCTGCGCCAGGCCCTGGCAGGGAAGGTTTCTGTTTTGGTGGGAAAGTCGGGGGTGGGTAAGAGCTCGTTGTTGAATGCTGTAGAGCCAGGCCTGGGCTTGCGGGTCAGCGCCGTCAGCCAGGCAACCGGCAAGGGGCGTCACACCACCTCGAACCTCGAGATGTTCGACCTGCCCTTTGGCGGTGCGATTGTGGATACGCCGGGCATGCGAGAGTTTGGCTTGTGGGATGTGGCCCCGGATGACCTGGGCTTACTCTTCCCCGAGATCCGCCCGCTGATCGGCCGCTGCCGCTTTGGCCTGGACTGCCAGCACCTGGAAGAGCCGGGCTGCGCCATCCGAAAGGCGGTCAACGATGGGCAGGTCAGCGTCCGTCGATACCAATCTTACATCGGATTGCGGGAGGAGTTATGACCCGCCCGCTGCCGGAAAAATTCCGTTCTCGTAGCAGGCCCAGCCAGCTTTTCAGGCTGGCTGGGCCGAAGATGCCTGCAGGCGGAGACTTTTGCTGCCTGCACTGCCGGGGTTTTGTTTCTGCTGATCCGATGCTGTCAGGAGTGAAGAACCGCAACCACTGCCCGTACTGCTTGTGGTCACGGCACCTGGACCTGTACCAGGCAGGCGACCGCCTGGCGGTGTGCCGGGCGCCGATGAGACCGCTTGGCTTGAGCCTCAAGCCGGGGCGCAACCGTTACGCGCCGCACCAGGCAGGTGAGCTGATGCTGGTGCATGTTTGCCAGGCATGTGGCAAGGTGTCTCTCAACCGGGTGGCGGCGGATGATGATGCGGGCCAGTTGATGGCTGTGTATCGTGATTCTCTGGCTCTCAGCTCATCTGAGACGGCGCGGTTTGCCGCCCTGGGGGTATGGGTGTTGGGAGACCAGGATCGTTCAACGGTTTATCAGCGCTTGCAGGAGGTTGGTTATGGTGAAAAGGTATAGAAAATTGCTTGCATAAATAGAACATATGTGCTATATTGGGGCTATGTTGATCCGCTTCACGCCAGCTTGAGCCCCTGGCGGGGAAGTGTCATTGCTGGGGGAAGATGCCGCCAGGGGTTGGGGAAGCAGGGAGGAAAGTCCCAGACCTGGGTCTTGCTAATATAGAACATATGTGCTATTATAGAGAAGGATAGCAGCCGCTACCTGCCAGGATTCTGTTCTCTATCCACAAAATAATCAATCTACGCCTTCTCGATCAGAAAACCAAAGGGGCCTTTGTGTCATGACCCGTATCGAACTCCCGTCTAGTATTCGTTCCGACACCCTGAATATCGCCGCCAGCCTGCCCGCTACCCAGGTTTTGGGTCCGGGCTGGCGGGCTGCTGTTTGGGTGCAGGGCTGCCCGTTCCGCTGCCCGGGGTGTATTGCTCCGGGCTGGCTGCCAAACCGGCCTGCCCGGTTGGTCAGCGCGCACCAACTGGCGGAGGAATTGTTAGCCGATGAGCGGGTGACCGGGTGGACGATATCGGGGGGAGAGCCGATGCTGCAAGCCAAGGCCCTGGCCGATTTGGTGCGGGCGGGCAGGCGTTTGCGCGCCATCAATGTGATCGTCTTCAGCGGATACGAATTATCGCACCTCAAACGCATGCCTTCTGGTTCGGGAGTGCCCAGGCTGCTCGAAATGATCGACGTTTTGATCGATGGTCCTTACAGGGCTGAGTTGAATGATAACCGCGGCTTGCGAGGTTCCTCCAATCAGACGGTGCATTATCTCACTGACCGGCTGGTGGGATCTGCCCTGGAAGGGTCGCCCCGGCGGGTGGAGGTCTTGGTGCGGGATGGTGAGCTGATGTTTGCGGGGGTGCCACCAGTGGGGGTCTTTTCTGCGGTGATGCAAGATATTACTGCCTTGCGAGAAAAAAGCCTGGCAGCGGGAGGCCTTCGATGAGCGGTCATAAAGAAGCCACGGTTACAATCTCGGAAGATGAATACCGGCGCTTGCATGAAGTGGATATGCGGGCGCGTTTTATGCATGAAGATTATCCCAAGCTGGTGGAGGATGCCTACCGCACCACCCGACAGTCATTAGACCGGGATTATGAAGCCTTTCAGGTGCGGCAGCAGTTATTGTTGGACACGGTTGGCGAGGTCAGCGGCAGCCTGGTAGACCTGGAATCTTCTACCCAGCAAGCCCTGGTAGCTTACCAGGCCCAGATCCAGGAGGACATGAACCACCTGGCAGGAACGCTTTGGGATCACACCGACAACCTTGCCAGGCACCTCTTCGAGACCCATAAAAAGGTTGAACAAGAGCTGTATCGCCAAACCCAAGAGCAGTTCCGGCAATTCGCTCACAGCATGCGCCTGCAAGCAGACGGAGAACGCGCCAAAGCCTCGCTGGCAGGGGATTGGGTGGATGCCGGGATGGCCCTGGTATCGTTCATCCAGGCCAATTATCCGCACGACCACTTTTGGCCGGGGAGGTTGGATGGGATCGAAAACCGGTTGATCCAGGCGCATCAGAACCAGGAACAAGGCTTATTTGAGGCTGCCATCTCGCAGGCCCAGGATGCCTACTTGCAATTGGCTGAGATGCGCCTGAGCTGCGAGACAGCCTGGTCTGAATACCGCTTCATGCAGCAAGCCTGCCGGGAGCAGGTCAAGGTGTTGGTGCGGATGACCCAGAGCAGTGCTCACATTCCCGCGATCAACCTGGCGAACCAGGAATTGGGTGTCAACCTGGATGTGGATTATTGGACCCAGGGCGGTGTGCGTGCCATGCTGCAAGAATTGAGGCAGATCGGGCGTTCCATTGACCGCGGCTTAGAAGCCTATTCGATAGAAAACTTACGCCAACTTTACGAGCAGGTTTTGCCAGAAAAACAGCAGGCTCTGAGCGACCTGGTGGGGGACGCGCGCATGGCGGCCTTATCGTCGCAACTGCGGTTGAACATTGCCGATATCGTAGTGCGGGCTCTCTTTGGGCAGGGGTATGCCCTGACCGAGGCGAGTTACAGCGGCAGCGATAAGGATGGCTTTTACGCCCGGGTGATGGATCGCAGCGGCAGTGAGATCCTGGTCCAGGTGGACCCCGAAGGAGCTGCCACGCCGGAAAACCGCCTGCACCTGATCGCCAGCGACCGCCAGCCGCGCACACAGCATGAGCTGAGGCAGAGAGCCCGCGAGATCCAACGTTCGCTCCAACAAACCGGGCTGCTGGTCAGCAACCTGGTAGCGGTGGATGAACGGACACCGTATTCCAAACAGCGGATGGAAAACTGGTCTCCTCGCCAGGCAGCCGAGACGCGGGGCACGTACACTACGCAGCCGGCTCAGCTCTCTGGCGAACATTAGCCGGTAGGAATTTATTAACGGATGGGTTTCCAATCTTCAGATTCTGCAATTAAAGCCCTAAATCTTTCCGGCTCTGTGGAGCGGGATGGGATGGTGGTTCCGGTTGACCTGGACACACGCTTTGTGATCTTGTATGGCAAGGGGGTCGATGACACCCACCTGGATGCCGAAGGACACGAGCACCCCATTCAACGCCTCTTGCAAGCCTGTTTGAGCCAACGAGGCTTTGAGCGAATCGTTTTCTTCTCGCCGCACCGTTCCATCCATTTTCTGGATGACCGCTCCTCGCAGATGTCAAGTTTCCAACCAGCCAGCCCAGCTCAGAATTTAAACCGAGACCCTGTCAAGGCCGAGGTCGCGGGTTCGAATCCCTCTCGGCGTGGATTGAGCCAGGCAGGCAGGCAGATCGAGGGTGGGGTGATGGCCTTCCTGGCAGGCGGGCCCTTGGGAAACGTGCAGTTATTAGAAGACAGCCAGAATTCACCGGGCCTGGCAGAGAGCCGGGCGGGATATTCGACCCGGGGGGCTGCCGCCAATCCATACCAGGCTGTGGACGTTCTACAGGATTCTGAGATGGCAAGCACGGGCATGGGAGATGCCCATGCAGTGCGTTTCTTGGATAGTTTGATGAAAGAGGCCAATGGGCCTCAGACGGCGGTGATCCTGGAGCAGGCTGAGACTTTGTTCCGTTATCATGAAGACCCGCGCACATTGGGTGGTTTGATCGGGGATTGGGCCCGGCTGCCAGCGGCTAATCCGAACCTCTGCTACCTGCTGTTTTCGGTGGATGGATATGACGCCCTGTGCCACGTGGCTGACACGATCCCGGCACCAGAACTGCGCCAGTACATCACACGCCAGAAAAACGAAGGACGAAAGCTGTATCACCTGGTGCAGATGCCAGGGCCGGGGCCGCGTGAGCTGGCAAGGCTGGTGAAGGGTTTCCAGCCCAAGCTGGAGGTGGATGAGGCCCATTTGCCGCGCCTGCTGCGCGACCTGGCGGCAGAAGACTTGCTGGCAGCCCAATGGCTGCGCCGATTGCAGGCGCTGCACCGCCTGGACCGTAAGACAATCCGAGAACGGGGCTGGCTCTCAGCCAGCCAGGCTGGCGAAAAACCCGCCCGTCAGAAGCTGGCAGAATTGGTGGGCCTGCAAACTGTGAAGGATAAGCTGAGGGAGCTGGGCTCTTTTGCCTGGCTGTCCCAGTCGAATCAAAGCCCTGGTGAGAGCAGCGACCCCCCATCCCTGCATATGATCTTTACCGGAAATCCAGGTACCGGTAAAACCACCGCTGCGCGCCTGATGGGTGAGATGCTTTATGAGATGGGCCTGTTGAGGCGCGGCCACCTGGTTGAAGCCCGGGCAGCAGACCTGGTGGCGGAACACGTGGGCGGGACGGCTTTGAAGACCAATGCCCTGGTGCAGCAGGCATTGGATGGGGTATTGTTCATCGATGAGGCGTATGCATTAGCCGAAGAGGATCGGGGCGGGTATGGTCAGGAGGCGATCGAGACCCTGCTGGCGCGCATGGAAAACGAGCGCGGCCGGTTGGTGGTGATTGCGGCAGGTTACCCGGGCAAGATGCAGAAATTCCTTGACTCGAATCCCGGCCTGAGGCGGCGTTTCCCCAGGGATCATATCCTGGATTTCGCGGATTACAACCAGGAAGAGCTTGAACAGATCTTAAGGAAGATGCTGGTAAAGAACCACATCCCCTATCCACAAGCTGTGATGGAAAAGCTGGGCGAAGTGGTGGCTGGATTATATGATGGGCGGGATGAGCATTTTGGCAATGCCGGCGAGATGCGTTCGCTGGCAGAAGGGCTTGCCCGCCGCCGGGCTGACCGCATTGTGCGCAATCACCTGGATAAGAACAGCCCCTTGGCTGAAGAGGACCTGCCAAGCGAATACACGCCTTATCTTGCTCCCCCAGCGCCAGACCTGGACAGCCTTTTCAAAGAGTTGGATGACCTGGTGGGATTGGTCCCGGTCAAAGATGCGCTGCGCCGCATTGTGCGAGTGATCCAGTTGGAGCAATCCCGGCAAGTGCTCAATCAAACCGGGGCGGTAAAAGAGCTGCGTATGCCGCACATGCTTTTCACCGGCAATCCCGGCACCGGGAAAACCACCGTTGCCAGGTTGGTGGGCAAATTCTGCCAGAGCCTGGGCTTACTGCGCAAAGGCCACTGTGTAGAGGTGAGCCGGGCAGACCTGGTGGCGGGGTACCTGGGACAGACCGCATTGAAGACGAATGAGCGCATTCGTGAAGCCCTGGATGGGGTGCTTTTCATTGATGAAGCCTATTCGTTGGTGCGGGGCAGTGACCAGGATTATGGCCAAGAAGCGATTGATACCCTGGTCAAGGGGATGGAAGATCACCGCAAACGGCTGGTTGTGATCTGCGCGGGGTACCCGATGGAGATGGAATTTTTCATCCAGAGCAACCCCGGGTTGCGCTCTCGGTTTCACCGCTTGATCGAGTTTTCGGATTTCTCTACCGAAGAACTCTGGCAGATCTTCACGCACCTGGTAGTAGAAGAAGGTTACCGGTGGGAAGAAGGTGTGCAAGAGGCTTTAGAAGCCTATTTTGAGGATCGAAGGATCAGAGATGGACGCGGTTTTGGCAATGCGCGCCTGGTTGGAGAGCTGATCATTGAGATGAAAGCTTCTTTGGCCGAGCGGGCAGCGCAGGCTGGCTTGGAGCAGGTTGATCTGAACACTTTCCTCCCCACCGATGTGCCCGGGAATAGAGAAGTTTTGACCCTGCCTTGACAGGCTAAATCATGGTTTAATTGCATTCATGCGCGCATTGCGGCTGCTCACGCCGACCTTGCGTTGGTTCATTGCCTCGATGATCCTGGCCAACATTGCCGGGAGCATGGTCTATACGCTGCTGCCTGTTTACCTGGCGGATGAAATGGGCGCCACCCCGCCCCAGGTTGGTCTGGTTTACTCAATTGCAGGCATGGTACCCATGGCCCTGCAAATCTTTGGGGGATGGCTTTCAGACAAAGTGGGCCGCCTGCGGATCATTGCCATCGGCGCTATTGGTGGTTCATTTGGCTACATTGGCTTCATTCTTTCTCCATCCTGGGAATGGATCATTGTTTCTTTGGGGCTCGAATTTTTCTCCGGCGCGCTGATTGCCCCATCTTACGGCCCTTTTGTGGCCGAAAATTCAACCGAAGAGACGCGCGGCAGGGTATTCGGGCTGACCAACGGACTGTTCATGATCGTGACGATCGTTGGCCCGTGGTTGAGCGGCTGGCTGGCGGGCTCGTTCGATTTCCATACCCTCTTCGTGGCTGCCTGCATCACTTATCTCTCAGCCACCGTCTTGCGGATCTGGATGGCCCTGGCAGAGCAATTCCGCAGCCCAATCCCTACGGAGA
>Ga0116144_10001879_pt1 | contig 23847 bp, 26 predicted proteins | sample AD_UKC035_MetaG_FD_89746 | JGI IMG/M metagenome (GOLD analysis project Ga0116144, IMG submission 89746) | Active sludge microbial communities of municipal wastewater-treating anaerobic digesters from USA - AD_UKC035_MetaG | ecosystem: Engineered > Bioreactor > Anaerobic > Digestate | place: USA...
CACCATCGCCCTGCCGCCCGTGCAAATCGTGGACATGCGCGCCGAACTCAAGGCCGGCAACCGTACTGTCTTCAGCGTGGCGCTGCAAGAGGCGGTGGACGATGCCCTCGCGCGCCACGAGCAAATCATCCTCTTCCTGAACCGGCGCGGCACGGCCACCTACGTCTTCTGCCGCGACTGCGGCTGGGTAGCGACGTGTCCCCGCTGCGACATCCCGCTGACGTACCACGAGGGTCTCAGCCAACTGCTCTGTCATCGGTGCAGCCACAAAGAGCGGATGCCGCGTCTCTGCCCGGCGTGCGACTCACCGCGCGTGCGCGCGTTTGGATTGGGGACGGAGGGACTGGAAGATCGCGTCACCGAGCGCTGGCCCGACGCCCGGTTGGTGCGCTGGGATCGGGACACGGCGCGCTCCCATGCGGCGCACGCCGCGTTGATGGGGCGCTTCGTCCGGGGGGAAGCCGACATCCTGCTGGGGACGCAGATGGTGGCGCGCGGGCTGGACATCCCGCAGGTGACGGTGGTGGGCATCGTGTCCGCCGACACGTCCCTCAACCTGCCCGACTTCCGCGCCGCCGAGCGCGCGTTCCAACTGCTGGCGCAGGTCGCCGGGCGCTCCGGGCGGGGGATGCTGGGGGGCAAGGTCATCTTGCAGACGTACCATCCCACCCATTACGCGGTGCGGCGGGCAGCCTCGCACGATTACGTCGGCTTTGCGGAACGCGAGCTGGCCTTCCGGCAGCAGGCCGGCTATCCACCGGCGACGCGCCTGGCGCGGATGGTGTTCTCACACACGCATATCGCCCGCGCCCAGGAAGCCGCCGAAGCATTGGCCGCCACACTAAGAGCCGCATTGAACGAGGCGGAATTGCCGCTTACCGATCTCATCGGCCCGGCGCCGGCCTTCTTCGCCCGTGTGCGGGGCCGCTATCGGTGGCAGATTTTGCTGCGCAGTGTGGATCCGGCGGGCTTCCTGCGCGGGATCGAAATCCCGCCGGGGTGGCTGGTGGATATTGATCCGGTGGATGTCTTGTGAAGAATGATATTTTTGGGCGCGCGTAGCGCGCCCAAAAATATCCACAGAAAGGATTAGAGGCGGGCCAATTCCGCGCCTTTCGCCAGCGCCGCCTTGTTCGGCTCCAGCCATTTGCGCTGGCGTTCGGAGAGATGCACGCCGAGTTCTTGCCCCACCGTCTCCAGTGAGACGATGTCGGTGGCGGCGATGAGCGCGCCGAGCATGACGAGGTTCGCCATGCGGGGATTGCCGAGTTCCCCGGCGATGTCGCTGGCGGGGACGTAGATCACGCGCAGGTCGGCGCGCGTACTTTTGACTTCCACCAGCGAGGTGTTTACCACCAGGACGCCGCCGGGCTTGACCAGCGGCTCGTATTTCTCCATCGAGGGCAGGTTCAGCACCACCGCCGAGGTAGGGTTTTTGATGATCGGCGCGCCGATCTCGTCGTCAGAGACAATGACCGTGCAGTTGGCCGTGCCGCCGCGCATCTCCGGCCCGTAGGAGGGAATCCAGCTCACCTGCCGCCCCTCGGCCATCCCCGCATAAGCCAGCAATTGTCCCGCAAATAGCGCGCCCTGCCCCCCAAAACCGGAAAAGATGATTTCTTCGTGTTTCATTCTTTACCCCTGTTGTTCATCGGAGAATAAGTAATGGGTAATGAGAAATGAGTAATGAGTGACTTCTTACTCATTTCTCGTTACTCATTTCCTTTTTTCCTCATTACCGCACTTCCAGTGCTTTTACCTCATCCGTCATCTTGTAATCGCCCAACGGGTAAGCCGGCGCCAGCGTCTCTTTCACCCACTCCATCGCCTTCCACGGATCCATGTTCCAGTTGGTGGGGCAGGTGGAAAGGACTTCGACGCAGGCGAAGCCCAATCCGTGCATCTGGGTGAGGAACGCGCGTTTGATGGCGCGCTTGGCCTTGAGGATGCTCGGCACGTCCGCCGCCATCTGGCGGGTGATGTAGGCCGAACCGGCAATCTGGGCCAGCAGTTCCGTCATCTTCACGGGGTAGCCGGCCAATATCGGATCGCGGCCGGTGGGGGTGGACGTGGTGATCATGCCCGGCAGCGTCGTCGGGGCCATCTGCCCACCCGTCATCCCGTAGATGGCGTTGTTGATGAACACGGTCGTGATCAGCTCGCCGCGCGTAGCCGCGTGGATGATTTCCGCCGTGCCGATGGCTGCCAGGTCGCCGTCGCCCTGGTAGGTGAACACCACCTTGTCGGGGTTGACGCGCTTGAGGCCGGTCGCCATCGCCGGGGCGCGCCCGTGCGCTGCCTCGACGAAGTCCACGTTGAAGTAGTTGTACGCCAGCACCGCGCAGCCCACCGGCGCGACGCCAATCGTCGTCCCCCGGATGCCCAACTCGTCAATCACCTCGGCGACGAGCCGATGCACCACCCCGTGGGTGCAGCCGGGGCAATAGTGCGTGCTCACCTCCGTCAGCGCTTCGGGAAAACCGTAAACCAGTTCCATGTCTTCGGGTATATTTGTTTGTGTGTTCATAGAAGCCCCTTTACCTTCGGGAAAAGAGTAATGGGTAATGAGTAATGGGTAATGAGTAATGAGTGATGGGTAATGAGTAACTTCTTACACTTTACTCATTTCTCTTTACTCATTTCTCATTTCTCCTGACTTGTCTCCTCATCCAACTTCCGCAGCGCCGCCGCGACTTCATCCACCAGGGGAACGATGCCGCCGAGGCGTCCGTAGAATTGGACGGGCGTTTTGCCGCGCACGGCGCGCTCCACGTCTTCGAGCATCTGCCCCGCGCTCATTTCGACGACGAGCATCCCGCGCACCTGCCCGGCCAATTCCAGCAGACGTTTTTCCGGGAACGGCCACAGAGTTTGCGGGCGCAACAGCCCCACTTTGAGGCCCTGCGCGCGCGCCTCGCGCATCACCGAGAGGCAAATGCGCCCCACCGTCCCGTAGGCCACCAGCAGCAGGTCGGCGTCGGCGGTCTCGTATTCCTTGCAGCGAACTTCGTTTTCGCGGATGACGGCCAGTTTGGCTTGCAAACGCCAGTTGACTTCTTCCAGGCGGTCGGGATTCAGATAGAGCGACGTGATCAGGTTCATGTCGCGATCCTGCGCGCCGGTGACGGCCCAGGCGGGACGTTCCTTGCGCACCGGCTGCATCGGCGGCAATTCGGCGGACTCCATCATCTGGCCGATGGCGCCATCGCCGGCGATGAGGACGAGCGTGCGGTATTTTTCCGCCAGATCGAAGGCCAGGCCCATCATATCAATGATTTCCTGCACGCTCGCGGGAGCCAGCACGATGGGACGGAAGTCGCCGTGGCCGGCCGTCTTGGTCATAAGAAAATAGTCGCCCTGCGACGGCTGGATGTTGCCCAGGCCCGGCCCGCCGCGCATCATGTTGACGACGACGACGGGAATCTCCGATCCGGCGATGTACGACAACCCTTCCTCCATCAGCGAGAAGCCGGGGCCGGACGTGGACGTCATCACCCGCACGCCGGAACACGCTGCGCCGTAGACCATGTTGATCGCGCCGAGTTCGCTTTCGGCCTGGAGGAAGACGCGCCCCTCTTCGAGCATCCGCCCGGAGAGATGTTCCAGCGCCTCGCTCTGCGGCGTGATGGGGTAGCCGAAGTATGCCTCCAATCCATAACGCAGCGCCGCCTCCGCAAACGCGACGTTGCCTTTGAGTAGTTCTTTAACCATACCTTGCTCCTTGCGAATAAGTGCGTATTCCGTATTGCGTAGTGCGTAAACGGAATACGGAATACGGTTACACTGTCGCCATTTCCACCACGGTCGGCTTGACCGTCGTTTTCACCTGCCGGTACACCGTGAACACCACGTCCGGGCAGATGCGGGCGCACGAGGCGCAGCCGATGCACTGTTCCGGGTCGGTTACACTCACGGGATGATACCCCTTCGCATTAAACGTATCCTTCGACAACACTAAGATGTTTTGCGGACAGACGTGGGTGCATAGCCCGCAGCCTTTGCAGCGATCTACCGCAAGAACTACCGTGCCTTTTGCCATAGAAACCTCCTTCAATAGTCTGATAGTCGTCATTCCAGGGGCATAAAGCGTAAAACGTGAAACGTAATGATCTTACTGTGAAGTCTTCACGTTTTACGTTTTGCCCATAAAGTTTGTTATAAGCCCAACAACGGCATCACCAGGGTCAGCAAGACGCCGCCGGCGATCACCGAACCGAGCTGTCCGGCGGTGTTCGCGCCCATCGCGTGCATCAACACGAAGTTGGAGAAGTCTTCTTCTTGCGCCACTTTCTGCACCAGGCGGCCCGCCATCGGGAACGCGCTGATGCCGGCCGCGCCGATGAGGGGGTTGATGCGCTTGCCGGAAAGGACGTACAGCAGCTTGCCGAACAGTAACCCGGCGGCGGTATCCAGCCCAAAGGCCAGCAGGCCCAGCAACAGGATGTAGAGCGTGTCAAGTTGCAGGAAACTCGCGCCGGTCATTGTGCTGCCCACCACCAGCCCCAAAAAGAGCGTGGCGACGTTGATGATCTCGTTTTCCGACGCGCGCACCAAGCGTGGGACGACGCCCGACTCCTTGAGCAGATTGCCAAGCATCAACGACGCGATCAACGGCGCGGCCTGCGGCACGAGAATCCCCACCGCAATCGTGACGATAATGGGAAACAAGACTAATGCCAGCTTCGAGACGGGGCGCGGCGCGTAGTCCATCTTCGTCATTCGCTCCTCGCGGGTGGTGAGCATACGCATGATGGGCGGCTGGATGATGGGGACGAGGCTCATGTACGAATAGGCGACGACCGAAATGATGCCGAGCATGTGCGGCGCAAGTTTGTTGCACACGTAGATGCTCGTCGGGCCGTCAATCGCGCCGATGATACCGATGCTGGCGGCCTCGTTCATCGGGAAGCCGAGCAGGATGGCGAGGATGAGCGTCCCGAAGATGCCGAACTGTCCCGCCGCGCCCATCAAGGCGAACAGCGGTTGCGCCAGCAGCGGGCGGAAGTCCATCATCACCCCCACACCGATAAAAATCAGCAGCGGGAACAGCTCATTGTCTATCCCCGCTTGCTTGATGACGGCCAGCATCCCGTGTTCGGCGGGATCGATCATCGCCGAAAGCGGCAGGTTGCCGATGATGCAGCCAATGCCGATGGGCAGCAGCAGCACCGGCTCGTATTCTTTGACGATGGCGAGGTAAATCAACAGCCCGCCTACCGCCATCATCACCAGGCTCCGCCAATCCAGAGCCAACAGCCCTGCCGCGAGAGTGCTTAGATCAATATCGTTCACGTTTGCTCCTTTGAGGAGTTAGGAGTTAGGAGTTAGGAGTTAGGAGTTAGGAATGACTCGCAACTCCTCATTCCTAACTCGCAACTCCTAACTCCTCACTCGCCACTCCTCACTCGCCACTCGCCACTTCTTTGACTCTACACCGCACCCAATACATCGGGCGGACGATTTCAAAGCCGAGTTTCTGGTAGAGCGCAATGCACTCCGGCTTGTTTTGGTAGACTTGCAGGAAGACGGCGACGCCTTCCGCCGCCAGAGCGCGAACGAGGGCGGCGACGACAGCGGAAGCGTAGCCCCTGCGACGGTGATCCTTGTGCGTGACGACGTTGCCGATTTCGGCGGCGCCGGGCACGCGCAGGCGCGTCGTCGCCATCGAAACCAGCTTGCGTCCTTTGCGCACGCCGAACGCCGGCCCGGCCACAAATGGGTCGTGTTCCAACAGTTTCAATCCGCCGGATTCGGCCAGGGCGCGCATCGCCGGTAAATCGTGCTCATCCAGCGCTGTCACCTCTGCATCGAGGGAGACCGCTTCCGACGCGGGCAGGCTGCCATTAAACACCATCTGCCATTCCGGAGTAGTTTCCTGCACCTCAAACGCCGCCTCGACAATAGCGCGCTGCGCCTCGTTGACCATCAAATACACGTCGCTGCCGGGATCGGTGAGGAAGGTGGCGTAGTTCGCCAGCAGATCCGCCGATTCGCCCACGAAGGCCAGCACCGGCAGCGGCAGGCGATGGCAACTGGCGACGGACATCCCCGGCGAGTGCGTGATGTCGCACTCATTCGCCAGCATCGTCACGTCGGCGACGAAGGTGTAGTGCGCCAGCGTCCACGCCAGGTCTCGCGTCTGCGCCTCAATCTGATGCGCCAGCAAAGACGGGCGGACGCCTGGCTCCACGTCAGCGAGCATCTCAGCCCCCAAGCGTCACCAGGGGCGCGCCGTGCATCACCTGCTCTCCGATACGCACGTGGATTTCGGACACGGTCCCCGGCTGTGTGGCGCGGATGGGATTGTTCATCTTCATTGCTTCCAGCACACAGAGTTCCTGACCCACCGCCACCGGGTCGCCCACGGCCACGGCGATGCTGACGACCGTGCCGGGCAGCGGGGCTTTCACCACGAAAGACGTCCCGGCGACGGTGGGGGCGCTTACCGGGGCAGGCGCAGTGACAGGCGCAGGGGCCGGCGGCGCAATCGGGGCCGGTACAACCGCCGGCGCGGGCGCAACCACCGGGACGGGCGCGGCGACCGACGCGGGCGCGGAAACCGACGCGGGCGCGGAAACCGACGCGGGCGCGGAAACCGACGCGGGCGCGGCGACCGACGCGGGCGCGGCGACCGACGCCCCTACGTTGTCAACGTGGACTTCGACGACTTCTCCATCCACAATGGCCCGCACGGGCCGCTCGTGGACGTTGGGGACTTCAACGGTGTAGGTTTTATCTGCAATCGTAACGCGATAGGTAGGCATACGACTCCTTTGATTTTTATTTTCTGCGCGCATCGTACACGCGCCGCCCGGCCAACTGCTGCGCGCGCACGACGAGGTTCCACGCGCCGGTAAATTCCGGCGACGCGACCGGCATGCTCTGCGTTGCCAGCGCCGTTGCGACGGCAGCCGCAGCAGCAACATACCGGGGCGATTGCGCCGTTTCAGCCAACGCGACGCTCACAGCCGCCGCAGCCGCAAGATGCCGGGAACTGAGGACTGAGGACTGAGGACTGAGGGCTGAGGATTGAGGGCTGAGGACTGAGGACTGAGGGCTGAGGACTGAGGGCTGAGGACTGAGGACTGAGGACTGAGGTCTTTTAGCCGCCGGCTTATCCTTGACGAGCGCCGTCAGCGCGTACATCCCCGCCACCAGCAGCCCGATGGCCGCAAACGTCATCCCCATTCCGACAAGGGTTAAAATAAGGGCTTGTGTTAGTTCCATAGTTTTAGTCCGTAGTCCGTAGTCCGTAGTCCATCATTCGTAATTCGTAATTCGCTGATCCGCTGATCCGCTGATCCGTCAATTCGCTCACTCGCAACTCCTCACTCCTCACTCGCAACTCGCTACGCCGGCATCACGCCATGCTTCTTCGGCGGGACGTGGCGCACTTGCTCGCGGAGCGTCCGCAGGGCGTTGATGAGGATGGGGCGGGTCTGCGCAGGTTCGATGACGTTGTCCAGAATGCCGCGTTCCGCCGAGTAGTACGGGTTGGCATAGCGGGTACGGTATTCGTCAATCAACTGCGCGCGGGCGGCGTCCGGGTCGGCGGCGGCTTCCAACTCGCGGCGATTCACCACGTTGACCGCCGCGTCCGGCCCCATCACGGCCATCTCCGCCGACGGCCAGCCGAAGTGCAGGTCGGCCCCCAGGCTTTTGCTGCCCATGACGATGTACGCGCCGCCGTAGCCCTTGCGGGTGACGACGGAAATCTGCGGCACGGTCGCCTCGACGTAGGCGTAGATGATCTTCGCGCCGTGGCGGATGATGCCGCCGTGCTCCTGCCCCACGCCCGGCAGGAAGCCCGGCGAATCGGCAAAGGTGATGAGGGGCAGGTTGAACGCATCGCAGAAGCGCACGAAGCGGGAAATCTTGTCGGAGGCATTGATGTCAATCGCGCCGGCCATCATCAACGGCTGCTGCGCGACGACGCCCACCGCCTTCCCACCCAGCCGCGCAAAGCCGACGAGCGCGTTCTGCGCCCAGTCTGCCTGCACCTCAAAGAAGCTATCCGTGTCCATCACGCTGTGGATGACGGTGCGCATGTCGTAAGGTTCGTTGGGCGCTTCCGGGACGAGCGTGTTGAGCGCGGGCGCAGTGCGGCGCGGGTCGTCGGTGGGCGGGAGCGCCGGCGCGTCCTCGACGTTGTTGGACGGCAGATAGGAGAGCAGCCGACGCGTCGTCGCCAGCGCGTTGTCCTCGTCCGTTGCCAGGAAGTGCGCTACGCCGCTCACGCTCGTGTGGATAGGCGCGACGCCGAGTCCCTGGTGGTCAATCTCTTCTTTCGTGACGCTCTTCACTACGTCTGGCCCGGTGATGTACATCAGCGAGGTCTGGTCGGCCATGATGATGAAGTCGGTGAGCGCGGGGCTGTACGACGCGCCGCCGGCGCACGGGCCGAGCATCACCGAAATCTGCGGGATGACGCCGGAGGCCAGCGCGTTCTGGCGGAAAATCTCGCCGTAGCCCTGGAGCGCGGCCACGCCCTCCTGGATGCGCGCCCCGCCGGAATCCAGCAGGCCGATGATGGGGACGCCGTTGCGCAGCGCCAGCTCCTGCACCTGCGTGATCTTGCGGGCGTGCGCCAGCGAGACCGAGCCGCCGTACACGGTGAAATCCTGCGCGTACACGCAGACCGCGCGCCCATCTATGGTTCCGTAGCCCGTCACGACGCCGTCGCCGGGGATGGCGTACATATCCTCCGGGTGCGCCAGCGTGAACGGCTGAAGCTCCTGGAACGAGCCGAAATCGAGCAGCGCCGCGATGCGCTCGCGCGCCGTCAGCTTGCCTTTGGCGTGCTGCTGCTCGACGCGCTGCGGCCCGCCGCCCTCCTGCGCCCGCGCCTGCCAGGTGCGCAATTCGGTCAAACGTGGGTTGTCTTCAGATATAGTCACATGCCCTCCAATTCAAGTAATGAGAAATGCGTAATAGGTAATGAGTGAATTCACTCATTACTCATTACCTCTTACTCATTACTTCTTTCATCATTTCTCACTTCTCACCCACCGCCGCCACCACCGTCCCCGCCATCAACGTCTGCCAGGCGACGGCGCGCAGGCCGGATTGCTGCATCGTATCGGCCAGCGCCTGGGGAGCGAGAAACTTTTGCACCGAGCGGGGCAGGTAGCGGTAGGCCGGCCAGTTGCCGGTCAGCAGCCCGCCGACGAGCGGCGGCAGGGTGAAAAAGTAGAGTTTGAACAGCCATTTCATCGGGAATCGCTGCGGCCAGGTCATCTCCAGGCAGACGACGCGCCCGCCCGGTTTGACCACGCGCACTTGCTCGCGCAACGCCTGCGCCACATCCGGCACGTTGCGCAGCATAAACACAGAGGTCACGGCGTCGAAAGTATCGTCCGGGTAGGGCATCCGCAGCCCGTCGGCGGCCATCCAGGCGACGGTGCGGGCGGCGTCTTTGCCCTGCGCCTGCGCCAACATCGCCGGCGTCAAGTCCGCGCCGACGATGCGCAGCGCCGGGTCATGCCGCCGCGCCAACAGCGCCAGGTCGCCCGTGCCGGTCGCCACATCCAGCAGCCGCCCTTCCGCCGGAAGCTGCGCCAACTCAAGCGCGCGCCGCCGCCAGCGTTGATCCTGGCCCAGCGAGAGCAGCCGGTTGACGGCATCGTAAGAGCGCGCGATGCTGCGGAACATGGTTGGGATGGCGGAAGCCGGTTGTGTGTCTTGCGTCATTGAAAAGTCCCTGACATAACCTAGCCCACGGATTCCTCACAAAAACCGTTCGGAATGACATGATCCCGTGGGCCTGGATTGGTTGCATTATAGCCCCCTTCAAAGGGCATCCGTAGTGGGAACTGTCACTTTCGCAATGGAGAAGTTTCCCTGTCATTCACTGTGTGAAACGTCAAACACACCTGAGTTAGCGCAGGGCGCTTTCTATTTGTTCGAGGAATTGATCCACCGGGGCGCGAATTTCATCTGGAATCTCCACAGAAATCGGCACATCCATTTGCAGCCGGTAGGTCATGGAGATAGGGTAATCCATGTGCAAGGGGACGGTCAAATCATACTGAATCGGGATCACGGTGTCAATAGGGATAGCGACTTCCTGTTGGCCGAGCACCGGCAGGTTGAAATAGGTATTGACGGAGGTAGATAGCGGATACTCGATGTCCAGCGGCACGGTCAACGTCTGGCTGACCGGCACGACGGTGTTGAGGGGAATTTCCTGATCTATGTGAACCACTGTCTCAAACGGCTCTCTTCCCATCACCGCCACGCTGTTGCGGACGGAAGCCAGCACGTCCAGAGCGGCGCTACGCGCCTTGAGCCAGGCCAAAATCAGCGCTCCATTAAACAGCAATAGGACCACCACCAAAACGCTCAACACCGTCAGCCACAGCTTGTATTTTGCCATTGGATTTTCCATTTTATCTTACCCCTAAGTTTTCTGCCAAGAGATTTTTAACGCAAAGACGCTAGGTCGCAAAGACGCCAAGAATTTTAAATCAAAATTTCAATTTTAGTTCTTTTCCTCTGCGTCTTTGCGTTACTCTTTGATTCCTACAGAGCCTTAAACGCTGCCGCGATCTCCCGCAGCACACCCGGCGTGCGCCAGACCAGCACGTCCACCTGCACCGCCGCCGCCCCCAGGCTGATGCACGTCAGCGCGTCCGCGGGGGACGCGACGCCGCCGCAGGCGATGATGGGGACGTGGAGCTGGTTTGCGCCGGGCGCGGCAAAGCGCGCGAGCACGTTGAGCAGCAGCGGGAACACCGCCGGCCCGTAGAGCCGCCCGCGCATCAACCGCGTCCCGGATTCGGCCTTGTCCTCCGGCGCATCGGGTAGAGGCAGCACCGCGCGCGGCGGTGCAGTGAGTGTGAGCGCGTCGGCCCCGGCCTCCACCAGGCGCGGCGCGAGCGCGTCCACCCGGCTGAAGGGGACTTGCACGATAAGCGGCAGGCCGCTATCCTGCGCGGCGTGCAGCAGTTCCACGGCCTTATCCTCGCTGACGTTTTCCGCCAGCCCCAGCTCGATCCCGCCGACGCCACGCGCCGCCGACAGCAGCACGGCGGCCTTGCTCGTCTCGGCGGGCGTGGTGGCGACTAAATGCGGGATCACGGGGACGGGCGAACGTTCCCAGTATTTGCCGTACTGGCGGAGGATGGCTTTCGCGCCCGCGTTGGGCAAGCCGGTGTGGAGAAGCACCTGCTCGCCGCGCGTCAAAATCCGCTGGCCCTGCGCGACGTTGCGCGGGCGCAGGCTGATGGGATTCGTCACCAGCGCGCCCAGCACACCCTCTTCCAACAGGTCGCGGTACACATCGCCATAGCCGAAAACGCCCGCCGCCGGCATCACCGGCGTGGGTAACGAAAGACCGTACTTGTGGGTGGGAGCGAGTTCAATCATAGTTAAAAAAGTAAGGAGTAAGGAGTAAGAAGTAATGAGTAAAGAGACTCATTACTCATTTCTCATTACCCATCACTCATTTCCTATCTCCAAAAGATCGAATACCGGCCCGTCCGTGCAAACGTGCTTTTCGCCGTGACGGGTGGGGATGCGGCAGACGTCGCACGCGCCGACGCCGCACGGCATTTCGGTGTGGACGAGGGCTTGGGCGAAGTGAGCGGTGGGCTGCAAGCGCGCTTGCCGCACCAGCCCGGCCAACGCCGGGTAACGCTCACGCCTACACGCGAGGCACAGCCATTCCGTCCACGCGATCAACTCTGCCAGCAGCGGGCCGATGCGCTCTTGCCCGGCGGGGGCCGGCTCCTGGGATTCCAACGGGCCGAGATAGCCGACCGAGCCATCCAGCGTGACCAGGAGCAGTTCCACCGCCGGCGGGAGGCTATCGGGCGCGGGCATTCGGGCGCGCGTCGGACCTTCGACGACGAGGGTGACGGCGGGGGCCGCGTTGAGCAAGGGGCGCAGCACCGACAGCTTGTCGGCTTCGGCGATCAGCAACAGCCGCTGCACCCGATCCAGGCGGAAGCCGTTCCCCAGAGGACCGAGCAAGTCCACCGACGCGCCGGGCAGCAGCCGGGTGATCGGGTGTCCGCGCGGCGTCAGCGCCGTGAAGCCGTCCGCGTCCACGTCCGCCGGGAACAGCGCCTCCCGCAATGGGCCGCCGCATTCCGCCAGCACATACTGCCCCGCGCGCGGCGGCTGGGCCACATCCAACCGCACCGCCCAATGCGGCGGGGAAGGGAGGGCAAAACGGAAAGTGGCGGTTTGTTGTTTCATTAAATTGTATGGATAGGCTTGCCAAACACCCCATGCGCGGCTTCCATCAACGCTTCGTTCAGCGTCGGGTGGGCGTGGACGGTGCGGGCGATTTCGTCGGGCGTGAGTTCGGCGACGTGGGCGAGCACGAGTTCGGGCAGCAGTTCGGTGGCCTCCGGGCCGACGATGACGGCGCCGACGATCTCGCCGCTGGCTTCTTCCGCGACGATCTTCACGAATCCGGCATTCTCACCCAATCCCAGGGCCTTGCCGTTCGCCAGGAAGGGGAATTTGCTGACGCGCACTTGCCGCCCCTGTTCTTTGGCCTTCGCCTCAGAAAGGCCGAAGGAGGCGACCTGCGGCGAGGTGTACGTGCCGCGCGGCATCTGCCCCACGTTGAAAGGCTTCGTTTTGTGCCCGGCGATGGTTTCTACCGCCAGCAGCGCCTGCGCGGAGGCGACGTGCGCCAGCGGCAGCAGCCCGTTCAGGTCGCCGATGGCGTAGATGTTGGGGACGGTCGTGCGCATGAAGTCATCCACCTTGACCCAGCCGCGATTGGTCTCCACGCCCACCTCTTCCAGCCCCAGGCCGTCGCTGTTGGGGCGGACGCCGGTGGCGCACAGCGCGATCTCGGCTTCGAGCGTCTGCTCGCCCTTCGGCCCGGTCACGCGCACGCTGACGCCGTTCTCGGTGTTGGTGATACTTTCCAGCCGGGTGGACGTGAGCGCCTTGATTTTCATCCGCCGCAGCGCGCGGCCCAACTCGTTGGCGACTTCCGGGTCCTCGCTCGGCAAAATCTGATCCATCATTTCGACCACGGTGACGTCGCAGCCGTAGGAGTTCCAGACGGTGGCAAATTCCAGCCCAATCGGTCCGGCGCCGATGATGACGGCGGACTTGGGCAGCGCGCGCCGCGCCAGCGCATCCCGCGCCACGAGCACCCGCTCGCCATCCACCACGACGCCAGGAATGACCGCCGCGTGCGCCCCCGTCGCCAGAATGACGTTTTTTGCCATCACCCTTTGCGTTCCGCCTTCGTTCAACGTCACTTCAACCGGCAGGTCTCCCCCTTTCCCTTTCTCCCCCTCTCCTTGTCTCAGCTTCGCCACGCCCCAAATCACGTCAATATGATTGCCCTTCATCAGCGCTTCCACGCCTTTGACGAGCCGGGCGGAGATTTTGCGGCTGCGGTCCACTGCCGCGCCGTAATCCAGCGTGACGGCCTCCGCGCTGAAGCCGAACTCCTTGCCGCCTTCCGTGACCAGGCGGGCGACTTCGGCGTTGCGGAGCAGCGCTTTGGTGGGGATGCAGCCCCAGTTGAGGCAGACGCCGCCCAGGTGTTCGCGCTCGACCAGGGCGACCTTCAACCCCAGTTGCGCGGCGCGGATCGCGGCGACGTACCCCCCGGGGCCGGCGCCAATCACAACGATGTCGTAGATTGATTCGGTCATACTAAACTCCTTCGTTTGGGTAAAAATCCTTCTCAACGGATTGAACGGAATCTAACGGATATTGTAGTGGTCAGAGACATGTTTCACCGCAGAGGCCGCAGAGAGCGCAGAGTTTTTTATAATTTCTCAGCGTCCTCAGCGATCTCTGCGGTGAAAAGCGGCGTCATTTTGGCGGCACTATGGACTTGACCACTGTAGAATCTAACGGATATTCTTCCGTTGAATCCGTTCAATCCGTTGAGGTTATTTTTTGGGGAGTCAGGGCTACTTTTTAAAGAGATCGTTGGTCTTTATATACGATATGGCGCGTGAAGGCGACTTCCCCTGCAAATAGTTACAGAAAAACTCTACGCCACTCTCTTCTGAAACCATGTGACCGGTCATAATGAGCGCCTTCCTCAATCCCATCTGATGAGCGTCATGCACGTATTCGACCAATTCCCATTCATGGGTCTCGCCCGTGATGAGGACGCAGTTTTCATAGCGGTTGAGGAGTTTGACGCCGTTTTCCATCATCATGAAACCCCAACTGGTCAGAACGTTGTCGTAGGCGACATCTTTGTCGCCGATGTATTTGAGGGCCGCCGGTTCGAGCGCTGCTTCCAGTTCGCCGATCATCTGTCCCAGCGTGACGCCGGGCATTTTGAAGGCTTTGAAGGTCTCGTCGGTGCGATAGGCTTCCCAGTGCAAGCGGTGCGCCATACCCAGCGCGATGTAATCCAACCTGGGATGGTGCAGGTTGTCGTGCAGGTGGAAGACACACAGCCGGTGCTCCCTCAAATAGGCCTCCTTAGCCAGGTAGACCGGGTCGTTGAGGAGCGACTGGAATTGATGGTGATGGTTGTAGAATAACGGCTCGTGGGTGATGATGAGGTTACAGTCGCGCCTGACCGCTTCTTCCAGGACTGCCTGGGTCGCCATCATGGTGACGGCGACATTTTTCAGTTCGTCGTTGGGATTGCCGTAGAGGAAATCGTCAATCGCCGTTTCTCTCCACGCGACGCCGAGGGAGGTTTTTAGCCGGTTGATAAATGCCTGGATGGTCATGAATCCTCCGAAGTTTAATCGCTATCCGAAGAACAATGTTGATAAAAAACCTATCCCCACACAGCACAAGAGGATCGGCATCCCCCATATATACTCCCACGAAAACACAAAGGCTCTCGTGGGAGTGCGATAGTCATAGCGCACGACCACTTCCTGCCCTACGTAGAAGGTTGCTCCCATTAGGGTGGATGCCCATGGGGCCACCTGAAACCTGACACGCCTACCCTGATGCGGTTTGAAGGCGATCTTTATCTTTCTACGCAATCTCCCATTATATTCCCTCTCTGTCTTGCAAATTTCCACCGTCCCCACACTGATCATCGAGTGTCTGAGAAAATCGTACCGGTCATAGCCCAGATAAAGCCCCCAACCTAGCACAATGATCCCAATAATAACGTTTATGAACTGATGACCATCCAAGCGGGTCTCCCTCCTCTGAAAATAGCAAATAGCAAATGGCGAAGTAACGCAAACTTCAGTTTGCTGGTTTACCAACGTACCAACTACAGTTTGTGTTACATTTTCATCCCACCGCTGGTGAACCGCTGGTTAATGATGAATTCCCTTGAAAATAGCCACAGAGATCACAGAGTTCACAGAGAAAACCCTTCGTGTCCTTTGTGGTGAAAATTTTCATCCAATCGCTGGTGAACCGCCGGTTAATGATGAATTCCTCTGAAAATAGCCACAGAGATCACAGAGTTCACAGAGAAAACCCTTCGTGTCCTTTGTGGTGAAAATTTTCATCCAACCGCTGGTGAACGCCAGGCGTTAATGATGAATTCCTCTGAAAATAGGAATGGGGGATTGAGGATTAGGGATTGGGCTGTTCTAATCCCTAATCCTCAATCCCTACGCAATATACGTCGTGAAGCCCACAATCAACCCCATAAAGGACGGCGTCGGGCCGCCCACAATAAACAGCGCCAACCCGATCCTGCCGAACCAATCGAGCTGCAAAATCCCGATGGGAAAGTAAAACGCCCATGTCCGCAACAGCGCTCCGATCAAGAAAATGCGTAAGTGTCTGGTTTCTTTTCGCATTATGCTAATCCCCCTAACCGTTGGGGGCAGGCGCGCGGCGGGTGCGGCGTAGTACCTTCGAGAGCAGCCCTGGTTGTGCATGTTTCTACTCCGCTGGCAGGCGGCGAAGCCGCGTCGCTTGCCACCGATGTTAGGCGGTTTTATATTACAGAATTATGTCTACTAGTTACTAAACTATGCAAAATCGAAACGCCCAAAATCAAGTAGAGAATTAGGAAAACTCCATGCAAAATAGAAACTCGAATCTCCGATTGAAGGTTTTGCCTCACCACGGTTTACTGTGGTGTGCCGCCTCCTTTACGGTTGATATCCAACGTCAAAAAATGAATGGGATGACCTTGCCCCTGGTTTTTTTTCTAAATTCAAGATATTGATTGCCGAATACGATGATCAAATCTTTCTCTTCTATGGAGGCCATCAGATAGTACAGAATGATGGATAACGGCAAATAAATGAGTGAGATTAACGCTTGATTCGCTAAACTTAACCCCAGTTGCGCTACGATGGTGCCAAAATAGATAGGATGGCGCACTATGCTATAGGCGCCCGTCGTAGATAACTTCCCATCACTTTTGATGCTGGGCACAACACCGATTTTCAAGAATGACAAAACGATGAGGGCAAAACCGCCAATGGCAAGAATACTCCCTGCGATCAGAAGCAGCCGGTTCGAATCGGCGAATTTGGCATCAGAGAAAAACGGCGCTGTGAATAACGGTAGGACAAAAAAAGCAACGTATATTTTCTGCACAACAACGGGTAGTTTAGAAAAGGCGTTTTTTAAGTTATCCCTTGTGTATATGATGAAATAACTTATCGAAGCAATCAGATTAACACACAGTATCAAAATAGCGGTTAAGTTTTGATGAATCATTGCCATGTGAATTTCTCCTATTTGACTAAAAGTTCAGCTTGATGGATGAGCCTGTAGCACTGCCCCTTTTCATATACCTTTAAGGAACTCATCCACACATTCTCCCCACACAATGTACGCTTGTTTATCCGTAGGAAAATGCCCCCCGCTAAAACTGATGTATTTTTTGTTTATCGAATTTAACCTGGCGTACACCTTTTTCGTGTGATAACTGCGGGTCATTGCGTCGTCCTCTGGTTGGCAAACTAAAACAGGTTTCTCATATAGTTCATGTTTCATATCAGGCGTACTTTGCGTAACCAAACTCAAAGCGCCCCTTAAGGAAATGGTGTTGCCCGATTGCGGGTCTTCCATAATTAAAGAATTAAAATCTGGATCAGAAGTCAGTGCTCGGTATGATACGAATCGAGTAGTTTTGACGGTTACGCCACCCAGGATTTTTGACGCCAATTTCAAGAAGGGAATTAAGTAATAGGTTAATCCTTTGGTCGTACTGGAATCCTGGATAAATTCACGGTCTGCAAAATCCCAAAGACACCAACAAATCAGCCCATCGGCGCAGTTATAACGCGCGTCGGCCGCATACGCCAGCGGGCCGCCCATACTTCCCCCACCCAAATATACCGCGCCTTTGAAGTTTTCTCTGGCATACTTCACCGCATCCCTCAGGTTGTGCAAGTGAACATCAAAGGTGAAATCTCCCTTTTTTCTTTCGTTATATCCAAAGCCCTCAAGGTCAGGGGCAATAATGTTATAACCCTTTTCATATAGCGGCATAATAAAAGGGAGCAATAACCTGGCATAACCCGCAATACCATGCGAAAAAACAATGGTTGGTCTGGCAAGGTCCTGATTTCTATAGACCTCAAGATTAATTTTCCCATTGACCGATGCGATTTGTTTTACTTCGGCGTATTTTTCCCATTTTGCTATCAGCTCTTCCCCGAACCAGGTAAGCATATAGTTTTTCCAAAAGTCCCTACCCTTATAGACAATATCCACAGTTCATCCTCCTGACTTATTTTTCCATCCGTTTCTGAGAAACAAGCCTACGTTCCGGCGCACACTATGGCGAAAAGGATTTGTTTCTCTGGTGGGGGAACGCCGTGTGCGGCGGGGGGATGTTGCTAAGGAAACAGATGTGTGATAACCACTCTGATCCCAATGCCTATCAATATCAGCCCGCCGATAATTTCCATCCGCTTACCAAACGTCTTCCCCAGCCGAATGCCCACAAACAGGCCCATTGCCGAGAGTAAACAAGCTACCAGACCGATGACGATTACCGAAAGCAGCACAGGAATCTGAAGGAAGGCGATGCTCAGGCCAACGGCAAATGCATCAATACTGGTGGCAAAGGATAAGAGCACCAGGGTTTTCCCGGTGGATGGGTCCTCATCAAAGGCTCTACTGTTTGTGCTGATCCAGAGCGTATCAGGTTAACACCGACGTACCCCAGAAGTGCGAAAGCAACCCAGTGATCAAATTCGCTGACGAATTGGACAACAGTTGCGCCAGCTACCCAACCCAGAGCGGTCATTCCGGCCTGAAATATCCCAAAATGAGCCGCCAGACGAAGTTTGCCGCGTAGCGTAGGTATTTGCCCGGCGGTGCCAATGCCCAGTGAGACCGTCAAAGCATCCATCGCCAGGCCGAGTGAGATTAAGGTGATTGTAATGAATTCCATAGCTATCCTATCGCTCAAGAATGATTTGATACAAGCCATCAAATTTTTTGACATACACAGGTTGAGATTTCTTATTGTTCACTTGTGCTGCCTAACGGAAGAATTCAGCGGCGCAGCGAGTGCGGCGCAGCCCCGTCGAGAGCCAATCCGCTGGCGCGCGTTTCTCCGCGGCTGGCGGCTCGCCCACTCTGCGAATAATTGACGGTAAACAGGCGCAGCTTAACGCAAGGTTACTGGAGCAGTCTATTTTCGCTTGAGCCGGTCCGTTTCTCCGCTTCTGAGGCAGACCGGCTTCGCTCGCACACCCTACCCAATCGGCGGAACCTGAGTTTAGGCAGCAAACGCATTACATGCGTCTGGGCAAGTTATCCCGAATGAGCAACCACACAATAATACCTGGAATACCCGCGAAAAGAACTAACGCTCCGACTAAATAGCCATTTTGATGGTATTTTTTTGCATCTTCGTAAGCCCAACCGAGCAGAATGATATTGATTAAAAACCACAGCCCCATACAAACTATCCCTGGAAAATCACCCATTGTTTCCTCCTTGATCAGCGTATCTCTTTATCACTTTCTACCGCCCAACGGTCACATTCAGCCGCGCGGCTGCGTGTAAAGCACCTTCGCTAGAAAACTACCTGAAAGCGCGTAGCTCCTCGGCTGGCACGCGCGCCAGCGCGGTCGGGTTGATGCAATGGTGGGCGGGTCAATCACAGAAGTCCAGAACATGTATTTGTTCAATGCTTCCTATAGCTAAGTAACAACTATCTGAAGACCAAGCAATTTGAATGACTGCCAAGCCAGTTGTTAAAGGTTGTACTTCAGTGGTTTTAGTATTTACTATCCACAAATCATCTCCTTCTCCCCAGTAAATGACATAACTTCCATTGGGTGCCCATACTGGCTTGCGAGTCTGAAACCATCGCCCTATCTCATATTCCCGTTCAGTGAAAGTTTTTTCTGTAGATTTTACTAATACTATTCTATTCGTGGTCAGATCAAAAATCCCAAAATAGGGGGGGGGGTTCTTTGAATCTGTGGAATCAGAATAAAGTTCATTGTTTGCTTTATTAGTCTGTGGTTTCGCTAGCCAATAGAAAGCAATTTCGTTACTAACGGGCGACCATGTTGCTCCAAATGTACCTGATAACAATTCGGTAGCCTTAGCTTCATATATATCCCACATATATAGTTTAGGATTGGCGCTTTCGTCCAAGACCCATTTCCCTTTTTCCCATTCTGTGTATAAGAGACGTTGGCTATCGTTATTCCATTCTTCGAACCAGCGTTCTTTATATGAAATGGTACTGATTGCGGCTGGAACTGGCATGGTAGCCTGGGGAAAGTTAAACCAATTGAGATCGTCGTAGAACATCCGTTTGGTTACATATTTTTTGCAGTCTGGTGAAAACCAATAGTGTCCTAATCCCGCCAAAGTAGTCAATTGTGTCGGGTCTAATGAGAGAATATGGAGTTGATTAGCTTCATCTGAACCACTGTAGGTTACAAAGGCTAACTGCTGTTCATCTACCCAAGAAAGAATTCGTAAAACTTTTCCCAAACCTACATTATGGGTAATGGTTACTTGCGCCGAAATTTTGGAATCAATGTAGCCATAAGTTATAAGCGGCACATCTGAATCGAGAGTAACCAAACGCAAGGTCTGATAAAGACCGGGTTTATCTACAAACACAAGTTGTTGTTCATTGGGATGCCAATAAGGCTGTGCTACAACATTATGTGCCACCATTTGAGCAATTGTGCGCGGTGTGAAATCTGGAGCTTCCGCAACCATTATCCGATCTTCATTTTGGAATGTTATCCAATTATGCTGTGACGCCCAGTTGAATTGGCGAAAATCGCTACGGGTCCAACCCCAATATTCCTGGATAGTGGCTGGTAAAGTGATGAATTTATTTGCGACCATGATGGAAACAGCCTTATTTTTATGGATAGGTGATAATATGGGAGTTGCATCAACTACAACTGGAGTGACAGTAGTTGTACTGGATAGTGGCAGAGGTGAAGGGCTAACAGATGGTCTTGATGTACTCGGGGAACTTATTTCAATTGTGGGGGGAACTATTTCTGTGACTGTACTTTTCCCACAGCCACCGAACAACAAACAGAAACTAAGAATGGCGTAAATTGTTCTCACTTTCATAATGCGCAGTCTTTTTTTTTGCACTTATTTATTCGATCTTGTAACTATTGGTAAATACAACCTGTGGAGTGGGGCTGAATAAAAACAATTTCCAAGATCACCGGACGAGTCACAGATATATCCTTGATACTCAGAACAGGAAAAAGGCGGATAATTGTAAGAATCTCGTGTTGCATCGCAAGAAGCCATACTTACATTTTTCGCGTGAAAGGTGACTAATCCCCGAAAGCTTCCTCCACTTACCTGACCCTCAACTATTGGTTCGCCATCTTCCCAACGAACACAATAACCACTACATGTACCGCCTCCATATTGCGTTTTGGGATTAGGGCAATAACCCGAAAATGGATCGGGGACATTCCCATAATACACTTCATAGGCTGCCGTTTGGCTGTCTATGTCAGGATCAGCCGGTGGAGCAAATGCCCCACTCAACAAAACATTCTGGTATTTCTCCACTATAGTATTACCGTCATTGTGAGCCACAACACAAGTATTACCCGCCTCATCTTCACCTACATCACCAAGAAAAACTCGGTTACGGGCTACCCAAGCTACTGCTCGCCGACCACCAACATTTTCAGAACGGGCTTCTTGATGTACAACGCCCGCGAGCAGACAAATCGGATCTGGATATCCACAAGCATTTGGATAGGTGGCTGTAGGTAAGAATTTAAGATCATTCTGCAAGTTGCTATCTTCAATCTTCATCTCTGCTGGGGCTGGAAAATGTTGATTAAATTGGCGGTATATTTCGTATTCTACAAGTGCCTCATCTATTCTTCCGCTCTTTTCGAAAACTACTTCACGTAAAAAGTGCAAATAATAACTCTCTTGTGGTTTAGGGATTGCTATTTGAAGTGCGTCCGTATAACGTTCTTGTTGGATCAACCACTCGGCATAATTACCGAGGGAGGTAATGGTGCTATCGGGTCTTGAATCAATAGCCAGCCTGAACCACTGTTCAGCCTCCGAATCATTCACCAACGCCAAGGCTCTAGCATAATCAATTTATACCTCATAGGGATGATTTTCGACAACGAGTAATGCTTGCGAAAAAAAGCGTCGATCTCCTCATTCTTTCGCAACAACCCAAGACCCTTTCCAATGCGGTCTGTATACCACACCCGATTATATTGCATTCCGATCTCCGCAGCTCGCAGGTATTCTTGAATCGCAAGCCCTAATACGCTCGTATCTTGTGTCATTTGATATTGTTGCCATAAAGATTCGCCTAACCCTTCATGAGCGTGACGGGATTCAGGATACTGTGCCACAACATTTTGGAGAAATGTAACAGATCTAGTAATTTCCCCTTGAACAACTAATTGCCATCCCTGCATATATAACTGTAACACTTCTGGCGACTCATTCGGATCAGGATATTTCACTGAATATGGTAAATCTTTCTTTACTGTGCAAATATTATCATTACGATTAACAGATTGCGCTCTGCTATGAATTTTTGGCGTATAGACAAATATGTTAAGAAAAAGTATACTCACTGACAAGGTTATAAAAATGCAAACTATATTGAATTTACGACGAGTCACATCTATGCTAATCTCCCTGGATTAACCTATTTCCACTACGTCCCGCCCAACATGATTTTCGGTGGAACTGACCAGATCTCCCACCTCTCTTTTTACCGCCCATTCTCCCGGCTTCTGACCAGCCGCTCCGCTTCCCCAAACATCTCCTCAATCGTGAAGCGCGTCGTGTCAAAGATCACCGCGTCATCCGCGGCCTTGAGCGGCGCGGCGGCGCGGCTGCTGTCAATGGCGTCGCGTAGGCGGAGGTTCGCCAGCACTTCCTCGTAGGTCACGGCCTTGCCCTGGGCCTGCATCTCGGCGTGACGCCGCTGCGCGCGCGCCTCGTCCGAGGCGACGACGTAGAACTTCAGGTCGGCGTCCGGCAGGACCACCGTGCCGATGTCGCGCCCCACCATGACGATGCGCCCCTGCGCGGCCATCGCGCGCATCCGCTGCGTCAGCGCCGCGCGCACGCCGGGGTAGGCAGAGACGGGGGAAACGGCGGCGTTCACCTCCGGCGAACGGATGTCCCAGGTGATGTCGGCGTCCTCGCAGCGGATGGTGGCCTGCCGCCCGTCCGCCACGGTGGGCGGCAGGACGGCGATGGGCGCGGTCTCCGCCAGGCGGGTGACGGCGGCTTCGTCGTCAATGGGGATGGCCTGATGCAGCGCGGCCCACGTCACGGCGCGGTAGAGGACGCCGGTATCGAGGTACAGGTAATCCAAATGCTGCGCCAAATGATAACCGAGAGTGCTTTTGCCGGAGGCCGCCGGGCCGTCAATGGCGATGGTCAACGGCTTCATGGGCGGGGTTTTCGGTTACGGGGCGTGGGGGCGCGCCTGCCGGATTTTTGTGGCCGCGTTGAGAAGGAGCGCTTGCCGTGGGGGAGCTGCGCGTCGGCGGCGATCCCCACCTCACGGCGCAGGGCGGCGACTTCGGTGTTGTTCAAATAACGCCAGCGGCCGGGGCGCAGATCGCCCAGTTTGATCGGCCCCATCGCTATCCGAATCAGGCGCAACACCGGGAACTCCAGCGCGGTGACGGCGCGGCGGATCATGTGTTTGCTGCCCTCGTGGACGGTGATGCGGAGCCACGCGCGGCCCCGCTCCACCGAATCCACCTTAACGTGGTCAAACCGCACGGGCTTGTCGTCAATGTTGACGCCGCGCTGCCAACGATCCAGCGTCTCGGCGGTCGGCTCACCGATGACGAGCACGCGGTAGACGCGCGGCTGCTCGTAGCGGGGATGCGTCAGGTGTTGGGTCAACTCGCCGTCGTCGGTGAGGAGCACCAGCCCCTCGCTGTCGGCGTCGAGGCGGCCCACCGGGTAGATCCGCTGCGGCAGGTCCACCAACTCCCGCACGGTTTGGCGGCCCTCCGGGTCGTCGTTGGTGCTGATGACGCCGCGTGGCTTGTAGAGCATGACGTAAGTATACGTTTTGGGCAGGCGGATGGGTTCGCTATCCACCGTGATGCGCTGTGTGGTCGGATCGGCTTTGTCGCCCACCTGCGCCATGCGCCCATCCACCGCGACGCGCCCTCTTTCAATCAATTCTTCGCAGGCCCGGCGCGAGCCGTACCCTGCCCTGGCTAAGATTTTTTGTAAGCGTTCAGTTTCCATAAGCGGCATTATACCGGAAAAAGAGGATTTAGGAGTTGCGAGTGAGGAGTTGCGAGTGAGGAGTGAGGAGTGAGGAGTTGCGAATGAGCGGATCAGCGGATCAGCGGATCAGCGCCTCTCCCCTGCTCCGCCTCACCCCCTCTCCCCTGCTCCCCTTCACCCCCTCTCCCCTGCTCCCCCTCACCCCCTCACCCCCTCTCCCCCTCACTTCCACTGTTCCCCGCCGTCCACAAAGAGGACTTC
>Ga0116144_10001882_pt1 | contig 23814 bp, 21 predicted proteins | sample AD_UKC035_MetaG_FD_89746 | JGI IMG/M metagenome (GOLD analysis project Ga0116144, IMG submission 89746) | Active sludge microbial communities of municipal wastewater-treating anaerobic digesters from USA - AD_UKC035_MetaG | ecosystem: Engineered > Bioreactor > Anaerobic > Digestate | place: USA...
GCAAAAGTGTTTTGGTTACTGGTGGTTTCGATACGGGACGGAAAACCACCGTCCCTACTCAACCACCGATGTTGAATTGAAAGAGAGAAACCTCATGCCCTGCAATTGCTGTGAAATCGAAAACAATACCTTCACCGAAGAGAGCGCGAACGCGGATTTGAAACATTATCGCAAGCGCGGACCCGCCAACCAGACCAAGTTGATCCTCGAAGCCGTCCGTTCGTTGGGGTTGAAGGATGCCGCGCTGTTGGATATCGGCGGGGGGATCGGAACGATTCACCACGAGTTGCTTAACGATGTGGCGCGCGAAGCCACGCACGTGGACGCTTCGTCAGCGTATTTAAAAGTTGCCACGGGCGAAGCAAAACGAATTGGGCATGAGGCGCGGGTGAAATTCATCCACGCGGATTTTACGGACGTGGCGGATGAACTTCCGCAAGCGGATGTGGTTACGCTGGATCGAGTTGTTTGTTGTTATCCGAATTTCCGCGAGTTGCTGAAAGACGCCTCGTCGAAGAGTCGCAAGGCGATCGCGTTCACCTATCCACGCGAGACGTGGTATGTGCGGATTGGCTTGAAGGCGATCAATTTCTTTCAACGCTTGCGGAACGATCCGTTCCGCATGTTCTTGCATCCTGTCGCGGAGATGGAAGCGTTGTTGAATCAACAAGGGTTGCGAAGAGTCTCGGTGAGGAGATTATTCGTGTGGGAGATGTCGTTGTATCAGCGGTAAGTTATCACCCATTTGTAAGGGATGGATTTTCAGGGCGGATTGTATAATTGCGTTACAGTGAATTACAGACTCTCACAAGGATTTTTCCCCATGAAGAAGTTGAGCATCATCGTTTCGATGTTTGTCATTGGCGCGACTCTTATCTCTGCGTGCAATTTGGGCGCGACGCCCGAAGGGACGAGCGAGCCGGGGAGCGCGACCCAGCCTCCCGTCGGAACTGAACCGCCCGTCTTGACGGAAGTCCCGATCCAGCCGACACAGCCGCCGGTCCTTACGCAAGCGCCGATCGATCTCTCCGGTCCTCCAATGGAGGTGGGTTCGAAATTCCTGTATGTGGATGGGAGCACGCTCGTGGCGGTGCCGGGCGGCACATTCATTATGGGGCATGGCGGAGACGATAACCCCGAGCATGAAGTCAACGTCAGCGATTTTTGGTTGTATCGTTCGAAGGTAACAAATTCGCAATACGCGCTGTGTGTTCTGTTGGGGAAATGCACGCCGCCGAATCCCGGTAAAAGTGAAGGATACGGAGACCCATTACGGGCGAATCATCCGGTGACGGGCGTGAATTACCAGCAAGCATCGGAGTATTGTTCGTTCGTGAACGGGCGCCTGCCGACCGAAGCCGAATGGGAAAAAGCGGCGCGCGGTCCCGAAGGCAATATTTACCCCTGGGGCAATGCCACGCCGCAATGCGATCTGGCGAACTACGGCACGTGTGAATTTAAAACGTCCAAAGTGATCGATCACCCCGCGGGGCAGAGTTATTACGAAGCCTTCGATATGGCGGGGAATGTGTATGAATGGGTGTCGGATTGGTACGACGCCAACTATTACAATAATTCGCCGGTGGATGACCCGCTGGGTCCCGATCTTGCCCTCCGTCGATCTGTTCGCTCCAGCGGATTCAATTCTCCCGCGTACGAATCCGAATCGGCGCGGCGGCTCTCGCTTGCGCCGGTGGAGCAACGCAACGACCTCGGCTTCCGTTGCGTGGTGGAAGACCCGATGTACTTTGCGCCGATGTGTACTGCCGCGCTGGTATATGGGCAGGATGCCAGCGGCAATATTTCGCTCGGCGGTTTTTCCAATGAAGTGTGCCCGAAGGTAGACATCACTCAGAACGCCTATTGCAATGGATTATCGCCCGCCACGAATGTGAACTTTACCGCGCCCTCCGGCGCGACCATCGACCCGTCTACCTGCGCGCCGACCGGCAATCCCGGTCAATATGTGTGCCAGCCGCCCGGTGGAACGGTTTCGGTTTCGGCGAAATGTGATTTGACGGTGGATGTTCAGCCGCAATGTCCGCCGGGCTTTCAACAGCAGGGCAACACCTGCGTTGCGCAAGGCGGTCAGGGGCAGTGTTTACCGGGTTTCAATTACGATCCTGCCAGCCAGTGTTGCACAGCCCTGCCCGGGCAAGATGCGAGTCTCGATGTGACCCCATGCCCGGTCGGCACGTTCTTCAGCAAGGTACTCCTTGCTTGTGTGCCGGTGCCGGTGGCAAGTATTGTATCGGTGACCCAGTCGGTTGGGTTTATGGATTGCCGCCCGCCGGATAAAAGCGGGGGCGGAGACCCGGGAGGGGGGAGACCCGGGAGGAGGAACACCATCCTGCCAGCCTGTTACATGTAGCGACTTCAAAGCTTCCTGGGATACGGCTAGATGTTGTTGTTACAACCCCTTTGTAAACGCTTGTACGAACTAATCCCAGAGCAGTCCTCGATGAGTATTCGAGGACTGTCTTATTTTAAGCCTGTTGGAAGGGCGCTGAATTTGCGCTTTAAACTTAACGCGGGTTTTTCTATGAAGCGATACGATATCGATGCGAATATGATGGTCAAGGCAAAGGCGATGCACAAGATCAGGAGCGTATGCAGTGGAAGGACCGGTTGTTGAACCTTCAACGACAGATCAACGATTGAGGCGGCGAGCATGAAACAGCCGAAATGAAATATGTACAACCCATACGAGATTTTTCCCAGTTGGGTGAACAGGGAATTGCCGACGAATCGGGTGATTGGCGAGTATGGCTGGGTGATCAATACATAGAGAAGTAACGTTGTGAAAGCGCCGACGCAAAGATAGGTGAGCATCAGCCCCCATTCTGTTACATTGTTGTTGGGTAGAATGAAAATGGATGAAGTCAACGCAAGAACGGTTACCCATAAAGTTCGGGTTTTGAAGCGTGTCAGAATGGGTTCGAGAATCCCCAATCCGAGAGCGATTCCACCCAGCAACGACTCGAAGTGCGTGATCGGCAGGAAATAAATCGCGGCGGGATGAACCCTGAACTGTATGAATAGCGCGCGAATTACGCATCCCATACCAAACAAGAAAATGAACCAGTTGGTCCTTGTGTTTTGGGCGGCGCTTGCCAACTTCCGTGTGAGCCATGGAATTGCTGCGTAGAATTGTTCCTCATACGAAATGCTCCATAGATGCACAAAGATCAAAATGGGAGAGGCAGCAACGCCAAATATGCAAAATTGAACGTGAACGTGGATAAGCTGACGATATGCCAGGGCAGATTGATGTTGCGCCCATCCACAGGCGCGATGATGATAGAGCCAAGGATGAGGTAGAAAAAATAAAGCGGCCAAATCTTCAAAATCCGCCGGATATAAAAATTTCGAAAGTTGATCTTCCCGGTTTGTCTGTGTTCCATCACAAGCAATTTTGTGATGAGAAACCCCGAGAGGCAGAAGAATAAGTCTACGCCGAACCAGCTATATTCTGAAAATCTCTCCAAGAACGTTCTTTTCAGTATTGGGTTGGCGTTATGAATGAACACCAGCAAAAACGCGATGAAGCGCAGACCGTCCAATTCGGGGAGGTAGAAGCGGGGTTTGGTTTCGAGTGACATGGGGGAATCTTACCATCCTCAAACAGCCTTACAACTTGGCAAAGCAGCGACTTTCTGCGAAACGAATTGTTGCGTCAAGCGTCATGTTTGCACATCGCGCTCAACAGGGTTGAGCGACCAATTCAAAAGGAGTTAAAAATGAAGAAAAGATTTTTTGTTATTTGCCTCGCGCTTGCAATGCTGGCAATGTTCACCAGTACTGTGTTTGCGGCGCCCTCCGCCGGTTCCGCTTTGAGTTTGGTCAGCGCGACCGCCGGCCTGAACGGAACCGTATTCTTCTTCAAGGTGTCCGGCGAATTTTCCGGGCGCATTTGAAGGGTTCCACGCACGTGGAAGGCGGGGAGGATTACGGGTTAGACTGCCGGCAAGTGGACGGTGAAACCGTCCGCTGTACCGCTTCGAGAAATGTGCAGGGAAACGTGACCGTCATGTTTGGCGGTTCGGTCTTCTGGACCTATATCGCGCCATTCACACAGTATTGTTATAGTGTGTTCGATTGGGATATCACCATCACTTACTGGCAGTATATCGGAAACAATTGTCAGGGTTTCCCGGCGGAGTATGGCGATGTGATCGAAGATTACTATAACGCGTATTGGGACGAGGATTACGATTATGAGTTTATGCCGAACAGCCCGGATACGTTGGTGAATTGTGGCTTATCGCTTCCTCCTCGGTCTGGTGACGCATTTTATTATCCCGATTGCTAGAACTTGTCTCAAAAACACCGTGTCACTCTGAGGGAGCGGGGTTTGCGACCGAAGAGTCTCTTATTTGGGCAGTAGAGACCCTTCGCTGACGCTCAGGGTGATATTTTTGAGATGACTTCTAGAAAAGATTGGCAAGATTTCAGCATAATCAAAAACTGCCCTGGTGAATTTCTCCGGGGCAGTTTTTGTTAGACCATACCACGAAATTTTTCGCCCCATCCGGTGGCTTGCTCGAAGGCATACCCGGCGTTCAGCGTTTTCGCGTCGCCCCATGCGCGCGAGACGATCTGCAAGCCGATGGGAAGTCCGCTGGAGGTGAATCCGCAGGGGACGGAGAGCGCAGGCAGACCCGTGAGGTTGAACGGCGCGGTGAAGCGAGTCAGCCGCGCGGCTTGCTCCACCGCGTCGTGACCTTCGATGGTCGGCGCGGGGATGGGCGTGGTCGGCAGGATCAACAAATCGTACGCTTCGAAGAACAACTCGAATCGTTTCTTCATTTCGGCTTGGGTCCGCCGCGCCAGCGCGTACTCGGTGGAGGTCGTCTTCGCACCATCTTGCAACCTGCGGCGCACGTCTTCACCGAACCAATCAGGATGTTCCTTCAAGCGGTCGCGATGCACAGCCGCGCCGTCGGCTTGAGCCATGGTCTTGTTGGCAGACGCGGCGTCGCGCAACCAATCCATGCCGACCTCTTCGATGACGCACCCCATGCCCTCAAATACTTTTGCCGCATCGCGCGCGGTTTGCAACGCCTCGGGGTCTGCGCTTTCGATGTATTCGCCCACGGCAAACGCGATTCGCCTGCCCGCCATATCATCCGTCAAGTGACCGAGATAATCGCCGTTCAACATTTTTATGGAGGCGGCGTCGAGGGCGTCGTACGACGAGATAGCCTGCAATAACAGCGCGGCATCTTTCACGCTTCGAGTCAGCGGACCGACGTGATCGAGGTTCCACGAAAGGGGGAACACGCCGCGTAGGCTGACGCGCCCATACGTGGGTTTGAACCCAACCACGCCGCATAATGAAGCGGGAATGCGGATCGAGCCGCCGGTATCGGTGCCGAGCGCGCCGAGCGCCATGCCGGTTGCCACCGCGATTGCCGAACCGCTCGAGGAGCCGCCCGGGATGCGGGTGAGATCGCGCGGGTTGCGGGCTGTGCCAAAATGGGGATTGTTCCCGGTCACGCCGAGCGCGATCTCGTGAGTGTTGGTCTTGCCGATGATGAATGCGCCGGCGGCTTTGAGTTTCTCCACCACGAAGGCGTCCTCATCGGGGATGTGGTCCGCGAAAAATTTTGAACCGGCGGTCGTACGTATCCCAGCCGTGTCGAACAGATCCTTGACGGCGATGGGGATTCCGCGCAGAACATCCGCGTAGGTGGCGAGGGGAGTTGAGGCGGATATCATCGTGCTTGCCACACTGCGCGCGAAAGAATCCTGCACGGTGATGAACGCGTTCAGTTTGGGGTTGAGTCGCTTGATATTATCGAGGCAGGCAGAAGCGAGGCGCGACGCGGTGAGTTTTTTATCCTGCATCAACTCGAGCGCGTCTTCGATTGTTTGCGCGGGGAGCGGGGTCATGCCTTCCATTATAATGAAAACATGCCGTATTCAATGGACAAAAAGTACTTGTGGTTCTTGCTCGCAACTTCGCTGGCGGGCGCGTTGATCGCCGCGCTGGTGGCGTCGAGATATGGTCCCGGCGTTTCCGCCGATGGGACGAAATATCTGTCCATCGCGCAAAACTTGTTGGACGGCAAAGGCTTCTTCGATCACACCGGGCGTCCGTTGTTGTGGTGGCCCCCGTTGTATCCGCTGGAGATCGCGGGCGTGAGTCGCCTCGCGGGTCTCGATGTGCTGTTCGCCGCGGGCTGGCTCAACATTCTCACACTCGCCCTAAATATTTTTCTCAACGGCGCGTTGATCTATTACGCTTTTCCCGATAAACCGCTTCGTCAATATCTCAGCACCCTCTTCATCCTCGCGTCGGATATGGCGATCCGCATTCACGCCAACATCGCCTCCGAGCCGCTGTTCGTCACATTTTCGATGATCTTCCTCTTCGCCAGCGCGGACTACGTGCAGACTCGTTCGCGCCACGCGTTGTGGTGGATGATAGCGATGTCGGCTCTTGCCCCCCTTCAACGTTATCTTGGGGCGAGTCTCATTGCGGCGGGAGGCTGTTTCATCCTCTTCGCCCACCGCAGGGACATCCGGCGCGGCATCCGCGAATCGATTCTGTTCGGCGCGTTATCCCTGCTCCCCATCGCCGCGTGGATTTGGTTTCACAACATCGGTCAATATGATTCGTTCTGGGGCGTGAGCGGCTCGATCGTGAATCCGCTCGAAAACCTGCGCCTGTCGCTGGCGAAGATTCTGCATTGGTTCCTTCCGAGTCATCCGCTCTTGCAACCGCTCTTCGACAATCCGTGGATTGTGGTCGGCGTCATTACAGTAATTCTCTTGTTGATCAACAAAAGAGAGAATTGGAAAACTTTCGTGCGGACGATGATGCAGCCCATTCCGCTCGTCTCGTGGGCGTTCTTCGTTTGGACGATCCTCGGTTTGATGTATTCCGTCACCACCGAAGACCACGTGGATCTGTTTTCGGATCGCTATTACGTGGGTCTGCTCGCGCTTGTGCTGGTGATGATGTTCGTCGCTTTCGATTCGCTTGTCCTCCCTCATTTGAAATGGAATCAACTCGCGCTCAAAAGACTCGGCGCGGCGGTTTTCTTCCTCTGGCTGGCGGTTTACCCCGGCTGGAGCATGGTGAAATACGTTTCCGCTTCAATGGAAGATGGCGAGGCGAGCGGATACAACGTGTACAACAACCGCGCCTTCCACGAGAATCCGATCGTCAAGGCGATGCAAAGGATCGCGCTGGAAAATCCCAACGCCACGTTGTACAGCAACTACACCGACGGCGTCTGGTTCTTCACGCGCCGCGAGTCGCCGGTGATGCCGCGCTCGTTCACCATGGACTTGGACGAGATCAATCAAAACTACGCGGGTTGGCCCCACGACAAGCCCGGCTACATCATCTGGATTCTGCCGAACAGCATCTATCGCAACGCCGTCCCGCCGAAATTGCTGGCAGAGATCGCAGACCTTGAGTTGGTTGTCAAGATCGAGGAGGGAGAGATTTACCGGGTGAATAAAAAAGGAATGTCACCCTGAGCGAAAGCGAAGGGTCTCTTGTGCGGCGAGGAGATTCTTCGCTTCGCTCAGAATGACATGAACTCTAGAATAACCCCACCACTTTCCCGGTCTTCAAATCCAAATCCACATCGAAGAAGGCGGGGCGTGTCGGCAAGCCCGGCATCGTGCGCATATCGCCGAGGATGGGGTAGAGGAAGCCCGCGCCCACGCTCGCGCGGATCTCGCGCACCGTGATGCGGAATCCCGTCGGCGCGCCTTTCTTGCTGGCGTCGGTAGTGAACGAGAGATGCGTCTTCGCCATGCAGATGGGAAGTTTGTCAAAGCCGAGGCGGGTGAAGCGCTCGATCTGTTCTTCGGCTTCGGGGGTGTAATCCACGCCGTCGGCGCGATAGAGTTTGACCGCGATATCCGCGATCTTGCTCTTGATGCTGTTCTCCAGCGGGTACAGGAATTGGAACTTGCTCGGCTTTTCCGCCGCTTTCACCACCGCCTCCGCCAATTTCTTCGCGCCTTTGCCGCCATCTGCCCAGTGAGTCGAAACGACCGCATCCATCGCGCCCATTTTCAACGCGGCATCGCGGATGAGTTCCACTTCGGCTTGGGTATCCGTTGCGAATGAGTTGACCGCCACGACAACCTCCACGCCGAACTTGCGCGCGTTCTCGATGTGACGTTCGAGGTTCGGCAGACCGGCGCGGAGCAGATCGAGATTCTCGTCGGTGTATTCAGTTGGGAGCGGTTTGCCCGCCACCACTTTCGGTCCGCCGCCGTGCATCTTCAATGCGCGGACGGTGGTGACCATCACCACCACATGCGGGGTCAAGCCCGAGTAGCGGCACTTGATGTTGAAGAATTTTTCCATGCCGATGTCCGCGCCGAAACCGGCTTCGGTGCAGACAAAACCATCCTTGCCGACGAGTTTGAGCGCGATCTTGTCGGCGATGATGGAGCTGTTGCCATGGGCGATGTTGGCGAAAGGTCCGGCGTGAACCGTGGCGGGGTTGCCTTCGAGCGTCTGCATCAGGTTCGGCTTGATCGCGTCTTTCATCAGCACGGTGACCGCGCCCGCCACGCCGAGGTCTTCCACCGTGACGGCTTCGCCTCGCTTGTTCGTGGCGACGACCATCTTGCCGAAGCGTTCGCGCATATCTTTGACGCTCGTCGTCAGCGCGAGGATCGCCATGATCTCCGAAGCGACCGTGATGTCGTAGCCGGAGCGGTGTTCGAATCCCGCTTCGTCTTTGCCGAGTCCCACTTGAATTTCGCGCAGGAAGCGGTCATTGACGTCCAGCACGCGCCGCCACGTGATGGTGGCTTCGTCGATGTCGAGCCGCGCAAAGCGACTGCGTTCTTCGGGCGTGAGATCGTTGGGATTGGTTTTGTTAATGCCGAGTTTTTTCACGCGGCGCAGCATGGTGGGCGAGAATTTGCGGTTGCCTTTTTTGTCCATCGGGCAGAGCGCGTTGAATAACTTTTCATCGTCTTGTTGTTTTTCGTGCATCACGCGCACATCGAGCGCTGCCGCGACGAGGTTATGCGAGGCTGTGATGGCGTGAATGTCGCCGGTGAGATGCAGGTTGAAATCTTCCATCGGGATCACTTGCGAATATCCGCCGCCAGCCGCGCCGCCTTTGATACCGAAGATGGGTCCCTGCGAGGGCTGGCGGATGGCGGCAACCGATTTTTTGCCGAGGTGCGCGCCCAACGCCTGCGATAAGCCCACTGTGGTGGTGCTTTTCCCTTCGCCGAGCGGGGTCGGCGTGATGGCGGTGACAACAACGTATTTGCCGTTGGGTTTGTCTTTGAGGCGGTCAAGGATTTCGAGTTTGATCTTGGCTTTGAACGGACCGTATAGCTCTAACTCGTTCTCGCGGATTCCCAACTCTTTCGCCACTTGCAGGATCGGTTTGACCGTTGCCGCCTGCGCGATCTCAATATTGGAAGGGACCGGTCGAAGTAATTTCAATTTGGTTGGCTTGAACGCGGGCGCTTTCTTCGCCGCTTTGGCTTTCCGAACAGGTTTTTTGGTTGATTTCTTCCCTTTGCTGGACTTTGTCGCCATGTAGTTGCTCCTCTAAAACATATGTGGTTACTGCGTTTTCAATTATCAGTACTTCACGAAAGCGCGTATTTGGCGCTCTCTACCGCCAGGTTTGCGCTAGAGAGCGCAACCTACGCGGGCTTTCTCGTGATCTCCTGATTATCAAAACTTTTCCGATTTTTGGCAATAGTGAATTGTCACAGGCTTTGCGGAGAGGTATCACTCCCATGCTTTGCCTCCACTTTCCACTTTCTACGAACTTATCACCGTTCCCAACGTTTCGCCTCCCAACGCTCTCACCAAATTCCCCGGCTCGTCGCTGGAAAAAATCTGTACGGAGAGGTTCGGGTGTTTCTCCACGAGTTCGAGCATCTGCTTCACTTTCGACTCCATGCCGCCGGTCACATCTGCCGCCGCAGACTTGCCGACGCCCGATTTGATTTCGCTGAATGAAGCGGGCGTAATTCTCTCCACTTTGCGCGTGCGAGCGGGAAAGTCCTCCCACACAGCGGCTTCTAACCCCGCGAGCAGGATTCGATCCGGGTGCAGGGCGTTGGCAAGATACATGAACAAGTCTTCCGTCGAAAGGATCGTGCCCCCGCGCACCTCATCGAAGATGGTATCGCCGAACACAACCGGGAGGATATCTGCCGCGAGAGCCATGCGGATCGGGGTCGTATCCCAGACAGACACTTGCCCATTGCTTGAGATCACGCTGGATGAGGGCGGCAGGGAAATCGCGCGCACATCCGCTTTGTGAAAGGCCTCCATCACGAATCGATTCAACGTGGACGCCTGATACCACACCTCGGCAAAACCCTTCCAGTAACTGTCCTGCGTATCGTCGCGCTGGCGGTAGACCAATGGCGTGGCGCGCGGCGGGAGTCCATCGCGCGTCTTGTATTCGCTCGCGGGCACGTGGCCGAAAGAGCCGGCGCCGTGTCCCACCAGCACGCGCAGATCGGGGTGGGTTTGAAGCGCGGTTTTGATCTGCAAGGCGAGATCGTCCATCACATCCAGCAGGGGAGTATAAGGTTTTGTTTTGTCCGTAATCAACGAGCCGCCGAGCTTGAGGAAGACGAGTTCTTTCATGCGGCTATTGTACAGGAGGTGACAGTCACTTCGCAAGTGACTGTCACCTGCCAGAATCAGGCGTTATAATCTTCGCCTTATGAACGCGGGCTTGTTCGTCATCCTTCTCGTTTTGTTCTTTGCCATTGCGGCATTGCTTGCGGCGCGCGTGGGCATTCGCTCGATTCAAACGGCTCGCACCATGGTATTCTATCGCAAACGCCAATCGTATATGCGCTATGGTCGGCAATGGCTCATGGTAGCGTTGATAGCGTTGGTTGCCAGCGGCGCTTCAGCATTGTTTGGAAGACCCATTGCGAATCAAATTTTTCCTCCCTCGCCCACGCCCTCGGCAACAAACACCGCCACCGCACTGCCGACGATCACCCCGCTCCCAACCCAGACCGCGACGAACTCCCCAACCGCCACAGTCACTGCGACTCCGTCGCCGAGTCACACGCCCAGTGTAACTGCTTCAGCCACCGACACGTTTACCCCCTCCTCAACCTCCTCGCCTGCCGCAACCGTCACCCTCGCGCCCTCCTCAACCTCCACACTCACTGCCACGCGCACGCCGCGCCCGACATGGACTTCCACGTTCACGCGTACGCCGCGCCCAACAATCGCGCCGACTCAAACACGCACGCCTCGACCAACCGCCACGTTCACATCCACCTCCACAATAACCAACACGCCGATTCCATCAGCCACATTCACCTCTTCGCGGACGCCGATCCCCACTTCAACCGTCAAGCCGAGTGAGACGCCGCATCCCACCGATACGCGCCAACCCACGAAAACAACCACATTCACGCCGACCATCACCTCTACGCCGACCTTGACCTTTACACCGACGCCGACCTTTACGGCAACAGCGACTCAAACTTCAACATCGACTTTTACGCCGAGCGTTACACCCTCGCTTACCGCGACCCGCACGCCCCGCCCAACATGGACATCCACATTTACCCGCACGCCGCGACCAACCTCTACCAACACGTCGACTGCGACCTTCACGCCGAGCCAAACCGCGAGTTCAACGCCGACTCAAACCTTCACGCCGAGTCTCACGCCAACTTTAACCGCCACCCGCACACCGCGCCCAACATCGACCTCGACATTCACACGCACGCCACGACCGACCCAAACGGCAACGATCACTCGCACCCCATCGATGACACCCTCCCGCACGCGTACCCCAACACGCACCCCAACATCAACTCGACGTTCAAGCCCATAGTTACGCCGGCGTCCGTAATTTACCCCTCATCCTTATTTCTCCCCTCCTGCTATAATCTTTTCCATGGACATCCGCGCGGGAATCATCGCCGCCGTTTTCTTCCTCTTCATCGGCGCGTTCGTTGTTATGCGTTCCGGATTGCGCGCATTCATCTCTGCGCGAAAACTTTCGTTTTACCGCATCAAGGTCAAGCGGCAACGCGGCGGATTGATCACCTTCGTATTCGGAGTGTTGACGCTCGCGCTTGCCATTTGGCTGTCTGTGTTTGGCGAACCTGTGGCGTACCGGTATTTTCCTCCCTCGCCGACCATCACTCTTTCACCGACCATCACTCTATCGCCCACCATTACACTGTCGCCGACCATCACGCTTTCGCCCACTATTACCAACACCCCATCCGTTACCGACACGCCCACCATCACGCCGACCCCATTCATTCCGCTTGCCATCGAAGCATTGTTCGAAAGCGTGGTCACGCCAAATCCGAACGCGGTCTTTAGCCCATTGCAATTCACCGAAAACTGTTCCAACTTTGTCGAGTTCGAAGCGGCGGCGGTCTTTCAAACCCCGGTCGATTACATGTGCGCGGTATTCACCTACGCCGAAATGATCCCCGGCTCGCAATGGACCGCGCTCTGGTTGCGCAACGGCCAACTCGTGCATTACGAAACCATCCCCTGGGACGGCGAGACCGGCGGCTACGGCTTCACCGAATGGCAGGCGCCTCCCGATCAGTTTTTGCCCGGCGCGTACGAAGTGCAAATCTTTGTCGGACTCGACTATAAAGTTGTCGGTCAATTCGTTATACAAGGCGACGCGCCAACCGCGGCTCCCACCCCGAGTGCAACTGCCTCGCCCTCCCCGGCGGGAACCTCACCCCCGGCATCGCTCCCCGTTAGTACCGCAGTGACCGGAACACCATGACGCAAAGGAAACTATCATGCCCCAAAAATCCTTCCAGGAATATTATCCCGAATCCTACGCCCACTGCTACGGATGCGGCACCCTCAACGAACACGGACATCACATCCAAAGTTATTGGGAGGGCGACGAATCTGTTTGCCACTTCATGCCCAAGCCATATCACATCGCGATACCGGGCTACGTCTACGGCGGATTGCTCGCCTCGCTCATTGACTGTCACGGCACCGGCACCGCTGCCGCCGCGCTCTACAACGCCGCAAAAGAACAAGACCCGAACGCCGATCCTAATACGCGGACTCTCACCGCCTCCCTGCACGTGGATTATCTCAAACCGACGCCGTTGGGTATCGAACTCGAAGTGCGCGGCAAAGTGAAAGAACTCAAAGGGCGCAAAGTCGTCGTCGAAGAGTGGCTCATGGCAAACGGCGTCATCACCGTGCGCGGAGAGGTGATCGCGGTGCAGGTTCCTGAGTCGCTGGTGGAGGAGTTGTTGAAGGGAAAATAACCTCGTCATTGCGAGACTGCGGAGCAGTCGAAGCAATCCCCAACTGGACTAGGAGATTGCTTCGTCGCAACGAACGCTCCTCGCAAAGACATATTTTTGGGCTTTCAGCGTATAATTTGGCTATCGAGTTCGAGAGGTAGGAGAATGACCTCCAAATTTGCCCTCGTCATCGCGAATACGGAATACCAAGATGCGAGTTTCGCAAAACTGACCGCGCCCGGCAGGGACGCGGAAGAGTTTGCACAAGTCTTGCGCGACCTTGCCGCGTTCGACGAGGTACAGGTTCTGCTCAACGAAGGCGAAGGGAAGACGCGTCGTTCGATTGCGCGGTTCTTCGCCGAACGCAAGCGCGACGATCTGCTGTTGCTTTATTTTTCAGGTCATGGGGTGCGGAACGATATGGGGCAATTATTTCTTGCGGCACACGACACGGAAATCAATATTAGACCTCTTGCAAAAGTCAATTTGTAATGAGCTCAAGGTTATAAATCGAGGCAATCAGGTTGAAGCGCAAAGCAAATCGCTTTCTACGGTTACGATACCTCTCGCTCAAAATCCGAAAGACTTTCAATTTACGGAATATATGCTCAATCACAATCCGCTTTCTTGCCAAACTCCGATTGCTCTGCTTTTCTCGTTTCGTCAGAGCATGGTATTTCGATTTCTTGAAGGGTGTCTGGCTGTTCTCATGAAGCTCCATCAAACCTTGGTAGCCAGCGTCGGCCAGAATCCGAAGGTGTTCAGAGAATTGACAGGCGTCCTCTTTGAACAACTGGAAGTCGTGTTTGCTTCCATGACTGAAGGCCGTGGCGATGATCTGGGAGCTTTTTCGATCCGCCATCACCTGCGCTTTTTGGGTGTGACGCTTCTTTTTGCCGCTGTAATGCCGTTTTTGGCTTTTTTTGGGCGTTCCACCGGTTGTTCGCTGACATCCACCAGCACGACCTCAAACACGGTCTCACTGGCTTGGAGCACCTTTTTGCCAGGCAGACGAAACTTTTTCGAGCGTACCAAGGCATCCTCTACTTTGCGAATTGTGCGGCAAACGGTCGCTTCGCTAACACCATAGGATTGCGAAATATGAAACTCCGTTCGATATTCTCGCCAGTACATCAAGGTCATCAGCAACTGATCGGCTCGGCTCAACTTGGTCGGCCTGCCGAAGTTTGGCAACCTTCTTGTGATGACTGCCAGCATCTTCTCGAAGGTCTCGCGCTGGACACCCGTTAGTCGTTTGAAGTCCTTGTCTTTTAGATATTCGAGGCTCTCATAGTTCATGTGCCTATTATGGCACACTTATGCAAGAGGTCTATTTTAGAAGCGAGCGGCATCCCTGCTGAATTCGTGACCCAGTCCATGAACAACAGCCGTTCACAACGGCAATTGTTGATTCTAGATTGTTGCAACAGCGGTGCGTTCGCCTATGGGAGCAAATCCGCCTCGGCGGTGGGAAAAAGCATGGGCATTGCATCAGCCTTCGAGGGGAGCGGATTCGGGCGCGTCGTCCTCACCGCCACCGACGCGACGCAGTACGCCTGGGAAGGGGACAAGGTCATCGGCGATACGCAGAAATCAGTTTTCACGCATTTTCTCATCGAGGGACTCAAAGGCGAGGCAGACCGTGATGGAGATGGTCGCATTCATGTGGATGAACTGTATGATTATGCCCATGAACAAGTCGTGAGCCGCACCCCAAAGCAGACCCCGAGCAAATGGTCGTACAAACAACAGGGTGATATAGTTTTGCGGGAGAATATAAAGCCGCGCGAAGTGAAGCCCGCGCCATTGCCCGCCGATCTACTTGAATTACTTTCTCATCCAAACTCAAGCGTTCGTAAAGTTGGCATTCAGGATTTGATCGGCATCTTGAACGGCAAACATTTGGGACTGGCTCGCGGCGCGGAAGAGAAACTGCGCGAGATCGCCGAAAATGACGATAGTTTCAGTTTTCGCAAAAGCGCCAGCGAAGCCTTGACCGCGCACGGCTTGATCGTTGAACAGCCCGCGCCCATGCCTTTTGAAGTCCCAAAAGAAAAACAAAAAGAGGAAAAGCCTGTTTCGGCACCCAAGGAGAAAATTGAAAAACCTGTTGCGAAGTCAGCGCGCTCGCCTGAGTTGCCCAAACCGACTGTAGAGAAAAAAACCGCGTTAAAAAAGTTTGCCCCCAATTTGAATCTACGCGTTATCGCAGTAATCGTTGGAGGACTAGCGATATTAACTTTGCTTGTATGGGGCGGTGCAAAACTTTTTGCTAATCTAACTCCCACACTCGGCATTGGCTCAACAATGACCGGCGAAGATGGCATGACTCTACTTTATGTCCCTGCTGGTGAATTCACTATGGGAAGCGATGATGGTGAAGCATACGAAAAGCCAGTTCACAAAGTTACTCTTGATGCATTTTGGATTGACCAAACCGAAGTAACCAACGAAATGTATGAGACGTGTGTGGTTGCAGGTGTTTGTAAAGAACTCAGTAGCAATGCGTCTTTTACCCATTCGAGTTATTACGACAGCTCTGAATATGATAATTACCCCGTGATCTACGCGGATTGGAACATGGCAAGAACCTATTGCGAATGGGTGGATCGAAGATTGCCTACCGAAGCCGAATGGGAGAAAGCCGCGCGCGGCGAAAATACCAATGTATACCCGTGGGGCAATACATTCGATGGAAGCCTACTAAACTTCTGTGACACAAATTGCTCGTTCGATTGGGCAGATAAATCATCCGATGATGGTTTTGCGGATACAGCGCCTGTCGGAAGGTACCCAGTTGGCGCCAGTCCATATGGCGCGTATGACATGGCAGGCAATGTCTGGGAATGGGTGTCAGATTGGTACAGCCATACCTATTATGCCGGTTCGCCAGACTCCAACCCTTTGGGTCCTGATTCTGGTCAATTTCGCGTACTGCGGGGCGGCGCGTGGGAGGATATTGACTACAGCGTCCGTTCTGTCAACCGCAATTGGGGCGGCCCCTCGTATCCGGACGTCAACACCGGTTTTCGTTGCGCGATGACTGCAACGCCGTAGTTCTGACCTCACCCCCAGCCCCTCTCCCAATCCCCTTCGGGGACGCTTCGCGGGAGAGGGGAGCCCAGTTGCATAAAAAGTGACTGTCACCTGCAAGGTGACAGTCACTTCGTTTTTCTACTTCTTCATCGGCTTCGCCATCTCGTCTTTCACGGCGTGGTACAAATTCTCTGCTTTCAACTCGCTCAGCGCGTAGCACGGCGCTTTGATGTGATTCGCCAGTTGTTGCGCCTTGCATGGATGCCGTGTAAGCGATACAATCTTGATAATGGCAATTCGTTCATTTGGTGATTCGGCGACCGAAGACCTGTTTCATGGCAGAAATACTTCTCGTGCCAGAAGAATCCCCTCAAATGTTGTGCGGGTTGCTCTGCGTAAATTAGACGTATTGAATGGTGCTCATCGGCTCGGCGATCTGAAATCACCACCCGCCAATCGACTCGAACCTTTGAAAGGCGATTATGCTGGCTTTCATAGTATTCGCGTTAATGACCAATGGCGGCTTGTTTTTCGTTGGGACGACGGACCTCACGACGTTTCGTTGACCGATTATCATTAAAAGGAGAAAGAAATGCTTCCTGAAAACCGTATCCCTACTCATCCGGGCGAAATTCTACTCGAGGAGTTTCTTGTTCCCATGAATATCTCACAAGTGGCTTTTGCGGCTCATATTCGAGTCCCTGTACAGCGCGTCAATGAAATTGTGCGCGGCAAGCGCGGCGTTACACCTGAAACCGCATGGTTGTTCGCCGAAGCGCTTGGCACGTCACCCGAATTTTGGCTTAATTTACAATCGAACTACGATCTGGTTCGTTCCCGTCCAAAGAGGCAGATATCGCGAATGGCAGTTGCGGCTTAAATCAGAACTCCGAGTTTTTCAAAAACTCGGAGTTCTTGTTTCATCTCACTTCTTCATCGGCTTCGCCATCTCATCCTTCACGGCGTGATACAGATTCTCCGCTTTCAATTCGCTGAGCGCGTAGCACGGCGCTTTGAGGTGATTCGCCAGTTGTTGCGCGAGTCCCTGATCGAAGGCGGCGTGTTCCATGTTGATGACCACGCATTTGATCTTCTCGTTGGCGATGAGTTCGGCAAATTTATACGATTCTTCCTGCGGGGGCAACGCGCCAATGGAAACGTTCCCGGCGCCATCGGTCAATACAATTAGCAAAGGTTCAACATCAGGGTGATGGACTTTTTCTTGCCGCAATACGTCTGCCGCGAGGAATAATCCCGCCGAAAGCGGAGTCTTCCCGCCGACGGGAATATCCATCAATGCACGTTGGGCAAGTTGGACTGAGTTGGTCGGAGGGAGAACAAGCGTCGCGCGATCTTTTTGGAAGACGATCAACCCGACACGGTCACGGCGTTGATAGGCGTCAGTGAGCAAGGATAATATCGCGCCTTTTGTCGCGTTCATCCGCTCGGCAACTGCCATTGACCACGAAGCATCCACCAAGAACAAAACGAGATTCGCCACCCGCTTCACGCGGATCTTGCGTTGCAAGTCCGATGACTCGATGGCAAAAGCAAGCCGCTTTCTTTTTTCTGTCCGTTTTTTCTGGTAAGGCGCGGCGGCGCGAATGGTGGCATCGAAGGCGATATCGTCCTTCTTTTCACCGGCGGGACGCGCCTTGATGTAACGTCCGTGTTTGCGTTCCGTTTTGGTGAGCGAACGCCTGCCCGCATGTTTGCGCGCGAGTTTATCCAGCGGCGTGTTCAATTTGCGCGGCTGAAATTTTTCGCCCGTTTTTACTTTCTGTCCGCCTTCCCACCAATTCGCCGATGTGTTCGCAAACACATCCTGCGGCATCGGTTCGGGCTTGCCCTCTTGCGGACCCTCCTCGCGCTCATCCTCGAGTTTTAAGTTTTTTTTTCTTCGGATTTGTTTTGCTGAGACTCGGGTTGATTCTCATCCGACTCTTCCGGCACAGACTGACCTGCCAACTGCTCGATTCGCTCCTGCAATTGCTCGGTGGTCATCTCGGCTTGTTGGAACGGCGTCCGCTTGATGCGGTGGGGGAGAGTCAGTTCGGCGGCGAGCGCGATATCGTGATCGTTGATCTTCGTGCGGCCTTCGAACGCGGCTTGGGCGCGCGCGGCTTTCAGGATGACGAGATCGGCGCGGTGACCGTCCACGTTCAGCGAAGCGGTCAATGCGGCGATGGACAGCAAATCGCGGCTCGTGTGTTTAACCTCGCCGACAAGTTCGCGTCCTTTTTCGATCTGATGCGACAACTCATCCTCTTTCGGTTTCCACTGCTGACGGAACGACTCCGCATCCTGTTCAAAGGCGAGGTTGCGCTCCATGATCATCACGCGTTCGCGCGCGTCGCGGATGCCGACGATATCCACCGAGAGGGCGAAGCGATCTAAAAGTTGTGGACGAAGCTCGCCCTCCTCCGGATTCATCGTCCCCACGAGAATGAAGCGGGCGGGGTGCGAGAACGAGATGCCCTCGCGTTCGACCATGTTGGTTCCCATCGCGGCAGAGTCCAGCAGAACGTCTACCACGTGATCGTCGAGCAGGTTGACTTCGTCAATGTACAGCAAGCCGCGATTTGCGCCGGCAAGCACGCCGGGTTCAAAGTGGCGTTCGCCTTTTTGAATGGCTTGTTCGATATCAAGCGTGCCGACCACACGGTCTTCGGTAGCAGAGACAGGCAGGTTCACGAAGGAGGTTGTCCGCACGTGCGACGGAACTTTTTTATTTCCAGCGAACCGTTCCTTACATTCGGTACACCAAGTGTTGGGCTTGTCAGGATCGCACCCGAAGCGGCAATCGTCCACTACTTTGACGCTGGGGAGCAGCGCGGCAAGCGAGCGCGAGGCGGTGGATTTTGCGGTGCCGCGTTCGCCACGAATAAGCACGCCGCCGATACGCGTATCTACGGCGTTTAAAATGAGGGCGCGTCTCATGCGCTCCTGTCCTACAATAGCTGTGAAGGGAAAAATAGGTGGCATTAAGTGACTCCGAAGCGTGATTATAACTCGTGTTTGAAAAATCCCCAAACTGAAGCTATCTATGTGAATCAGGCACGCCATCCCGAATGATTTTTTCACATGGTTGTCTGGGCGGGTTGTCAACTTGTACATTCACCTGTATAATCCCGTGCATATTTTATCCAACCGGAGCATCAAGTGACAGACGAAAACCAAGCCCTGCCTACCCAAGGGAGTGATCGCAATCCGCAGGGAGAACAAAATCATGCGAACAATCAAACCATGGAATCACTGCTCAATGAGCAGGAATTAAACGTCGACTTGCCTCAGGCTGGCGAGATTCGCAAAGGGACGATTGCCAGCATCAGCCCCAGCCAGATTCTCATCAGCATTGGCGCGAAATCTGAAGGTGTGGTTTCTGGTCGAGAATTGGACCAACTCACCCCGGCGGAGATCGAAGCGTTGTCGGTCGGTCAGGAAGTTCATGCGTTTGTGATCAATCCCGAAGATGCGAACGGGAACGTTGTCCTTTCCCTCAAACGCGCGCAGGAACAAATTTCATGGGATGATGTGGAAAAACTCATCACCGATGCTGTGGTGATCGAAACCAAGATCATCGGTTTCAACAAGGGCGGGCTGATCGTGGCTGTGGAAGGCTTGCGTGGTTTTCTGCCATCGTCGCAGATCGGGGCGTTGCGTCGAAGCCAGATCGCCGGCGAGACACCCGAGCAAAAATATCAAAAGATGACGGGTCAACCCATCTCGATCCGTGTTATTGAAGTGGATCGCGAACGCCGCCGCCTGATCGTTTCGGAACGCGCGGCAAGCGCTGAATCACGCCAGTCTCTGAAAGAGCGCGTCATCGACGAGTTGCAGGAAGGGCAGGTATATACCGGGCGCGTCACCAGCCTCGCCAATTTCGGCGCGTTCATCAACGTTAACGGCGCGGATGGGCTTGTGCATCTTTCAGAACTTTCATGGGATCACATCGATCACCCGCGTGAAGTGCTCGAAGTAGGGCAGGAAGTCAAAGTCAAAGTGATCAACGTCGATCGCGACAAGAAGCGCATCGGTCTGTCTGTGCGCGCCTTGCAAGACGATCCCTGGCACGCGCGCATCGAAAAGTACAGCGTCGGTCAACTCGTGGAAGGCAAGATCACGCGCCTGACGAAGTTCGGCGCATTTGCCCGCCTCGATGAAGACGTGGAAGGTTTGATTCACATCTCTGAAATTTCAGAACAGCGCATCGAGCACCCGAAGGAAGCGTTGCACGAGGGCGATGTGAAAACCCTGCGCGTCATCCGAATCGACGCCGACCAGCATCGCATCGGCTTGAGCCTTCGTAAAGTGGATTCAGCCGCCTTTGCCGACAAAGATTTCAAAATGCTCGCGGCGGAATTCGACGCCGAGGATGAGGATCCTTCGGGAGATTCACCGTTCGATCCGCCGACCGAATCGACCGAAGAAAAATAAATGGCAAGCGTCCCGCCCGAGCGGGACGTTTTTTTGAATGTATGACTCTCATTGTTGACTCTCACCAGGACCTTGCCTGGAACATGTTCACCTTCAAGCGCGATTACACGCGCCCGGTTGCCGAAACGCGCCGCCTCGAAGCGAGCACCCTCATCCCCGAACGCATGGGCGATTGCACGCTGGGATGGCGCGAATATCAGCGCGGCAATGTGGCGATCGTATTCTCGACGCTGTTTGCCACTCCCGCGCGCAAAAAGGAAACATGGGACAGCCTGTGGTATCCCGACTTCGACACCGCCCGCAAACTATATCGCGATCAGGCGACTGCCTATCGTAAGCTTGCAGATTCGCACCCGGACAAATTCCGCCTCATCGCCTCGACGGGCGAACTGGATTCCCATCTTCGGCATTGGTCACAGCCCGCGCGTGAAGACGAAGGACATCCGGTGGGATTGGTGATGCTCATGGAAGGGGCGGAAGGAATTCGCTCCATTAAGGAACTCTCTGAATGGTGGGAACTGGGCTTGCGGATGATCGGCCTTGCCTGGGTGGGAACGCGCTACTGCGGCGGCACCGGTGAACCCGGCGGGTTGACAGACGAAGGACGCCAGTTGATTTCTGCCATGGCAGATTTTAATTTCATCCTCGACCTGAGTCACATGGACGAATCCGCCGCGTTGGAGTCGCTTGATCGTTATGAAGGCGCTCTCATGGCAAGTCATTCAAATTGCGCCGCGTTGATGAAAGGATCAGAGTCAAACCGCCACGTGCCCGATCGTGTCATTGCAGGGCTGATCGAACGCGGCGGCGTGCAGGGTCTCATCCCATTCAACACTTTTCTCAAGGTAGGCTGGAACCGCAAGACCGGGAACCGCGCGGAAGTGCCGTTGGATGCGTACATCTCGCATATCGATCACGTGTGCCAGATCGCGGGTAATTCGCTCCATGCGGCAATCGGTTCTGATTTCGACGGCGGCTTTGGCTTGCAATCGATCCCTGCGGAGATGGATACCATCGCCGACTTGCAGATGGTACGCGGGAAGTTGTTCGAACGCGGCTACACGGAAGCAGACGCGGAAAATATTTTGGGCGGCAATTGGCTCAGATTTTTACGAGAGCATTTGCCAACATGAACGGCGAACCCGGTTTTCGGATTTCACGTTTGCGGATTCAATTCAGCCTGATTCTTATCGGGCTGGGGTTGTTTATCTTTAGCGTTGGGGCAAAACCCGGCTGGTTTGGTTGGGATCGAAGCACAGTAGTTGGGTTTATTCAAATTTCCGTTTTTCTTATTGGGCTGGCGATGATCTGTGTGGGCGGGTCTATCGGGCTTATGGCGCTATGGGGCAGGGAACAACGAAGCATCGTAGCCGATTTTGGTTTGCGGTTGGTGAGCACGGGTTATGTGATCGCGGTCTTTACCGGCATGGCGGATATTTTTGGGTTGGGCACACAGCCGCTGCCGGATGTTCCGTATTTCGGTCCATGGCAATCGGCGGGGGTGTTGATTGGGCAGGTTATCATTGCGATTGGATTTCTGATGACTATTCCATATAAGGTTCATGAGGAGAAGGGCTAGTACGAGTTGAACAGCGTTGGGGGAAAGAGACGAATTGAAGCGGATAAGTAACTCACCTTACGCAGTAGAGATCGTAACGCGAGACTGCGAAGCGTCTCGCTTTTCCAGCCATTCTTGCGCAAGAGCGGCATGAATGTCGCATTACGAGAGCCAAATTGACTTCAACTGCGTAACATCAGTAAGTAATACCGGATATCCACATCTCTTGGATGGTGAATCAATACGCGTGTGAGAAATGCCGGGTTTCGGTTGCCAGCCGCCCCGTCGGAAATGAAGCGATGTGATTTTTATCCATTGGGCGCGCGCAGGGCAGTAACGCCCAATGTTTTTATCTCTGAAGCGCATGAATTAAAAGAGTCCGCCAGTTCGATTGGCGGACTCTTTTAACTTTTTTTTCGAGCGTTATTGATCTGCGATCACGCTTACCAGCACGGCGCGCGCCATGCGGCGGTAGAGGTAATCGCCTGTCTTCGCGTTGAACCCTTCGCAGGTGATCAGTGTGAGCCAGGTTTTTTCCTCGTGCTTCATCATTGATTTTGTGTCGGTGGATGAAATTAATGCCGATTCGCGGATCTCGTAAATGAATACCTGACCGAAGGCGTGGATCTTGACCTGGTCGCCGTATTGCAGGTCTTTGAGTTTGTTGAAGGGGCCGGGTTTGTTGGTTTCTGTCCATACGTGACCGGTGAGGACTGAGTTGCCCTGCCAGGTGGGGAATGCCGAACCGTTGAGCCAGCCGGCATCACGCGCAAGCCAGGTCACGTCCCATCCGTCTTTTGTCTGGGGGATGCCAACGATGTTCATCTTTACGCCGAGGCGCGGAATTTCGATCCACAGGCTTGTGGCGGTGTAGGCTTTTTCCGCAGGTTGAAGCGGCAGGGTGGTGAGTATGCCTTGCGGGAAGCCTGTGGCTGGCACTGCGCTGCGTTGATTGGCTGGAGTGCTTCCACCTCCGCCTCCTCCGCCCGCGCCGCCGGCGATCACTGTGAATTGGATGATCGTGTCTGCCAGACCATCGTTCAACTCAAGATTTATCAGGTTCTCAATAGAAGTGGTTCCGCATACGTAGAGTTGATACGTTCCCACGGGAAGGGCGATGCCGCCGTTGATATCGAGCGTGGCGATGAAGGGACCGCTACCGCCGTTGTTTGTATAGGTCGCTGTATTGATCGTTATGACTGTATCATCGGCAACCACGCCGCCCACGCATGAAAGCGTATCGAAGGTGGCGTTTGCTCCGGCTTCGACAAGCAGGTAATTGACGATATTGTTCGCCGCGCCTGCTGACGCGTCATTTTTTACATCCTCGTTGTAGGTCACTGTTAACTGAGTCGGACCGGTTACGGTGGCAGTGTTTGCCGGCACCGATGCGGTGACGATGGGACCCGAGTTATCGACGATGAAGGTTTCATCGGTGGCGGGTTCGCCGGCGGGAAGCGCGTTGCCAACAGAATCGGTAATGTCTTGCGCGCCGCTCAAGTCGATGCCAACCACGCCGTTGAATCCTGCCAGATCGCCGCCGGAGA
>Ga0116144_10001884_pt1 | contig 23812 bp, 24 predicted proteins | sample AD_UKC035_MetaG_FD_89746 | JGI IMG/M metagenome (GOLD analysis project Ga0116144, IMG submission 89746) | Active sludge microbial communities of municipal wastewater-treating anaerobic digesters from USA - AD_UKC035_MetaG | ecosystem: Engineered > Bioreactor > Anaerobic > Digestate | place: USA...
CGCGCTGCAGATCCTGCGCATGGTGCAGGAGGAGGCGATGAAGGACAACACCGCCGCCGTGCACGTGCAGGTGCCGGTGGAGGTGACCTCCTTCCTGCTCAACGAGAAGCGCACCGAGATCACCAAGATCGAGCTCAAGCAGCGCGTCACCATCCTGCTCGTGCCCAACAAGCACCTCGAGACGCCCAACTACAAGCTCGAGCGCCTGCGCCACGACGACCCGCGGCTGGAGAACCTGCAGGCCAGCTACACGATGATCGAGGAGCTGGACGACGCCGTCGACGTGACGCGCCGCGAGAAGGTCAAGGCGCGCCAGGAGCCGGTCATCAAGGGCGTGCTGCCCGACCAGCCGGCACCGCTGCCGCCGCCCCCGGCTGCCGCAGCGCCGGCACCCGCGCCGGCAGTGATCCCGGCGGCGGTTCCGGCTCCCGCCGGAAGCGGCTTCTTCACCTGGGTGCGCAAGCTCTTCGGGATGGCGCCGGCAGCGACCCCGGCAAGCTCGGCGGCGCCGGAGCCGGCTCCGGCGCCGGCTGTGGCGGCCGCGCCGGAGCAGCCCCGCGGCACGCGTGAGGGTCGCGACAACCGCCGCGGCGGGCGCGATGCCCGCGGCGGGGAACGCGGCGATCGAGGCAGTCGCGGACGCGATGGCCGCAGCGAGCCTCGGGACGGCCGTGATGCCCGTGGCGCGCGCGCAGCGCGCAGCGGCGAGACGTCCGAATCGCGTCAGGGCGAAGAGCGCAATCGCCGCACGGGCCGCCCCGAGCGCACCGATCGCACCGATCGCAACGGTGCCCCGCGTGCCGCCGCAGGCGAGGCCGCGGCGGCCGAACTCGCCACGCCCTCGATCGACGCCCAGGCCGTGGCCGCGCAAGCCCAGGACGGCGAACGCGACAGCCAGCGTCGCCGCCGGCGCAACGGTCGCGATCGCGAGACCGATCGCACCGACGAACAGCTGCGGAGCAGCGGCGAGGCCGGAGCTGCCGAAGTCGAGCTCGACGCTCGCGCATCGTCCGCTGCCGTGATCGAAGACGCTGCGGCCGACCCCGGGACGATCGCCGAGCGGGGACCGGGTGCGACGGCGACCGGCACCGAGGGCGAGCGCAGCGGCTCGCGCCGCCGCGGGCGGGCTCGCGGCGGGCGTGACCGCAGCGAGCGGGATGCCGCCGAGGCGAGCGCGGAGCTCGGCGCGGCCGCGCCGGCGAAGACAAGCGCACCCGAGCCAGCGCCTGCGGAGGCCGCGCACGGGCAGGTCGCGCCTGCGTCCGTGCGGGAGCTCGAGTCCGTCGAAGGAGCGGCGGCCGCGCCGGTCGAGGCCGCGGCCGAGGACGCAAGCACGACTCCGGCCGCCGTTGCGACCACGCCCGAAGCATCACCAGCACCCGAAGTCCCGGTGCTGCCGGCCGTGCCGTACTACGAGCTTCCGGTGGAGACACTGCGCGGCCTCGCGCTGGGCGCCGGTCTGGAATGGGTGGGCAGCGATGCCGAGAAGATCCGGCTCGCCCAGGAGGCGATCGCCGCCGAGCCGCCGCCGGTGCGCATCCCGCGCGAGCCGCGGGCACCGATCGTCATCGACGAAGGACCGCTCGTGCTCGTCGAGACGCGCAAGGATCTGTCGCAGATGCGGCTGCCGTTCGACGGCGACGCGCCGCGCGCCTGAGCGGCAGCGGACGGCGCGCCCGCCAACACCGCCGCAGCAGGGGTCAAGTCCTGCGGTGCGGCGCCGATAGACCCTGCAGGGGCAGCGCGCCGCCACCTTGCTGCCATGCAGGTCCTTCCACTCGACACCGTCCGCACCCGCATCCAGATCGGGGTTCCCCTGCCCTTCGGCGTCCACGACGCCGACCGCTCACCGCTGCTGGCCGCGGGGCAGGTGATCGACGACGCAGGCCGCCTCGACGAGCTCCTCGAGCTCGGGGCCGTCGTCGACGTCGCCGAGCTCGAATCGGTTTTCGGAGCCGACGACCCGCTGTTCTCGGCGGCGCGACCACCTGCAGCCGATGCGATCCCGATCGCAGCACTCCCCCAACGCTGGATGGAATGCGCGGAGCGCGTCTCCGCTGCGCTGAGTGCGTCTGCAGGCGAGCGCCTGGCGGCAATTGCGCTCGCCGCGCGCAACGTCGAGCTGCTGGTCGACCGCAGCGCGAACCTGGCCATGTCGCAGATCGTGCGCCAGGCAACGGCCGACGCCGCGCACTACGGCATCATCCATGCGATGAACACCGCTGTCGCCGGTCTCGTTGCAGCGCGCGCGCTCGGCTGGTCGGTGGACGAGCAGCGGCGCGCACTGCACGCGGGCCTCACGATGAACATCTCGATGCTCGGACTGCAAGGCCAGCTCGCCCGTCAGGTCTCAGCGCTCACGGTGCGCCAGAGGCAGCTGATCCACGAGCACCCGCTGCGCAGTGCCGAGATGCTCGAAGCGGCCGGTGTCGAAGACGAGCAATGGCTTGCCGCGGTACGCGAGCATCACGAACGGCCCGACGGCAAGGGCTACCCGCACGGCACGCAACCTTCGACCGAGTTGGCGCAACTGCTGCGCTACGCCGACATCTACACCGCGCTGATGAGCGAACGCGCGACACGCCCGGCGATGAACGCCCGCGACGCCGCGCGCGAGGTCTATGCGCTGGCCGATGGCAGCGCGCTGTGCCAGGCGCTGATCAAGAGCTTCGGCGTCTTCCCACCCGGCTGCTTCGTGCGCCTGGCTTCCGACGAGATCGGGGTCGTGACGGGCAACGGGCAGGAGGCGCATCACCCGCGCGTGGCGGTGCTGGCGCGTGCCGACGGCCAGGCCCAGCGCACGCCGCAGTGGCGCAACACCGCCGAGCCGCGACACCGCATCGTCGCCCTGCTCTCGGAGTCGGCGCTTCCGCTGCGCGTCGGCAGCGCGATGCTCGCCTGCGCGATCGCCGGCGATCCGGGCTGATCCGCGCTCAGCGCGGCGCCTCGTGCGCGGTCTCGACGACGACGAAGGACACCGCGTACTCGGTCTCGTCGCTGACGCTGACCTGCGCGCGCCAGCCGCGCGCCGCGAACCAGTCGGCGAGCGCGCCATTCAGCCGCACGTAGGGCTTGCCGCCGGCTTCGTTGAGGATCTCGCAGCCGCGCCAGCTCATCGGCGCGTGCATGCCCAGGCCGATCGCCTTGGAGAAGGCCTCCTTGGCCGAGAAGCGCGTGGCGAGGTAGGCAAGCCCGCGCGCCTCGGCGCGTGCACGACGCGCGCGAAAGACCGCGAGCTCATGCTCGCCGAGCACGCGCTCGGCGAAGCGCTCGCCGCGACGCTCGAAGGTCGCCCGCATCCGCCGCAGGTCGCAGATGTCGGTGCCGATGCCGACGATCACGTCGCCGCCTGCTGCGCGGCGCGGATGCAGCGCAGGTAGTCGCGCACCGTCTCGCTCATCCCGAGCTCGAGCGCGTCGGCAATGAGCGCGTGGCCGATCGACACCTCGAGCACGCCGGGCACGGCGCGCAGGAAGTCGGTGAGGTTGTCGCGGTTCAGGTCGTGACCGGCGTTGACGCCCAGGCCCGCGGCCTGCGCCGCGCGCGCGGCGGCGGCGAAGCGTTCCAGCTGCGCCGCCTGCTGCGGCGTGCCATGCGCCGCGGCGTAGGGTTCGGTGTAGAGCTCGACGCGGTCGGCACCGGCGTCGCGTGCCCGCGGCATCGCCTCGGGCAGCGGATCCATGAACAGGCTCACGCGCACGCCGAGCGCGCGGCACTCGTCGATCAGCGGGCGCAGCCGCGCGGCATCGGCCGGCAGGTCCCAGCCGTGGTCCGAGGTGAACTGCCCCTCGCTGTCGGGCACGAAGGTCACCTGCTGCGGCCGCAGCTCGCGCACGAAGGGCAGCAGGTTGTGGAAGGGGTTGCCCTCGATGTTGAACTCGGCCTGCGGCCAGTCCTTCAGCAACGCCGCGAGCTCGCGCACGTCGTGGGCACGGATGTGCCGCTCATCGGGCCGCGGATGTACGGTGATGCCGTCGGCGCCGGCCTGCAGCGCCAGCAGCGCCGCGCGCGTCACGCTCGGGATGCCCAGATGGCGCGTGTTGCGCAGCAGCGCCACCTTGTTGACGTTGACCGAGAGCGCGGTCGCCGCCGCGCGGCGGGCGCCGGCTGCGGCCTCGTCGATCACCAGGGGATTCATGGGCGGACGGGTTCTCGGGTGTCGAGCCGGTGCAGCTCCAGCATCAGCTGGCGCGTGCGCAGGAGCGGTGACCCGAGATGATAGTGAAGCAGCTCGCGCAGCGGCGCGCGCAGGCCTGCGGCAACCGGAGCCACCGCTGCGCGCAGCGCCGCACCGTCACCGGCCACAAGCGCGACCTCCAGCGCCGTCAGCGCCGCCCCGGGGACAGCCGTGCGGCCCGAGGCGACGACGCCGGCCTCGGCGTGCAGCGTGTAGCCCTGCGCCGGTGCCAGCGGCTGCAGCGTCAGCGTCACGCGATCCAGCGCCGGCAGCACGCCGGTCGTACGCAGAAGCACCAGCTCGAAGGCGCGCAGCAGTCCCTGCACGGCCGCATCATCGGCCTCGGTCAGCGCCGTCACCGCGTCGGCGTAGGCGTCGAAGAGCGCCTCGTGCGGATCCTGCCGCGCGAGCAGCTTGAGCAGAAGCTCGTTCAGGTAGAAACCCGCCAGCAGCGCGCCGCCGCCGGGCATGGGCGGACCGAAGGCGCGCTCGGCGCTGCGCAGCAGCTGCACCTCGGATCCATCGGATGACGGGCGTCCGAGCTGCACCGAGAGGCGCTGGAACGGGATCAGCACCGGGCGCAGTTGCGAGTACGGTCGCTTGGCGCCCTTGGCGGCCACGGCGATGCGGCCGCGTTCGCGCGTGAAGAGCTCGACGATCAGGCTGCTCTCGCTCCAGTGCCAGCCGTGCAGCACGAAGGCCGAGAGCGGCGCCGAGGCGGCGCGGCGCGAGCTGCTCATCGCGCCCGACCCTTGCGCCTCATTCGTAGCCGTAGCTGCGCAGGTGCGTCTCGTCGTCGGCCCAGCCCGAGCGCACCTTGACCCAGAGCTCGAGGAAGACCCGGGCATCGAGCAGCTTCTCCAGCTCCAGCCGAGACTCGGTGCCGATGCGCTTGAGCCGCTCGCCGCCCTCGCCGATCACCATGCGCTTGTGGGCTTCGCGCTCGACGACGATGGTCGCGCCGATGCGCCGCAGCGGCCGCGCGCGGCGGCGCCCGGGAGCCGCGCCGCGGCCCGCGTCCCCCGCACGGTCGTCCACGGCGCCGCGCTCGCCCGGCGGCGCATCTTCCGGCGCATCTTCCGGCGCCTCTTCCGGCGCATCTCCCGGGGCGTCCTCCTGCCCGCCTTCCTCCTCGAAGCGATCGATGACGACCGTCGAGGTGTAGGGCAGCTCGTCGCCGGTGAGGCGGAATAGCTTCTCGCGCACGATCTCGCCGGCGAGGAAGCGCTCGCTGCGATCGGTCAGCGCCTCCTCGTCGTAGAGCCAGTCCCGCTGCGGCAGGTGGCGCTCGAGGATCGTCAGCAGGCGCCGCACGTCCGCTTCGCGCCGCGCCGACAAGGGCACGAACTCGACGAAGGGGTGTCGCTGCTGCATGTCCTTGAGCCAGGGCAGCATCTCGCTGCGGCGTTTCACGGTATCGAGCTTGTTGGCCACGAGCAGCACCGGCTTGTCCGGCGGCAGCAGGTTCAGCACCTTGGCATCGTCGAGTCCGAAGCGGCGCGCCTCGACGATGAAGAGGACGAGATCGACGTCGGCGAGCACCGCCTGCACGGTGCGGTTGAGGTTGCGGTGGAGCGCGCTGCCGTGCCGCGTCTGGAAGCCCGGCGTGTCGACGAAGACGAACTGCGAGGCCCCGAGCGTGCGCACGCCGGTGATGCGGTGGCGCGTGGTCTGTGCCTTGCGCGAGGTGATGCTGATCTTCTGCCCGACGAGCGCATTCAGCAGCGTCGACTTGCCGACGTTGGGACGGCCGACGATCGCGACCAGGCCGCAGCGCCTGGGAGCCGAGGCGTCCGGTCCCACGGATGAAGCGGGCATGTCGCTCATCGAGCTCCCCTGCCGGGAGGATGCCCGGGCATGGCCGCTGGAACGCAGGCCGGAATGCTCATGAGCGCAGCGGACCGTCGGGGCGGTCACTGTCCCTGAGGACTTCGATCATGCGGCGCGCGGCCTCCTGCTCGGCGGCACGGCGCGAACGACCCTGCCCGCGCTCGACGAGCGCGAGCGCCTCGACCACGCACTCGACCTCGAAGGTCTGCGCGTGCGCCTGGCCGCGGGTGGCGACGATGCGGTACACGGGCACCGCCAGGCGGCGCGCCTGCAGCCACTCCTGCAGCTCGGTCTTGGCGTCCTTGCTCCAGCTCCCGACCTCGCTGCTGCCGATGACATCCCCGAGCAGCCGCTGCACGAGCCGTTCGGCTGCCTCGAAGCCGCCATCGAGGAAGACCGCGCCGATCACGGCTTCGAGCGCGTCGGCAAGGATCGATGGGCGCTGCGCACCGCCGCCGCGCAGCTCGCCCTCGGACAGTTGCAGGACCTCGGGCAGGCGCAGTTCCAGCGCGAGCCGGTGCAGGCTGTCCTCGCGCACGAGATGCGCGCGGATGCGCGTGAGGTCGCCTTCGTCGGAGCCGGAGAAACGTTCGTAGAGCAGGTTCGAGACGACGAGCGCGAGCACCGCGTCGCCGAGGAACTCGAGCCGTTCGTTGTGCTCGGCGGCGGCGCTGCGATGCGTGAGCGCACGCCGCAGCAGGCGCGGCTCACGGAAACGGTGTCCGAGCCGCTGCTCGAAAGCGTCGATGCGGGGTTCCATCGGCACGGCCGCGTGCCGGCTCAGCGCGAGCGCCCCTCGTACTTGATCAGCAGGAAGACCGGCCCGTAGAGCGGGATCTCCTTGTCGTAGGCAAAGCCGAGCACGACCTTGTCGTTCTCCTTGGTCACCTCGAGGTCCTTGCCGCCGATCGAGCTGATCGAGTACTCGACGTCCTTCTGACGGTCGAAGGCCGCACGTGCCTCGGCCACCGTGCTGGGCGACGATGCCGCGATCTTGTCGATCGTGCGCTGGATCGTCAGGTACTCGTTGACCGTCGGGAACACGCGCAGCACGACGTAGGCGACCGCGCCGATGATGATGGCCCAGCTCATCAGGCCGAACAGGGTGACGCCGCGCTGGCGGTGCGGACAGCGGCGTCGAGTCGTCGATGCGTAGGGGGAGCTCATCTCGCTCATGTCTCCTCTTGCAGGCGAACCGGCGGCGCGATCAATGGAAGGAACCGATGCGCCCCAGGTTGCTGAAGTTCATCCAGACGAAGAAGGCCTTCCCGACGATATTCTCGTCGGGGACGAAACCCCAGTAGCGCGAGTCCTGCGAGTTGTCGCGGTTGTCGCCCATCATGAAATAGTGCCCGGCTGGCACCTTGCAGCTCACGCCCTCGGCCGAGTAGCGGCAGTTCTGTGCCGACGGGAAGGTCTTGGGCTCCGGGCCGTAGTAGGCCCGACGGCGCGGATCGACCAGGATGCGGTGCTCCACCGTCCCGAGCTTCTCGCCGAAGATCGGGCTGTAGCGCAGGCTGTCCTCGTCGTAGAACTCGCCCATCGGCTGCGTCGGCACCTCCTGCCCGTTGATCGACAGCGTCTGGTTGACGTAGCTGACCTCGTCCCCGGGTATGCCGACGACGCGCTTGATGTAGTCCTGACGCGGATCGACCGGATAGCGGAAGACGATCACGTCGCCGCGCTGCACCGGGTTGTTGTCGATGACCTTGGTGTTGATCACCGGCAGCCGGATGCCGTAGTGAAACTTGTTGACGAGGATGAGGTCGCCGACGAGCAGCGTCGGGATCATCGACCCCGAGGGGATCTTGAAGGGCTCGAACAGGAAGGAGCGCAGCACGAAGACGACGAGGATCACGGGGAACAGGCCCGCGGTCCAGTCCAGCCACCAGGGCTGCATCAGCAGCCGGCTGCGCGCCTCGCGCACGTCGCCGTCGACCTTGACGATGCCCTGACGCGCCAGCTCCTGGCGCCGCTCGGCGTCCTGCTGTTCCAGCGCCGCCGCCGCCGCCACGCGTGCGGGCTTGAAGTGGAAGCGCTCGGCCAGCCAGTACAGCAGCGTGACGACGGTCAGGATGAACAGCAGCAACGAGAAGTTGCCGGTCCAGTAGCCGAGGAACCAGCCGCCCAGGTAGACGATCAGCGCGCCGTAGAGCGCGGCGGTGAGTGAGCTCATGCAGTGGAAAGGAACGCCTTCGATTAGTCGTCGACCTGCAGGATGGCGAGAAAGGCCTGCTGCGGCACCTCGACCGTGCCGATCTGCTTCATCCGCTTCTTGCCGGCCTTCTGCTTCTCGAGCAGCTTGCGCTTGCGCGTGATGTCGCCGCCATAGCATTTTGCCAGCACGTTCTTGCGCAGGGCCTTGATGCTCTCGCGCGCGATGATGTTGCTCCCGATCGCCGCCTGGATCGCGACGTCGTACATCTGGCGCGGGATCTGCTCGCGCATCTTGGCCGCCACGGCGCGCCCGCGCGACTGGCTCTGCGCGCGGTGCACGATCATCGCCAGCGGATCGACGCGCTCCCCGTTGATCAGGATGTCGACCTTGACGACGTCGGCGGCGCGGTACTCCTTGAACTCGTAGTCCATCGAGGCATAACCGCGCGAGACCGACTTCAGCTTGTCGAAGAAGTCCAGCACGATCTCGGCCAGCGGCAGCTCGTAGCTCAGGTGCACCTGCTTGCCGTGATAGGCCATGTTGAGCTGGATGCCGCGCTTCTGGTTGGCCAGGGTCATCACCGGGCCGACGCAGTCCTGCGGCATGTAGAGCTGCACCGTGACGATCGGCTCGCGGATCTCGCGGATCCGTGCGGCCTCGGGCATGCGGCTCGGGTTCTCGACCATCTGCACGCTGCCGTCGACGAGCTCGACCTCGTAGACGACGCTCGGCGCGGTGGTCACGAGGTCCTGGTCGTACTGGCGCTCCAGGCGCTCCTGGACGATCTCCATGTGCAGCAGCCCCAGGAAGCCGCAGCGAAAACCGAAGCCCAGCGCCTGCGAGACCTCGGGCTCGTAGCGCAGCGAGCTGTCGTTGAGCTTGAGCTTCTCGAGTGCGTCGCGCAGCGCGTCGTATTCGCTGGCCTCGGTCGGGTACAGGCCGGCGAAGACCTGCGGCTGGATCTCCTTGAAGCCCGGCAGCGGCTCGGCAGCCGGCCCGGCGTTGTTGGGCAGCTTCTTCTCGAGCGTGATGGTGTCGCCGACCTTGGCCGCCGCCAGCTCCTTGATGCCGGCGATCACGAAGCCGACCTCGCCGGCCAGCAGCGCGTCGCGGCTCTCGCTCTTGGGCGTGAACACGCCGAGCTGCTCGGCCGGGTAGGTCGCCCCGGTGGCCATCAGCCGGATGCGCTCTCCCCGGGCCAGGCGCCCGTCGACGACGCGCACCAGCATCACGACGCCGACGTAGTTGTCGAACCAGGCGTCGATGATCATCGCGCGCGGCGGCCCATCGGGATTGCCGCGCGGCGGCGGCATGCGCGCGACGACGGCCTCGAGGATCTCGTCGATGCCCATGCCGGTCTTGGCCGAGCAGGGGATCGCGTCGCTCGCGTCGATGCCGATCACGTCCTCGATCTCGGCGCGCGCATTGTCCGGGTCCGCCTGCGGCAGGTCCATCTTGTTGAGGACCGGGATCACCTCGACGCCGAGGTCCAGCGCGGTGTAGCAGTTGGCCACCGTCTGCGCCTCGACGCCCTGGCTGGCGTCGACGACGAGCAGCGCCCCTTCGCAGGCCGAGAGCGAGCGGCTCACTTCATAGGAGAAGTCGACGTGCCCGGGCGTGTCGATCAGGTTGAGGTTGTAGACCTGCCCGTCGCGCGCGGTGTAGTGCAGCGCCGCGGTCTGCGCCTTGATCGTGATCCCGCGCTCGCGCTCGATGTCCATCGAGTCGAGCACCTGCGCCTCCATTTCGCGATCGGCCAGGCCCCCGCAGCGCTGGATGATGCGATCGGCCAGCGTGCTCTTGCCGTGGTCGATGTGGGCAATGATGGAAAAGTTGCGGATGTGCTTCATGGAGTCGGGCGCAGGCTTCGCAAGCGCGAGGTCGGGGCGGCGAAGCCGCTTCGGCGAAGGCTCGCACCGCGGCGCGATGCGCGAGCGCCAAGCACCCGGCCGAAGCTAAAAAAAAGGCACGTCGAAGAGGTGACGTGCCTTCCAACAAAACGTATGGCAACTGCTTGTTGGGGCTTCATTGTAGCCAAAAGGACCCCGCCGGAAGCCGCGCCAGTGCTTGCTCTGCGCTCGTTGCAGCTTGCCTACAGAAAAACTGATCCACAGGATGTCCACAGTGCGACGGAAGCTGCGGGACATCTTGACCGCAATCCATGCACCGCTTGATGCGAATCGCTAAAGACCGTTGCAAACGGAGCGATTCTAAACCTTCAACGGCCTAATCCGGATTCGAGCCAGATATCGAGCAAGTGCTCACTACGGCAATGCGCGGATCCGCGACTATCGCATCCGTCACACGCCGAAGCCCTCGATTTCGCGATCCGGAAAGACCCGACGCCTCGCTCGGCTAGTCGAGGCCGCCGGGCCGAATGCCCCCCGGCTCAGGGTGCCGGCCGGATCACGAGGTAGTTGACGGCGTCGCCACGACGCACGAGCACGCTGATGTTGCGCGACTTGTCGAGCCTGGCGACGACGGCCTCGAACTGCTTCACGTCGACGATGTCGGTGCTGCCCAACGCCAGGATCACGTCGCCCTCGCGCAGGCCGGCACGGGCGGCGGCCCCGTCGACGTCGTCGACACGTACGCCGCCGCGCACGCGAAGTTCCTTCTTCTGCGCTGGTTCCAGGTTCGAGATCGTGAGCCCGAGCGCGGTCCTGACCTCGGGCACCGCACCCGCTTCGCTCGGTGCCCCGGCCAGCGGACGTTCGGCCTCGAACTCGCCCACGCGCAGGCTGATGTCGCGCGTGCTGCCGCGGCGGAAGACCTGCAGCACGATCTTCGTGCCGGGCTTGATGCTGCCGATCATGCGCGGCAGATCACTCGATTTCTCGACCGGCTTGCCGTCGACCTTGACGATGATGTCGCCGGCCTCGACGCCCGCCTTCTCGGCCGCCTGGCCCTCCTCGACCGCCTGCACCAGGGCGCCGGCCGGACGTCCCATCCCGATCGCCTCGGCCACCTCCTTCGTCACCGGGCCGATCTGCACGCCGATTCGGCCCCGGATCACGCGCCCGCTGCTGCGCAGCTGCTCCGCCACGCGCATCGCCTCGTCGATCGGGATCGCGAACGAGATCCCCATGAAGCCGCCCGAGCGGCTGTAGATCTGCGAGTTGATGCCAACGACCTCGCCGCGCAGGTTGATCAGCGGCCCGCCCGAGTTGCCCGGATTGATCGCGACATCGGTCTGGATGAAGGGCACGTACTCACCGGTGTCGCGCGCCTTGGCACTGACGATGCCCGCGGTCACGGTGTTGTCCAGACCGAAGGGCGAGCCGATCGCCATCACCCACTCGCCGACCTTGAGGCGCTGGGTGTCCCCGATCTTCACTGCCGGCAGCCCGCTCGCCTCGATCTTCACCAGCGCGATGTCGGTACGGCGATCGACGCCGATCACGCGCGCCTTGAACTCGCGCTTGTCGGTGAGCGTGACCATGAGCTCGTCGGCGCCGTCGACGACATGGGCATTGGTCATGATGAAGCCATCGGCGTCCAGGATGAAGCCCGAGCCGACGCCCCGCTGGCGCGGTTGGTCGTCCTCGCCGCGCGGCCCGGGACGTCCGGGCAGCGGGATGCCGAAGCGCTTGAAGAACTCCTCGACATTGGGGTCGAGCCCGCCGAGCCGGCCATGTACCTGCCCGCGCTCGAGCGTGCGGATGTTGACCACCGAGGGCCCTACGCGCTCGACGAGCGCCGTGAAGTCGGGCAGAGCCTGCGCCGGCGTCTGCGGCGCCGCCTGAGTCTGGGCATGCGCCTGCGGAAGGGCGCCACAGGTTAGCGCGGCCAGCGCGGCCAGCGCAATGGCCAGCGGGCCCAGCACGCGCCGGCCACGTGCCGGAGGGCGGAGGTCGATCAGAGAGGGCATGAATGTGCTCCAGCGGATAGAGAAGGCGAACGATGAACGAAGAGGGTGGATGCCCTGCCATGCAGGGCGCGCGGCACCCGATGAATCCTGCAACGCGACAAGCCCGCTCACGGCCGACGTTCGAGCGTGTCGAAGAGCCTTTGCAGCGTGAGCAGCGGCGCGTCTCCCATGATCGTGACCCAGAACTCGCCCTTGCGGTCCGAGAGCGAGTGCGTGGCCCCGAAGCGCGCCCGCACCGGCTGCAGCTTGCGCGTGCCGTCGTCGGGCTCGATGAACATCGAGATGTGCGTCAACCCGTCGCTGAACACCGCCTGCAGGCCCGGCGGGCGCGGCACCCGGTCCTGTGCGGCCCAGGCAGGACCGGCCGGCCGCTTCACGCACACGGTCAGGTGAAAGCCGGGCAGTGCCGAGGAGATGACCCAGCCTTCGTTCTCGAGCCGGGTCACGACCTGCTCGGGCCGCAGCACGCGCAGCCGCTCGAGCTGACGCATCGGCTTGAGTACGGACTGCGGCTGCGCGCGCACATCGATCTCGATGCTCGAGAAGCCCGCCGACTCCAGCACCGACCGATCCGGCGCGAGCACGTCGGCCCGCAGCATGAGCCCGCTCTGGCGGTCGATCCAGAGCCGCTGCGCGTAGCGCAAATCGTCGCGCGGCAGCAGCAGCAGCACGCTGGCCTCGCGGCCGGCCACGCGATCCTCGCCCTCGAGCGAGAGCTCGTACTGCTCCAGCGCATCGACCTCGACCGGTGAGCGTGCAGAAGACAGTGCCGAGGGCAGCGCCGACGACGCTGTGCGGCGCTCGATGACGGCGAGTCCCGCCTGCGGCCACACCGTGTGCACGAGTTCGTTGTGCCGATAGACCTGGCGCGGGCTGCCGTCCAGCGTCTCGATGCGTTCGTAGACCTGATCGCCGACGCAGAAGTGCGCAACGCGTGAACTCGAGACCAGCCCGTCGCTGGCGGCGAAGGTCATCGTGCCCTGGTAGTTGCGGCCGCTGGCCGCGTTGCGCATCCGCAGCATCCAGGCTTGCGCGTCGGCCGGCGCTACCGCGCCCGGCAGCGAATCAGCGGCCGGGCTCGCCGTCGGCAGCAGTCCGGCAAGCAGGCCCGCCATCAGGCAAAGCCCGGCCAGCCAGCGCTGCGGGCGTGTTCGCGTTCGCGTCACCGCTGCGCTGCGCGAATGTCCACGCCGCGCAGCGCGGCGCCGGGCATCGCCACCGGCAGCGGCGCCAGCATGTCGCGATGGGCTTCGATATAGGCATCGAGCCGCGCATCGCGCAGCATCTGCCGGTCGAGCGGACGCGCCACGTGGCCCGCGACCGGCGCGGCGGCGACACCCGTTGACGCGAACGTGCTGGACGCATTCCATGCGTCGGCCAAGCCGGGCACCTCCATCAGGGGCATCGCAGCGATCCGGCCGAAGCCCCCGTCGCCCGGCGAGCCGAACCCGGACACCGCCACGAAGGTGTCGCCCCAGTCCGCGACAGGCCCCTGCACGCCCGGACGCAGCATCCATACGGCACTGCCGGTGACCACGACGCCGGCGAGCCCCGCGACCATCAGAGGCCAAATCGACCGGCCGCTCGGCGTCGCCGGGCGGCGGCGACGCGGCAGCGGCGCCGGCGCCAGCGGCGTGGGCTGCGCCGCCAGCCGGGGGCGCAGCGCCGACAGGAAGGCACCGTCGCCCGTCGCCGCAGCACCCAGTTCCTCCGAGCGCAGCACGTCGCCGATCAGGTGATACATCCGCCAGTCGCGCTGCAGTTCCTTGTCGCGGGCCCATCGGCTGCAGGTGTCCTCCAGGTCGGCGGACGCACATTCGCCGTCGACGAGGCCGGAGAGGCGTTCGCGTTCACCGGGCGCGTCGGGCGGGCCGGCATCTGGCAATGGTTTCATCGCACGGTTCTCTTGGGCAGAAGATCGGCGGCAGCGCCACTCACCAGCGCTCGCCGTCGCGCGTGTCCAGCAGCGGACGCAGACGCGCTGCGATCGCCTCGCGGGCCCGGAAGATCCGGGAGCGCACGGTGCCGATCGGGCAGTTCATCACTTCGGATATCTCTTCGTAGCTCAGACCTTCGATCTCGCGCAGCGTGATCGCCTGGCGCAAGTCCTCGGACAAGGCTTCGATCGCCGCATTGACCGCCGCGGCGATCTCCTTGCTCGCAAGCAGAGCATCCGGGGTCTCGCCGTCGGTTAGTTCGTTCCCCACGCGGGAAGTTTCGTCGCCGTCGTCGCTACGCACGAGGTTCGATTCCGAGACCAGGGGGTCGCGCTTGAGCTCGACCAGCGCCTTTTTCGCGGTGTTGATCGCGATGCGGTAGAGCCAGGTGTAGAAGGCGCTCTCGCCGCGGAACTGCGGCAGCGCGCGCCAGGCGCGCACGAAGGCCTCCTGGGCCACGTCCTGCACCAGCTCCGGGTCCCGCACCATGCGGCCGACGAGGCGCTCGATCCGCCGCCGGTACTTGAGCACCAGCATCTCGAACGCCGCGGTCTCACCGCGGCGCGCACGCTCGACCAGCCGGATGTCGGTGTCGGCGGCATCAGCCATGTCGCTCCAGCCCGGCGCCCCGGTGAGACAGGCTCGTAAGCCCATGCGCGCGCAGCGCGGCACGCGCCAGGTGCGCCGGCGCGCCGCAGCGTGAGAGCGACAGCGGCAACCAGCATGCTCCGCCTTCGTCCCGCCAGTACAGCAGCCGCCAATCGCCGACTTCGAGCTTCGAAATTACGCTGCCCGACCCGGCATCGAGCCGCCAGACACTCCCGTCCCAGCCCAGGGTGCGGGCCGGCACGCGCATCGTCCAGCGCCAGGCCCAGACGCCTGCGCCCGACGCTGCAACAGCCGCAACCCCCAGCGCCAGCGGCGGCCGCAACCCGGCATGCCAGCAGATCCAGTAGAGCATCACCCCGGCGGCCAGGCCCGCCGGCAGTGCCGCGGCCGCCGCCCAGTGGCGGTCGGGGCCGCAGACCATCTGCACCGGCGGCGCGGCGCGCATGCCGGATCAGGCGCGCGCGAACAGCAGCGTGCCGTTGGTGCCGCCGAAGCCGAAGTTGTTCTTCATCGCGACCTCGATGCGCATGCTGCGCGCCTCGTTGGCGCAGTAGTCGAGGTCGCACTCGGGATCCGGATCGGTGAGATTGATCGTCGGCGGCGCGACCTGGTGGTGCAGCGCCAGCACCGTGAACACCGACTCGATGCCGCCCGCGCCACCCAGCAGGTGCCCGGTCATCGACTTCGTCGAGCTGACGACGAGCCCCCCCTTGGCCGCTGTGCCGAACGCGGCCTTGATCGCATTGGTCTCGTTGATGTCGCCCAGCGGCGTCGAGGTCCCGTGGGCGTTCAGGTAGTGGACCGCGTCGGGGCCGATGCCGGCATCGCGCAGCGCCGCCTGCATCGACCGACGCGGGCCGTCGACGTTCGGCGCGGTGATGTGGTGCGCATCGCCGCTCATGCCAAAGCCGATCAGCTCCGCGTAGACCTTCGCGCCCCGCGCGAGCGCATGCTCGCGCTCCTCGAGCACCAGCACCCCGGCGCCTTCGCCGATGACGAAGCCGTCGCGCCCGCGGTCCCAGGGCCGCGAGGCACCTGCCGGGTCGTCGTTGCGCGTCGACAGCGCGCGCGCGGCGGCAAAGCCCCCGACGCCCAGCGCCGAGATCGTCGAATCGGTCCCGCCGGCGACCATCACGTCCGCATCGCCGTACTGGATCAGCCGCGCGGCCAGGCCGATCCCGTGCAGGCCGGTCGTGCACGCGGTGACCACGCCCAGGTTCGGCCCGGTGTAGCCGAGCCGGATCGAGACATGGCCCGAGACCATGTTGATGATCGAGCCGGGGATCAGGAAGGGCGAGATGCGCCGCGCCCCACGCTCGTGGAATTCCTTGTAGTTGGCCTCGATCATCGGCAGCCCGCCGATGCCCGAGCCGATCAGGCAGCCGATGCGCGACGCGGTCTCCTCGGTCAGCGCGTCCCCGTGCGGCAGCCCGGCGTCGGCCACCGCCTGCAGCGCCGCGGCCATCCCGTAGTGCACGAAGGTGTCGACGTGGCGCGCCTCCTTGGCCGGGAACACGTTCTCGACGTCGAAATCGCGGACCTCGCCGGCGATGCGCGAGTTCATCGTCGAGACGTCGTACTTCGTCACCGGGCCCACTCCCGAGCGGCCGGCAACGATGTTCGCCCACGCCCCGCCCACCGTGTTGCCCACGGGGCTGACGATGCCCAGGCCCGTGACGACGATGCGTCGCTTGCCCATTCCCGCGCTCAGGCCTTCTGGTGCGCCACCGCGTAGTCGATCGCGAGCTGGACCGTCGTGATCTTCTCGGCCTCCTCGTCGGGGATCTCGATGCCGAACTCGTCCTCCAGCGCCATCACCAATTCGACGGTATCGAGCGAGTCGGCGCCGAGGTCGGCGACGAAGGCCTTCTCGTTCGTGACGTCGGCCTCGGGTACGCCCAGTTGCTCGGCAATGATCTTCTTGACTCGTGCTTCGATGTCGCTCATGACTCCTCCGGGAGTGGGGTTCGAAAAACAGCCCGCGATTCTACCGACGGGCCCGGCGCGGCCCTCCAGGCCGCCCGCGCGCGCCGGCGTCCGGGCGCTCAGCTCATGTACATGCCGCCGTTGACGTGCAGCTCGGCGCCGGTGATGTAGCCCGCCTGCGGCGAGGCAAGGAAGGCCACCGCGTGCGCGACATCCTCGGGCGTGCCCAGGCGAGCGAGCGGGATCGCCGACAGCAGCGCGCCCTTCTGCTGCTCGCTGAGCGCGTCGGTCATGTCGGTGGCGATGAAGCCCGGGGCCACGCAGTTGACCGTGATGTTGCGGCTGCCGAGCTCGCGCGCCAGCGCCCGCGTCATTCCGGCGACCCCGGCCTTGGCCGCGGCGTAATTGGACTGGCCGCCGTTGCCGCTGGCGCCGACGACCGAGGTGATGCTGACGATGCGGCCGTAGCGCTGCTTCATCATCGGGCGCATCGCGCTGCGGCAGGCACGAAAGACCGCCTTCAGGTTCGTGTCGAGCACCGCGTCCCAGTCCTCGTCGCGCATGCGCATCGCCAGGCCGTCGCGGGTGATGCCGGCGTTGTTGACCAGCACGTGCAGCGCGCCGCGCCGCTTGACGATGCCCTCGATCGCCGCGTCGAGCGCCGGCGCGTCGTTGACGTTCAGGCAGATGCCCTCGCAGCCCGGGTATGCCGCCAGCGCCGCGGTGATGGCCGCAGCGCCGGCCTCGCTCGTTGCGGTGCCGACGACCTGATAGCCCTGTGCGGCGAGTGTTGCCGCGATCGCGCGGCCGATGCCGCGGGACGCGCCGGTGACCAGCGCGATCTGCCCCTTGGTCGCCGGGTTCGCGGCCGATGTCGCGGCGCTCGTCGAAGCTTCGGTCATGCCAGCAACTCCTTGGCCTGGGCGAGCGAGGCCGGGTCGAGCACGGTCGTCGTGCGCAGCTCGGGTTCGATGCGCTTGACCATGCCCGAGAGCACCTTGCCCGGCCCGCACTCGATGATCGCAGCGACGCCGCGCGCACGCATCGCCTGCACGATCTCGACCCAGCGCACCGGGCCGAAGGCCTGGCGGTAGAGCGCGTCGCGGATCGCCTCGGGCTCGCGCGGCGCCTGCACGTCGATGTTGTTGATCACGTCGATCGTCGGCGCGGCAAAAGCTGTTGCCTCGAGCACCGGTTTGAGCTCCTCGGCCGCCGGCTTCATCAGCGCGCAGTGGAAGGGCGCCGAGACCGCCAGCGGAAGCGCGCGCTTGGCGCCGGCAGCCTTCAGGGCTTCGCAGGCAGCGTCGACCGCGGCCTTGGCGCCGGAGATCACCGTCTGCTTGGGATCGTTGAAGTTCGCCGCCGAGACGACCTGACCGACGCGCTCCTGGACCTCGGCGCAGATGCGGCTGATGTCGGCTGCATCCAGGCCGAGGATCGCCGCCATCGCGCCCTGCCCGACCGGCACCGCACGCTGCATCGCCTGCGCCCGCAGGCGCACGAGCGGCAGGGCCTGCGAGAGCGTCAGCGCGCCGGCTGCGACCAGCGCCGTGTACTCGCCAAGCGAATGTCCGGCGACGACCGTCGGCGCGAGCCCCGTCTCGGCCAGCCACGCACGATGGCAGGCGATCCCGGCTGCCAGCATCACCGGCTGGGTGTTCGTCGTCAGCTCGAGCGCCTCCTTCGGGCCTTCGTGGATCAGGCGTCCGATGTCCTCGGACAAGGCCTGCGAGGCTTCGGCGAGCACTTCGCGCACCGCCGGGTGATCGCCCCAGGCGTCGAGCATGCCCACGCTCTGCGAGCCCTGACCGGGAAAGACGAATGCAAAACTTGCCATGTGTAAGAGGATATGCCGGATTGGATCGGCCGCAACGGATGCTGCGAATCGGACGTCCGAAGCGACGCCGCGGGATCAGAAGTCCAGCAGCACCGCGCCCCAGGTGAAGCCGCCGCCCACGCCCTGCAGCAGCACGCTCTGACCCGGGCCGACACGACCGCTGCGCACGCCCTCGTCCAGGGCCAGCGGGATCGAGGCCGCCGAGGTGTTGCCGTGCTCGTGCACGGTGACCACGAGCCGCTCGAGCGGCACGCCCAGCCGCCGCGCCGCGCTGTGCATGATGCGGATGTTGGCCTGGTGCGGAATCATCCAGTCGATGCCCTGCGCCTCGCGGCCGGCCTTGACCAGCACCGAACGCGAGACGCTGTCGAGCACGCCGACGGCGAGCTTGAACACTGCCTGCCCGTCCATGCGCACGAAGGGATCGCCCGTCACCGCGCCCGCGGCGACCTGCCCGGGCACGCAGAGGATGTCGACATGGCGGCCATCGGCATGCAGTTCACTGGCGAGGATGCCGGGGCGGTCACTGGCCTCCAGCACCACGGCCCCGGCCCCGTCGCCGAAGAGCACGCAGGTCGTGCGGTCCTTGAAGTCCAGGATGCGCGAGAAGACCTCGGCGCCGATCACGAGCGCCCGGGTCGCCAGGCCGGTGCGGATCATCGAGTCGGCGACCGCCAACGCATAGACGAAGCCGGTGCACACGGCCTGCACGTCGAAGGCGGCGCCGCCATGGATGCCCAGCTTGCGCTGCACGATGCAGGCCGTGGACGGGAACACCATGTCCGGCGTCGAGGTCGCGAGCAGGACGAGGTCGATCTCCTCGGGCTTGCGCCCCGCGGCCTCGAGCGCATGCTGCGCCGCGCGCACCGCGATCTCGCTCGTCTGCACGCCCGGCTCGACGAAATGGCGCGCCCGGATGCCGGTGCGCTCGATGATCCATTCGTCGCTGGTCTGGATGCCGTCGGCCGCCAGCCGTGCCGCCAGTTCGTTGTTGTCGACGCGGTGCGGAGGCAGGTAGCTGCCGGTGCCGGTGATGCGCGAATAGCTCGCGGAGCTTGCGTTCATGCGACTCGTCGGGCCGGGTCCACGGGCGCCGCGGCAAGGGCGCCATCGGCCATAGCAGGAATCGAGGGCATCGTTTGCACGATGCGGTCTTGCACGCGCTCGAGCAAGCGGTGCCGCGCGGCATCATACGCGCGCCGCAGCGCGTGCTCGAAGGCCAGCGCGTCGGCCGAGCCGTGGCTCTTGAACACCAGACCGCGCAGGCCCAGCAGCGCTGCGCCGTTGTAGCGGCGCGGATCGACGCGCGCCTTGAAGCGCTTGAGCACCGGCAATGCCAGCAGCGCCGCCAGCTTGGTCGCCAGGTTGCGGGTGAACTCCTGGCGGATGAACTCGGTGAGCATCGTCGCCAGGCCCTCGGAGGTCTTGAGCATCACGTTGCCGACGAAGCCGTCGCAGACGACGACGTCGCTCGTGCCCTTGTAGATGTCGTTGCCCTCGACGTTGCCGATGAAATTCAGGTGGCCGGCGTCATGGGCCGCGCGAAGCAGTTCACCGGCCTGACGGATCGTCTCGCCGCCCTTGATGATCTCCTCGCCGATGTTGAGCAGGCCGACCTTGGGCTCCCAGGACTCGTCGTCCTGCATCGCGGCGGCGAGCGCCGCGCCCATCACCGCGAACTGCAACAGGTGCTCGGCCGTGCAATCGACGTTGGCGCCGAGGTCGAGCACCGTTGTCGTGCGATCGGCCTGGTTGGGCATCGCGTAGGCGATCGCCGGGCGCTCGATGCCCTCCATCGTCTTCAGCACGTAGCGCGAAAGCGCCATCAGCGCGCCGGTGTTGCCGGCCGAGACACAGGCCTGTGCGGCCGGTGGCAGCCCCTCGCGCGCCTTGAGCTGCGAGATCGCCACGCGCATCGACGAGTCGCGCTTGTGGCGCATCGCGGTCTCGATCGGGTCGTCCATCTCGACGACCTGGGTGGCGACGACGCGCGTGCAGCGCGGCCAGTCCTTCGCCTGGGACAGCACCGCCTCGGTGCCGACGAGAACCAGGCTTGCGTCCGGATGGCGGTCGAGGAAGACGCGGCACGCCGGCATCGTGCTGGCAGGGCCGTGATCCCCGCCCATGCAGTCGACCGCCACGCACGCCGATGTCGTCGCCACGGACACAGCCTCGAAGGCCTAGGATAGGGCTCGCGATTCAGCTGCTCGCGAGCCGCTGCGCATCGCGCCCGCGTTCAGGCGTCGGCCTTGGTCTTGACGACCTTGCGCCCGCGGTAGAAACCGGTCGGGCTGATGTGGTGGCGCAGATGGACCTCGCCGGTCGTCGGCTCGATCGCGGTGCCGGGCACCGTCAGCGCCTGGTGCGAGCGGTGCATGCCGCGCTTGGACGGCGATTTCTTGTTCTGCTGAACGGCCATGGGGGAATCTCCTGCAATCGCGGCCCCGGGCGCACAAGGAGATGCGCCGGCTGATCAGGCCGCACGGCACCCGCATGGCGCCGAAAAGCCCTCTAGTATAGCAGTGCAGGCCAATTTCGAGGCGTCAGTGCCCTCGGCGCAAGCACTTCGGGACGCCAGGCTCAGTCGGAATCACGTCGCGCCCCGATCATCCCCGCCAGCGCGGCGAAGGGCTTGTCGCCGGCGGCCGATCCGTTGCCGCCGCCTTCCAATGGCTGCGGACAGACCTCGTGCCGCGGCACCAGCGGCAGGTCCAGCAGCAGCTCGTCCTCCAGCAGCGCGTGCAGGTCGAGCTCGCGTTCGAGCACGAGCACCTCGTGCTCGACCTCGGCATCGAGCAGTCGTGCCGTCTCCTCGTCCGCCACGAACTGGTAATCGCGCTCGAGCGTGAGGGTCTCATGCGTCGGCCCCAGGCAGCGCTGGCAGACAAGCGGGAGCACCGTCCGCGCCTCCAGATGCAGCCAGGCCTGCGTCGCACCGCCACGCTGCGGGACCTCCTCACCCCGCACGGTCCAGTCCACCGCGCCCTGCACGGTGCCGTCGCGGCTCGCCGCCAGCGCGTCGCGCAGCCGCGTGAAGCCCGAGAGCGGCCACCGGCCGCTCAGCGTCGCGCCGTTCTTGGAGAAGGCCCGCGCGTCGAGGCGTCGAGGATTGAACTCAGGCGTCTTCTTCATGTCCGGGTCAGTGTAGCCGGGGCAGTGGAACAATGCCGCCGATGACGCGCCCCCCCTTGATCCTCGGCTCTACCTCGCGCTACCGCCGGGAGCTGCTGCAGCGCTTGCGCCTGCCGTTCGAAGCGGTCGCGCCGCAGGTCGACGAAACACCCCTCCCCGGCGAGGCACCCGCGGCGCTGGCGCAACGGCTTGCGCTGGCCAAGGCGCGTGAAGTCGCCGGCCGTCACCCGCAGGCCGTCGTCATCGGCTCGGATCAGGTCGCCGAACTCGACGGCGAGGCGATCGGCAAGCCCGGCACGCACGAGCGCGCCGTGGCGCAACTGCAGCGCATGAGCGGGCGCACGCTGGTGTTCCACACGGCGGTCGCCGTCGCCTGCATGGCCCAGGGCTTCGAGCGCGTCGAACTCGCCCCGGTGCGCGTGACCATGCGGCAGCTGCGCGCCGCGGAGATCGAGCGCTACCTGCGGCTCGAGCAGCCTTACGACTGTGCCGGCAGCGCGAAGTCCGAGACGCTCGGCATCGCGCTGCTCTCGGCGATCGAGAGCGACGATCCGACCGCGCTCGTCGGGCTGCCGCTGATCCGCACCTGCGCGCTGCTGCGCGAAGCGGGCCTGGACCCGCTCGCGGCAGCCGGGTCATGAACGACGGCGCACCGGGACGGCTGCTGCTCGTTCCCAACACCCTGGACCACGGCAGCGATCCGGTGCCGATCGAGGCGGTGCTCGCGCGCGGCGTGCTCGAGCAGGCGGCCGCGCTGCGCCACTGGGTCGTCGAGGATGCCCGCAGCGCGCGCGCCTTCCTCAAGCGGGTCGGCGCGGTCACGCCGCTTGGCGCGCCGCTGCAGGAGATCGCGATCGCCGAGCTGCCGCGCGCGCGCAAGGGCAGCGGCGAGCAAGCTCCTGCGTCGGCATGGACGGCGCTGCTGCAACCGGCACTGGCCGGGCACGACCTCGGCCTGCTCTCCGAAGCCGGCCTGCCTGCGGTGGCCGACCCTGGCGCCCAACTGGTCGCCGCAGCGCATGAGGCCGGCCTGCGCGTGCTGCCCCTGGCCGGGCCGAGTGCGCTGATGCTGGCCCTGGCCGCCAGCGGCCTGGACGGGCAGAGCTTCGCCTTCGTCGGCTACCTGCCGCAGGAAGCGCTTGCGCGCGAGCGCCGGCTGCGGGAACTGGAAGCGCTCTCGCGGCGGCAGCGTCAGACGCAGCTCTTCATCGAGACGCCCTACCGCAATGCAGCGCTCGCCGCGGCGCTGCTGGCCGCGCTGCAACCGTCGACGCGGCTGGCGATCGCCTGCGGGCTGACGCTGCCCGGTGGCTTCAACCGCTGCTGCCGCGTCGCTGACTGGCGCCGCGCGCCGCCGGCGTTCCCCGATCGGCTGCCCGCTGTGTTCGCCCTGCTGGCGGACTGACTTCCGGCTGAGCTCGCCGTTCAGCCGCCGAGCAGCGCCGCGACCTTGCGCTTCGGGCGGATGTTGGGTGTCTTCGCCGGCAACTCGGACCTGCCGCGCTCCCAGGCCGGCGTGGCGCCGACCGGCTCCTCGTAGGGACGGTCGAAGAAGGGATCGTTCACCGGCAGCGGCACGCTGCGGCGAGGCGAGGCCTCGAGACGGCCCTCGCGGCGCGCCTGCCGCCGCTCGTCGCCGCGATCATCATCGCGCGGGCGCCGGCGCGGCCGCGTGTCCTCGATCTCGAAGGGCTCGATCTCGATCTTCTTCTTGATCAGGCGCTCGATCTCGCCGATCTGGCGTGCGTCGTCGCGCGTCACGAGCGTGATCGCCAGGCCCGAGGCGCCCGCCCGTCCGGTGCGGCCGATGCGATGCACGTAGTCCTCGGCGTTGAAGGGCACGTCGAAGTTGAAGACCGCGGGCAGGTCGGCGATATCCAGACCGCGCGCCGCGACGTCGGTGGCCACCAGCAGGTCGACCTCGCCGCGCTTGAAGGCGTCGAGCGACTTCAGCCGCTCGTCCTGCGACTTGTCGCCGTGCAGCGCCGCGGTCTTCAGGCCGTCGCGCTCGAAGGCGCGCGCCATGCGCGCCGCACCCAGCTTGGAGTTCAGGAAGACGATCGCCTGCGCCAGCTCACGCTCGCGCAGTATCTGCCGCACCGCGGCGCGCTTGTCGTCGTCGGCCACACGGTAGAAACGCTGCTCGACCGTCGACGCGGTGGCGTTCGGACGCGCGACCTCGACCGTGACCGGATCCTGCAGGTAGCTCTCGGCCAGACGCTTGATTTCCGGCGAGAAGGTGGCCGAGAAGAGCAGCGTCTGCCGCTGCCTGGGCAGGTAGGACAGGATGCGCTGCAGGTCGGGCAGGAAGCCGATGTCCAGCATGCGGTCGGCC
>Ga0116144_10001886_pt1 | contig 23796 bp, 21 predicted proteins | sample AD_UKC035_MetaG_FD_89746 | JGI IMG/M metagenome (GOLD analysis project Ga0116144, IMG submission 89746) | Active sludge microbial communities of municipal wastewater-treating anaerobic digesters from USA - AD_UKC035_MetaG | ecosystem: Engineered > Bioreactor > Anaerobic > Digestate | place: USA...
CACCGCCACGGCGGACGCATATGGGCCGAGGGGAAAGTAGAGCAAGGCGCTACATTCTATTTCACACTGCAAGGATGAGGGTTTATGGAACGTAAATTCATTCTCTTGGTAGAAGATAACCCCGATGACGAGCTGCTGACCATGCGCGCCTTGCGCACCAGCCAGGTTGCCAATGACATTGTGGTTGCTCGCGATGGCGCCGAGGCGCTGGACTTTCTATTTGGGTCTGGGCCATACGATGGGCGGGATACAGAACAGGTGCCCGAGCTGATCCTGCTGGATCTCAAGCTGCCGAAGCTGGACGGGCTGGAAGTCTTACAGCGCATCCGCAGCGACAAACGCACCTGCCACCTGCCGGTGGTGGTATTGACATCCTCCGATGAGGAAATCGATATTATCGAGAGCTACAGCCGCGGCGCCAACAGCTATATCCGCAAGCCGGTGGATTTTGATCAATTCATCGAATCGGTCAAACAACTGAAGCTGTATTGGCTGGTGCTGAACGTGCCACCACCCAAGGGCAAGCGCGTCATGCGATGAAAAACACCCTGCGCCTGCTGCTGGTTGACGACTCGGAAGACGATGCCATGCTGGTGTCGCGCGAATTGAAGCGCGCCGGTTACGATTTGCATTTCATCCGGGTGGATACCCCACAGGCCATGCAAGAAGCGCTGGATAACCAGCCCTGGGATTTTGTGATTGCCGATTACTCCATGCCCAGGTTCAGCGGCCTGGCAGCCCTCAAGTTGATGCAAAAGAGCGGCCGCGATCTGCCCTTTATCCTGGTCTCAGGGACGATCGGCGAAGAAGTGGCTGTTACGGCGATGAAGGCCGGCGCCCACGATTACCTGATGAAAGACGACCTGGTGCGCCTGGCGCCTGCCGTAGAGCGCGAGCTGCAAGAAGCGCGCGTGCGCGCCGCCCGTAAACAGGCCGAAGAAGAGCTGCGCCGCCTGAAGAGTTTCAACGAAGATATTGTCCAGAATATTTTCGATGGGATCACCGTTACAGACGAGAACGGCATCATCAATTTCATCAACCCCACCGCCTCGCAAATGTTCGGTTACCCACCGGAAGAGTTGATGGGCAAACATTGGTCGGTGCTGGTTCCACCCGATCACCAGCCCATGATGCAGGCGGCCTACGACCGGCGCAAGCAGGGCATCTCAGATCGGTATGAGATCTCGATGCAGCGCAAAGATGGCTCGCTCATTTCTGCCCTGGCCAGCGGCGCACCGCGCTTTATTGAGGGCAAGTTTGCCGGCGCGCTGGAAGTCTTTGCCGACATTACCGAACGCAAGCGGATGCAAGATGAGCTGGTCAGGCTCAAGGAGTTCAACGAAGGGATCATCCAGAACATGTACGAGGGGGTAGGGGTGGTCAACGATACCGGTTATTGGGCCTTTGTCAACCCCGCCCTGACCCAAATGCTCGGTTATTCTCCTCAAGAGATGATCGGCACACACTGGATGGAGAGCGTGCCGCCTGAGCAGCACACCAGGGTAGAGAATGCCTACCAGCGCCGGCGAGAGGGAAAAGCCGATCGCTACGAGTTAGAGATGGTGCGCAAAGACGGCCAACGGATCACCGTTGAAGTCAGCGGCAGCCCGCAATTTGAGAACGGGCAGTTTACCGGAACCCTGGTGGTGTTCACCGACATCTCAACCCGCAAACAGGCCGAACAAGCCCTGCGCCGCCACGCCACCGAGCTGGCTGCCTTGCACAGCGCATCGCTGACCATCACCGCACCGCACGACATGGACTCATTGGTGCATGCCATCATCGAGCAGGCCATCCAGTTATTGGGCGCCTCAGGCGGCAGCTTATCGCTATGCGACCCCCTGCGCCGAGAAGTACACGTCTACGAGGAAATGACCGGAACAGGCAAACGCTACGGCGGCATCGTAATCCCATATGGCGAAGGGGCCGCGGGGTGGGTTGCCGAGCAGGGCAAGCCGCTGATCATCGATGATTACAGCACCTGGCCGGGCCGCCTGGCCTATTACGAGCCCGACAAGCCCTTTACAGCCGCCCTGAGCGTGCCCATCATCTGGCGCGACCAGGTCACGGGTGTTTTACAGGTCACAGACAGCGACAAAGCCCGGCGCTTCAACGATGATGATACCGACCTCTTGCGCCTGTTTGCCGACCAGGCCGCCATTGCCATTGACAACGCTCGCCTGCTGGAAGCCGAGCGCGCCAACCGCGCCCGCGCCGATGCCCTGCGTGAGGCCACCCGCATGATCGGCGCTACCCTCTCACTGAACGATGTATTGAATGTAACCCTGGACCAGTTGCAGCGCATTTTGCCTTACGACAGCGGCTCGACCATGCTGGTCGAGGGAGACCAGGTGGCAATCAAGGCCTGGCGCGGGCTGGGCGATTACCCTGCCGAAACCATTGAAGGCATCAGCTTCAACCTGAAAACCAATCAGATCAGCGGCACAGTGGCCCGCAGCGGCGAGCCAATGATGATCACCAACGTGCAAGAGGATCCACGCTGGGAAAAGACCCCCTTCAGCAGCCAGATCAAATCCTGGCTGGGCATCCCGTTATGGGTGCGAGACCGGGTGATTGGCTTGTTCAGCATCGACCGCAACAACGAACTGGGCTTCACCTCTGAAGAGATCGCCCTGGCGCAAACTTTTGCCTCCAATGCCGCCACCGCCATTGACAATGCCCGCCTGTACGAAGCAGAGGAACAGCGCTCGAACGAATTGATGGCCCTGCGCCAGGCCAGCCTGAGCCTGACCGCCAGCCTGGAGCTGGAGGCGGTGCTATACGCCATCCTTGAAAGCGCCCTGCACTTCTTGCCGGCGGCCCTGAACGCGCTCATTTACCTGTACCATGGCGATAACGGCGGGCGGCTGACCTTTGGAGCAGCCTTGTGGGCCGATGGACGGCGCGGAAAGCCCATCTCTGAGCCGCGTTCCAACGGCATGACCTATACCGTCGCCCGGAGCGGCGAGACCATCGTCGTATCTGACATGAAAAGTCATCCCCTGTACGCTGATGCGCCGCAAAACTGGGAGGGTGCCACCATGGGCCTGCCCCTCAAGATCGGGCAGCGGGTGGTGGGGGTGATGAACATCTCTTACCCCCAACCGCACCAATTCAGCGAAGCCGAGCTGCGCGTGGTCAGCCTGCTGGGCGACCAGGCGGCAATCGCCATCGAGAACGCCCGCCTGTTCGAACGCGCCGCCACCGAGCGCCGCCACCTGGGCCTGCTATACGATGTGGGGCGCGAGCTGGCGACCACTCTCAACACCGATGAGATCCTCGACCGTGCGCTTACCCTCACCTGCCAGGCCCTGGGCGGCATGGTCGGTGAAGCCTTCATTTACACCCCTGCCACCAACCGCCTCAGCCTGCGCGCTTTGCATGGGCGGCCGATGCCGGCCATTGATAAAATGGATATTGCCATGAACCTGGCCCCCGGCAAAGGCCTGGCCGGCTGGGCAGCCCAAAACCGCATGGCGGTCAACATCGCAGACGTTCAGCAAGACCCGCACTGGCTGCACGTTCCGGGCCTGGACGAAGATGTGCACGCCGCCCTGGTTGCGCCAATCGTGGATAATGAGCGGCTGCTGGGGGTGTTGAGCGTGTTGCACCACCGGCCGGGCGCCTTCTCAGATGATCACCTGGAACTGCTGACCGCCATTTGCCAGCAAGCTGCCCTGGCTATGAACAACGCCGAGAGTTACCAGCAGATCCAAGACCTGGTAGACCGGCTGGCGGCCGAGCAGTACCGCCTGGAAAGCCTGCTCGAGCGCCTGCCCGTAGGCGTGCTGCTGCTGGACGATCAATACTGCTTGCTGGTGGCTAACCTGCTCGGGCGGCAGATCTTAGACCGCCTGAATCCGCGCGAGCCCGGCGAAGTGCTGTCGCACCTGGGGTCGCATGCCGTGGCTGACTTCTGCAGCACCTTTGCCAACCCCGATGCCGCAATCGAAGCGCTGCCGGTTGAGATTGTCCTAAAAGAGCAGCCGCGCGCCATCATCGAAGCAGAAGCCCGCCCGATTGGCGGCGACCAACGCCAATGGGTGATCACGCTGCGCGATGTGACCCAAGAACGCGAGAGCCAGGAGCGCATCAAGCTGCACGAACGCCTGGCGACCGTGGGGCAATTGGCAGCCGGGATTGCCCACGACTTCAACAACATCATGGCGGCCATTTTGATCTATGCCGACCTGCTGATGCGCGACACGGCCCTCTCGGCCGAAAGCCGCGACCGGCTGGGCATCATCCAACAACAAGTGCAGCGTGCCACCAGCCTGATCCGCCAGATCCTCGATTTCAGCCGCCGCTCGGTGGTCGAACAAAACGCCCTCGATCTGCTGCCCTTTATCAAAGAGATCGAAAAACTGCTCTCACGCGTCATGCCCGAAACCATCCGCATGGTGTTGAAGTACGAGTCGGGAACTTACATGGTCAACGGCGACCCAACCCGTTTACAGCAGGTCTTCATGAACCTGGCCTTGAACGCCCGCGATGCCATGCCCCAGGGCGGCACGCTGCGCTTTGAACTAAAGCACGTGCAGGTAGGGGCTGTGGCCCGCCCCAGCAACCTGGCCCCTGGCGCCTGGATCTGCATTGAAGTCTCTGACAGCGGCGAGGGCATTCCGCCCGACATTCTGCCGCACATCTTTGACCCCTTCTTTACCACCAAGCCGGTGGGCAAAGGCACCGGGCTGGGGCTGGCGCAGGTCTACGGCATTGTCCAACAGCACCAGGGGCAGATCGATGTAGCCACCCAGTCCGGGGCAGGCACCAAGTTCTCGGTTTACCTGCCCGCCCTGGAAGTAGAAGACCCCAATGATGGAAAGCAAGATTCTGCCAATCAATTGAACGGCGTGGGGAAGACGGTGCTGGTGGTAGAAGACGACCCCCCCACGCGGGCGGCCTTGCAGACCCTGCTGGCGGCGCGCCAATTCAACGTGCTCAGCGCTTCCAACGGCCTGGAAGCGCTGGCAATCTATGAACAGCAGTATCAGAAGATCGCTATGGTGATTGCAGATGTGGTGATGCCAGAAATGGGCGGCGTTGCCTTGCACAACGCCCTCAAAGCACGCTGGCCCGGGGTGCGCATGTTGTTCGTCACCGGGCACCCGTTAGAGTTGCGCGACCAGGCCCTCCTGGAAAAGGGGGACGTTCATTGGCTGCAAAAACCGTTCTCGATGCAAGACTTCAATCATGCCGTGCAAGATCTATTGAAATAAATTAGCGCGCAAACAGCGAGAACACCATCGACAGGATCACGATGACGGCAATGAAGCCCATCACGATCTGCTGAGTGGTCATCGCCTTTTTGGCGCCCGAATCTTTTTTCTGTGCCATACCAAACTCCTTAATCAGTTGATCGGTGATGTTGGATGACCTGGTCGATTGCCTGTTCCAGCTCATCCAACATCACCGGTTTTGCAATAAAACCGTTCGCGCCCAGCGCCAGGGCCTGGTCCACCTGGGCATCGGCCGCTTCAGACGAAAGCATCAACACCGGCAGCGCCTTCCATTCTGGGCGGCGGCGGACGAATTCCAACATGTCAATCCCGCTCACCTCAGGCATGCTGATATCCAACAACAGCAGGTCGGGGCGCTCTCCAGCCAGCAGCTTCCTGGCTGCCAGGCGCGCATCGGTGAAACCCTGCATGGTATGCCCCAGCATGGTCAGCATCAAACTGACCGCGTGGCGCATCTCGGCATCATCATCCACATACCAGACCTTGAGCTTGCTCATGCCAGGTGGTCCTTAATTGCCTGGGCTAATTTTATCGTAATTCCGGCCACTTTCTGAAGCTCTTCGAGAGAAGCCTGCTGGATATCAGGAATGCCGCCGAAGTGCCTCAACAACGCCTTGCGGCGGGAGGGCCCAATGCCAGGGATGCCATCCAGGCGCGAGGCAATGCCGGCCTTATCGCGGCGCTGGCGGTGCGAGGTGATGGCGTAGCGATGGGCCTCATCGCGCACGCGCTGCACCAAGTATAAGCCCTGGGATTGGCGCGGCAGCAGGATGGATTCGGCCCGACCGGGGGTAAAAATCTCTTCATGCTGCTTGGCCAGGCTGGCCACAAACAACTGGCTGCTCAAGCCAAAGCGCTCAACCACCGCCACGGCCCGCGCAAGCTGGCCCTTGCCGCCATCCACCAACAGCAGATCGGGCAAGAGCGAAAAGGCGGCATCCGGTTTGCCGCCGGGGGCCTGGGCGGCTTCTTGAGCCGCCTGCCAGCGGGTAAAGCGCCGGTTGAGCACCTCTTCCATGCTGGCAAAATCATCTGGCCCCACCACGCTGCGGATGTTGAACCGGCGGTAATGGGCCTTCTTAGGCACGCCCTGCTCAAAGACCACCATGCTGCCCACCGCCGCCGTGCCCTGGGTGTTCGAGATGTCGTAGCACTCAATGCGGTTGGGCGGGGCAGGCAGTTCCAGCGCAGCTTGCAGCTCAGCCAGGGCCTGCTCTTGACGGTGGCTGTCGGCCTGCCACTGCGCCTTGAGGGCATTCAAGGTTTCGGCGGCATTCTCGGCGGCCATTTTGACCAGGTCGCTTTGCTGCCCATCGCGCGGCACGAAGATCTCCACCTTCTCCCCGCCGCGGCGCGTGTTCAGCCACTCGCGGATCACGGCGGCCTCTTCCACATCGGTGGGCAAGAGCAGTTGGGCCGGCACACTGGGCGTATCATCGTAAAACTGCTTCAAGAAGGCCCCCAACACCGAGGCATCTGGCACTTCTTGCGCCCCTTCCATCACAAAATACTCGCGCCCAATCAGCTTGCCGCCGCGGATGAAGAAGACCTGCACACAGGCTTCGCCATCTGAGCGCGCCATGGCAATCACATCTGAGTCCACATAATCCGACGAGAAAACAACCTTCTGGCGGGCAACGATCTGCTCGACGGAGCGCAGCTTGTCGCGCAGGGCAGCAGCGCGCTCAAAGTTCAACGCTTCAGAGGCCACCAGCATCTCGCTTTGCAAATGTTCTAAGATCGGCTCGGCCCGGCCCTCGAGGAATTTGCTCAGGTTATCGATCATCTGGCGGTACTGCTCTTGGTTCACCGCACCGATGCAAGGGCCTGAACAAAGCTTGATATCGTAATACAGGCAGGGGCGCTCATCTTGCCCGGTGATCTCACGGTCGCAGGTGAGGTAAGGGAAGACGCGCCGCAGCACATCCAGGGTCTGGTGCAGGGCCCACACGCTGGTGTAAGGGCCGTAATAACGCGAGCCATCTTCCACCACCTGGCGGGTGATGGTGACGCTGGGAAAGGGATCGCCCCAATGGACCTTGATATAGGGATAGCGCTTATCGTCCTTCATGCGGATGTTGTACTGGGGACGGTAGCGCTTGATGAGGTTCATCTCAAGGATCAGCGCTTCCAGCTCAGAGCCCACCACCATCCACTCGATATCCGCAATGTGATGCACCAGGCGGCGCGTTTTACCGTCCTGCTGGGCGCTGCTATGGAAATAAGAACGCAGGCGGTTGCGCAGGTTGATCGCCTTGCCCACGTAAATGATGTGCCCGTCGGCATTCTTCATCAGGTAGCAGCCGGGGCGGGTGGGGGCGGTCTTCAAAATACGCTGGATGTGTTCAGATACTTCCATCGGCCTGGATTCTATCACGTAGCGGGCGAGATGATGGAGATATTCATCCCCTTCAATATCCCTAAAACCCACTTCCAGGAATAGTATAATAGCCATATGGAAAAACAACTACTAGAAGTATTGGTGGGCGATCTGCTGCGCCAGCACGGGTTGAGGCTGGCAGTGGCCGAATCTTGCACCGGCGGGCTGATCGGCCACCGGCTGACCAACGTGGCAGGCTGCTCCACATACTACATGGGCAGCATCACGGCCTACGCCTACGAGGCCAAGGTGCGCCTGCTCAACGTGCGCTGGGAGACGCTGGAAAAACACGGCGCCGTAAGCGGCGAGACGGTGATGGAGATGGCGCGCGGCGTGCGCCATGCCCTGGCAGCCGATATCGGCCTCTCGGTGAGCGGCATTGCCGGCCCCAGCGGCGGCACGCCCGAAAAACCGGTGGGCCTGGTGTGGGTTGGCCTGAGCAGCCCAGAGGATGATTTCGCCGAACAGTATCTCTGGGAGGGCGACCGCATCCAAAACAAAGAGCATTCGGCCCAGGCCGCGTTGCAGCTCTTGGCCGATTACCTGGCAGACTATCCCCATGCAGCCGATTGAAGTCACCGCACACTTTTCGATAGAAGGTAAGGCTACCCCCCTGCGCTTCACCTGGAAAAACAGCGTTTACCAGATCGAATCGACGGGGCGGCGCTGGACGAATGAAGACGGCCTGCACATCCTGGTGATGGCTTTGGGCGGGCGCATGTTCGAACTGCTGTTTGTGTGCACTGAAGGGCGCTGGTACCTGGCGCGCGCTGAGACAGGCCGCCTGGTGGCGTAAAACACCATGAAAGCAAAAACGATTTTCTGCTTGCTGATCTTCCTGGCCCTGGCAGCGGCGCTCAGCCCCACGCAGGGTACGCGCGCCGCACAGCCCGCGGCCCCGCAGGCCGAGGTAACCGCTTACGATATGATCATTGCCATGAACACCCTGCGCGTGTCTTATGGCTATCCGGCTTTGATCGAAGACCCCATCGTCAACGCCGTGGCCCAGGCCACAGCCGAATACATGGCTGCCAACCAGATGTCGTGGCACATCGGCGATGTGCGCGGCCGCATTGCCGCCGCCGGTTACGGCGGCGGGGCCACCGTGTGGGCCACCGAGAACTTTGCGGTGGGCAACATGACCATCGACACCATCATGCAGGTTTGGGCCGACCCCGACCACATGCGCCCCGCCACCACGGCGGCTTACTGCCACGTGGGAGCAGGCGTTGCCAGGTCGGCCAACGGCATGACCTACTACATCCTGCAGGCGGCCTACACCTCTGAAAATGCCTGCGGCGCATATAATTACGGCGATACGCCGCCCCAAACCGGCGGCACCCCCAACCCCGTGGCACAGTTGATCGTGCCGGTGCAGGTGGCTACGCCCGACGAAAACGGGCAGCTCTTCCACGTGGTAGCCACCGGGCAGTCCTTCTGGGCCATCGCCATTGCTTACGGCGTCACCATCCACGACCTGGAGGTGTGGAACAACCTCTCCAGCGGCAGCGCCCTGCAGGTGGGGCAGCGCCTCTTCATCCCCAGCGCCAACACCGAGGGCTACGCCACCCCCACGCCGGTGGGCATGGTGGTGCCCAGCACGCCGGATGCAGACGGCAAGGTATTCCACACCGTGCAGGCTTACCAAACCCTGACCACCATTGCCCAGGCTTACGGGGTAACGGTGGATACCGTCTTGGTGTTGAACGGCTTGCAATTGGATTGGCCGCTGCAGATCAACCAGGTGTTGATGATTTCACCGGGGCAGATCACCCCCAGCCCCACGCCGCGCCCGCTGACGCCCATTGAGCGCCTGACGCCCGCCAGCGACGGCAATTACTACCATGTGGTGGGGAACGGCGAGACGCTCTCGTGGATCGCCAGCCTGTACAACATCACGGTAATGGATTTAATGGGTTGGAACGGGCTGAACAACACGTCCATCATCCAGCCAGATCAAAAGCTGATCTTGCAGGTCACTCCGCCTGCCACCATCACCCCCACCCCTGCGCCGCCGACCATCACCCCCACCATCAGCCCCACGCGGCCCTTGCCCACCGCCACGCGCACCCCCTCCCCCCTCCCAGCCAGCCCTGGCAGCCCCACAGCCACCCCCGCGCCAGAAATGCCACTCTCTGGCCCGGCCGCGGCGGGAATTGTGCTGGTGCTGATGGGCGTGACCGGCCTGATCTTATACCAGGTGGCCCGGCGGCAGAAGAACTAATCGCCCAGGCTGCGCGGCGTCCACAAGCGCACCAGGGTGCTGTCGCAGGCCTCGGTCAGCTCCATCCAACCCGTGATCGGCACATCCACCTGCGCCAGCGCACCCGTAGACATGGGCTCAATGGCACCCGTCAGCAGCTCTACCAGCTCTTCCATGATCGGGTTATGCCCCACCACCAGCACACGCCCTGCCGCATCTGGCAGGTGGCGCAGCACATCCAGGTAGCACTCCGCATCCGACCCGTAAAGATCGCTTTGGGGTTCAATTTCGCCCTCGTAAGCACAGGCTTCGGCCACGGCCCTGGCGGTATCCAGGGCGCGGCGGGCGGTTGAGCTGAGGATGTGGTCGGGCACCAGGTCTTGCTCGCGCAGCAGGCGGCCCATGCGCGGGGCATCATGCTTGCCGCGCTTGTTCAAGGGCCGGTCATGATCTGGCGTCTCGGGATGGTTCCAGCTTGATTTTGCATGGCGCATTAGCAAAAGAGTCTTCATGCTATGCATTATAATCGCTTCATAGAGGTTTATGATGATCCGTGCATTGGTTTTTGACTTCGACGGCCTGATCCTGGAGACCGAGGCCCCCATCTACGAATCCTGGCTGGCCCTGTACCAGTCTTACGGCTTCCCTTTGCCCTTTGAAACCTGGGCCACCATCATCGGCACCGCCGATATCTCTGGCTTTGACCCGCCGCGCGAGCTGGAGCGCCTGGTGGGCAGGCCCCTGGATTGGGAAGCCATCGAAGCGCAGCGCGGCCGCCATGAGCAAGCGCTGATCGCACAGCAGCCCATTCTGCCGGGCGTGGTGCAGTACCTGCAAGACGCCCAACGCCTGGGCCTGCGGGTGGGGCTGGCCTCCAGCTCACCCCGCACCTGGGTGGCGGGGCATTTAGAGCGCCTGGGGTTGATGAAATACTTCCAAGCCGTTTACACCAGCGACGATGTGGCGCGCACCAAGCCCGATCCAGAGCTGTACCGCTCGGCCCTGGCGGCTTTGGGGGCTGCCCCAGGGCAAGCGATTGCCTTTGAAGATTCCACCAACGGCATCCGGGCCGCCAAGGGCGCCGGGATGTTCTGCGTGGCGGTGCCCACTCCCTTCACCCGCGGCATGCCCATGCACGAGGCCGACCTGAAGCTGGGGTCGCTGGCAGAGGTCAAGTTAGAGGAATTGGTCAAGCTGGAAACCTTTATCACATCATCATTGACAACAGAAAATTGACAGGGATGGACAAGATGAACAGGATTTACCCGATTTATCCTGCCTATCTTGTTCATCCCTGTCAAAAGATTCTTTCAGAGGAGATTGGATATGAAAGTCTTATTCATCGGTGGTACCGGCATCATCAGCTCAGCTTCTAGCAAGCTGGCCCTGCAAAAAGGCATCGAGCTGTACCTGCTCAACCGCGGCAAGAGCTTCCGCCCGGTGCCGGATGGCGCCAGGGTGTTAGCCGGCGATATCCGCGACCTGGCCTCGGCCCAGGCCGCCCTGGGCGAGCACAGCTTCGACGCGGTGGTAGATTGGGTGGCCTTCACCCCCCAGCACATCGAGACCGACCTGGCGCTCTTTGCCGGGCGCACCCGGCAGTACATCTTCATCAGCTCGGCCTCGGCTTACCAAACCCCGCCCGCATCGCTGCCAGTGACCGAAAGCACGCCCCTGGACAATCCCTTCTGGGAATACTCACGCAACAAGATCGCCTGCGAAGAACGGCTGATGCGCGCCTACCGCGAGCAGAAGTTCCCCATCACGGTGGTGCGCCCTTCGCACACCTACGACGCCACCCTGCTGCCTTTCCACGGCGGCTACACCAACATCGCCCGCATGCGCCAGGGCAAGCCGGTGGTGGTGCATGGCGATGGCACCTCGCTGTGGACTTTGACCCACCATGCCGATTTTGCCGTGGGGCTGGTGGGGCTGCTGGGCAGCCCGCACGCCATCGGCGACACCTTCCACATCACCTCTGACGAGTGGCTGAGCTGGAACCAGATCTACACCCTGCTGGCTGAGGCCGCCGGGGCAGTGCCCCAGTTGGTTCACGTGCCGTCTGAGCTGATCGCGGCCTTCGATCCTGAGCTGGGGCCGGGCCTGCTGGGCGATAAAGCCCACAGCATGATCTTCGACAACAGCAAGATCCGCCGCCTGGTGCCCGAGTTCCAGCCGCGCATCCCCTTCTGGCAGGGGGCGCGCGAGATCATCGCCTGGTACGATGCCCACCCCCAGTTCCAGCAGGTAGACCCGGTGTTTGACGCCCTGCAAGACCGCATCATCGCCGCCGTGCAGAGCATCCGTCCCTGATGGAAAAAAAGCATGGGGCTGTGCATCAATACAGTCCCATGCTTTTAAAAGCAGAAGGCCGCCTCACGAAGAGACGACCCTCTGGTGCGCTGCGGCATCCTTATCCAATCTGGAGGAGGGATGCCGCAACGCTACAGCTGGTACTACGATCAGTATCCATAGCGCACATCACCTCCTCATCAGTGGGATAGCGATTGTGGTTGGCTATCCTGCCAACAAGTTTAGTATCGCATAAAACCAGCCAAGAGTCAATAGAAATTTAGATAAGATTACTAGCAATTCTGTAAGGGAATGCCCGGGGGCAGCGGCGGGTAAGGCATTTTCCCATCCGGCCTGCTTCGGGGATATAATACCCCCTGCAAGGAGGAATACATATGATGCATGGCGGCGGATGGCATTCAATTATTAGCTCACCAGACGAAAAACCGACGGTTACCTGGGCCTTGCTGCGGCGCGTGTTGGGCTATGCCCTGCCATACCGCGGGCAGATCATTGGCATGCTGGTCACCATTTTGGTCACCGCCGGCCTGACGCTACTCACCCCGCTGGTGATGCGCGACCTGATCGACCACACCATCCCCACCAAGGATGTCCAACGGCTGGTGTGGCTGGCCCTGGCCCTGCTCGCTATCCCGGCCTTGCGCGGCGGGGTGAACGTGATCCAACGCCGCTTGAATGCCAGCGTGGGCGAAGGGGTGATCTATGACCTGCGCGTGGCGCTCTTCACCCGCCTGCAGCGCATGTCGCTGCGCTTCTTCACCAACACCAAGGTCGGCGAGCTGATGAGCCGCCTGAACAACGACGTGGTCGGCGCGCAGAACGCCATCAGCAACACCATCGTGGGCATCATCACCAACGTCATTGAAGCCATCGCCCTGCTGGTGGTGATGATCAGCATGGAATGGCGGCTGACCCTCATCAGCGTGCTGATCCTGCCGCTTTTCATCCTGGCGGCGCGGCGCATGGGCACCCGCCTGCGAGATATTGCCCGCAAAGGCATGGATGCCAACGCCGCCATGAACGCCATGATGAACGAAACGCTCAACATCGGCGGCGCGCTGCTGGTCAAGCTGTTTGGCCGCCAGCAGGCTGAGGTGGGGCGCTTCCAACAACGCGCCGGCAGCGTGCGCCAGGTGGGCGTGGAACGGGCGGTGGTGGGCTCGGTCTTTATTGTCATCATCGGCCTGGTGGGCGCAATCGGCAACGCCCTGGTGTACGGCATCGGCGGGTACCTGGTGATCCGAGATACCTTCACCATCGGCACCATCGTGGCCTTCGTCTCGTACATGGGCATATTGTACGGTGCGCTGCAAGGGCTGGCGAATGCACCGGTGGAGTTTGCCACCTCGATGGTCTCTTTCGAGCGCGTCTTCGAGGTGATCGACCTGCCGCAAGAGATCGTCGAGAGGCCGGATGCGCGGGCCTTAGAGAACATTGACGGCGCGCTGGTGTTTGAAGACGTGACCTTCCAGTACGACAGCAGCGATACGGCCCTGCTCAGCGAGGTCAAGCGCTTCGGGCGCATGGATGACGTCAAGGCCGTGCTCTCAGGCGAGGGCGCGCAAGAGGCGCAGAAGCCAGGCCGGGCCAATGCCCCGCCTGCCGCGGCGGATGAAGAGGGCGGCGAAGAAGCCACCCACAGCCAGGCACGCCTCAACGCCCTGGAACACGTCAGCTTCAGTGCCCAGCCGGGCCAATTGGTGGCCCTGGTGGGGCCCAGCGGGGCCGGCAAGACCACCCTCACCTACCTGATCCCGCGCCTGTACGACCCCACTCAGGGGCGCATCCTGCTGGACGGGCACGACCTGCGCCACGTGACGCTCGACTCGCTCTCCTCGCAGATCGGCATGGTGACACAAGAGACGCACCTGTTCCACGATACCATCCGCACCAACCTGCTCTACGCCCGCCTGGAAGCCACCCAGGAGGAGATCGAGGCCGCCTGCCAGGCCGCCAACCTGCACGATTTCATCGCCGGGCTGCCAGACGGTTACGACACCGTGGTCGGCGAGCGCGGCTACCGCCTCTCGGGCGGCGAGAAGCAGCGCCTGGCCCTGGCCCGCGTCATCTTGAAGAACCCGCGCCTGCTGGTGCTGGACGAAGCCACCAGCCACCTGGACAGCGAATCGGAAGCCCTGATCCAAGAGGCGCTCAAGCGGGTGATGCAGGGGCGCACGAGCATCGTCATTGCCCACCGCCTGAGCACCATCCTGGCTGCCGACCAGATCCTGGTCTTCGACCGCGGGCGGGTGATCGAACGCGGCGACCACCGCACCCTGCTGGCCCAAGACGGGATGTACGCCCAGCTCTACGAGACGCAGTTCAAACGGGAAAATTGATGAATATTTACTTTGCCTGCTCGATCACCGGCGGCCGGCAGGACGAGGCCGTGTATCAAGAACTGGTGGCGGCCCTGCTGGCTGACGGCCACCAGGTGCCCACCGCCCTGCTGGCTGGCTCAGATGTGGTGGCCCTGGAACACATCACGGCGGCGGATGATATTTACCGCCGCGATACAGAATGGATCCGGGGCTGCGACCTGCTGGTAGCCGAGATCAGCACCCCCTCCCACGGCGTGGGCTACGAGATCGGCTACGCGCTGGGGCTGGGCAAGCCGGTGCTGTGCCTGCACCGCCAGGGAGTCAAGATATCCAAGATGATCACCGGCAACCCCGCCCCCCACCTGAGCGTGCTGGCCTACGAGACCGCCGAAGAGGCCGTCAGGCTGTTGAAAGCGCATTTACAAAAAGCTTGATCCACCGCAGGGACGCAGGGTGCGCTGAGTTTTAATCACTCTAGCCCTGCGTTCTCCGCGTCTCAGCGTTAAAAGGTTTAATCTATGAATACAGGCATTCTGATCGGCATCGCTACTTATATCTTATGGGGCCTGCTGCCCATCTTCTGGCGCGCCATCCACCAGGTGCCGGCGATCGAGATCTTGGGCCATCGCATGGTCTGGTCGCTGCTGTTTGTGATCGCCATCCTGACCCTGCGCAAAGATTGGGGCTGGCTGAAGCCCGCCCTGCGCCAGCCGCGCACCCTGGGCACATATGTGCTGGCGGCGGCCCTGCTCTCGGTCAACTGGTTCACCTACATCTGGGGCGTCAACGCCGGGTTCATCGTCGAGACCAGCCTGGGCTACTTTATCAACCCGCTGGTGAGCATGCTGTTGGGGGTGCTGTTCTTGGGCGAGCGGCTGCGGCGCGGCCAGGTGGTGGCGGTGGGGCTGGCGGTGGTGGGGGTGCTGTACCTGACGCTGGATTACGGCCGCCTGCCGTGGATTGCGCTGGTGCTGGCGTTCAGCTTTGGCCTGTACGGGCTGATCAAGAAGACCGCCCCGCTGGGCTCGGTGCAGGGCTTCACCATCGAGACCACGGCCATGTTCCTGCCGGCGCTGGGATATTTGCTATATTTGCAGTTCAGCGGCGGGGCATCCTTCGTCAACGGCGGGGGCTTTGTGACGGTGATGCTGTTCTTGACCGGGGCGGTGACTTCGATCCCCATCCTGCTTTTCGGCACAGCCGCCCGGCGCATCCCGCTCTCGATGATCGGCTTCTTGCAGTACATCGCCCCCACCTTGCAGTTCTTGCTGGGGGTGCTGGTGTATAAGGAGCCTTTCCCGCCCTCGCGCCTGGTGGGCTTCATCATCATCTGGACGGCGCTGGTGGTGTATACCTTCGAGGGGCTGTGGGTGCGGTGGAGGGTGGAAAAAGTGAAGAGCCAGGAGTGAATGGTGGAGAGTGAATAGTGGATAGAGGTCGAATTCGACCCTCATAAACACCACCGCCGTTCCATCCGCCTGCCAGGCTATGATTACGCCCAGCCGGGAGCGTATTTTGTGACGCTGGTGACGTGGCGGCGGGAGGATTTGTTCGGGGCGGTGGTGGATGGCGAGATGGTATTGAATCCGTTGGGCGAAATTGTGCGCCGCGAATGGTTCAAGAGCGCCGAAATCCGCGCCAACGTTGAATTACGCGAGGATGAATTTGTGGTGATGCCGAATCATGTACACGGGATTATCGTATTGACGGATAGTCGGGGTCGGGGCGACCGGCCGGTCGCCCCGACAACAATCGCCCCGACAACAATCGCCCCGACGGTAGACGAGGCGTTACGACCGCGCGGGCCAGTGCCCCAATCCATCGGAGCGATCATGGCTGGGTTTAAATCCGCCGTGACGAAATGCATCAACGAGGTGCGCCAAACCCCTGGCGTTCCCGTTTGGCAGCGCAATTATTATGAACACATTATCCGCGGCCAGCCAGAACGACAACGCATTGGCAATTACATTCTGAACAATCCCCATAACTGGGAAAATGACGATGAAAAACCCGATCATACCTGACAGAATCTCGCCTCGCAAAACCGCACCCAAAGGCGGTTAATGATGTAGAATTAAAACCGCACTGTTAACGAATGACCGATGACCGGAAACTGATCTCTAGTTTTAGAAAAAGCGAGGCCTTGATGAAAAAACTGCCCATTCTCACCCTGATCCTGATCCTATCCCTCTTGCTGGGTTCTTGCCAGCTCCCGGCGCCCATCGGCGGCGGCGACGAACCCACCGCCACCGCCACCGGCCCCGCCACCAGCGGCCCTGATGCCGCATCAGGCGGCAAGCCCGTGGCCCAAGAACCCACCGCCACCTCCCTGCCGCCGGCGATCACCGACACCCCCCAGCCGGTGACCACAGAGCCGCTGGCGACGCCTGTGCCCGAAGAACCCGTGGCGACCGAGATCCCCCCGGTTGAAGAGGCCGCCGTGCCCGAGAACGCCGCCCGCATCCAATTCCAGGCCAATGCCACTTCCCAAACCATCGATGGCGAGATCGAAAGCGGCCAGGTGGCCTATTACGTGCTCAAGGCCTCGGCCGGGCAGTTGATGAAGGTCAGCGTCTGGTCGCCCAACAGCGACGTGTACCTGGATATCGCGGGGGTTGAGGATGGGTCCTACCTGCTCTCAGCCGGCGACCGCGAGACCAGCTACCAAGGCAGCCTGCCCGCCACGCAAGATTACCTGGTCAGCCTTTCGGCGGGCGGCGGGTACACCAGCTTCTCCATTACGGTTGAGATCACCAATTTCGATGAAGAGACCAACGTCAGCATCCCCGAAGACGCCTTCGACCCGTACACCGAGTTGGGCGACCCGAGGATGGAAGACCCGATGAACGGCGGCAATATCGGCGATTGGACCACCCCTGAAGGCGTGCTGCCCGACAGCGAATACATCCGCATGCAGGTGGATGGGGCCAAGTTCTACGTCACCGGCAAGAACGCCGGCTGGACGACCTGGTACTTCGCCTGGCGCGAGATGTCTGACTTTTACCTTGAAACGACCTTCAACAGCGGCGCCTGCGCCGACGGCGACATGTACGGCCTGATCATCCGCGGCCCCAAGCACATGTCGGGCATCTCGTACGGCTACGTGGCGGCCTTCACCTGCGACGGGCAGTACACCATCTTCCGCCTGGATGGGGCCAACCCCTACACCACCGCCGACCTGGTGAGCCTGACCGAGAGCGAACGCCTCAACGCGGGGGCCAACCAGCAGAACATCATGGGCATCCGCGCCGAGGGTGATACGATCACCGTGTATGCCAACGGCTACCAACTGGCGCAGGTGACCGACGCGCGCTACAGCGAAGGCCGCTACGGGCTCTTCGTCAGCCCGGCGCTGACCACCAATTACACCTACCGGGTGGTGCACATGGCCTATTGGCTGCTGGACGAATAACATTTTTCTCCTATAACAAAAATGCGGCGCCGAAGCGCCGCATTTTTGTTATAGGAGATTATCGCTATTGCATTCTGGGGTTTATTGAGTTAAGATATCAGATAAGACATCACGTCCGGGGAGGCAGGCCCAGGTGTCTGTTTTTGGATTGAGAAGCGGGGGAGCACTCACTGCCGTCTCAAGGCCCTCTTTTTATCACCCGCGGCTCATAGAAAGCTGTGTATGCGGCCCGAAACGATATTGGTGATTGACGATAACCGTCAAATTGGCGATTACCTGGCAAAAACCATCCTGCCAAGCCTGGGGTACACCGCCTTGCTGGCGCGGGATGGCTTTGCCGGCATGCGCCTGATCCAAGAGCACAAAGATGAACTTGACCTGATCTTGCTGGATTTGCAGCTCCCAGATATCAACGGGCTGGACCTGCTGCGGCGCATGAACCAGGATGGCTACGAGATCCCTGCCATATTGGTGACCGCCCACGGCTCTGAGCAGGTGGCGGTGGATGCCTTCAGGCTGGGGGTGCAAGATTACCTGAACAAGCCGGTGGATATTGAGATCTTACAGGCTGCTATCAGCCGGGCGCTGGTAGAGACGCGCCTGCGGCGTGAAAAAGAGGCCCTCAACAGCCAGCTTCAAGAACGGGTGGTGTGGATGGAAGCCCTGTCGCAGGTGGGGCGCAGCCTGACCTCGACCCTTGACCTGGACGAGGTGCTGCGGCGCATCGTGGAGGCGGCGGTCTCGTTGACGCATGCCGACGAGGGCTTTTTGGCGCTGCTGGATGCGGAGAGCGGGCAGCTTTACCTGCGCGCCGCCAAGAACATCGACCAGGACCAGATCGAGACCATGCGCCTGCCGATCACCGATTCGCTGGTGGGCAACGTCTTGAAGAGCCGCCGCCCGCTGCGCGCCCTGCAGCCCACCCAGGGCCGCCCGCAGCTCAAGGTCAGCACGGGGTACCTGGTTTACAGCCTGCTGCACGTGCCCATCTTATCCAGGGAAGAACCGCTGGGGGTGCTTTCGGTGGATAACCGCACCACCCACCAGGCTTTTGAAGATCAAGACGAGGCGCTGCTCAACTCGCTGGCTGATTACGCCGCCGTGGCCCTGGAAAATGCCAGCCTGTACCAGAAATCGCGCCAAGAGCTGCTCGAGCGCGAGCGGGTTGAGGCGGCCCTGCGCGTCAGCGAACAGCGCTATGCCCTGGCGGTGAGCGGGGCCAACGACGGTCTGTGGGATTGGGATATGCGCGCCAACCGCGTCTATTATTCGCCGCGCTGGAAGACCATGCTGGGGTATGTGGATTACGAGATCAGCGATGCGCCCAACGAATGGTTCCAGCGCGTCCACCCCGATGACCTGGGGCAGCTCAAGATGAACATCTCGGCCCACATCAAGGGGCTGGCAGATCACTTCGAATGCGAATACCGCATGCGCCATAAAGACGGCTCTACGCGTTGGATCCGCAGCCGGGGCATTGCCGTGTGGGATGCCGAGGGCAATGTGCACCGCATGGCGGGCAGCCAATCTGACATCACCCAGCGCAAACAGTTCGAACAGCGCCTGGTGCACGATGCCCTGTACGATCCGCTGACCGGGCTGCCCAACCGCACCCTCTTCATGGACCACCTGCACCATGCCATCGAGCACGCCCGCCGCCGCCAGGATTACCTGTATGCGGTGCTGTTCATGGACCTGGACCGCTTCAAAGACATCAACGACAGCCTGGGGCACCAGACCGGCGACCAACTGCTGATCGCCACGGCCCGCCTGCTAGAAACCACCCTGCGCCCGGTGGATACGGTGGCGCGCCTGGGCGGGGATGAGTTCGTCATCCTGCTGGAAGACATTGCCGACGCCGAAGACGCCACCCAGATCGCCAACCGCATCCAGAAGAAGCTGATGGCGGCCTCGCTGCTGGCTGAGCAAACCATTTTCGTCACCGCCAGCATCGGGATCGTGCTGAGCCAAACCGGCTACGAACGCCCCGACGATGTGCTGCGGGATGCGGATATTGCCATGTACCGGGCCAAGGCCAACGGGCGCGCCCGCTACGAGATCTTTGACGCCAACATGCGGCACCGCATCATGGAGCGCATCTCGCTGGAGGCAGAGCTCCAGCAGGCCATCGAGCGCAAAGAGCTGCAGGTGGCTTACCAGCCCATCATCGGGCTGGGCGACGGCAAGCTGGTGGGCTTTGAAGCCCTGGTGCGCTGGCGGCATCCCCAGCGCGGCATGATCCTGCCGACAGAGTTCATCCCCATGGCTGAAGAGACCGGCATGATCATCCTGATCGACCGTTGGGTGATGAGAGAAGCCTGCCGCCAGACCCAGGCCTGGCAAAAATCCTTCCCGCACAGCCCGCCGCTGTCGATCAACGTCAACATCTCGGGCAAGCAGGTGACCCAGACTGACTTTGTGGAGACGGTCAAACGCATTTTGGATGAGACCGGCCTGCCCCCGGCCAACCTGCACCTTGAGATCACCGAGAACGCGATCATGGAGAATTTCGACCTGACCTCAGACGTGCTGGAACGGGTGCGCGGGCTGGGGGTTGAGCTGCAGATCGACGACTTTGGGATTGGGTATTCTTCATTGAACTATCTCTCGCGCTTCCCCCTGCACGCCCTCAAGATCGATCAATCCTTCATCAGCATGATGGGCGACGACAGCAGCTACCACAAGATCGTGCAGGCGATCGTGCGCCTGACCCACGGGCTGGGGATGAGCGTGATTGCGGAGGGGGTAGAGACGGAAGCCCAACTGCACCAACTGCAAGCCCTGGAATGCGAGTACGTGCAGGGCAGCCTGATCTCGATGCCGCTGGACGGGATGCGCGTGACCCAGATGCTGGGCCGCGCGACGGAAGGCGAGCAGACCTCTTTATGGGAGCAGGCGTAAGCGCCCGGCCCTCACTCGCCCTGATCCAATTCGTCTACAAAAGCATTTGCCTCTTTTCGGAAGGGCGCCGGCACCTGCATGGTCATGGCGTCCTTTCCGGCGATCCCGACAATGAGGTTATCTTTTCGCCAACCGGCTTTGTAAGAGATCGTCCCAATTTGCCCGCGCGGGATGCGCTCAACCGTTACCGGAACGCCGGAAATATCCACGTCCAGTACCAACAGCGCTTGCTCGGTCAGGCCGACATAACAGGCGCGGAATGGGTCCTGCACCCGTCCCCAGGATTTTTCTTCCCAGGTGGGAACGTTGGCTTCGAAGGCGGCCAACAAAACTTCACCCGCCTCAAGCTCTCTGGCAACGTATGCACGCACCTTCTCAGCACGGCTTTCATACTCAACCTCCTCTGCCGCCGCGCCGCCTTTGACCGCCTTCGCCGGATCCTGAGCGCGCTTTTGGAGCAGCCGCGCGGTGGAGACCGCCAGATAGACCTGGATTGCCCACACAAAATACAGGATGTTCCAACTAGCTTCTCGCAGGTAGGGGGTTGGAAACGCTTTGGACAACATCAGCGAAAAGATTCCCGCCAGCATCACCGCCGCAAAGGCCTGGGCCGCCCTGTGGCGCTGCCCCATCAGCAAGAAGCCCAGGCCGGGCACGAAAGAAGCGATTCCAATTGGAACAGGTTGATGCATGAGTTTCTACAAAAAAAACAACACTACTGCCGAGAATATGCATAGAGCGGTTAAAAAAAATCCAGCTATTTCGGCCGAGGCTCCCTTCAAAGTCGTATACCGCGACCAGTAAAACTCGCGTCGGATAATCGCCACCACCCCTGCCAAGCTAAGTAGTAGACACACATAAGGCATATGCTTACCTGCATATGCCGATGTTTGAAATGAATCTCCCACGATCATCATCCCAATCATCGGCCACAGGAACAAAAGAGCGGCACCCAAACCCAACGGAACACCCTGGGCAAGACGAATATCTATTTGAAAAAACCATGCTTTAATGGCTTGAAAAACAGATGTTTTGGGTGTGTTATTCTTTCCGGCTTCAGTCATAGGATTATTTCCCTTTTGCCACGGCAGATTCTTTTATTTCAACAACAACAATGCTATTCCAAAGCCAACAAACCCCATTGTCATTATCACACTCGCCCAAACCGCTATCGAACCTTTCAATATCACAAAGCGATTCCAGTAAGTTTCTCTCCGGATAATTCCTACAACACCACTCAACCCCAACAAGAAAAATATGAAAGGAAGATGGACAACACTCAACTTAGTTTTTTGTAAAGAACCATCACCGATGAAACCTAATGTAACTGGCCACCCTATAAAAAACAGCAAGCCAATTACAAAAGGTATCCCTTGAACGAGGCGGATATCCGATTGGAAAAACCAATCTCTCAGTGTTTTATACTTGGTAATCTTTTTCGACATCTTCGTTTCCAATTAAGGTTTTCTTCGTTAATGTCTGCCATGGCCTAAGTGACACTGCCCTGATTGATCCACGCCGGCATTGAAATGGCAATAGTAACTAACAAGGGGATTACATACTTATTCATAAACCATCTTTCATTCGCTTTTGGGCCCGTTCTCGAAAGAAACCAGTTAGAACGGCACCAGGCACAAATATAACAGCGAAGAGAAAGCCTACGGCTACCGCTGTCCAGAATTTGTAAACACAGATCCCGGGGAGAAAACCTGCCAAAAAAGCGCAGGTTATAGATAACCATAGCCGGCGCCGCGATGCGTAGCAGGCAATAACTGAACTGACCGCCAACAAGAATAACCCTATCATTGCAAATATTGGTAATAAAATGTTCCTAGCGACCTGACACTTTAAAAACTGAATAGTTGATCGGCAAGGATTCTCCACTAAAATTGGTTTTGCGAGACCACTTTAGGAACGGAGTAATCCAATGCCGACCAACCACCTCTATGATACCTGGATTCGCCGGATTCGGGAACTGCGACCCGCTCAACGCATAACTCAAGTTCGCAATTTTGTTTGGCTGATGATTGGGATTTTTCAAAGCCGGTCGGTGTGCTTGAGCCGCATTGCAGGGAAGATTCCTGGCCCAGCTAAGCTGTTGAGTAACACTCGGCGATTGAGTAGGCTGCTGGATAATCCAGCCATCCGAGTGCGGGAATGGTACGAGCCGATTGCTCGAGACTGGCTGGAAACTCAATTGCGGAACCTGGGAGAAATCCGACTGATCGTGGATGGCACCAAGATCGGCTTTGGGCATCAACTTCTGATCGTCTGCTTGGCCTATCGAAAAAGAGCTGTCCCGATTGCGTGGACCTGGGTCAATCATGTTCGAGGACACAGCAGTGCGAACAAACACTTGGCTTTGTTGTCTTATGTGCGCAGGTTGATCCCCAGAAAGGCGGCTGTGTTTCTCGTAGGGGACCGCGAATTTGGAGCTGTGGCGATCTTGCGCCAGCTGGATCAGTGGCATTGGTTCTATGTCCTGCGCCAAAAGAGCGATACAGGCATCTGGTTCGATGAGAACAGCGGCTGGCGTACCTTCGGCAGCTTCATCCAAAAGCCCGGTCAAAGTATCTGGTTGGGCAGAGGTTATTTGACAGCCAAGGAGATCTACCCGGTCAACCTGTTGGTGCATTGGCAAGTCGGCGAGAAAGAGCCCTGGTGCCTGGCCACCAACCTGCCCGACTTGAGCATGGCCTTGTGCTATTATCGGCGCAGAATGTGGATTGAAGAGATGTTCGGTGATATGAAAAAACATGGTTTTGACCTGGAGCTTACAATGTTGCGTCATTTCGAACGCTTGTCTCGCCTGACTTTGGCTGTGGCTTTGCTCTACGTCTGGTTGATCTCGCTAGGAACCCGTACTATCCGAGATGGCTTACGAAATTTGGTCGATCGCAATGAGAGACGTGACTTGAGTATCTTCCAAATCGGTTTGCGTTTCGCAGAAAGGTGTGTGATCAATGCTCATTTCCTTCAGGTTACACTATGTTCATACCGTTGATTTCAAACTGTCAGGTGGCTAG
>Ga0116144_10001891_pt1 | contig 23760 bp, 26 predicted proteins | sample AD_UKC035_MetaG_FD_89746 | JGI IMG/M metagenome (GOLD analysis project Ga0116144, IMG submission 89746) | Active sludge microbial communities of municipal wastewater-treating anaerobic digesters from USA - AD_UKC035_MetaG | ecosystem: Engineered > Bioreactor > Anaerobic > Digestate | place: USA...
AAAATGCCTTTGCAACAAGCCCTTGCCGCAGGCGACCCCATCCTGGAGAACCCCATGCCAAATAACCAACTGAATCTATTCACGGTTTAACCGGACACTACTGTCCACACATATCTACTTATCAACGCCGTCAGAAACATTCCCGCCGTTGTGTAAGCTGCCACCATTGCTAATAGTTGGGAATGAGTCGTTAGTGATTTACTCTGATCTTCCAAAAAAATGGAAATGTAAAGAAATAAGGCATAAAGCGCGTACAACACAACTTGCGAAAAAACGAAGACTATCCAGAATGCCTGCCATAGTGACAATGATCCCTTTATTAGCCTTTGAAAGAACCCTTGAGTAATCTGAGCATTCATTTGCTTTTATGAAATAACCAGTAGCATGCCGTACCGAGAATGCATCCTATCCCCGGAAAAACTGCTCGGGAACGCTTATAACGAGTCATCTCAAGGAAATCGCTAAAACCGTGAAGATTTGGATCACTCAGCCCCAGCAAAACTAACATGAAGCCTATAGCTAACGGAATACTTATGTAACTGTGGTTATCTCTTATTAAAAGAGCCCGACATATGACGAACGCAATCACGAGAAGTATGATGCTGCTAATAAGTGCCAGATCAATCATGACTCATCGAGAAGCGAGAAAAGCAGAAATGCCACGATGAAAGTGGCGGCCCTCATTAGAAGAAGAGCTGGTTTTTTCCAAGTCGCATTGGTCCGTCCCTGTTTCTGCCCAATGCCACCAATGAAAATGCAGCAGAGAATAACTCCACCTCTTTCAGCGTAATTGGAGTCCACTCCATCCATATGGAGTAAATCGCGATATACACCAAGTAAAGAATCAGTGGAGTTGGAACAAATATCCCCCAAAACGCTTGCCAAAGTGGCAGTGATCCATTCAGCAATCTGCGGCCGAGATTTTCTAAGAATTGCACCACTATTACCTTTTTCGTGACAACAAGTTGCAGATCATTCCTGTGAGACACCCGATGCCATATAGCGTTGATCGAGAGCGTTTATGGCTCACTATTTCTTCAAGGCTTAATCCTGACGCCAAAGCAGGATCGCTTAGACCCCACGCAACCAGAACGATCCCTATCCCAGCAGTTACGTAGCGGAGTGCATGATTCTCTGCGGCTTGAAGCAGCCCACAAACTAAAAAGGCCAAAACAACCAAAACGAAAACGTTGAAAAGCATTAAGACCATTGTCGAGTCGGAACGATCGTGCCAATTGCGCTGATAATGCTGCCCAGAACCGCCGATTGACCCGGGTTGTCGGGTAATGCGAAGGCCACGACGAAGGAGGCGTCCCACATCAAGAAGAAGAGCTGGTTTTTCCCAAGTCGCATCGGTCTGACCCCGTTTCCGAATGTCCTTTTTGGGTGCGCGGCGATCAACAACTGGTGTCTGGAATTGACGTCTGCATATGCCGCCGGGAAGAATATCCTACCCCCCCCCCGTAATGTCAAGTGAATTGTGCGGGGCAAGTCGTTTTCCTGTGTGCCCAGTGCTTGGACAGTCTGTGCCCCCCTGATTGATATTGCAGCGATTCAGGTGTGTACCGAAAGGCATAGCTGCGCCGCTCTTGGCGCCATCCATGACCCACTGATCGACAGCTCACAGCGCGTGGCTGCGGTCGCCGCTCGCGAAGCCGAGCGGGGGTGCATCGATTCCCTTCCCCAGCACCAGCACCTTGAACAGCTCGCCCATCTCGGCGGGACTGATGAGTTTCTGCGCGCCGGAGGCGAGCGCGGCGTAGGCGGCCGCGCCGTCGGCCTGGTGTTGCTGCAGCAGCTGCGCCAGGCCGCAGTTGAGCAGGAACTGTCCCTGGCTGGTGTAGCCGAGCACGTCGAGGCCCGCCTCGTGGCCGGCGGAGGCAGCAGCGGTGAAATCGACATGGGCGGTGAGGTCGTTGAGCCCCGGCAGCCAGAACGGGTCGCCGTGGGCGTGATGGCGGTAGTGGCACATCAGCGTGCCCTCGGCGCGCTGCGGGTGGTAATACTCGCGCCGCGGGAAGCCGTAGTCGATCAGCAGCAGCGCGCCTTGCTGCAGGATGCGCCCCCATTCGGCGATCCAGGCGCGGGCGGCGAGGGCGATCTCCGAGACGTAGGGCGGCCGGACAAAAGTCAGTCCCTGCGACACGGCGAGCAGCGCGCCGGTGGCGGGCCGTTCCTGCCAGGCGAAGGCGCCGTTCTCCAGCTTCACGCCGCGCTCGAAGACGCCGTCCTCGCGCCAGGCGACGATATTCACCGGCAGGGCGTCGAGCAGCTCGTTGGCGACGACGGCGCCGCTGAAAGTGTCCGGCAGCGTGTCCAGCCAGACGACCCGTTCCGCCAGGCGCGGTGCGCCGGCGAGCGTTTCCTGCTGGCGCGCGCGCAGCTCGCCGGAGAGCTCGAGGATCTCGTAGCGCTCGGGCAGGGCGCCGCGTCGCTCGAGCGCGCGCAGCAGGCCGAGGGCGAGGGCGCCGCTGCCGGCGCCGGCCTCGAGGATGCGTGGTGCGCTCTCTGCCAGGACCGGCTCGAGCTGGGCGGCCAGCGCCTCGGCGAAGAGGGGCGAGAGCTCGGGCGCGGTGACGAAGTCGCCCGCCGCGCCGAACTTGCGCGCACCGCCGCTGTAATAGCCGAGGCCGGGCGCGTAGAGCGCCAGCGCCATGTAGCGGGCGAAGGAAATCCAGCCGCCGGCCGCGCGAATCTCGTCCTGGATGCGCTCGCTCAGGCGGGCGCTGGCGGCGGCGGCATCGGCATCGGGCTGGGGCATCGTCATGGCGGGGCCGAATGTGCCCGATTCCGCTAAAATTCGCAAATTCGAGAGGAACTTGCGATGTCTTTCAAGCTGCAGGACAAGACGGTGCTGGTGACCGGCGCCGCGCGACGCGTCGGCGCCGAGATCGCGCGCGCGCTGCATGCCGAAGGCGCCAGCCTGGCGCTGCATTACCGCAGCTCGGCGGAGGCGGCCAAGGCCCTCGTCGCCGAACTCAACGCCGCCCGACCCGGTTCGGCCCTGGCCTTCCAGGCCGACCTGCTCGACATCGAGCACCTGCCGCGGCTGGTAGAGGAGACGGTCAGGCACTACGGACGACTCGACGCGCTGGTGAACAACGCCTCCAGCTTCCACGCCACGCCGGTGGGGATGATCGGCGAGCGCGACTGGGACGACCTGGTCGGCACCAACCTCAAGGCGCCGCTGTTCCTGGCGCAGGCGGCAGCGCCGCACCTCGCCGCGGCGCGCGGCGCCATTGTGAACATCACCGACATCCACGACGAGCGGCCGTTGAAGAACTTCCCGCTCTACTGCGCCGCCAAGGCCGGCCTGTCCGGGCTGACCCGGGCGCTGGCCCTGGAACTCGGCCCGCACGTGCGCGTGAACGCCGTCGCGCCCGGCCCGATCCTGTGGCCGGAGGACGGCTCCTTCGACGCCGCCGCCCAGGCCAACGTCGTCTCGCGCTCCCTGCTCAAGCGCTGCGGCGACCCCGCCGACATCGCCCGCACGGCGCTGTTCCTGCTGGCCGACGCGCCCTTCGTCACCGGCCAGATCATCGCCGTGGATGGCGGCCGGAGCGTCGTGCTGTGAGTGCGTACCTGGAGGCTTTGCTCCCCGACGAGCTGGGAGAGAAGGAAAGGCACGAGGCCAACAAGCTGGCCAAGCGCCTGCGCCGCAACGTCGGCCAGGCCATCGGCGACTTCAACATGATCGAGGACGGCGACCGCGTCATGGTCTGCCTGTCCGGCGGCAAGGACAGCCACGCCCTGCTCGACATCCTGCTGCAGCTGCGCGAAATCGCGCCGGTGCGCTTCGAGCTGGTCGCCGTGAACCTCGACCAGAAGCAGCCGGGCTTTCCCGCCGAGGTGTTGCCGGCCTACCTCAAGTATCTCGGCATCCCTTTCCACATCGAGGAGCAGGACACCTACTCGGTGGTGAAACGGGTGATCCCTGAGGGCAAGACCACCTGTTCGCTGTGCTCGCGGCTGCGCCGCGGCGTGCTCTACCGCGTCGCCGGCGAACTGGGCGCCACCAAGATCGCGCTCGGCCACCATCGCGACGACATTCTCGAGACGCTGTTCCTCAACCTGTTCTACGGCGGCAAGCTGAAGGCCATGCCGCCGAAGCTGGTCTCCGACGACGGCCGCCACATCGTCGTCCGCCCGCTCGCCTACTGCCGCGAGCGCGACCTCGAGGCCTGGGCCGCGCTGCGCCGCTTCCCGATCATCCCCTGCGACCTGTGCGGCTCGCAGGAGCAGCTCAAGCGCAAGGAAACCAAGGCGCTGCTGCGCGAATGGGACAAGCGCTTCCCCGGCCGGGTGGAGAAGATCTTCGCCGCGCTGGGCAACGTCGCTCCCTCGCATTTGGCCGACCCGAGGCTCTACGATTTCCGCAACCTGAAGGCCAGCGGCCGGCCCGATCCGGAGGGCGACCGCGCCTTCGACCCGGAAGAGTTCGACGACCCCGCCGTCATTCCGCTTCGCGGCGGCGATGTTTGATATGATTCGCCGTCAAAGGGAGTCGGGGATCAAAGAGTCCGCATGAATGCCAAGGAAGCCAGCAAGGTCGAGCGCAATCTTTGCGTCCTATTCGCCGACGTCTCCGGCAGCACCCGGCTGTACGAGAAACTGGGCGACAAGGAGGCGCTGCACGCCGTCGAGCGCTGCCTCAACCGCATGACGCGCGCCACCGAGCAGTTCAAGGGCCGTGTTGTCAAGACCATCGGCGACGAGGTGATGGCGGCGTTCGACAGCGCGGAGGCGGGCATGGATGCCGCCTGCTCCATGCAGCAGCGCGTCGACGACCTGCCGCCGGTCTCCGGCATCAAGCTGGCCATTCGCATCGGTTTCCACTTCGGCCCGGCCATCGAGGAGGGCAAGGACGTTTTCGGCGACACGGTCAACACGGCGGCGCGCATGGCCGGCCTGGCCAAGGCCGGGCAGATCATCACCACCGCCGAGACGGTTGCCGCCCTGCCGGCGCTGCTGCAGCAATCGACGCGCGAGATCGACGCCCTGTCGGTGAAGGGCAAGGCCGAGGACGTGCACGTCTGCGAGGTGCTCTGGCAGGAATCGGACGACCTCACCATGAAATCGGCCAGCGTCTCGCCGGCGCCCGTCGCCGCCCGCATGACCGTGCGGCATGGCGGGGACGAGAAGGTGCTCGATGCCGGCCATGGCGTCTTCTCGCTGGGTCGCGACGCCGGCTGCGACATCATCATCAATGACCGCCGCGCCTCGCGCACCCATGCCCGCATCGAGCGGCGCCGCGACAAGTTCGTGCTCATCGACCAGAGCACCAACGGCACCTACGTCGCCTTCGACGGCGAGGTCGAGTTCGCGCTCAAGCGCGAGGAGGTCATCCTGCGCAGCAAGGGGCGCATCAGTTTCGGCCACGCCTACGATGAGGGCGGGGAGATCGTCGAGTTCCAGGTCGGCTGAACGCCGATAAAGGCGCAGGAAAAAGGCCCCGGTCGGGGCCTTTTTTACGGCAGCGAACCAGCCCCCCTGCCACGGGAAGGGCGAAAGGCCGTCGTCTCACATCGCGATTTTTCTCAGCGTCTCGGGGTTTTTCACCACCGCCTCGCGCCGCGGCGAGGGCGCTTCGATCAGCGCCGCCGGCGGCAGGGTGTCGAGGCGGGAGAGGATGGCCGCCTCCTTGCAGCCGGCCTCCAGCACGGCGACGATTTCGCTGCCGCCCGCGGCGCCGGCAACGTTGAAGCACTGCTTGCCGAGCTTGTGGTTGAGCGGCTTCAGAACCGCTCCCTGCACCAGCTCGACCGGGCTGGCCGAGCCGCCGGAGAGATCGAGGTCGAACGCCGCCTCGGCCGCGCCGGCCGAGGCCGGGCTCGCCGACAGCACGCCCAACAGGCCATTCAGCTCGCGCATCAGCAGTTGCGCCGTCTCCTTGCCCGGCAGGCCCTGGAACCTGAGCCGCACCTTCTGGCCGCTGAAGTGGAAGTGGGAGAGAAAGAAGCCCTTGGAGAACTCCTCCCCGATCAGCTTGCCGATGTCGCGCAGCGCCTCGTCCTCGGTTGCCCAGCTGGTCTTCTCCGGGATCTGCGTGTTGTAGTAGATTTCCTCGCCGCTTTTCTTGTCGGTGGCCTTCACCGTCCACGAGGTGAGGACGAATTTCTCGACGGTGATGCCCGAGGCGGCCAGCTTGGCGGAGAGCTTCTTGAACTTCGCCTCGCCGGTGACGGCGAAGTCGGCGCCGCCCTTGCCTTCCTTCGCCATGTCGTCGTTCCACAGGCGGAAGCCGAAGGACTGGATGCGTTCCTTGAGCAGGTTCTCCGCCAGCGGCGAACGCTGCGGGGCCGCGGCCGGGTCGGCATCGGCGCTCTTGGCGGCGATGGCCACCGAGATCTTCGGGTCGCCGTTGTTGCGGATGAAATCGACGCGCTCCTCGCGCGACATCTGGTTGAGCGATTTCTGCACGTCGCGCACCTTCACCGTGGCGCGGGTGGCGAGCGACATCAAACCGTCCTTGCCCAGCTGCGGCGGGTCTTCTTCCAGCACCGTCTGGATGAATTCGCCGCTGCGCGAAAGCAGCTTGTCGCGCACCAGCATGTAGTTCTTGTCGAGCGAGGCCTGCGCGACATACAGGCCGAGGGCCTTCTCGACGAGCTGGCGCCGGGCGTCCTCGCGCAGGTCGGCCTTCAACAACCCCTGGTCCTCCCGATAGCGCGGGTCGGAGGGATCCGCCAGGCCCAGCGCGCTGATCACCATGATGCCGGAGTTGGCCGCCGCTGCCGCGGCGGGCCGGGCTTCGGCCTGCGCCGCGGGCGCCGTCGCAGGTTGCGGAGCCTCGCCCTTCTGGCCCAGGAAAAAATAGGCAGCCGCACCGAGGCCGATGACGGCAATGCCGCCGACGAGGGCCAGCGCCGGGCCCTGCGACGGTTTCTTCGGCTGCGCCGGTGCGGCGGCCGCCGCCGGCGCGGGCTTCGGCGCGGCAACCGTCCTTTCCACGGCAAGGGTCTGCTCCGCCGCATTGACGAGCGTGGCCTCGACGTCGTTCACCAGCGTCGCGTCACCGTCGCCCGGCAGGGCCTGCCCGGCCGCCGCCATTTTCAGGGCGATGGCGAACTCGCGACCGTTCTGGAAGCGCTCGTCGGGACGCTTCGCCAGCGCCCTGCGAACCAGCGCATCGAAGGGCCGCGGCACCTGCACGTTGAGGGCCGAGGGCGCCGGCGGCTCCTCCTTCAGCACCTTGTGCATGATGGTGGTCAGCGCACCGGTGAACGGCTTTTCGCCGGTGAGGAACTGGTAGAGGATGACGCCGGCCGAGAAGAGGTCGGAGCGGCCGTCGACGGTCTGGCCCATGAACTGCTCGGGCGACATGTAGCTCGGCGTGCCGAGCACCGAGCCGGCCTGGGTCAGGTTGGACGACTCGACGCGGGCGATGCCGAAGTCGGCCACCTTCACGGTGCCGTCCTTGAGCAGGATGATGTTGGCGGGCTTGATGTCGCGATGCACGACGCCGTTCTTGTGGGAGTAGTCGAGCGCCTCGAGCAGCTGGCCCATGATGCGCACGACCTCCGCCAGCGGAAAGCGCTCGTCGGCGTCGAAAAAATCCTTCAGCTCGCGCCCTTCGACGAACTCCATGGCGATGAAGGCGGTGCCGTCGTCTTCGCCGTACTCGTAGATCTGCACGATGTTCGGGTGGTTGAGCCGGCCGGCGGCCTGCGCCTCGCGCTTGAAGCGGGCGAGGATCTCCTCGACCTCGGCGCGGTCGAGCTGGTCGCGGCGCACCGTCTTCAGCGCGACGCGGCGGGCGATCATCGGGTCGAAGCCTTCGTACACGATGCCCATCGCGCCCTGACCCAGCTCGCGCCGGATCTCGTACTTGCCGAGCTTCTTCGGTTCAGTCATGCCGCTCTCCCTCAACTTGCGTCGGCCGGAGTGCCCGCCCCGCCGCCGGGCCGCCCCAAGGCGGGGCATTCAAAAAATGGAGCGGGCATGGCCCGCGAACAACCGTCACCCCTGCCCCCGGGGCGGGGTCGGGGGGTGGGCCGTCACTTGTGTTTGGAGTCGATTTCCCAGACGTTCTTCTGCACCAGTCGCTGCACCATGCCGTCGAGCGTCAGTCCGCCGGCCTCGCCGCTGGAGAAGCCCATCACCGAGGTCGACTTGGCGCCGAGCTCCATCTTCTCCTCGGTATAGCCGGTGGCGACCTGCTCGGTGGTGTTGGCGTCGATGATCTTCCAGCGCATGCCGATGATCCAGACGCCGGTGGATTCGCCCGTCTGCACCGAACTGACCACCACGTCGCCGGCGGCGCCGCCGCGGCCGCCGCCGAAGATGCCGATCAGCGCGCCGATCGGGCGGCCGCTGAAGCCTTCCTGGGCCTGCGCCACGTGCTCGGCCTTGAGGATGTCGAATTTCATGACCCATTTGGTGGTTTTCAGCTTGCCCTTTTGCAGGTACTTGCGCGCCGCCTGCGGGTCGCCCAGGTTGTAGGCGAGCTGGAATTCCTGCAGCAGATGGCCGAGGCTGGAGCGCTCCAGCACCTTGAAGTTGGCCTTGCCGAGTTCCAGCTCGGCGAAGTCGGCGATGTTGTTGGGGCCGAATTTCTGCGCGAAGTTGGCGTTGTTGCTCTTCACCTCGCCGGGGATGACGATGATCATCGGACCGGGCTTGGCGGCGTTGACGTACTCGACCGGCTTGTACATGCCCTTGTCGGCCATCTCGTTGGCCTTCTGCGAGGTGCTGCTGCCCTGGGTCGGCGAGGGGCTTTCGAAGGTGGGCTGGGCGGCGGCGGTGCCGGCCAGCGCGCACAGAACGAGGCTGAAGATGCGAAGCGGCGATTTCATGCAGGAGTCCCCCGATTATTTACCCTTGCCGGCGCTGCGGCAGTAGTCGTTGTAGAGCCGGGCCACGACCTCGTCGGCCTGCTCGTTCACCAGCGTCAGCGCCATGCCGAGCGTGTCGGTGCCGGAATAGGACTCGTCGCGGGCGCTGACGCTGGAGATGGTCTTGCCGGCCGCCGAGACCAGGGTGAAGCCCATGTGCACGGCGACCTCGTTGATCTTCAGCACCGGGTTGATGCCGGTCTGCGTCGTGATCAGGCCGCGCAGGATGAAATTGGCGCCGAGCTTCTTCGAGGCATTGATGGCGGCATCGGGATCGTTGCGGAAATGCGCCTCGATTTCCGCCTGGGCGATCTGCGCGCGAATTTCCTCCTGCGTGTAGGTCTTCAGGCCGAGGGCGCGCAGGCGGTGGTTGATGGCCTGGAAATGCGGGCCGTAGCGGCTCTGCGTGGTGTTGTAGCCGTTGGCCGTGCGTTCGGCGATCACCACCATGATCTTCTGGTTTTTCAGCTGCTGCTTGCAGGGCGTCGATACCAGCTGGCCGATGCGCTGGGCGCGCGCCTGGTCCTCCTGCTTGGCCTTCTCCTCCTCTTCGGAGAACTTGAAGGCCTGGGCGTGGCCGCACAGCAGGAGCAAAGTCAGTGCGTACGGGACGGCGGTCAGCAGGCGGAGACGGCGCATGGTCGGGTCTCGATGGGGAGCGTCATGCAAGGTGGATGATTGTGACAAAAAACCAGCCCCCGTACAACCGCGCCGGGCGGTCATGCGGGGGTTGGCGCCGGGTGTTCCGGTGCAGACCTACTTTTTGGCGGGTGCGGCGGCCGGTTTCGGCTCGGCGGGCACGGCTTCCGCCGGTTTCGCCTCGGCCGGCTTGTCGGCCTTCAGGCACTCGCTCATGAAAGCCTTGCGCGCGTCGCCCTTGAGCTTCTTGTCGCCGGCTTCCTTGTTGCAGGCTTTCATCCTTTCCTGCTGCGCGCCCTGCTTGTCCTTCAGGCATTCGCTCATGAAGGCCTTGCGCGCGTCGCCCTTCCTGTCGCCGGCCTGGGCGTTGCAGGCCTTCATGCGATCCTGCTGCCTGATCTGCTTTTCGGATGGCGCCTTCTTCTCGGCGGCGGGAGCGGCAGGCGCCTGCGCCAGGGCAAGATTGGCGGCGAGAAGGGAGGCGGCCGCAGCCATGATCAGTCTTTTCATCGTTGGTTCTCCTTGGTTCGGTAGGGTTGCGGCAAGGGGCCGCGGGGAGAACAACGTGCCGGCTGGCGGCCGGGTTGACGCAATCAGTCGTCGCCAGCCATGGACTGCTTGTGGCGTTCGACGAATTCGAGCGTGCTGTCGATGCCGCGCAGCAGCAGGATGGTCGAGCGCACGGCAGCCTCCAGCAGCACCGCCAGGTTGCGGCCGGCCGCCACGGGAATGCTGACCTTGCGCACCGGCACGCCGAGGATTTCCTGGGTTTCGGCGCCGAGCGGCAGGCGGTCGATCTCGACCGCGCCCTTCTGCGGCCGCAGCAGATGGACGACCAGCTTGAGCTTCATCTTGCGCCGGCAGGCGGTTTCGCCGAAGACGGTGCGGATGTTGAGGACGCCGAGGCCGCGCACCTCGAGGAAATCACGCAGCATGGGCGGGCAGCGCGCCTCCAGCGTGTGGGGAGCGACGCGGGCGATCTCGACGATGTCGTCGGCGACCAGGCCGTGGCCGCGCGAGATGAGCTCCAGCGCCAGCTCGCTTTTGCCGACGCCGGAGTCGCCGGTGATGAGCACGCCCATGCCGAGCACGTCCATCATGACGGCATGCAGCTCGACGGTTTCGGCCAGCTGGCGCGACAGCCAGATGCGCAGGAGGTCGATGACGATGGCGGCCGATTCCGGCGTGGAGAACAGGGCCGTCTCCGATTTCTCGCAGGCCTCGCGCACGTGGGCGGGAATCGGGCAACCGTCGGCGACGATCACTGCCGGCGGGTGGGCAGCGATGATCTCCTCCATGTGGCGGGTAACGCGAATGCTGTGCTGCTTCGAGGCCCAGTTGATTTCCGGCGCGCCGATGACCTGGATGCGGTCGGGATGGACCAGGTTGAAATGGCCGACCAGGTCCGCCGGCGAGGCGTGCAGCTGGTTGATCGTGATGGGCGCGTCGAGGTTGCCGCTCACGCGCAGCAGCTGCAGCCGCTCGCGGTGATACTCAAACAGCTGCGCGACGCTCGCCTGCGGCATGGGCTTCCCAGCCTGTGAACAAGGCGTGCAGGGCGGCCGCGTCCGGCGCGGCGCCCAGCTGCTCGCGGAAGGCGCGGTCGGAGAACATCTGCGCGAGTTCCGAGAGGATCTGCAAGTGCTGCTCGGTGGCCTGCTCCGGCACCAGCAACACGAAGAGGAAGCTCACCGGCTTGCCGTCCGGGGCGTCGAACTGCACCGGGGCGGCCAGGCGCAGGAAGGCACCGACCGCCTCCTTCAGGCCCTTGATGCGGCCATGCGGAATGGCCACGCCCTGGCCGAGTCCGGTCGAGCCGAGCTTCTCGCGCGCGAACAGGCTGTCGAATACCGTACTGCGACCGATGCCCTGGTTGTTCTCGAACAGGATGCCGGCCTGCTCGAAGACGCGCTTCTTGCTGCTGGCATCGAGTCCGACCTGGATGTTGGAGAGGGGGAGGAGATTGGCGATCAGGTTCATGGCGGTGTTGCCGACCAGAAAGTGGGGGGCTGTTCCGAGACAGGCGGCGGATTATACCGGGAAAGCCCCCTCGCGGGCAGGCCTATTCGGCCGCCTGCCGCTTGAGCGCCTCATGGGCGTGTTCGGCCCTTTTTTCCTTGTGCTTGAGCACCTTGCGGTCGAGCTTGTCGGCCAGCGCGTCGATGCTGGCGTAGAGGTTCTCGTCCTGGGCCTCGACGAAGATGTTCTTGCCGCGCACATGCACCGTGACCTCGGCCTTTTGCCGCAGCTTCTCCACCGACAGGATGACATGCACCGCGGTGACGTGGTCGAAGTGCCGGATGACGCGGCCGAGCTTGGCCTGGACGTATTCCCGGATGGCCGGCGTGACTTCGAGGTGATGTCCGGTGATGTTGAGGTTCATGATGGCTCCTTGGTGAATGAGGGTCGGCGACGCGCATCCCGGCCCTCGGGGTGTAAGGGATTAACGGCGGCTAAATCGACTTCCTCAGGTTGACCGGCGGAATATTCAGCGCTTCGCGGTACTTGGCGACGGTGCGGCGCGCCACCACGATGCCCTGCTGGCCGAGAATCTCGGCGAGTTGGGCGTCGGAGAGGGGCTTCTTGCCGTCCTCGGCGCCGACCAGCTGCTTGATCAGCGCCCGGATGGCCGTCGACGAGGCGGCGCCGCCGGCCTCGGTGGCGACATGGCTGCCGAAGAAGTACTTCAGCTCGAAGACGCCGCGCGGGCTGGCCATGTACTTCTGCGTGGTGACGCGCGAGATGGTCGACTCGTGCAGGCCGAGCTGGTCGGCGATCTCGCGCAGCGTCAGCGGCCGCATCGCCACTTCGCCGTGCTCGAAGAACTGGCGCTGGCGGTCGACGATCGCCTGCGAGACGCGCTGGATCGTCTCGAAGCGCTGCTGCACGTTCTTGATCAGCCACTTCGCCTCCTGCAGCTGGCTGGCGAGGCCGGAGCCGCGGCTCCCCTGCAGGATGTCGGCGTAGAGGCGGTTGATGCGCAGCTTCGGCATCGCCTCGCCGTTGAGCGAGGCGGTCCACTGGCCGCGCACCTTGCGCACGATGACGTCGGGCACGACGTAGCGCGTGTCGGCCGGCGAGAACTGCGCGCCGGGCCGCGGGTTGAGCGAGCGGATCAGCGCCTGCGCCTGGCGCAGCTCGTCCTCGCTGCAGGCCACCGCTTTCCTCAGGCGCAGGTAGTCGCGCGCGGCGAGCTGGTCGAGGTGGTGGCGCGCGATCTTCAGCGCCAGGTCGCGCGTCCGCGATGCCGGCTGGTTGGCCAGCTGCAGGGACAGGCACTCCGAGACGTTGCGTGCGCCGATGCCGGGCGGATCGAAATTCTGCAGGTGCTTGAGGGCGATCTGCAGCTCGTCGAGGTCGACTTCCAGCTCGTCCGGCAGAAGGTCGGCCAATTCTTCCAGGCTCTGCGCCAGGTAGCCGTCGTCGTCGAGGGCTTCGATCAGCAGGCGCACCAGGCTGCGGTCGCGCTCGGAGAGCGGCATCATCGCCAGCTGCGAGCCGAGGTGGTCGCGCAGCGAGGTGGCGGCGGCCTGGATCTCGGCGTAGGAAGGCTCGTCCTCGTTGCGGTCGTCGCGCGGGGCCGTGCCGGCGCCCTCGCCGAGCCAGTCGCCGGGGCCGGCGTCGCCGAAGCCCGGCTCCGGCGCGGCGCCATCGAGCGATTCCGTCGGCGCCTGCAGGGCGTCGCCCGAGGCGGCATAGGCGGGCGCCGGCTCGTCATCGCGCTCGAGCAGGGGGTTTTCCTGGAGGAAGGTTTCGATCTCCTGGTTCAGCTCGAGGGTGGAGAGCTGCAGCAGCCGGATCGACTGCTGCAGCTGCGGCGTCAGGGCGAGGTGCTGCGAGAGCTTGAGCTGGAGGGTCTGTTTCATCGACCGGCGGGAAAGGTCGGCACGCGTCCGGGTCGTCCGCTACAGGCGGAAATTCTCGCCGAGATAGACCTTGCGGACGCTTTCATTATAGATAATTTCCTCCGGCCTGCCGGCCGCCAGCACCTCGCCCTCGTTCATGATGTAGGCGTGGTCGCAGATGCCCAGCGTTTCGCGCACGTTGTGGTCGGTGATGAGCACCCCGATGCCGCGTTCCTTGAGGAAGCGGATGATCTTCTGGATGTCGATGACGGCGATCGGGTCGACGCCGGCGAAGGGCTCGTCGAGCAGGATGAACTGCGGCTTGGTGGCGAGCGCGCGGGCGATTTCGACGCGCCGCCGCTCGCCGCCGGACAGCGAGATCGAGGTGTTGTTGCGCAGGTGGGCGATATGCAGCTCGTTGAGCAGTTCCTCCAGGCGCTGCTCGATCTGTTCCTCGCCGAGCGTCTGCAACTCGAGCACGGCGCGGATGTTCTCCGACACGTTGAGCTTGCGGAACACCGATATTTCCTGGGGCAGGTAGGACATGCCGAGCCGGGCGCGGCGGTGGATCGGCATGTGCGTCAGATCCTGTCCATCGACGGTGACGCGGCCGCCGTCGGCGCGGATCAGGCCGACGATCATGTAGAAGCAGGTGGTCTTGCCGGCGCCGTTCGGTCCGAGCAGGCCGACCACCTCGCCGCTCTTGACGTTGAAGGAGACGTTCTTGACGACGGTGCGCGACTTGTATCTCTTGACCAGGCCCGTGACTTCCAGAATGCTCATTCTGCCGATTCCTTGAGTACCTTGCGGATGATGTCGGGCGCAAAGCCGCGGCCTTGCAGGAAGCGCGCCTGCCGTGCCCAGTCGGCGCGATCGGCCGGCGGGGCGGCGAACTTGCGCCGCCAGACCTCCCGTGCGCGCCCGGCCTCGCTGTCGGCCCCGCCAGGCAGCGCCGCGTCGATGGTTTCCTCGTCAATGCCGCGGGCGCGCAGGTCGTGCCGCAGCCGGGCATTGCCGACGCGGGCCGCCCGCGACGCGACATAGGCTTCGGCGAAGCGCGTGTCCGAAAGCAGGCCGGAGCCTTCGAGCTGGGCGAGCACGTCGCGGATCTCTTGCGGGGTTCCCTCGGCGGCGAGCTTGCGGACCAGTTCGGCGCGGGAATGCTCGCGGCGGGCGAGCATTCGCAGCGCTTTCCCTTTCAGGCCGTCGCTCAAGCCTCGGCCGCGACGGCGGCCTGCTGCTCGGCGACGCCGACGGCGGCGCGCACCTTGTTCTCGATTTCGCGCGCCATCTCCGGGTGCTCCTTGAGGTACTCGCGCGCGTTGTCCTTGCCCTGGCCGATGCGCTCGCCGTTGTAGGCGTACCAGGCGCCGGATTTCTCGACCAGCTTGTGCAGCACGCCGAGTTCGATGATCTCGCCCTCGCGCGAGATGCCCTCGCCGTAGAGGATGTCGAACTCGGCCTGGCGGAACGGCGGCGCCACCTTGTTCTTGACCACCTTCACCCGCGTTTCGGAACCGATCACCTCCTCGGCCTTCTTGATGCTGCCGGTGCGGCGGATGTCCAGGCGCACCGAGGCATAGAACTTCAGCGCGTTGCCGCCGGTGGTGGTCTCCGGATTGCCGAACATCACGCCGATCTTCATGCGGATCTGGTTGATGAAGATGACCAGGGTGTTGGTGCGCTTGATGTTGGCGGTGAGCTTGCGCAGCGCCTGGCTCATCAGCCGCGCCTGCAGGCCGGGCAGCTGGTCGCCCATCTCGCCCTCGATCTCGGCCTTCGGCGTCAGCGCGGCGACCGAGTCGATCACCACCACGTCGATGCCGCCGGAGCGCACCAGCATGTCGGCGATCTCCAGCGCCTGCTCGCCGGTGTCCGGCTGCGAGATCAGCAGGTCCGAGACGTTGACGCCGAGCTTGGCGGCGTACTGCGGGTCGAGGGCGTGCTCGGCGTCGATGAAGGCGGCGGTGCCGCCGAGCTTCTGCATCTCGGCGATGACCTGCAGGGTCAGGGTCGTCTTGCCGGAGGATTCCGGGCCGTAGACCTCGACGACGCGGCCGCGCGGCAGGCCGCCGATGCCCAGGGCGATGTCCAGCCCGAGCGAACCGGTCGACACCACCTGGATGTCGCGATCCACCTCGCCGTCGCCCAGACGCATGATCGAACCCTTGCCGAACTGTTTCTCGATCTGCGCCAGCGCCGCCGACAGCGCCTTGCTTTTGTTGTCATCCATAGTCATTCCCCTCTGAGTTTCGGTTGAATTATGGCACACTCTTTGCCGGGCTGGCCTTCAGGCAATACGCTAATTAAAGCATCTATAAATCAATTGGTTGGATCGATGTTAGCGCTCGCTTCGGAGAGCCTCCGGAGGAGACCTTGCAGGGCATGGATGACCGACTGCTTGCGCACCGCTTCGCGGTCGCCGGAGAAGTGCTTCGTCTCGGCCGTCGGCGTCCCGCCGCGCAGGACCCAGGCAAAGCATACGGTGCCCACTGGCTTACCCGGTGAGCCACCCGACGGGCCCGCCACGCCCGAAATCGCCAGGGCGGTCTGGGCGTGGCTGCGCCGGAGCGCCCCGGCCGCCATCTCGCGCACGACCGCCTCGCTCACCGCGCCGCCCTCGCGCAGGGTGTCGGCCTTGACCCCCAGCAATTCCTGCTTGGCGGCGTTGGAATAGGTGACGAAGCCGCGCTCGAACCACTGCGAGCTGCCACCGATCGCCGTGACGACTTCGGCGACCCATCCGCCGGTGCAGGATTCGGCGCAAGCGAGCGTTAACTTGCGTTCGAGCAGGGCCTGGCCAACGCGAAACGAGAGGTGTTCCAGATCCTTATCCATTGAACAGCACCTTGAAGAGCGCGAGTACCAGCAGGGTGTAGCCGGCCGCCACCAGGTCGTCGAGCATCACCCCGAAGCCGTGCTTCAGGTGGCCGTCGATCCAGCGCGCCGGCTGCGGCTTGGCGATGTCGAAGAAGCGGAACCAGAAGAAGGCCGCCAGTTGCCAGAGCCAGCCTTCCGGCGTCATCAGCAGCACCAGCCAGAACGGCACGATCTCGTCCCAGACGATGGACCCGTGGTCGGCCACGCCGAGGGCGCGCCCGGCGCGACCGCAGGCGAGGACGCCGACGATGAAGGCAGCGACCAGAAAGGCGAGGAAGCCGGCATCGGAAAAATGCGGCTTGAGGAAAGGGAACAGCAACCAGGCCGCCAGCGTGCCGGCGGTGCCCGGCGCGACCGGCGAGAGGCCGCTGCCGAAGCCGAGCGCGATGAAGTGGGCCGGATGGGCGAAGAGGAACCCGAGTGTCGGCTTCATGCGAAGTGATCGTAGCCGCGCCGGCCAACGGGCATCGGCCGGCCGGCGGCGTCGCGCAGGACGAGTTCCCCGGCCGGCCCGACGCGCAGGCGGCCGATGCAGGCGAGCGGCAGGCCGAGCCGCGCGGCGAGCGCCTCGATGTCGGCGTGGCGATCCGGCGGCGCGGCGAAGGCCAGCTCGTAGTCGTCGCCGCCGGCGAGCAGGCATTGCTGCGCCAGCGCCGCGTCGGTGCCGGCTTCCAACGCCGTGCGCGGCAGGCCGGCGAAGTCGATGTCCGCCGCCAGGGCGGAGCGCTCCAGGATGTGGCCGAGGTCGGCGAGCAGCCCGTCGGAGACGTCGATGGCCGCGCTGGCCAGGCCGCGCAGGCCGAGGCCGAGGGCGATGCGCGGCTGCGGGCGGTCGAGGGCAGCCAGGCAGCGCGCCGCCGCCGTATCGCACAGACTGACTTTTCCCAGGCGATGGTTCAAGCCCAGTGCGGCCAGGCCGGGCGCGCCGGACACCCACAGTTCGTCGCCGGCGCCGGCGCCGGCGCGGGTGAGCGCCTGTCCGCGCGGCACTTCGCCGAAGACGGTGGGAGCGATGTTGAGCGGGCCGCGCGTGGTGTCGCCGCCGACGACGTCGACGGCGAAGGCATCGGCGCAGGCGAAAAAGCCGTGCGCGAAGGCGGCGATCCAGCCTTCATCGGCCTGCGGGAGAGCTGCGGCGACCACCGCCCAGCGCGGCTGCGCGCCCATGGCGGCGAGGTCGGAGAGGTTCACGGCCAAGGCTTTCCAGCCGAGCGCCTCGGGCTCGGCATCGGACTGGAAGTGCGTGCCGGAAACCAGCATGTCGGTCGTCACGACCAGGTCCATGCCTTCGCCCGGGCGCACGATGGCGCCGTCGTCGCCGACGCCGAGCACCGTGTGGCGCACCGGCCGGGTGAAGTGTCGCGCGATGAGCGCGAATTCCGAGGGCACGGCGGCTTTCTTGCGCCGCTTATTTCTTCGCGGGTGCGGCGGCCGGGGCCGTCTGGGCGGTTTGCGCGGCAGCCGGGGCGGCGGCGCTCTTCGCCGGGGGCGCGGCGGTATGGCTGCCGGGCTTGCCGAATTCGTTGATGACGTCGCCGCGCAGCGTCAGGAAATAGGTCATGGCGATCAGCCCGCCGACGAAAAACGCCAGGACGGCATAGATCCACCAGTCGGCGAGGTAGTGTTTCGGGTGCTTGTCCTCCGCCGTCTGCGGGTTGGCGCGCACGATGGGTTGCTTGCTCATTTCTCCTCCTGGGATTTGGGTTTGCGGGCTCTGTTGGGTCGTGCGGTCTCTGCCGGCCGCATCAGGGCGGCGAGCTTGTCCAGCACGCCGTTGACGTATTTGTGGCCGTCGGTGCCGCCGTAGCTCTTGGCCAGCTCGATGGCTTCGTTGATCACCACCTTGTAGGGCGCCTCGACATGCCGCTTCAGCTCGAAGGTGGCGAGCAGCAGGATGGCGCGCTCCACCGGCGAGAGCTCGGCGTAGGGACGGTCGAGCTGGGGCGCGATCAGCGCTTCCAGGTCGGCCGCCTCGGCGATGGCGCCCTGCAGCAGCAGGTCGAAGAGGGGACGGTCGATCTTCTCGAAGCCGGCCACGCCCGCCAGGTGCGCCTCGATCGCCGGCAGGGCGTTGCCGGAGAGCTGCCACTGGTAAACGCCCTGCAGCGCGAATTCGCGCGCCCGTCTTCGGGGGGATTTCATTTCTTCAGGAACTTCTGCAAGTTCGCCATTTCGATGGCGGCCTGGCCGGCTTCCATGCCCTTCTGCGCCATGCGCGAGAGCGCCTGGTCGTCGTCCTCGGTGGTGAGCACGCCGTTGGCGATCGGAATCCCGGTGGCCAGCTGCACGTCGGTGATGCCGCGCGCCGACTCGTTGGAGACGATCTCGAAGTGGTAGGTCTCGCCGCGGATGACGCAGCCGAGCGCCACCAGCGCGTCGAAGCGGCCGCTCTGCGCCATGGTCTGCAGGATCAGCGGCAGCTCCAGCGCGCCCGGCGCGGTGACGAGCAGCATGTCGGCGGGGCGCACGCCGAGGCGCGCGAGCTCCGCCGCGCAGCCGCCGAGCAGACCCTCGCCGACGTCGATGTTGAAGCGGCTCATGGCGATGCCGATGCGCAGCCCCTCGCCCTTCAGATCGGGCTCGAATTCCTCGATGTCGCCATACCTGGACATGGTCTTATGCCTTCGCGTCTTCGGGTGTGAGATAGCCGGTGATTTCCAGCTGGAAGCCCGCCATGCTCGGCATCTTGCGCGGACTGGCGAGCAGCTTCATGCGGCGCACGCCGAGGTCGCGCAGGATCTGCGCGCCGATGCCGTACAGGCGCGGGTCCCACTTGGCGGCGGGGCGTGTCGCCTCGCCCTCGCCTTGCAGGGCGGCGACGAGGTCCGGCGTCGAGCTGGCGCGCCGCAGCAGCACGATGACGCCGCTGCCCTGCCTGGCGATCGTGCGCATGGCGCGGTCCACGCTGAAGCTGTGGCGGTCGCTCTGGCAGTCGAGGAAGTCGAGCACGGTGATCGGCTCGTGCACCCGCACCAGCGTTTCCCCCTCCGGGTCGATTTTCCCCTTCACCAGCGCGAGGTGTACGTCGCCGCTGGTTTTGTCGCGGTAGCCGGTCAGGCGGAAGTCGCCGTGGGCGCAGGCCACGTCCTTTTCCGCGATGCGCTCGACCAGCGTCTCGTTCTCGTTGCGGTAGTGGATCAGGTCGGCGATGGCGCCGATCTTCAGATTGTGCGCTTTCGCGAACTCGATGAGATCGGGCAGCCGCGCCATGGTGCCGTCGTCCTTGAGGATTTCGCAGATCACCGCCGCCGGCTCGCAGCCGGCCAGCTGGGCGAGGTCGCAGCCGGCCTCGGTGTGGCCGGCGCGCACCAGCACGCCGCCGTTCTGCGCCATCAGCGGGAAGATGTGACCGGGCTGGACGATGTCGGAAGGCTGCGCGCGCTTGGCCACTGCCGCCTGCACGGTGCGGGCGCGGTCGTGCGCCGAGATGCCGGTGGTGACGCCCTCGGCCGCCTCGATCGAGAGCGTGAAGGCGGTGCCGTGCGGCGAGCGGTTGTCGCGCACCATCAGCGGCAGGTTGAGCTGGCGGCAGCGCGCCTCGGTGAGCGTGAGGCAGATCAGGCCGCGGCCGTGCTTGGCCATGAAGTTGATCGCCTCCGGCGTGACGTACTCGGCGGCCAGCACGAGGTCGCCCTCGTTCTCGCGGTCCTCCTCGTCGACCAGGATCACCATGCGGCCGTCGCGGATGTCGGCGATGATGTCCTTGATGGGGGAAAGTGCGGTCATTCGTTCTCTGCCGTCAGCATGCGCTCGATGTAGCGGGCGACGAGGTCGATCTCGAGGTTGACCTGGCTGCCGGCCTGCAGGCGCTTGAGCGTCGTCACCGCCACCGTGTGCGGGATCAGGTTGATGGAAAAGTCGGTCCCCGTGACACGGTTCACCGTCAGGCTGACGCCGTCCACCGTGATCGAGCCCTTGCGCGCGATGTACTTCGCCAGCGGCTTCGGCGCGCGGACCACCAGCTCGTGGCTCTCGCCGATCTTCTCGAACTTGAGCACCTCGCCGACGCCGTCGACATGGCCCGTCACCAGGTGGCCGCCGAGGCGGTCGGCCAGGCGCAGCGCCTTTTCGAGATTCACCTCGCCCGGCGCATCCAGGCCGACGGTGCAGTCGAGCGTCTCGCGCGAGACGTCCACCTTGTAGGTGGCGCCGGCCTTTTCGATGACCGTCAGGCAGACTCCGCCGTGGGCGATCGAGTCGCCCAGCGCGACGTCGCCGAGGTCGAGACCGGGGGCCTCGACGGTCAGGCGCAGGCCTTTCTCCAGGGCTTGCAGATGGGTGATCCTGCCGACGGCGGCGACGATTCCGGAAAACACGTTTGGCAACAGGGGAATATAAGGAAACGCGGATTTTACCCGCGAACCGCCCCCCGGTGTTTGAGTGGCATCAACCGCCCAGCGCCGTATTCACAACCTTTATGAACTGGTCCGCCGGCTGGTAGCCGACCACGCGCAGGTTCTTGCGCTCCTGCCCGGCCCGGTCGAAGAAGATGATGCCGGGCGGACCGAACAGGCTGAAGCGCTTCAGCAGCGCCTTGTCCTCGTCGGTGTTGGCGGTGACGTCCGCCTGCAGCAGGGTCATGCGGCGCATTTGCGCCGCCACCTTGGCGTCGGAGAAGGTGTACCTCTCCATCTCCTTGCAGGAGACGCACCAGTCGGCGTAGAAGTCCAGCAGCACCGGCCGGTCGGCCGCGGCGAGGCGCGCCTCCAGTTCTGCGACGCTCTTCACGCGCTCGAAGGCGACATGCTCGCCCGCTGTTGCCGAAGCGCTGCGCAGGAAGCCGAGCGGCTGCAGCGGATCGCGGCTGCCGCCGACGGCGCCGACCACCAGGGTGGCGCCGAGCACCAGCAACACCATGCCGACACCCTTCCAGAAGCGCGCCCAGTTGTGCGTGTGCGGCGGCAGCGGGTCGAGGGCGCGCAGGAAGACCGCCGTGCCGATGGCGAGCGCACCCCAGGCGCCGAGGTGCGCCCAGGCCGGCAGCACCGGCGAGACCAGCCAGATCGCCAGCGCCAGCAGCAGCACGCCGAAGGCCTTCTTCACCGATTCCATCCAGGGGCCGGTGTGCGGCAGCAGCGAGCGCGTCGACACGCCGACGATCACCAGCGGCACGCCCTTGCCGAGCGCCATGGCGAACAGCGCCGCGCCGCCGAGCACCGCGTCGCGCGTCTGCGCGATGTAGAGCAGGGCGCCGGCCAGCGGCGCCGCCACGCAGGGGCCGACGATCAGCGCCGAGAGCGCGCCCATGGCGGCGACGCCGTGCAGCGAGCCGCCCTTGAGGTGACCCGACTCCTCCGACAGCTTGCTTTGCAGGAAGGCCGGCAGCTGCAGCTCGTAGAAGCCGAACATGGAGAGCGACAACACGACGAACAACGCCGCGAAGCCGCCCAGCACCCAGGCGTTCTGCAGGGCCGCCGAGAGCATCGAGCCGGACAGGCCGGCGGCGACGCCGGCGGCGGCGTAGGCGACCGCCATCCCCAGCACGTAGGCCATCGACAGGATGAAGGCGCGCCCCTTGGTGATCTTGTGGCCGTGGCCGACGATGATGCCCGACAGGATCGGGTACATCGGAAAGACGCAGGGCGTGAACGCCAGCAGCACGCCGGCGCCGAAGAAGGTGGTGAGGACCAGCCAGAAGCCGGCGTTCTTCAGCAGCCCGGCCAGTTGCGAGGACTCGTCCTCGTCCGCGTTGGCGCCTGCGGAAGCCGTCGCACCGGGCGCCGCGCCCGTCGCGGTCAGGCTCACCTGCAGCGTCTGCGGGTTGGGCGGATAGCACACGCCGAGGTCGGCGCAGCCCTGCGAACTGGCCTTCAGGGTGACGCTGTCCGTCCCGGCCGGCGCCGTGAACGGCAGCAGGATGACGGCTTCCTTGCGGTAGGTCTCGACGTCGCCGAAAAACTCGTCCTGCTTGATCTTGCCGGGCGGTAACTGCGGCGTGCCGGCCTTGGCCGCGGCGGGCTCCAGCGCGAACTGGAACTTGTCGCGGTACATGTAATAGCCCTTGGCGATGTCGTAGCGCACTTCCAGGGTGTTGGCGTCGAAGGCGCGGGCGGACAGGCGGAAGGCCTGGTCCACCTCCAGCAATTCCTGGGCGGCGGCGACCGGCGGCAGGCACAGCGACAGCAGCAGGAGCAGGCGTCGGATCATGAAGCGCTTACTGGGCGGAGGTTTCCTTGGCCAGCCAGGCCAGGTAGCCGGGCAATCCCTTCTCGATAGAGACCGCGACGATCTCCGGAAGTTCGTAGGGATGGTAGGCGCGGATCGCCTCCTCCAGCGCGGCATAGCGCGACGCGCTGGTCTTGATCAGCAGCGGCACTTCCTCGGCCTCGTCCACCTTGCCTTCCCAGCGGAAGATGGAATGGCAGGGCGACATGATGTTCACGCAGGCGGCGACGCGCTGCTCGACGAGCTGCACGGCGAGCGCCCGCGCGCTTTCCGCGTCGGGCAGGTTGGTGATCACCAGGAGGGCTTCCATCGCCGGGGATTTTACCTGCTATTTCAGCAGCCGCCGACGCGCCAGGCCCAATGCCAGCCAGAAGGCGGTGACGGCGTAGCCGGCCAGCACCGCGATGTGCAGCGCGGCCGCAGGCGGCGCCTCGCCGAGCAGCAGCGGCCGCGCCAGCTTCACGGCGTGCGACAGCGGCAGCAGCGACGACAGCGCCTGGAAGGCGGCAGGCAATTGCTCGACCGGGAAGAACACGCCGGAGATCAGGGTCATCGGCGTGACGATCAGGGTGAAGTAGTACATGAAGAAGTCGTAGCTCGGCGCCAGTGCCGTGACGATCAAGCCCAGCGCGGCGAAGGCCAAACCGGCGAGGAACACCACCGGCAGCGCCCACAGCGCGAGCGGCGAGCTGACCAGGCCCAGCGCCGCCACCACGGCCAGGATGGCCGCGCCGGAGAGCGAGGCCTTGGAAGCGGCCCAGACCAGTTCGGCCAGCACCAGGTCGTCGAGCGCCACCGGTGCGTTGAGGATGGCCTCCCAGGTCTTCTGCACCTGCATGCGCGAGAAGGCCGAGTAGAGCGCCTCGAAGGTGGCGGCGTTCATGGTCGAGAAGCACACCGTGCCGGCGGCGAGGAAGGCGAGGTAGGAGACGCCGCCGACCTCCGGCAGCAGCGCGCCGAGGCCGTAGCCGAGGCCGAGCATGTAGATCATCGGGTCGGCCAGGTTGCCGAGGACCGACGGGATCGCCAGCTTGCGCCAGACGAGGAAATTGCGCCGCCACACCGGAATGAAGCGCAGGCTGGGCGAGGGCGGGCGGAAGGCGTTCATCGGCGGAAGGGGCGGATTTTCCTGGCGGTCGTGGCCTTGGCTAGTCGCGCAGGTCGCGGCCGGTGAGCTTCAGGAAGACATCCTCGAGGTTCGCCGGGCGATGCAGGTAGCGCAGACCCTGCCGGCCGGCGAGGTGGCGCAGCAGGGGGGCCGATTCCGTCAGGTAGCAGAAGGCCGTCTCGCCGGTGACTTCGACGCGCGTGGCGAACTGCGCCGCCTCTTCGCGTGCCCAGTCGGCGGCACTCATCAAACTGCCATCCCCCCGCCCCCTTTCCCGAGGAAGGGGGTG
>Ga0116144_10001896_pt1 | contig 23740 bp, 26 predicted proteins | sample AD_UKC035_MetaG_FD_89746 | JGI IMG/M metagenome (GOLD analysis project Ga0116144, IMG submission 89746) | Active sludge microbial communities of municipal wastewater-treating anaerobic digesters from USA - AD_UKC035_MetaG | ecosystem: Engineered > Bioreactor > Anaerobic > Digestate | place: USA...
GAAATCAAGATTGTGACGTGACGCAGAGTCACGCACCACATTTTCATCCGGCCCATAATCAAGCCCGACACCGATAACCACAAAATCTTTGCGTTTATTCAACTCGTTGAGTGTCGGCACCTCGACCCAGCAGAGCGGACACCACGGCGCCCAGAAATTCACCAGCACCCATTTCCCCTTAAAGTCGGACAGCTTGATGTCTTTCCCATTGATATCGGTAAACTGAAAATTGATGGCTTTAGTCCCCGCAGCCTCAGCCGGTTCCGGCATCATCGCTGTCGACAATGCGGCCGCACCGGTCATAGTTGCCAAAGCCGTAGCAAAAAGCCGCCCCCCTGCGTTTTTTCTGAACGTATCAAATAAAAACATTTCTCCCCCTGTCATACAATGGTGGGAACACACTGGATAATAAATTTCCCAAGATCAACAAAAACCCGCCATAAAATGACAAATTTCTGTTAAGAACTATTATTGCGTTGCGGCAAGTCTTTGCAAAATATCGAAAAACATAAGTTGCAACAAAAACCCTCTCCCCTGTATGGTGGCGGCATGAAATTCCAGATTTTGACCCTATTCCCCGAATTGTTCCCCGGCCCGCTGGGCCACTCCATCACAGGCCGCGCACTTGACAAAAAACTCTGGTCCTTCGAGGCAAAAAACATCCGCGACGTCGCGTCTGACAATCACAAAACCGTCGATGATGTCCCCTTTGGCGGCGGCGCAGGCATGGTGATGAAGCCGGATATCGTCGAAAAGGCCCTGCTCTCCTTCCCCAGCGCAGGCCGCAAAATATATATGTCCCCGCGCGGAACCCCTCTCACCCAAAACCTTGTGAAAGAACTGGCGACCGAGGAAACGCTTACCATCCTCTGCGGTCGCTATGAAGGCGTCGATCAACGCGTGCTAGACGCTTATAATTTCGAAGAAATCAGCATCGGCGATTATGTGCTGACGGGCGGCGAAATGGCCGCACACATTCTGATGGACGCAACCATTCGTTTGTTGCCGAATGTGTTGGGCAACGACACCACACCGTATGAAGAGAGTTTTTCAAACGGGCTGCTCGAATACCCGCATTACACCCGTCCGGCCCTGTGGACGGACGCGAATGGCGCAACCCACCCCGTCCCCGACATCCTCACCAGCGGCCACCACGCCAATATTGCCAAATGGCGGCATGAACAGTCGATGGAATTGACTAAGGCTCGACGGCCCGATCTTCTGGAGAAATAGGGCAATAAGGTGCCGCTTCTGCGCCCCGTGCCAAAAGGTCAAAGGAATCATCCCCTTCGAATGGAAACTGCTGATGGCATTTATTATCCGCAGCGGCAGCCATTTTAAGTTTTTCTGAAAGTGTCTTGGTGTCCGCTTCTGCCATTATTTTTCTCCCTTTTCTGGTCCAACCTACCAAAAATCCGGCCTTTTCCCACAAAAACCGTCTAAATTCCCTTGCCTTTCCCCAGAAAATCAGGCTATAAAGCCCCACCTTTAAAAAGACAAAGGAACCTGCCGGAGCATAAAAATGCTCTGATTACGAGGATCCGCAGATAAATTAGGAGCTAAAACTATGAATACATTGCAAAAATTTGAAGCCTCGCAAGTTGCCAAACTCACCGAAGGCAAAACCATCCCCGAATTCGCACCCGGCGACACTGTTAAAGTCAACGTCCGCATCGTTGAAGGTAACCGTGAACGTGTTCAGGCCTATGAAGGCGTGTGCATCGCTCGTGGTGGTCACGGCATCAACGCCAGCTTTACCGTTCGCAAAATTTCCTACGGTGAAGGCGTAGAACGTGTGTTCCCGCTGCTTTCCCCACGCATCGAAAGCATCGAAGTCATCCGCCGCGGTTCTGTCCGTCGTGCCAAGCTGTACTACCTCCGCAACCTGCGCGGTAAGAAAGCCCGTATCACCGAGAAAAAAGACTACAAGCCCCAAGGCTCTGACGAATAGTCTTCCTCTCCTCCAGAGAATACAAAACCGGCCCACAAAGGCCGGTTTTTTTACTTCATATTTTGAATCAGGTTTATGACCTAATTCATGACAACCAAACGACTTTTTAACTCCAGAACAGAGCCGTCAATCCGCTCGGCGGAAAGAACAACATCCCCCGCTTCGGCAAACAAATCGGCCAGACTGACCGGAATATGCCCGACGGGGTGACGCTTGCCTTGAAGCAAGACTTCAACCAGACCGTTTCCCTTGTCATACAGGACCATCTCGGACCGGACAAAGGTCGGGTCGTCAAACGAAATGGCCATCAGACCGGAATCGCGAATGGAAAAATGACTATGAACATCGAACAACATGATATTTCCCCTCTCCTCACGCAGCGCAACATTTTTGCACTGCACCCAGCCACAATAGCAAAGAGGGGTTAACCCCCTCTTAGGAATAGATAAAATTTGAAATGATTACTTAGGGCCGAGGCTTCCTTTAGGGACACTTTGGCATGGAATATCTTGAATTTTCTTTCCATTCGGAAACTCGACATCAGCCACTCTTCCATTCCCCTTATTGCCAATATCAAAACCGTTCTCGACAAACCCGGCCCTGATAGACGATCCAACAGGAACAATACTGTCCCCTACAAGATGATTAACCCCCAGCGCCCTGTCCAAAAATCCGCGATCAAAGTTAACACCTCCAACGAGTTGCTGACCTTGAGCATCCCTCACAACAGCACTGGCTCCATCAAATTCACACGTCAATCCACCCGCCATAATTCACCTCTCTAATTACAGTTAAGGAAATTATGCCGAGGAAAGGTTAATAATATGACAATGAAATAAAATTAAGGCTGGCCTGGGCAACGGTCGGCAAAAATCACGGGCTTCTCGACACGATCCACCGGATCGGCAGGGATAACAATAGTAACGCGATCCCCGTTATTGACATCAACATAGATACGCTCCAGAAGGCCAAACCTGAATCCGTCCATCGAATAGTTCATATACCCGACACCGGATTGAAACCCGTCTTCCCCGTGATACAATGCATCTCTCATATTATTGGCGGGGACACCACCAACAATCCTGTTGCTGCCACACTCGCGAAGAATAACTTCCCGACGCCCCTGCTCCATTGTTCTGGTTTCAGCAACGACGGTATCCAGAGTGATAACAACCATTGAAGGATGATTGTGTGAATGCGCCTCCTCCAGAGAATGAGCGCCCCAAACACCTACGCTAACTCCGGCGGCAAATAAGAAAGCAGACTTAAGCAAAACGACCCCTCTCTACGATGAGGAAGACAAAGTGACATATATTTTCATATTAAATCAAGAAAATAATCTACTCAGACTTACAACTTAAAGGTCTGCCGTCATCGCGCATCACGATATAGATCGCCGGAATCACAAGCAAAGTCAGGAGAGTCGAGGAAACCAAACCGAACAACAACGAAATCGCCAGTCCTTGAAAAATCGGATCAGCCAGAATGACAGCCGCCCCGATCATCGCCGCTAGAGCGGTGAGCAAAATCGGGCGCGCACGAATGGCCCCTGCCTCCATCAACACGTCACGCAGACTGGCATTGCCCTGCGCCCGCCGATGGCGAATAAAATCAACCAGAAGGATCGAATTCCTCACAATAATCCCCGCCAGCGCGATAAACCCGATCATCGACGTCGCGGTAAACGCCGCGTCAAACAACCAGTGTCCGATCAAAATCCCGATCAACGTCAACGGAACCGGAGTGAGAATAACAAGCGGCAAGGTAAAGCTTTTGAATTGTGCAACCACCAAAATATAAATACCAAGAAGCGCCGCCATAAACGCAATCCCCATATCGCGGAACGTGACATAGGTAATTTCCCACTCCCCATCCCACAAAATTGTAACACCGCTCTCATCCAACGGCTGGCCGTGAAATTTGACAGTAGGTTTCGGCAAATTGCCCCAATCGGCCTCCTCAATACCGTCATCTACGGCAAAAATTCCATAGATCGGAGCTTCATATGCCCCTGCCAACTCCGCCGTCACCATCTCGGCATCATGCCCGTCGCGACGAAACACGGGATAGGACCCTACATCTTCTTTGGCACTGACCACACTACCCAGATCAACAGTACCTTTCATGGATGGAATGGGGATAGACTCAAGAGTCTCGTTCCAATTCAGTCCCGACCGCGGCAACCGAACAGAAATATCGAGCGGATCACGGTCTTGCCCGCGATGCGAATACCCGACCACCGCTCCATTCATCAAAGTAGATACCGTGTCGTAAACATCCTTCTCCTGAACACCAAGAGATTCGAGCCGCTCGCGATCAATGGTCACATGCCAGTGCGGACGCTGCTCGCCGACCGAATTATCGGTATCCACGATAAACGGAACGGATTTGAAAATTTCTTCGACTTTATGCATGGCAGCCCGACGAGTCTCGGGGTCCGGACCGTAAATTTCGGCCAGCAACGTGGACAGAACTGGCGGCCCGGGAGGAACTTCGACCACCTTATAAGACGTCCCCGCCGTCATCGGCACGGATTTCAGTAATTCACGCACTTCAAGCGCGATGTCATGACTGGTGCGGTCACGCTCGTCTTTCGGGGTCAGATTGACTTGCAACTCGCCCATATCCGGCTGGGCGCGGTAAAAATAATGACGGACCAGACCGTTAAAATTGAACGGCGCCGCCGTCCCCGCATAAGATTGCAGATTGGTAATCTCTTCAACACCGGTAAGTTTTTGCGCGGCCATTACCATCGCCCGTTCTGTATCTTCGACGGTCGATCCTTCCGGCAGATCAAAAATGACCGAAAGCTCTGACTTATTATCGAACGGCAACAATTTGACCACAACCGATTTCGTCGCAAACAGCACCATAGAGAGCATGGTCGCTACACCGACCAAGATAAGGAACAGACGAGAGACACTCTTTGTCGCAATGACAGGTTTGGCAAAGAACCGGAACGCCATCCCGATTTTGTCCTGAGCCGGATCGGGATGATGCCCCTCTCCACTTCCGAATTTGTCGGAAAGTTTGCGCATGAGCCACGGCGCAACGGTGACAGCCACAATAAAGGAAATCAGCATCGCAATCGACGCATTCACCGGAATAGGCGCCATATAAGGTCCCATCAACCCGCCGACAAACAACATCGGCAGCAAAGCCGTGACAACGGTGAGAGTTGCCAGAATGGTTGGGTTCCCGACCTCGGCCACCGCGTCAATCGTCGCCTGAATGCGCGTGCGACCATCCTTCATCGCCCAGTGGCGCGAAATATTTTCGACCATCACCACAGCATCATCAACCAGAATCCCGATGGAGAAAATCAGAGCAAAAAGGCTCACACGGTTGATCGTATACCCCATCAACCACGACGCAAATAGAGTCAGCATAATCGTGGTCGGGATCACAACAAACGTCACCGCCCCCTCGATCCGTCCGATCGACCACCCAATCAGCAGCACAATACTGACCGTCGCCAACCCCAAATGAAACAAAAGCTCATTGGCTTTATCATTGGCCGTCTCGCCATAATTGCGGGTCACCACAACGTCGATATCCTCGGGGATCAGTTTGCCTTTGAGTGTCTCAACCCGTTCCAGAACCTCGTCGGCAATCACCACCGCATTAGCCCCTGCCCGCTTGGCAATCGCCAAAGTCACCGCAGGCTTGCTGCCGAATTTTCCATCCGTCCCCATTTCAAGCATCGCCACACGAGAAGATGCAGGCTTCGGCCCGACCACCAGATTTGCTACGTCGCGCACATAAACCGGACGCCCGTCCTTCGTGGTCAGCAACAACAAGCCGATATCGGGAACACCGCCAAGTGTCTTGCCAACCTTTACATTGTGGAATGTGGAGTCCTTGAACACGCCACCTGCATCAAACGAACGGTTGGCCTGCTGGACCTTGCCGACAAGCTGTTGAAGCGTAACACCATAGGCCGCAAGCTTGGCAGGGTCGGGTTCAATACGAATTTCATCAGCGTTCCCTCCTGAAACGAATGTCAGGCCGATATCATCGATCTTCACCACTTCGGAGCGGAGTTTTTCTGCCAATTCCTGCAACGACGCATCGGTCCACCGCCCCGCCACCGCCGTCTTGGGTGTCAAGGTCAGCGTAACAATCGCCACATCGTTGATCCCGCGTCCGACAATCAACGGCTCGGGAATCCCCACGGGGATTTTTTCGAAACTCGAACGAATCTTGTCACGAATACGCACAGCGGCATTATCAGGATTGGTCCCCACATTGAAACGCGCTGTCACTACCACGCGGTCGTCTTGTGTCTGGCTATAGACATGTTCTACATCGCTGACGCTTTTGACAATGGCCTCAAGAGGTTTGGTCACCAGCTCGACAGCGTCCGGAGCTTTCAGCCCATCCGCCATCACCGCAATGTCAATCATCGGCACGCTGATCTGCGGCTCTTCCTCGCGCGGAATGGCAATGAGCGCCATAAACCCGAGCACAATCGACGCCATCAGAAATAACGGCGTCAATGGCGAAGTAATCGAGGATTTTGTAAGGAAACCGGAAATTCCAATCGACATGCTGCTTCGTCCTATCGCCTACGGAGCCATCAGAACGTCGCCATCACGCACGCCCGAGAGAATTTCGATCTCGCCGGTTTGTCCGGCGGCATCTGTCTGTCCGCGCTGGACCGGAACTTCATAAACCCCGTCGGCAGATTTCAAATGAACGTAATCAATCCCCGACCGCGTCGTTACAAATTTTTCGGGAACAAGAATAGCCGAACGTTTTGTGGTCGGCACCCAAACACGTAATCTTTTGCCGACATAAAAAGTCCCTATCCCCGGTGCAGTCGCATCAACCGTCACCATCCCGTTTTCAATCCCCGGATAGATCAAAGAGATTTCAGCATCCGTCACGCTCTCCGCCCCCATTTCACTGCCGTCAACGCGAACCTTACCCCCGATTTTCAACAAGGAGGCATGACGTTCCGGCACGCGAAGACGTAATAAATAGGATTCCACAGCGACCATGGCGACAGCCTGACCGGGCATCACCACCGTTCCGACCGTCACCGGAACCTGCAACACACGACCGATCGAAGGCGCACGAACAATCCCATCTGCCATCTGCTGTTCTATGACACCGCGCTGAGCCTCCAATGCTTTTAAACCATTTGCCGCAGAAGTTGCCGTCGCCTGCACGCGGTCCATTTCCGATTTGGAAATCGAACTGGACGAAATCAGTTCTTTGGCGCGCTTCAAATCGGCATAAGCTCTGGACGACTGGGCCTTTTGAGCCAAAATTTGCGCTTCCAGAGATTTGAGCTGCAACGCGAGTTTTTCATCACCGATCAATGCAATCTCCTGCCCCGCTTCAACCGCATCGCCCTCTTTGACCGACAGGGTTGCAATCGTGCCTTCAATCCGCGCCGGAGCCGCAACAGTATCAACCGTCTCGACCGTCGCGTAAACGGCCTTGGGGTCGTCGACCTCTCGGAACTTAACGGTCAAGTCCTCGGCCCACACCAAAGATGGCGCGGCCACTAACGCTAAAACGGAAAAAAGAACGACTTTCATTTTGATCCTTCCAGATTTTTGGAATCAGTAGAACGAGGCGAGACAACACAGAAATTCTTATGCAATGCCCCGATAATATCTTCTAAGGCGGAATTCGCCAGCGAATAGTAAATGGTCTGACCGTCGCGACGCGTGGACACAAGGTCGCTCAGACGCAAAACCTGCAAATGCTGGGATACCGTCGACGGACGAATGCCCAAAGCATCGGCCAATCCACCGACCGCCATCTCTCCTTCGAGCAAACGGCAGACAATCATCAGACGCGTCGGATTCGACAGAACCTTCAAAAGTTCCGTCGCATGATCAGCAATTGTCTTGATTTCAACCGTATCCATACCTTCGTATTCTCGTATATACGAATTTATTATAATATCTCCGCAACCGGAAATCAACTGAAAATGATCTTGGACAAAAACAGGGAATGGCGTAATAAACAAATATTACCCATTGAAAGATATACACAAAAAATGACCGCCCACATGCCGAAAACCATCTTTGAAAAGATCTGGGACGCTCACATTGTCCATAAGTCAGATGACGGCACTTGCCTGATCTATATCGACCGTCATCTGGTCCACGAAGTCACCTCCCCTCAGGCCTTCGAAGGTCTACGCATGGCAGGCCGCAAAGTCCGGAGAACAGAAAATACATTGGCGGTTGCCGACCACAACGTCCCGACCACCGACCGCAAACTCGGAATCAAAGACCCCGAAAGCAAGCTTCAGATCGAAACACTCGAACAAAACGTCAGAGAATTCGGAGTGACCTACTTCGGTATGTCGGACAAACGTCAGGGCATCGTGCACATTATCGGCCCCGAACAGGGATTCACCCAACCCGGCATGACGATTGTCTGCGGCGACAGCCACACCTCGACCCACGGCGCGTTTGGCGCATTGGCATTTGGCATTGGAACGTCCGAAGTCGAACATGTTCTTGCCACGCAAACACTCATTCAAAAACCCGCCAAAACCATGCGCATCACGGTCGATGGCGAATTGCCAGACTTCGTCACAGCGAAAGACATCGCCCTCCACATTATCGGACTAATCGGCACCGCAGGCGGCACAGGATATGTCCTCGAATATGCAGGCCCCGCCATCCGCTCTTTGTCGATGGAAGGCCGCATGACGATTTGCAATATGTCGATTGAAGCCGGCGCACGCGCGGGTCTGATCGCACCGGATGAAACCACTTTTGAATACCTCAAAGGCCGCCCGATGGCCCCGCAAGGGGGTGATTGGGACAAAGCCGTCGCGTGGTGGCGTACACTCCCGACCGATGAAGGTGCAACCTTCGACAAGGAAATCCACATCGACGCACAGGACATTGCGCCAACCGTCACATGGGGAACGTCACCGCAAGACGTTCTTCCCATCACCGGAACCGTTCCCGATCCAGACCAAGAAACAGACCTAAACAAAAAGGCGGCAATGATCCGTGCGCTGGAATATATGGGCCTGACCGCCGGAACAAAGCTGACCGACGTCGAAATTGATAAAGTCTTCATCGGGTCATGCACCAACGCCCGGATCGAAGACCTGCGCGCTGCCGCTGCGATCATAAAAAACAAAAAAGTTGCCCCAAACGTTCAAGCCATGGTCGTCCCCGGCTCCGGCCTTGTGAAAGAACAGGCAGAAACCGAGGGCCTCGATAAAATTTTTCTGGAAGCCGGTTTCGAGTGGCGCGAACCCGGATGCTCGCTCTGCCTTGGCATGAACGAAGACCGCTTGAACGCGGGCGAACGCTGCGCCTCCACCTCCAACCGCAATTTTGAAGGACGTCAGGGCCGCGGAAGCCGCACCCACCTGCTCTCCCCCGCCATGGCCGCAGCAGCAGCAATAACGGGAAAACTAACAGATATAAGAGGAATGTAAAATGACAACACAACAAGAAAAAACCCTAAGAGACCAATGGTATGATAAAGCTCAGGCTCCAGCCTCACAGCTTTATGAGCTGGGCGGACACTCTGCCGAAACAGCCAAAGAAGCTATCCAGAATCAACGGGTAAGATCAAAAGATTTGAAACTGAATAAGCTGGACATCCCCCAAACAATCGTCTTCTTGGCGCGTGACCATTTTCAGGCAGTGGCACAATTTCCCGTTCTTTACGCCCTAAAAACAGGGAGCAATGAATATAAATTTTATGCGGAAATTCCAACCTCTTATAACAGAAAGCATATTCCGCCTATGAATGGCCGAAAAATTAAAGATGAAAACGAATTGCGAAACCTCCAATACGGATTATTTGCAAACGGACATTCCACCCCTCTCAATTTCTGCGTTTCCGAAGACGAAGACACCGGACTTCCAGAAGACTTTAATCCCGAGAAACATATTTTCCATCACGCCCCAAACTGGTAGGAAAGAAAACGAGAATGACCCCGTTCACCACCCTCACCTCGATCCCCGCGCCATTACCGATCATGAACATCGACACGGATATGATTATCCCGAAACAATTCCTGCGCACCATCAGGCGCACAGGGTTATCAAGCGGCCTGTTCTACGAAATGCGCTTTGATGAGCAAGGCTCACCAAAACCTGAATTCGTCCTGAACCGCGAACCCTATACATACTCATCCATTCTGGTGACGGGTGACAATTTCGGCTGCGGGTCGAGCCGCGAACACGCGCCGTGGGCACTCCTCGATTTCGGCATTCGCGCCATTATCGCGCCGAGTTATTCGGATATCTTTTTCAACAATTGCTTTAAAAATGGCATTCTGCCGATTGCCTTACCCCAATCGCAAATCGACCAATTGATGAAAGATGCCGAGGACAAGAAGGAAATCACCATCAACCTGCCGGAACAAAAAATTGTGAGCGGTAACACCGTCTATACTTTCGACATCGACCCGTTCCGCAAACATTGTCTGGTGGGCGGATTAGACGACATCGGCCTGACACTTGAAAAAGAAGGACTAATAACGTCTTACGAAGAAAAACGGGAACAAACGCGCCCATGGATCTAGGGCAAAACACTAAATGTAAGGCACTGGACGCCGCTAACAAAGAAAGAGAAACGCGACGAGAACAAGCGTTTTCGAGAACCGGACCGCAGCGTACTTAAGGGTACGTGAGGACCGGAAGCGGAGAAAACCGAAGGTCGCAGCCCGTTTATCAAACTTTGTTGGCGGTGGCTAAGCCATCTTGCGGATATACTGCAAAAACCCGTCAACATCCTGATCGAGCTTTTTCGACTGGCTGTTCAACAACTGCACCGCGTCCAGAACTTCCATGGACACATGATAGTTTTCATTTGAAACATTTGAAACAAATTTCAGATTCTCGTCTACATCCTGCGTGTGATCGGCCACCTTCACCATACGTTGCGCGATCTCCTGCGTCGCCGTGCCTTGTTGCTCGACCGCGCCACCGATAGAAGTCGAATATTCACTGACATCGTGCATCGTGTCCTTCAAAGCGGCAACAACCTGAGAAACCGACTCGGAACATTGGGTGACTTCGGCAATTTTCGAAGCAATCATCCCTGTTGCATTGGTGGTCTCGACCGCGAGATTCTTAACTTCACTGGCAACCACGGCAAAGCCTTTTCCCGCTTCTCCCGCACGGGCCGACTCAATCGTCGCGTTAAGCGCCAGCATACTGATTTGGCCCGCCAACCCATCAATCATTTTAAGGACTTCTGCAATATTCTCGACCGCCCCCTTCAGTGCGATTGACGCATCTTCCGCCCGTGCCATGATTTGCGAAGAATGCCGGACAACTTCATTTGATTTCACAATTTTGCTACGGATTTCCGACACGGAAATAGACAGTTCCTCCGTAGCGGAGGCGATAAACTGCACACTTCCCGACATCTCGTCCGAAGCCTTGGAAGTATTCGTTGTTTTTTCACTCAAATCCTTCATGGCCTGACTCATGCCATTCGCACGACCAAGCAAAGCAACGGCCTGATCTGAAAGCTGCGAACTGATCTGATGAACACTGGCCTCGAACTGCCCGACCAGAGCCTCAGTCTGTCTGGCACGTCTTTTCAGTGTCAGGAATACAAACAACCCGATCATCAGGATCGCAGCGAACACAACCGACAACATCATAACCAGAACGCCCAGAGTATTCTGGACTTCATCCTGAGTATTCTGAAGATCGCTTGAAACCTCACTCCTCGAGCGCTGGGTCTCTTTATTGACAACCTCGGTCAGGTGATCGACTGACTCGGCCATTTTCTCGGCGACACCATCGAAATCCCCCATTAGGCGGTTCCCCCCTTCGGGGCCATAGGCAATATAGGAATCTGCCATCTTTTGTCCGGTTTTATAGTAAGGTGGAAAAGCCATCTCGATATCATCAAGAGCGGTAGAAACATCTTTCAACTGAAGTTTGACCGCCAACCCTCTGGCTTTTTTGACATCTTCGGCAAAAAGCCCCGCGAATTCAGCTGCCTTATCTTTACCATCATTCAAACCGTCCATTGCACGCGTAGCGGAAATATCCGTCAGCCATTGCTGAACCTGAACCACATCAAACTTGATATCTTTGATAACAAGTCCCAAATCAAAATACTCGCCCAAAGCCTGATCCGCTTTACCCGCCGTCTGATGAACATGCGCCTTAACGTTAAGAAAACGCTCGTAAATCTTGTATGAGGCTCCCGCAAACAAAACGAGTAAAACCGAAAAAACAACTAAAATAAGGGTGCTGGTTTTCAAAACTTTCTCCGTGACTACAACTCCGTGACTACAACTAGAAACAAAAGAACAAAATTTTTATTTCTATTTGCAATTATATGCGAATGACGGGCAATGAAAAGATAAAGTTTATCTCTAGTTAGGGAAAGCAAGCGAGGACCGACCTTGACTTACAAACGGCAACTATTTAGGAAACTAAGGAACATCGCAAACTCACGGTACATTTATGACTACAACAAGACACGTCCTGATTACCCCCGGAGATGGCATTGGCCCCGAAGTCATGGCCGAAGTCAAAAAAATCATTGCATGGATCAATGATGAAAATCTTTCTCATTTGCAAGTAACCGAGTGCCCGATTGGCGGAGCCTCAATCGACGCACACGGCGTCCCCGTCACCGATGAAACAATCGAGCTCGGCAAGAAAGCCGACTGCGTTTTGTTGGGTGCTGTCGGCGGCCCGAAATGGAATGATGTCGATTATGCCATCCGTCCCGAAGCGGGCTTGCTGAAAATCAGAAAAGAACTTGGCCTGTTTGCCAACCTCCGCCCCGCCATCGTATTCGATGCATTGATCGCCGCCTCGACCCTGAAACCCGAAATCGTCCGCGGCCTCGATATTATGATCGTACGCGAATTGACCGGAGGTGTCTATTTCGGCGAACCCCGCGGCATCTTTAATATGCCGAACGGCGAACGGCAAGGCGTCAACACCCAAACCTACACCACCTCGGAAATTCACCGCGTCGCCCGCGTGGCTTTCGACCTCGCACGCAAACGTAATAATAAAGTCTGCTCCTGCGAAAAAGCTAATGTGATGGAGTCAGGTAAACTCTGGCGCGAAGAAGTCACCAAGCTTCATGTCGATTACGCCGATGTCGAACTGACCCATATGTATGCCGACAATTGCGCGATGCAGCTGCTGCGCAACCCGCACCAGTTTGATGTCATTGTCACCGACAACCTCTTTGGCGATATTCTCTCCGACGAAGCGTCGATGCTGACCGGATCGCTTGGGATGCTGCCATCGGCGTCCTTGGGAGAACGCGATAAATCGGGACACCAGAACGCCCTCTATGAACCTGTCCACGGCTCCGCCCCCGATATCGCAGGCCAGAACAAAGCCAATCCGCTGGCCGCCATTCTCAGTTTTGCCATGGCTTTGCGCTTTTCTCTTGACCTTCCCGCTCTGGCCGATCATATAGACGCAGCAGCCCGCAACGTGCTGGACAAGGGCCTCCGCACTGCCGACATCATGGCCGAAGGATGCACCTTGCTCTCGACTTCGGAGATGGGGGATGCGATCATAAACGAATTGAAAACACAAGTGAAGAAAGCAGCGTAAGATGAATCTCGACAAAATCCCACCCGGCCTCGATGCCCCGTATGACGTCAACGTCATCATCGAAAACCCGATGGGCGGAGAACCGGTCAAATACGAACTGGACAAAGAAGCAGGCGCAATGTTTGTTGACCGTTTTCTGCACACCGCCATGTATTACCCCGGCAATTACGGATTTATTCCCCACACGCTTTCGGGCGACGGCGACCCTGTGGATGTGCTGGTTATCACGCGCCTGCCCGTCATGCCCGGAGCCATTCTCCGCTCCCGCCCTGTCGGAGTTTTGTTAATGGAAGATGACGGCGGAGAAGACGAAAAGATCATTGCCGTCCCACATGCAAAACTCTACCCTTACCACGACAAGGTGGAAGACATCGAACAAATCCACCCGATCCTGCGGGAAAAAATCGCCCACTTCTTCACCCACTACAAAGACCTGGAACCGAACAAATGGTCGAAAGTCAAAGGCTGGGGAAATGCGGAAGACGCCGCCCGCCTGATTCAGGAAGGCATCGAGCGATACAAAACCTCGAAATAATCCTTAAAAGAAACCGGCCATCTGGCCGGTTTTGCTTTTAAGGCCTGACATGGGATTTTATTTCATCGGCAATCTGGTTGAGCTGCCGCGCATCAAGCCCCCTGCCAACCTCAATAAACTTGTCCTTAACGCGCAGCCCGATCCCGTTATCCAGTTTCATGATTTTCCATTTCGGGTTGTCCACAGCCTTGACCGTTAGATCATGCACATCGTCATACGCGACAACAATCGCCTTCCCTTTTTTAAGGCCTTTAATATTCCATTTCAGATAGGCCATAGGTGAATACAGAACGAGATTCTTGGTTCCAACCCCGATAAACTCGAACGGCTTCCCCTTGACCATTTTTTTGAGCAAAGAGAAAAGCGGCCCAACCACCAGAAATAGAAAAAACACAACGGAAAAAAGCGTTCCGAAAAAATCTTCCGCTTTCATCCCTTCAAGCTTCAGCGGCTCCCCTTTGGCCAAAAACTCGGCGACAATATCCAGAAGACTTCCTTGAAAAAAGTAATAGTAAGCCCCCCACGAAAAACAGATGCCGATCAGATTGGGGATAAGCGTCCCGGCATATTCAACTTTGTAGAACACACCGCCTTGATAGCGCGCATGATAGAAACGAGAGAGAGATCTGCGTCCTCCGTCTTCCTTGAACGGAATTTTGCGCGAATAAACCTGCCTAAAATCCTGAACATCAAAATCGTCAGCTTTTCCATTGGGTACAAAAGAGAATTCCTGCGCAGCACCCAGAACGGAATCAACCGCCCTCAACCCCGCCCGCGCTGCCAATAACTGCGCAACTTCCAGCGCATCACCGACATCGTCGTATTTGCCGACCGCAACACCCTCCACCCCATCCCCGCGCAACAGAACAGGGTACAGATAATCATTATACGACTCGCTATTTGTATCTTTCTCTCTGGAAACAAGGACATCCTTATACCCGTTCAAGGAAATGCGTTCACCCTGCAGCTTTTTGAGTCCCTTGATTAAATGAAGTTCCTGTTTGCTGAAATCAAACTCGACATAGTTTTTGTAACGGAACGCTGCCAGACCAACTCCGGCAAAAACAGTACCGATTGCAAAAACACCGAACCAGTCGGATGAAAACAGAATCGGATGGGAATCGGATGGGATAATGCCAAAGGATGCCGCCACCACAAATCCGCCCATCAGCAGAAAAAAGCCACCCACCAGCCGCAAGGCACTCACCTGCCGGTCGAGAATTCTAAAGCCGTGTGGGGTTCCAACAATATGTGCGGACATTGCCATTCCTTTTAACAACAACACTTTAACAAGCAATAACCAAAAAATTCTTAAGCTGATTTAATTATATAACTATATATATTTTATTAACACGCTTATATAATTTTTCCCTTTACATTGCCCCCCAATCACGCTAACATAAAAAACATGACCGGATTAATATTAGTTATCATCGCTTTTGTTCTGATCGTCGTCGAGGCGCATGTGCCGTCTTTCGGCATTTTTGGCGTGGCAGCCATTGCCTCCCTGCTCGCTGGCGGGAAAATACTCGTCGATCAGGGAAGTCTCTTCGGCATCCCGATGGACTGGAACATCTTTATCGGCATTGCCATTGCCTTGGCCATTACCACAGCCATCATGGTCAAAGTGGCCGCCAGATCTTTTTCCTCTCCTGACACCGCAGGGCCGGAAGGCATGATCGGCAAAGACGCCACCGTTGAAGACTGGTCAGACAAGACTGGCCGCGTTATGATTCAGGGCGAATTATGGCAGGCCTTCTCCGAGCGCGATCACAATTTCAAAAAAGGTGACCTTGTCACCGTCAGCGAAACCCACGAATTGAAACTTAAAATTCGCCTCAAAGACTAACCCACCGAAAGGAATCTGAAATGTTGTCATCCGGTTTTGTAGTTGTTCTCGTCATTCTGCTCGTCGTCCTGACGTCCAGCATTCGCATCATCAAAGAATATGAACGTGGCGTAATCTATACGCTCGGGAAATATACCGGTATGCGCGGCGCAGGATTCCAGTTGGTTCTGCCGATTATCCAGCAAATGCAGATTGTGGACGTTCGCGTCCGCACCGACGACATCCCCGCACAAGATTTGATTTCTAAAGACAACGTCTCGGTCCGCGTTAGCGGTGTTCTGAACTACCGCGTCGTTGATCCGGGCATGGCCATCAACCGCAACGAAGACTTCCTGTTCCGGACCAACCAGATGGCGCAAACCACGCTGCGTTCCGTTCTGGGCCAGCACGACCTTGACGAGATGCTCTCGAAACGCGCCCAGCTGAACAAATCCATTCAGGAAGAATTGGACGCCCAGACCGAAGGATCAGGGATCAAAGTGATCTCGGTTGAAATCAAACATGTCGACATCGACCCCAGCATGATCCGCGCCATCGCGAAACAAGCCGAAGCCGAACGGGAACGTCGTGCAAAAATCATCAACGCCGAAGGGGAATTGCAAGCCGCCCAACAGCTCGACGAAGCGGCAGCCATTCTCGCCCGTCGTCCGGAAACAATGCAACTTCGTTATCTGGGGACATTGGGCGAATTCGCCAGCAAAACTGGCGGTAGCACTATTGTCCTGCCCCTGCCGATGGAACTTCTCAAAGGAGCAACGGATTTGTTGAAAAAATGAATCTAGCGATCTTCCGATCTTCTGAAAGCCTCGATGCCGATTTCATCGAGGCTTTTGCTGTCCTTGGCCTCGCGCTCGGCTTCCTCTTCGGCCTCCCGCCGCTCTTGAATGATCTGGGCTTTCTTTTGCTCGGAAAACGCTTCGCGCATCTCGTCCTGCGCCTTTTCAATCCGCATATCCAGACGTTTCAACTGGACATCCAACCGGTCAATTTCACCCACCATCCGTGAGGAGTACGCCGCATAAGTCACCAACGCCTCAACCTTCCCCGACTCTTCGGCAACCTTTCGCTCGAATGCCATTTCATCAAGAATAGCCCGCTTGCGCCCCTCCAGCAACTCGGCCTGACGAAATAATTCAGCGAGGACTTTCTGTTTTTCCTCGACGCGAAATTTTCGGAGTTTAATAAGAGGGTTTAAATCGGCCATACAGCTAGTCTAGCACAAAATGTCCGAAAGCTAAATCCTAGCGAAACAGTGGCTCCGCAGATCCGGCATAAGCTTGAATAACTTCATCCAAAGCGCCTCTGTGCTGCCGGTATACCCGCCGCTCCTCGGCAACCACCTTGGGAGCAGCCTCTTTGTCTCTGGCCTTGGTATGGGTATAAAAGTGAGCCGTCAAGCTGGCAAAAACTCTTTGCCTATATTCTTCGACAGTCTCCTGTCTGGCTTTGCCGCCATCATCAGACTCTCGTCCCATGGAATATTTGTCGAGAATGTAATCATAAAGCTGACTCTTGGGACTGGGCTTTCCGACCTCGAATTCCGAAGACACTTCAACAGATAAATTCGACGGCAATGACCCGAGAATGATGGAACTGACATCGGATATAAATTTCGCCGAAGGATTGTGGGCCAGAGAATACTCATACTCTTCATGGACACGCTTGATATCGCCTTCGGATTTTTCAGTCACGGCTATAATCTGGGCCTTGTTTCCATCCAAAGGCATCAACATCATCGAAAGATAATGCTTGTCCTCCGTTCTCCCGTACAAATCAACGACATAGGCCAAATGATGCCCGACCCATTTTCCCTCCATCCGGAGGTCAATCGCAGTCAAAGCCAAATTCTCTGAAAAACTCTGCAAATCATCGGCAACATCAAAAATAAGGTCACACGCCGGAGTTTGGGCTTGACGCAAAAGTTCACCCAATGAAGTCCGATCTCCACGATACATACGCAGTCTCTCCCGTTTGAATATTTTTCTTTTTATGGCAAAAAATATAGCAGGAAGGCAAGCTAATTTTGCTCGGGGGAATACTCCATCCCCAGAATTTCCGCCAGACGCGCAAATCCTTCATCGATGGTGGAATGGTCACCCTTGTTCTGGGTCAGGAACTCTTCGATTTCTGGATAGACCAGAATGGCCTCGTCCACCTGCGCGTCACTTCCTTTGCGGTACGCGCCGAGCTGAATGAGTTCCGCCATGTTTTCATAGGCCGCAATCAGTTGCTTCGCCCGACGGAAAATCGCCTGTTGCTGTGGTGAAAACGCCCGCGGCAACGACCGCGACACCGACTTCAAAACATTGATCGCCGGATACCGCCCGCGGTCTGCAATCTCGCGCTCCATCACAATGTGACCATCGACGATCCCGCGCACTGAGTCCGAAATAGGTTCGTTATGATCGTCCCCTTCCACCAACACTGTAAACAAGCCCGTAATCGCCCCCTCGCCCTGCACACCCGGTCCCGCGCGCTCCAAAAGACGCGCCAATTCCCCGAATGTGGTCGGGGGATAACCTTTGGTCGTCGGCGGCTCACCGGCGGAAAGCCCGATCTCGCGCTGGGCCATCGCAAAACGCGTAACCGAGTCCATCAGGCACAAAACCTGTTTGCCCTGCTGCCTGAAATACTCGGCCACCGACAAAGTCAGATAAGCCGCCTGACGCCGCATCAGCGCAGGCTCGTCCCCCGTTGCGACAATCACAACCGATCGCGCAAGCCCCTCTTCGCCCAAATCATCCTCAAGAAATTCCTGAACCTCGCGACCACGTTCGCCGACCAGACCGATCACCGTGACTTCGGCCTCGGTATATTTCGCCATCATCGAAAGCAAGACCGATTTACCGACACCGGACCCCGCAAAAATCCCCATACGCTGACCTTTACACAGCGTGGTAAAACTATTGACCGAGCGCACGCCGAGATCGAGCTTCTCCCCGACGCGTTGTCGTGCATGAGCAGCCGGAGCTTTGTTTTTGAGCGGCACGGGCAAAGCCCCCTGCGGCAACGGCCCCAACCCGTCAATCGGTTTGCCTAGTGCATTGATCACCCGCCCCAACCATTTGTCAGACGGAAATACCACCGGACGCTTGTCCTGAATATAGGCCCGACACCCCAGACCTATCCCTTCAAGCGGACCAAACGGCATCAATAGAGCACGATTTTCACGAAACCCCACCACTTCGCAGGGAACATCCTTTTTGGAATCAGGCCGAAGATGAACCATCGACCCGACCGTCAAATCGCGCCCGAAACCGGCAATCTCGACCAACAGCCCCAAAACCTTAGTCACCTGACCATAAACCTCATGGTCGGGAACGGTGGCGATCTGCGCGGCAACTTTTTGGGCTAAACGGTCCATGAAACTCCTAAAAAGGGTTAGATAAGCAAAAGAATACCAGAAAATATCTCGAATTCGGACTAAAAGATTTGTTAACCATTTTAATATTTGTTAATATGGACGTTAATAAAGTTTAATGCAACCGACCAACGAGGGAGATTCCCATGAGAGTCCTGCTGGTAGAAGACGACAGCTCTACAGCCAAAAGCATCGAGATGATTCTGAAATCCGAAGGCTATATGGTTGAAACCACCGATCTGGGCGAGGACGCCTATGAACTCGGTAAATTCTACGAATACGATATTATCGTGCTCGATCTGATGCTTCCGGATATGCACGGCTATGACGTGCTGAAAAAGCTCCGCGCCGACAAAGTCAACGTGCCGATCCTGATTCTCTCCGGTCTGGCAGAATTGGACAGCAAAATCAAAGGGCTGGGCTTCGGCGCCGACGATTACCTGACCAAACCGTTTGAAAAAGCCGAACTGATCGCCCGGATCAAAGCGATTGTCCGCCGCTCTCAAGGTCACGCCCAAAGCAAGATCGACATCGGCCGCGTCACAGTCAACCTCGACTCCCGCACCGTGGAAGTAGACGGAAAGCCGATTCACCTCACCGGCAAGGAATACGGCATTCTCGAACTTCTGGCGCTTCGCAAAGGCACGACCCTGACCAAGGAAATGTTCCTCAACCACCTTTATGGCGGCATGGACGAACCCGAAGTCAAAATCATCGACGTGTTCATCTGTAAATTGCGCAAAAAGATCGAACAGGCCACCGACGGCGAAAACTATATCGAAACCGTCTGGGGCCGCGGCTATGTGCTGCGTGAACCGGCCGAAGCCGATAAGGTCCGCGCTGCAAACGCCTAATAATTTGAATCAATAAAGAATTCTAAAGGCTTGATTTTTCAGGCCTTTTTCTTTCACTATCCGGCCATAATAACCCCGTCCTCGATATGAAGAATCCGGTCGGCATAATCAAAAATCCGGTTATCGTGCGTAACCACCAGCGCTCCGCACCCTTGCGTCTTGACCATATGATGCAACATCTCGACCACTTGCACACCGGTCTTCCCGTCAAGAGAAGCGGTTGGCTCGTCCGCCAGAATGATTTTCGGCTGGTGAACCAGACTGCGGGCAATGGCCACGCGCTGTTTCTGTCCTACCGACAATTGCCGCGGATAATAATCGACCTGTTTCCCTAACCCGACTTTCTCCAGAACTTCACGTGCTTTCTCTTTGCGATGTTGCTCGTCAAAACGCCCGTTGAACATCTCCAGAACCATCTCTACATTCTGCGACGCCGTCAAAAAATTGAGAAGATTATGCTGCTGAAAAACAAACCCGATCTTGCGCCGGATATCGCGCATTTCATGTTCATGACAATTCAGCAGATCATGACTGGCCACCTCGATGTAACCCTCCTGCCCTTTGCGCAACGCTCCGATCAGGGACAGGAAAGTACTCTTCCCCGAACCGGAAGGACCGGCCAGAATAACGAATTCCCCAGAGCGGACAGAGAGATCGGCCCCTTTGAGGACATACTGGCTGATATCGCCTTCCCCGTAACGGTAACGGACATCGCGCGCATGAATCAGATAAGAGGAACGATCATCGGTCATGAGAACACATCCACAGGGCTGGAAGATCTGAGCTTACGAACAGCCAACACCGCCGACGTCAGACACATCCCCGCAATCAGAACAAAAACGAAAAACGCCTTGGAAGCCGTCAAATTCATTTCAATGAAAATAGCATCCTCAACCACACTATAAAGATTGAGACATAACAACCATCCGGGAACAAATCCCATCAACGCCAAGATAGCCGATGACGACATCACAACTTTGACGAAATAGAAATCCTCATATCCGATAGCTTTAAGCGTTGCATATTCATGAAGATGGTTGGTTATATCGTTGAACAGCACCTGATAAACGATCACCAGACCAACCACCAACCCCATGATAACACCAAAATTAAAAATATATCCGATTGGGGTCAGATCGTTCCAATACGCTTTTTCATCCTCGACATATTCGGGCCTTGTCAAAACCTTGACATCTTCGGGAAGAATTTTACGAAGCTCCGCCTGCACATATTTGGGATCGGCTCCGTCTTTCAATGTAATAATCCCGACATCGACACCGTCTTGCGACTTCATCGGAAACAATTTGAAAAAAGTTGTGTCATTGACAATCAGGTTACCATCCGCTGAAAATGTAATCCCCATTTGAAATGTACCGATTACATCCACCTTGCGCCCCGCAACCTCGACCGGTACCGAAGGCTTGTCTTTCAACATGTCTTTGATCGGGCCGAATTCAGGACGTGATAATTCGTCAAACAAAACCGCATCCCGCATCTGCAATGCCTTCCGATGCTGATCTAACCCCTTCAAAGGATATACGGTCGAACGCGGCTCGATCCCGAGGATAAGAGCCGTCCGGTTAACACCCGTCACAGGATTTTTCCATGGAGCCTGCCCAACATACAAAATCGTGACATCCTCAACACCCGGAATGGACATGGCGCGATACAGACGCTGCCGTGGAAATGAGTTGAGTCGCCAAATCGCTTCCGATTGCTTGTGAATGATATAGACTTGTCCTGTCATCACCCTTTGAAGCAACGTTGCACTTTCAAACAGTGAGTCCTTAAACCCAAGCTGCATAAAAACCAGAATACAGGCAAAGATCACACCGGAAATCGCAGTCAAAAACCGGACCTTGTCATAGATCAATTGCCGCCAAGCAAGGCGGAACGGAAAATATATGGCCTTGCTGATGGTCATGGATAAATTGTCGCCTTGACCTTCATATTGATCAAACGCCTCAGTTGCTCATTTTTCGCCTGGTCCATTTCAATACGCACTTCAACAATCCGCGTATCCAGCATTTGACTTGGATTGGAAGCCAAAACGGCATTGCGTTTGATCTGCCCACCCAATTCGCGAACAAGGCCCCGAACAGGTTCTGAAAATCCGCTGACAAAAACATCAGCCTTTTGTCCTTTTTTAACGCGAAGAATATCGCTCTCGTCAATTTCGGCAACCGCGTCGAGAACGCTGAGATCCGCCATATCCAGAATGCCGATATCTCCCGACACCGCTTCGCCGCTATGCGCATAGATGGTCAATATCGTTCCGTCAATCGGCGCTACAATCGTCGAAAGATCAACATTCGCCTTCGCCAGATCAAGCTCGGACTGGGCAACCGTCACCTTATTCTCGGCAATCAACACATCATCCGGACGAACAGTCTCCAGACTGGTCAATGCAGACTCAGCTGCTTTACGCTCGTTAATTAATCTGTTTTGTTCCGCTTTGGCCGCATCGTAGCGTGACTTGGAAACCATCTGTTGTGCATAAAGCTCTTCGGTCCGTTTGAATTCGTGAATGGCAGCAGTTTCCAATGCCTTCAAAGATTGAACGGTTTGACGTTGCGCGGAAATATCGCTTTCCTTGTTTCCTGCCTTGATCCGTTCCAGATTGGCTTTGGCCAATTCCAGATTGGCTTTGGCGACATCCAAAGACGCCTTGTTTTTGGTGAAGGTAGAAAATGTTCCTATCACCTGCCCCTTTTGGACATCGTCGCCTTCTCCGATAAACAACTCTTCTACCCGCGCACCTTCCATCACATTCGGCGCCCCGATTTTGAGAACTCGCGATTTAGGTTCGATCCACGCCAGCGCCCCAACATTGAGCGCCCCATCCTGGGCGACCGTATCGGCATGAGGAACTGTGGGAAGTGCAAAAACACCCATCAAAACGATGAGTAACAAAGCTATCTGAAAACGCTTGCTTAACAGCATGATGATGACCCTACTTCAAGACACAGACCAATGGCAGAACCGCCCACTGATAACGTATCAAAAGAACCTTTCAATTCGTTAACAAGCGCATCAAATTTTAGAAAAAAACGGAATATACAAGCAGGTAGTATACATAATAATGGAGGGGTTTATTTTAGCCAGCCCCTCACGGCTTCAGCAGAAGGAATCCCCCCCGCATGAACAATCTTTCCGCCAATCATGACCGCAGGGGTTGTCATGACACCGGCCTTGATAATCTCGACATCGTCACTGACTTTTGAAACGTCGACCGGAACACCCAGAGATTTGGCCTCGGCCTCGATTCTCTGAATCGTGTTGTTACAGGTCGCACACCCTCTTCCGAAAACAGTAATCTCCATTAAATCCCTCCGCTAAACAAGAAATTGAACAAATACCCGACACAGGTAAACGCTACGACCAAAAAGGCAATAAAGAAAGCAATCATCTGTACCTTCAGAACCTTTTTCAAAATCATAATTTCGGGCAGGGAAATAGCGACGATACTCATGATAAAGGCCAGAATAGTCCCGACCGGAACCCCCTTATCCATCAAGACAGAGGCCACAGGAATAATACCCGTCGCGTTGGAATAAAGCGGAATTCCGGCAATCACAGCTAACGGAACAGCAAAAGGATTGTCAGCCCCCGCATGGGCGATAAACCATTCTTTGGGAACA
>Ga0116144_10001899_pt1 | contig 23704 bp, 40 predicted proteins | sample AD_UKC035_MetaG_FD_89746 | JGI IMG/M metagenome (GOLD analysis project Ga0116144, IMG submission 89746) | Active sludge microbial communities of municipal wastewater-treating anaerobic digesters from USA - AD_UKC035_MetaG | ecosystem: Engineered > Bioreactor > Anaerobic > Digestate | place: USA...
AGGTAGTCGAGGTACAGGTTCTCCCAGTCCCGGTCGGTCGATGCCCAGTGCCGCCGGCCAAACTCGGCCTTCAGGAACTCTTTGACGGCGGCCTCGATCTCCCGGATCAGGCCCCCCCCGAAGCCGACGAGGAAGGTTTCCGTCACCCGGGCGCTGGCGTAAGTGGTGCCCCGGTCGTACCCCAGGGCGGTCATCGGGACGCTCAAGACCGATGAGATGGCCCGGTCGCTCACCTCGATGATCGAGGTTATGTCGATCGATACTGAGGACCCCCCCTTCTGATCAATCTGGCCTCCGTCACTGAGCATAAGCAGATCTTCCGGCTCGGGTGGGAGATACTGATCGTAGGTCGGGCTGTCCTCGTCCTCGTCCTTATAGAAGAGCTGTTGCCGGAACAGTTCAAAAATCCGGTCAGCCTCCGCCAGAGCCGCCGTTAGCTTCTCCTCCTTGGTCGCTCCTGGCATTTCGTCGGGCAGTACCAGGCTCGCCAAGTCGATCGTAGCAATCCATCGGGGCATAGCGTTATGGACCCATCGGGCCGAGTCCAAGATGGCGGCCAGCTTGATCCGGCTGAAGAATGCGAGCGTTTCGAGAGGGGAGGTTCCCCACAAGCCGAGAGTCGATCGGCCGAACCGATCTTCGACCACCCCCTCCTCCCCTTCCCACGAGATAGTGAGCACGTCGGCCGGTCCGAGCACCTCGAAATCGGTGTCGTCGTCAGCCGTCGCGGCATCCAGAGCCTCCCTTGTCTTGATCGCCGTTGTCTCGTTCAGGAGGAACATATCGGCTTCGGTTATGACGCCGTCCTTGTCCTCATCGTCGAGGTACTGGTCCGAGAGGATAGATACCATGTCTGGGGGCAGATACTCCAACCGCTCGATACCGCCGCTGGATGTCCGATGCACCCGATAGAATACCGAGCCGTCTCGAATCAGGTTGCGGGTGATCGCCCCGAGCCATCTCGAAAATTCCATCTCGGCCAGGATAGATTCGATCTTGACCAGGAAGCCGTCGGTCGGTTCGAAAGACTTGTCGGTGAGGTCGAGCTTCGGGCCCGCATAAGACCGGACCAGCAGCAACGAGATCGAGCGAGAGCCGGTCCTCAGGGCCGAATCATACTTGATTAGGTCCCGATAATATGCGAACTTCGTGTCAGGCTTTGGATAACTTTTCAAAAAGTTGTGCAGGTCCCGGCCGGTCAGCACCGCGACCGACGTCTGGGACGACTCCCCGAGCCCGGAGGCAAACGCGATCCGGGACCGGCCAGGCACCATCGCCCGGCCCGATAATGTTCTGCTCATTGCTCCCTCCTACAGGATCCCGGTAACGGGTTGCGGCATGAGATCGGCCGTGACGAGGCATTCGTTCTCCGCCAGGTATTCGATTGCAGTTTGTAGTTCCTCCACCTTATCCCCCTCCCTTTTTCAGTCCTCGAACCGGAACTCGACGAGCTTCCCGCATGCCGGGCAGTCTAAAAGAAGTTTGACGTGTTCGGACGAGCCGATAACGTTCACAACACGCAAGACCGGCCGGTCCGGACAAAACGGGCACCGGGCCTCCACCGCCCAGACGGGATGATCCGGGCCCTCGACCGGACCGTCGAGCCTCCTGAGCCGGAGCGGCGGGTCGGTCTCATCTTCATCTGAGACCGACCGAACCGTAAAGACGAATTTGCGGTCGGATATCATTGATCTGTCTTATTTGCCCCCCACGAGATAAAAAGATTGGCTTCCGTGTGGCTCAGTTTGGCCGATACCATCGATAGATGTATTCTAGCTCCAGGCCGACGCGATCGCTGCTCCAAACGTACCTGGGATCCGAACCCCAGCACGTCCGAGAGATCCAAGCCGGCGAGAACATGGCGTTCTGCAAGACGGCCTCTTCGAAGCTGCATTTGGTCGGGTCGGCCTCTCGAAAGTCAGCGAAGGTCAGGTCGGCCCCGCGGAACAAGCACGCCCAGACGGAGCCCCCCCACTTCGTTGCTCGCAACGAACAATTTGCAAAAATCACATTCCGGACGATGCAACCGCTGAAATCGATTGCGTCCAAGTGTGCTCCAGTCAGGTTGACGTCCTCTAGCACGCCGGCCGGGACACGGCCCGCCCACCGGATCAAGTCGGAGAGTTCGGCCTCCGACCTGACCCCGTTCACGGATAGTGTGTATTCCCTCATGTTCGGCATCCTCGGGGCCCGTCGGCCCGCCCAAGTTCTCTCTCCCGGTCCCTTCCCCCTCACACCCCGTTCCATATAGGAGGTATGTAGCCCCGGTGAGCTTTGAACGCATCCGTCTCCAGCCCCTCGGCTTCCCTCATGATTTCGAGGGCGTGGGAGACGATCAGCTCGGCCAGCCACCGTTTCGCCATATGGTCGACGTGGCCTCGGCAGGCCGGCTTCTTGGGGTCCCGGCCTTCCCGTTTCGCCGCCTTGAGGAGTCTGGCGACGCATTCGTCGTACATCGGGCAGAGGGTCGGATCCTCAAGATATCGCTCGAACCCTCGGTCGGTCATGTAGTACCCCTTCTTGGCGAGGTACAGGTCGTAGTAGCCGGGGCTCTTCTGCATGATGACCTTCTCGGCCACCTGGAGCACCCGGGCCTTGGCGAACGGGTTGAACTGACACTGCTCCCCGGTTACCCTCTTGGACCCAGGGATAAGGCCAAGATAGGCCTTGGCTTTCCCCGCGGTGTTAGCCTTATAGGGGTTTACGAACCCCAGGAGAGTCAGGGCTGCGACCGGACCGAGCCCCTTGACGCTCTCGCACCAGCCCCAGAGGGGGTGTTCCTTCAGGACGGCGTGAGCGATCTTGAGCGCCTCCTTTTCATCGGCCCATATCATCTTGCGATAGTTTATCAGGACGCGCATAACTTCGCCGTCCTGGTCAGCGTCCCGGAACTTGCGGATCCGGGCGTCGGTCGCCATCCTCAGCTTCTGGAGGGCGAGATAGTTTCGGGCGTAGACGGCCATCTGGTCATAAAATTCGGGTCCTTTGACGTACATGGTTTTTCCTCCAATATCCTGCTTCTGGCTTGCAATTCAGAATGGTTCTGCTGTTCTTCTCGGCTCGCATCTCACTTTGGTTCCCTGGATCAGATTGCTCGCTTCTGATGGTGGTTCGGCTTTTCAGGTTGGCTCGCGAAACATGATGGTTCCCTCTGATGATTGGCTCGCGAAACATGATGGTTCCCTCTGATGATTGGCTCGCTCGCAGCGTTGGTTCCCTCATGGATCGGGCTCGCTGGAGAGAAGGGTTCCCTCAGGTAGGGGGCTCGCTAAATCGATTGGTTCCCTTATAGATCGGGCTCGCAATTCAGTATGGTTCTGCTGTTCTTGTCGGCTCGCTATCTGAAAGGGTTCACTCACCATATTGGGCTCGCTGCAGAGGGGGGTTCCCTCAGGGTTTTGGCTCGCTCATCGGACTGGTTCACTTATATCTCTGGCTCGCATCTTCCCTATGGTTCCCTGGCTCTGATTGGCTCGCTCCATTATGAGGTTCACCTTGAAGGGTTGGCTCGCCCAAATAGGCTCGGGGGCCGGCTCAGGCCCGGCCCGATCTCAAATCTCGTGCGAATATCCCCGCCCAGACACCCGCCACCTCTTCGTGGTGATATAGGACGGCTTGGCCGAAGGAGTTGCTCGGTTGGAGCTCCCATTCATACATCGGCATCCGCATCGCCCTCCCGAGAGGCGTAAATCCGGTCAGCGGGATGACGGGCGAGGTCGAGGCGACGGGCTCGCGCCGAGATATCCAGACATACCCCCCATCCCGTTCTGAGATGAACTTGTAGACGGGGCCCTGCTCCCAGGCCCCCCCAGACGTGGGGCTCGCTGCTCCAGTGTCGATACCTGCGATCGCGACGATCGCGACTATCCCCAAAATCACGGTTCCAATTCTTATCATATCCTATCCTCCTTTTTGTCTCGATTGTTTGTTTCGTTTTGTCTCGACGGGTCCATCTGGTTCCCTGCAGCTTTTGGCTTGCGCATAGTTTTGGTTCCCTGAGTCTTTTGGCTCGCTCCTAGTTTTGGTTCACTCATACTGGTGGCTCGCTTTTCGGTATGGTTCTGCTGTTCTGGGTGGCTCGCCTTTCAGAACCAGAAGAGCCACGTAATCACGACGACGGCCAGCACGGCGAGCGCCAGGATGAGGACAACGAGTATCCACACGGCCGCTTGACCCAGCCACCCGGCCATCTTGGCCAGCATCCCGACCGCGCCGGCAAGATTTTCTTGGGGGGAAGGCATCAGGATCCCCTCTCTGGGACGCCGCCCGATGCCTGCCGCCTCGCCGTCTCGGCCGCGATCTTGTAGATCTCGATCATCTCCCTCAGTCCTCCTTCCTGGGCGTCTCCGAGAAGCTCCACCCATCCTCTAACAGGCCCAGCAGGATCTCTTGGGTGGCGTCTTTCAACGATGCCCGGATGGTGTCTGCGTCTGCATACTCGAGATCGGCTCCTGGATTTCCCAGGATCTTGCGGAGTAGTTCATCAATCTGCTCCGGCTTTTCGGCGAATACGTACAGCTCGATCACGGCCCGATCATCTTCTGGCCGGCCGAATCCTACGATTTGCTTAATCATGTTCCTTCCTCGCAGCGGTCCCGATTAGCCCGCAGCCCCTAGTAGGGGCCAAACGCATATATAGATTTCGCCGTGTAGCGGGGGGATTACCGGCCACCACGTGACGCCAGGAGGTACTTGCGGCGGCCGTCATCGGACTGGAGAGATCTAGTCCCGTAAGTTCTCTCCAGATAGCTGAGCGCCTGGCTGCTCGCGTCGACCTGGTCGGTGTGCTGGGTCTCACTCTCCGACCCGTTATATCCCGTGATTTCGAGGATATAGTCCTGTAGCCAAGGCGTCTTGAGCGGGTCCGGGAGCCAAATATGACCGTTCTCGAATAGCGGGGAGACGGCCTTCAGCCGGGCGACTTTGGAGCCCTCGGGGGTTACCGGCTTGATCCCGGCGATCTCGGCTTTCAAGGTCGATATGATCGCCGGGCCGTTGGCCGCGTCCTCGATGAGGACGGCCGTCGCGTCGGGCCACTTGGCTCGGGCCGCCCGGACCATCTTGAGGGTCGCCGGGAAGTCCCATCGGCCCCGGACCTGGTCGAGCAGGAAGTTGTCAACTCCTTTCCGGGCCCAGGTCTGGCCGACGACGTAAGAAGAGCTCGCCAGATCCTTGAAGCTGGCGTCCCAACTCTGGATCATGGCGTCGATCGGATAGAGGTGGTTTGGGGACTGGTAATAGATCTTGTTTAGCCAATCGTGCTTGATTATGTTGCCGCCGGGTTTTTGAGGCCGCTGCATCCACTGAGCAGAGTAGTCTTCCTCGGTCACCTGGGTCCTCAGATCCTGGATCTGAGCTAGGGTCTCTCTCAGGTTCCATAGAGGGGTCCCGGCCCGCCAGAAGTGGCGGCGGCCCGACCGGGGGAAGATAACCTCGGTGTCGGCCTCCGCTATGATCGGGAGCCGGACGACCGTCCAGCCGTTCTTTTTGATCACGATCTTGCCGGGTTCGAGGTCCTGGTCCTTTATCCCAGTGAGGTATGATACGGTGTCGTCGCCGTGTAGCCTCTGCATGTAGATGACGATTGCGCCTTTTTTCTTGTCGTTCAGCCTCGATATGAGCGTATTCTTGACCGTGCGGTTAATCGATGAGCGTTCTGCTTCGGATATGGCCTGCCGAGGGTTCATCGGGTCGTCGATGATGATCCGGTTCCCGCCCAGCCCAATAGCGAACCCCATCACAGACGTTGCGATCATGTGGCCGCCGGAGACGTTCTCATAGAATGTGGTCTTGCCGGCGTCCTTCGCTATCTGAGCCCGCGGCCAATGGGCCCGGTACCACTCCGAACCCAGGATGTCCATCCTTTTCCGGGCGTGGAACGAGGAGAGGGTCTCGGCATAAGAGGTGGTCAAGAACTGTTGAGACGGGTTGCTGCACCACTCCCAGACCGGCCAGGCAATCGTCCCCAGGGAGCTCTTCATGTACCGGGGGGGCATGCAGAAGGCCAACCTCCGTTGAGAGCCGAGCGTGACTGTTTCGAGGTGCTCAGCCAAATACTCGAGGTGCCAGTTCGGCAAGAACCGGACCCCCGGCTCGATTATGGGCCAGACTCGACGCATGAACTGGTAGAGGGAGGACTCGCACCGTTTGGCCCGGGCCCGCTCGGCAAACCCGGCGGGGTCCTCCGCCATGAGGGTGGCGAGCTGGTCACGAGGCCGGATCATCTTGGTAGATCGAGGCATTTTCGGCTGTCCGGAAATGTTTGGCTATAATTTTTTCCTCGTGTCCGGGGACGATTCTTTTTTTAGGCTTCGTTAGGACGGGGTTCATGGGGCGGTTTTTTCCTTTTGACCGTTTTTTGGGGTAAGTTGGACCCAATCTACCCTGTCCCAACCCCGTTCGGCTGAGGTTCGGTGGGATAATTTTCGGTACTCCCGGAGAAGTCTTTCGATTTACGCAATTTATATTTTTGTTTTGGCCTGATTCTTTTTAAGCGGAGAGGGCATGCCTCAGGAGAAGGGGGGCGTTTCCCCCCCCAGATTAGCCACAAGACGACCAGGCAGAGGGCTACGCCGGCCAGGAACCAGAATATGAGCTCCAGGATCGCCTTGATAACCGCTGCCAGGAAGAGGATCGGGCCGGCGTAGTAGTAGACGGCCGCCATCGCCGCCGCCCAGACCGCTGCCGCCAGTAGCAGGACGAGGAGGTCTTTCAGCCGGTTCAGTCAAACTCCCCCTCAGCCTCGGCCTCATCCTCGGCCCCGGTCAGCTCCTCGATCTCCTCGTCGAACGTCTTGATCCCCGCCAGCTTGGTAGCGATCTTGTCCAGGGCCTCGAGCTCTTCGATGGTCATGTCTTTGATCAAGGCGTCCCAGGCCAGGGTCTTGACCGGGCCTCCGCCGGGGCCGCTCAGCTCGACGGCCGTCTTGGGGGAGTACCGGTGGGGGAACCGGTGCGTGAGCCACCAGGCCGCCCACTGCGGGTCCTTGTTGACTATGGCCGCTTGATATATGGTGCCGACGTGCAGCGTTTCGGATACGCCGGCTTCCTTGAGGATCGACTCAGAGAATTGGCGGTAGAGTGCCTCCTTCTTTCGAGGTTTTGCTCGTTTGTCCTTTTGGAGCCGTCTCTGTTCGCTAACCCCCCGTTTCATCCAAGTGTAGAAGGTCTCTTCCGTTATGCCTACGACGTTGCAGGCCGTCTTCGCGAAACACCCCATGCGGATTAGCTTGGCGAATAGGGTGGATAGCTGAGGATCGAGCTTGGTGGGTTGGCCTGATCCTCTCTTTATGCGGAGGGCTTCGATCTCTTCCTCTAGTTTGAGTGCGTCTTCCATGTTTTTTTTCTCCTGTGGGGTTGCGCCGATTTTGGGTGCGAAGTCCCTCTTTTGGGGCTCCGCGCTGGGAGGTTCGGCGCCCAGCCGGATGTTATCCGGCTGGTTTGGGTGGATATTGTTACTTGGGGCCGATGTACTTGTAGACAATGTTGCCGTTCTCCCTGCCTATAGGCCGGAGGAGGGGGCCGTACATCTTCGCCGGCGAGGCCCCCATCTTTGGCGAATTCCAGACATGGCGGATCCATTCGGCCATCGTCACGTTCCCGTACTGAGCCCTCCGGAGATTTGAGGACGTGTTGAAATGGTGGGCCCGATGCCATAGGAAGGGGAACAGGGTTTCGATGTCCGGCGCGATATCCTCCCACCGGACCTCCCCGTTCCGTTTTGCGATCATTATGGCCCCGCCGAAGTTGCTCTTTTGGTCGTTCCAATCGGCCGGGACCCCGCAGCAGTTGATCCCGTCGTCGTTAAGGTCTCGACACAAGGCGTCCGAGACGTGGAACCTCATCCCGAGCTTGTGGGCGGTTCGTTTCATTTCGGTGAATATCGGCCGTTTGATTTGGTCGTTCAGCCTTTTGTAGCCCTTCTGCTTTGAGTTTTTCATGTAGAACTCGTGAATATCATAACCGACCACGTCGGATATCTCTTGGTAGCGGGCTTTGGTCGCCGGATCGGCCCGGCTCTCCATGCAAAAGAACTCGGTCGAGACTGAGTCGGCGCCGGCGTCGGCCGCGGCCTCGAAGACCTCGGGCCAATCGTTCGAAAGGCCGAGGATGTAAGGTCGGTATCGGAGCGTTGTGTGGATCCCTAGCTCGGCTATCCTTCTGATAGCCTCGATCCTGTTCTGGGGTGAGGAGACCCCCTGCTCGATCTTGCGGCATCGGAGAGCGTCGTTCGAGATAATCGAGACTTTTAGGTGCCAGTTGTGGCGATGGTTGGCGAAGAGGTCCGTGTACTTGGAGTCCTTCGTCCACCAGACCCCTTTTGTGCTGAACGATAACGGGTAATCTATTTTGTCGAAATAGGTCAGCAGGCCCAGAGTCACCCGGTGTTGCCGCTCGAACCCGTCGAACTGATCGGATAGAGCTCCCCACTGGACGACCTTCCGGGCCCTCAGGAGAGGCAGGAACTGTTCATGGCCCGCCGGAATCGGGTCGCTGGATAGGCCCAGGGCTCGGTCGAATATGGCTTTGACTCGATCCGGGTTCACGGTCCGGACCTGATGAGCCTTATAGCCTGAGCAGGAGTGAGACTTCTGGAAGTAGGCGAAACAATACTGGCAGTTATATGAGCACGCTGAGGACGTATCGAACGTCATCGGCATGGCGCAATCCAGGATCTCGCCGCTCCACCGGGGCGACTCGTAGACGGGCGGATGCTGCTTCGGCTCGGCCTTTGTGCATCGGCTCATACCGATCTCTCCATTTCTAGGTCGGTGCCCTTCCGGAAGACCGGCCGGAATCCCTTCGCCGTCCACCACTTGGCCGCCGGTGTGCCGGCCCCTGCGAGCAGGGTCATTTTTTTAATGCGGTGTTGTTTGGCGTAGCCCAAAATGAACTCCCAGATCTCGGTGCCCCGGCCGGCCCCCTGCCGATCGGATCGGACCGCCAGGGCATATATCCGGAGGGCCCCGTTGCGGATCGTGAACGTTGCCGCCCCCACCGGATCTCCGTCCTCGCTGAAGACATAAGTCTCGGTAACATTTTTTTGGAGCCAGTACAGGCAAGGGAGATAGGTCAGGGTCTGTTTCATCACCCGGCTCCCGCTGAGATAAAGAACGAGAGAGACGTCCGGGTCCTCGAATCTTCCCTTTTGGACGGCAACTTTTCTACGGGTCAGTGTCATGACGACCTCCAATCAGGATCGTAAAAGTGACCTTCGCCCCGGAACCGGATCTCATTGGTATATCGACGCAGCGGCAAGTTCAGCTCCCAGGGAAGACCGGTCCGAGTCACGATCTTGAGCCGTTCGGGCCGAGGACCACGCCACCCTCCGACCTCTCCCAGCAGGAACGGGGCAAAATGTTCGCGTCGGAATGACCACAGGACCGACCAATCCACGCCCTCCCTGACCGCCTTGTTCATCCAGTGGAGCTCCGCAAGCTGGCGATCGATATAATAGCCCAAGTACCGGGTCTCCCAGAAGAGCTTTTTATAAGAGCACAATGAGGTCTCGACGTTCCAGTAGGTGTGCTTGATTTGAGGGTATTCTTGGCGGAGTTCGGTCAGGATCGAGGCCAGATCTGATGTCAGCTTATCCAGATCGAGCAGGCGGGGGGCGTTCTTCTTTTGGACCCACTCGTTCTTTCCGACAGCATAGCATAGCCCGTTTCGGCAGCTCAAGGCGTCTCGCAGGTCCAAACCGGACGGTTGGATAGGGAGCCTGGTCATCTCGTGGACCGCCTCCAGGAGAAGAAACAAACTGAACCGGCCGAAATAGTACAGCTTGCCGAAATGGCGGAACAGCCTGTCGTAGTACTCGTGGGGGTCCGGAGAGGACGGTTCCTTGTACGCCGCCTCCTGAGACCCGCCGACCAGATCCCGGTATGACTCGAACATGGGGACGATCTTGTCGAAGTTCTTGACCTTGGCCCGATCCGTCTGGAACAGGCACCGCTTCTTGCTTTTGGCCCACCAGTCGCCGAGCCGGTGAACGTGAACGTTCTCGTAGTCGGGGAACTCGTTCAGCATGTAAAACGCCGTCGGAGCGCAATAGCTGAGCGAATAGAGCCAGGCAAGCCAGTACCGTTGCTCCCGGTTCAGCTCGAACCTGTCTGCGACGTATCTGAGGGCAGGATAGGCCGGATCGCAATCCCCGATCAGGTTCATAAGGGTGTGATAATATTTGTACCCGCCCCGGCGGTCGACCCGCAAATCCATCATGGCCTTCCCCTCACGCAGACGATCTTGTTCGGCGGGACATTCTGTATCGGAACTTCTCTCTTCAGGGCCCGGTCGACCGCCTCGATCGTCGAGATGAAAAATGTTGCCCCGCCCTCGTCGAACCTGTGGAGAGGCCGGGACCGGTTGCGTAGCGCGAACAGAGTTCCGTCCTGGATCCAGACAGCAGCGCAAGAGGCCGGGGACGAGGCGAGCCATCCGGCGACGTCGTCTCCCCGGAGGAGACGGCGGTTGAATATCTCGGTGTCGTTCTCGGTCTCGCACACGATCCCGTGCTCGACCTGGTACTCAGCCTTCGGGGCCATGCTCAGGACCCCGTTCATCGCTACGGCGAGATCTCCCGTCTGGATGGGCTGGTTGTTTTGGGGGGTCTGCCAATCGCCGCTCGTTGAGTAGCGGTTGTGGTAGATCAGGACGGCCGACGTTTCGAGAGCCGTCTCGATTTCCCTGAGCGGGAACGGGGTCGCCCTCTTCACTGTGGTCAGCCCGGCCGGCCCGTAGAACGATAGGCCGAACGCATGGAGCCCCCGGATCTTGAGCGCCATTTGAAGTTTCCAGATGGTTTCGGCCCCCTGGGGAGGGCCGCAGTACCCTAATATCCCGCACATGGGTCAACCCGCCGACGTCGACACGATCTCTCCATCGAACATACCTCGGTACTTATAAAAGTTGCGAAGGCTCTTGGTCCGGGTCGACCGGACGAACGTCGGGGTGATTTTGGAGCCGGCGGCCCGGAGCCGGGCGACCGACTCGTCGACGGAACAGGCCACGAGGATGAGTTTCGCGGGAAGGTTGTGAGCCCGGAGGTACTCGAAAAATCGGGTGTTGTTGATCCGGTCTCCCTCGATCACGATGTCGGAGGCCCGATTGTTCCGGATGAACTCGAGGATTTGGGGCAGGGCTGAGTAGGAGAGGGTGTCCGTGCCCTCGGTCCTCACGCCGATCCCGTACTTCCCCACCAAGATCGTGTTGCCGATCACTACGTGGGGTAGGGGACGGTCCTGGGCCGCGGCCGGCCCTACGAGCCACCTCCGTTTGACGTAGGTGGTCTTCCCGGACCCGCTCTGGCCTATGACGACATAGATCAATCAGGCCCCCCTTCACACATCGAAACGTGGAGCGTGCGAGCATTGCGCTTGAACTTTCCGGGGAGACCGTGCTCCTCGAGGAAGGCCTCGGCATCATCCTTCGCGCTGAAGCTCAAGAGCAGTACCCAGCTCACCTTGTCGCCGGTCAGGGCCGATATCTCCTCCTCGGACAGGTCTTCGGCCGTCTCGGCTCCGCCATCTAGGAGGTCGGACGGGTCGCCGGCCCCCTCTGGGTTCAGGAGGATGGATAGCTCGGCCTCCGAGAAGCCGGTAAGCTGAAGGTCGAGGCCGGCCTCGTCGATCATGCCGAGGAGCTCTACCAGGGCGTCGGAGTCGGTCTGGGATCTCCGAGCCACCTCGTTGTCGGCAAGGAGATCGGCCAGCTCCATCTCCTCGGAGTCGTATGTTTGATAATCGACCGGAATCTCTTTGAGGCCGTCCTGGACCGCGGCCAGATAACGACCTTCTCCCCGGACTATGAGACCGGATCTGGTAGAGACCGTTATGGGAGATCTCCACCCATGAGACCGGATTAGCTTGGCGAGAAGGGTTATCTGACCAAGCGGATGTTTGTTGGGGTTCTTAGGGTTCGGTCTCAGGCTCTCCGTCGGCACTATTTCGGTATATTCGCAGTAGATCGGGATTTCGTCCGCATATCCTTTCGGTTTTTTGGTTTCTGTAGCCAAATCAGGGCACCTCAGATATTATATCTGAGATTTGGTTCATATACCTTTGGGATCAGGAAGATTTTAGGGTGAAAAATAGTGGAGGGGGGCTCCGCTCTGGCCCGGTCAGCGCCCGGCCCGGCCTATGACCGGACCGGTTCGGTCAGACCGGCGCCACGATCCGAACGTCAGGGTCCTTGGTGGCCCCCGAGGAGGCTCGGTACCGGTCACGGCCCAAATAAGGGGGGGCTGGGCCGACGTCTTCCTCGGAGGTACTATCCCGATAGGCCGGGCGAGATCCCATTCTCTCAGCCGGCGGAGATTGGCTCCAGTGGCCGGGTAGGAGAGGGCCGTCGCCTCCGAAAGGGACCGGGTGGTGGTCGGCCCGATCTCTTCGAGGGCGTCCAGAATTGTCGATTGGCTCATTCTCCTCCCAGATATGCAAACTCAACGACGTAGACCCACGTCTCGGGGTCCCAGGAGCCGGGGCCGTTGATCCTCTCCCAGACGGCTCGGAACTCTTCGAGGGTGTCGTACCCTTCCGCCTTCGCGTCGGCGTCGGTCATCGAGCCGAGCGGTTCGTGGTAGACGTTCATGACCTCGACCGATCCGAAGTTCAGCGGAGATATCATCTGGGTCTTGATGAGCTGGATCGAACCGACCTTGGCCCGCGGCCGTTTCCAGAGCCGGCGGGTCTGGGTCTTCCGGCCGGTCCTGATCATTTCGACGTGCTCTGGCTGGAATAATATCATTTAGTCACTCCTCCCGGTCTCCCCCACCATGTAGGTGATCTTTTGGCCGTAAGGCAACGGGAACGTGATATAAGCCGACGAGACTCGCTCTTCGATGCTACATTTGAGCGGGATAACCTCGTTGACTTTCAATTTGACTATCCTAATCGCGGCACTCAAGTTAGGCGCCTCGAACGCATCTACTTGATCCTCGCCGCCCAACTCCCCCATAACCTCTACAACGTACTCGGGCATATCAACCAACCTCGAAAAGTTTTATCTGCTTGACCGGCGGGAGACCCTTCTCCAGCGCCGCCCTCATACTCTTCTCGCCCATCCGGTTCGCTTGAAGATAGGTCGTGTCGGCGGAGGCCTTCGTCGCCAGCGTGACGACCCGGCCCGCCCTGAACCGGGCCGTCCTCCCCTTGCGCTGGGTGTTCCGGAGGGTCGAGTTGGGCGGTTCATGCATGATGACCATATCCGCCCCCTTCACGTCGATACCCTCCTCCCCGACGGAGGTAGATATGAGGACGTTGAACTCCCCCTCCCCGAACCTCTTCATGGCCTCCCTCTGATCCTTCTGGCTCATGCCCCGGCCCATCCGGCCGGTCGCTTGGCCCGTGAACCGGGTAGCCCGGATTTTGTCCGACCCCCGGCTGAGGTAGTCGTAGAGGAGCTCTACAGCGGCCCGGTACGTCGCGAACACGATCACCTTAGAGTCCGGGTCGGATTGGAGCTGAGCTTCGATCATCTCCCGGATCTTCACGAATTTCGGGGGGGGACTCTCCTCGGCCGTCCCATCATGGAACCACCCGTCGGCAGTAAGGGACCGTCTCAGAGCTTTGTACCCTGCCGAGGCCCGGATGACGCCGGCCGCTTTGGTCTTGTCCGACTCCAGGCTCGATAGATAATCCTGGAGAGCGAACGACCCTTGGGTCTCCGCCAGCTCGATCGCGTGGCGGAGCTTGGCGAGGGCCGCCAGGTCTCGGACCAGCCCGAACGCCGCCGATCGGTTCGTGGCGCTGGCGGTTGTCTCGACGGGTTTGCGATCTTTCAGGCTGGCGGAGACCGCGCCCATAAGAGTCAGGATCCGTTTCCGAGCCGTCCCCGGACCGAGCCGGTCCCGGAAGAACGCCGGCCGGCCGGCCTCGTTCGCCCTCTCGTATATCGGTTCGGCGATCCGCGAGAGGAGCTTCAGGGCCTCCACCATCGACGGCTCCAGATCTACCTCGATCACCTCGTCAGTCGTCTCCTGGACGTAAGGGGCGACGTCGGGGGACTCGGCGGTCCGGGACAGAACTTGGGTCAGACCCAGATTATTGCAGACGGTCTCGATTGTCGCCGCGTTGGTCCCGGGGGTGGCGGTCAGCCCCACACTGAGCGGCCTAGCTCCAGCTCGACGCAGGAAGTCGGCCACCTTGACGTACGAGGCGGCGCCGACGGCCCTGTGGGCTTCGTCGTAGCACACCAGAGCCAGGACGTGGGGGTCGAGTAGGCCGCTCTCTAGGTCTCTCTGGGCGGTCTGGGGGGTGCTCACGACGACCTTGGCCCGGTCGTAGACCCCTATCCGATCGGGTACGAGGCCGTGGACGAACCCGATCTCCTCCTCAGGGACGGCCATCATGGCCCGGAAGAACCGATCGTGCTGCTCGACCAGCGGCCGGGTCGGGGCCAGGACGAGAGTCTTGCCCTCGGAGTACTTCGAGAGGACCAAATAAAGCAGCACGGGGGTCTTCCCCAAGCCGGTCGGCAGGACCACCAGCGAGCTGTCCTCGGCGGCCTCGAGGGCTAGCGCCGCCTGATACTCCCGGTACTGAAGGGCCCCAGGCCTCAGGAGTGGGTGGGTCACCGGTTCAGCCATTACCGAGCCTCCCTGCGAAACAACCATCCTCGGCCGAGCAGGCCCTCGGATTGCCGAGCCTCCTCTCGAAATCCTCGAACTCTTCCAGCCGGAGGATGATCTCCCCCGCAAGCGACCCGTTTACGAACAGCCCGAAATAGACGTGGGAGGGGGTTGACCTCCGGACGTGTATAGAGTATCTCGGAGGCGTCATTTCGGCGACCTCCGACGATCGCCCTGACTCTGGGAGAGTATCTGCATGATCTCTTTTCGCAGCCCGCCGCTGTCGTACAGGACCTCGCCGAACTGGTAAAACGTCTCCCCTACCTGGAGGATAGGGGCCGCCATGGAAAATATCCCTTTCACCCGGAGGTCGGTGAGGACGGCCGGGTTGGTCATGTCCTTGACCTCGTACGTCGCCCGGGCCCGGTCGAGAACCTTCCGGACCATACGGCACCGGGGGCAAAAGGGGGTCGTATAGAGGGTGATGTGGGAGGTGACCTTTTGGCCCTCGGCCTCCTTAGGGTCCCCCCCCACATCTCCTCCAATGGGCCCGGAGGAGTTTGCCATCAGGGTTCCCTCCGGCAGATTGAGATCGAGACGACGATCTCTTGGCCCGCGGGGAGAGTCCCGTAGGCCATCGTCAGATAGTTCGCTATTCTCTGGACAACGGCCGCGTTAAATTCCGGATCGCTGTGGGCATATATAGTTGTTATGTATTTGCGGTCGGCCTCTCCCGATTTTTGCGGAATACAGGCATCGCTGACCACACACCTGCTCCGTCCGGGGAGGGGGAAGATCTGGGGAGGGTCCCCGTTTAGTTTGATGTGTAGGCGGCCGTCCTCGCCGAACTTGGATTCATGGCCGAGAAGGTATTCGAGGGTTGCCCTCTGCCCCGCGTCGAGCTCCTTGCCGGGCCGCTCGAAGACGAGGAGGTAGAGCCCTGCTCGGGAGATCCGCGCCAACATCCGCCACCGAGCCACGGCCCGGACGAGTCGCTTTCCCGTCAGCAGGTTCGTGAGCTGAACCTGCTTCTTGGGGTCGTCGAGCCAATCGCCAAAGTCCTTTGTGCGGATCAGTTCCTCGGGGACCAGGAGAAAGGTCTCCTGGAACTCCCCGGTATCTATTTTATCGTGCTCTCTCGGTTCTATCAACGCATATAACGTGTTTCTGGAAATTCTCATAGTTTACCCTCCTTTTCGCTTCCCCGCCCCGCACCGGGCTCGAACTCCCTCCGCCAGATCGCCTCGATCCCGGGGAGAGGCCTCAGAGAATCTTTCATGAATACCGGGATCCCGTGCCGCTTGGCCTCGGTAACGATCCGCTCGATCCAGGCCAGCTCCGGGACGACACGGCCCTTTCGGCCCCCGGTCTCGGCCCCGATGATGACCCACGAGATGTGGGTCAGGCTGAAGAGTGAGCCCAGATCACCGAGCAGGGGTTCGACGCTTACGAACATGCGTCCGGTGGCCTTCTTTTCGAGGTAGGTGGTCAGACTGAGCAGCCGGCCGATATCATCGGCGGATGTTATGCTCACGCCGCACCAGAGGTTCTCCGGAGGGGTCCAGCCCGCCCACCGTTCGGGATTTTTCGTCAGCATAAAATATCGGTGTTGGGGGGTCTCCCTAATGACCTGGAAGACCGCCTGGACCCATTCCGGCCGAACCCCTCGGCTGAATATATCGCCCATCGATACGGCGAATATCCGCCGCCCTTCCTCGCCCTCGGGTTCATGGAGACGGTCCGGATGGAAGGTCGGTCTGAAGGGGTCGTCCTCAGGATAGCCGTACCGCCCCCGGAGCCGGTAAGCAAACCTCCGGGCGTAACAGAAGGGGCACCCGTTCTCACAGCCGGTGAGCGGGTTCCAGGTGCACCCCTTCACCCATTCGATCTTGGTCGGATTCATAGATCTCCTCTCAGTCGGTGGCCCACCGTTCCTGTATGGTAGGCTCCGTTGGGCCATCCCACTCTACAGGGACACCGTTGATCCTGACTTTGATCTGAGGATGGGGGGTAACCGTCAGGTCGATCACGACCCGCTCCGCCTCCATTTTGGCCAGGAGCACAGCGAGCCGGCCCCGCCAATAGGAGACGTTCTTTTCGCCTTCCTTGCGGGACCAGTAGCCGATACGCTCCTCGCATCGCTCGGCCTCTTTGCGGCTCGATCCGTCCCCTAAGGCCTGAACCTCGGCCCGTAGGGCCTCTCCGAGGAAGGACTCAATCCGGATATCCAGCCACTCGACCCGCCCGCGGCCTCTTGGGCAGCGGATCGTCCCGTCCGCATCCCGGACTGTGATCGATATTGGTTGTTTTGTCATCTTTTTCACCTGGAGATATTATCACCATCCGACTCACCTCGCTTTTCCGGGTAGCTCCCCCAGAGAGGACAAGAGCGAGTAGACCTCGTCGATCGTTCCGGCCGAGAGCTGATCCCAATTTAGGGTTTTGATCGCCGCCCGTCGCTTCGCAGCGGTCACCCGTTCCTTCAGTTCGGGGGTTACCTGCATAAGGTTGGGCTTACCCCATACCCCGCCTACGATCCCCCTCCCCTCGGCCGTAAACCTTCGACCGCACCCCAACACGATCTGACCGGTAGGGGTCCTCTTCCTAACCTGGTCGATCAGCACCTCAGCGTTAGGGCTCAATTGGAAGGCGACTTCGTCGCCCGGCTTCAGGCCGTCTAACCACTCGGTCCGGTCCATCGGGTCCATTTAGATCACCTCCGTATCGCTCTCCGAGGGGGAGGAGGCCTCCCCGTCTACGTACTTGACCACGCGCCTGTCAGAATACGCCCGCGTCGGGAACGTTGACGGGTAAACTCTCCTGATCGCTGCATGGTGGCGATCGGCGCATTTCTGCGCCGCGGCCGCCGATCGGTGCTTATGACCGCAGCTCCCGCATACGGAGCCGACGGCCGAGTACCAGATCCGGGGCATTTAGACCGCCGCCCGCCCCTGGTTATGCTCCAGTACCTCTTCGCAAGGGCAGCATTCCCCGGGGTAATCTTCGGTCCCGGCCGCATCACACCCATCACAAGGGTAAGGTTCGGGGAGCTGGACGTCCACAGCGTAGACGCCCGGCCTCACCTCCCGTACCCTCGTCGGTCGGTCGGTTGACTTGTTCACGTGCCAGGCTGCATTGTCGGCGTCGTAACGACCGGGGCTCTTTGTCAGGAGGAGGTTCACACAGACTGGATCCTCCTTCACGCACAATTCCGTCCAGGGGCCGTCATCCTGACCGCCCCCATAACCACTTACCTTAACACCCTTCATCGGATTGAACATCAGCCGAGCCTCCGGAGCGGGTCCAGCCAGGCCACGAACCCGTGGAAGTTGTCCTTTTCCTCAAGCCCCTTGACGAACTTGTCGAGAGCCTTCTCAGTCTTGAATATCCGCTCCTTGGTGACAAGCTGGTCCTTCCGGTTCCATTCCTGCCACCGAACTCCAAACTCGGTTTCGCTCAGATTCATGTTGGTTCACCTCGCAGATCGGCTTTCGCCAACCCTAACTAGGAGCTATTAGTTGATATGGTTTTTGGTTGGTAGAGCGGTCCGAAAAAAAGAGATGGGGGGAAGGTTAGGCCGTTACCGCCCCCCCAGCCAGATCCTCGACTCGGATCCTTGCGGCCAGCATCTCCAGCTCGACCGCTCGGTCCGGGTCGGTCGTGTCGCGGCCCACCGCGGAGATCGCCTGCTTGAAGGCGTACTCCGTCCCGCGATGCTGCGGGAGGATCGTCGGGTCTGAGGCCAGGACCGAGAGGATCGAGTCGGCCTCCTCTTTGGTAATCTGGCGGCGCACCGTCATGTCCTCGACGAGCCGAGGGGGCTCCAGGATCCGAACGCCCATCGACTCGTTCAGGCTTGCGACGTAGTCGGCGAACTTCTCACGATCCGAGAAGACCGTCCGAATTATGTCGCCGACGGCCCGGTAGGTGACCTCGCCCTCGAGGCCGATCGTCTCGGCTGAGATGAGGCCGGGGTCGAGCCGGCCGCCGAGGTGGACCTCCCGGAGAGCCGTGTCCAGGACCAGACCGTTCTTGCACACCTGCCGGTAGAGGAACGGCCTCACCAGCAGAGCTCCGTGACCTACCTCGGAGTTGCGCAGGATGACTCCGGGTAACGCAGAAGACCCGTCGGCCATCGGGAGGTGCGCATCGGGGGATCGGTCCAGAAGCCTCATCCAGAGACGAGATTCCGTCACGTCGACCCTCATTACCTCGGCCGACGAGCCTTGGAGCGCCTGGACGGCCGCCACCAGGACGTCGAAGTTGTCCAGGGCCCGGAAACGATTGCTCACGACCGCTCTGACCTGATCGGGGTAGGTCCTCAGCCGGCGGTCGCTCAGGTCCGGCAGCCACTCGTTCACGTTCTGGACGAGCAGCCCGTCTTTCCCGGCATCGAGCATCTTGTCCCAATAGCGGAGCGGGATCCCGCAGGCCTCGGCAAGCTGAGTCTCGGCCCATCTCGTAAGAGGGAGAGCGTTAGCCGGTGCCCCGTCTATACCAGACTGGTTCCATGCAAGGCCGACTCGGGCAGCGGGCAAGGCGCCCCCGAACTCGCCGCCGTCCCTGAGGACGACGCAATCGATATCCATCCCTCCGACAACGTAGTCGGCGGCCTCGGTTCTCCTGAACTCTAGCTCCTTTGCCAGATTCAGGACTTCGGCCGGCCCGTTATATTGAGCCGGCTCCATCATTCTCGGTATCATCTCGATCTTCCTCCTCAAAAAACATCTCTTCCAGAAAATCTATCGCCATATCCCGAAGCTCTGGCCGGGTGATCCTGCGGTCAGAGACCGCCGTAGCCAGCTCGACCGCCCCGAGCACGAACCGGAACAGGGCCTCGTCCGAAGACTGGACGCAGCCAGCCGCCAGCTCGATGTCGGGGCCTCGGATCCGCACCGCAGGGGTCTCCATACACACGGCCCGCTTCTGCGCTATCCCGTACGCCTTCCGGGCCACCGCCTCGACATACCGGTCCACCGCGCCAGCGGCCTCTTCGGCCGCGGCCCGATCGATGGATGAGCCGGTGGGAACGAACTCCTGCAACAGCCTCCTCGCAAAGACGGTGGGGGTCTTCATCTGCTTACACCTCGTTCTGGGTTTTTCCCAGGGATGCCAAAAAGTCGATCTCGGCCTGGGCAAGTCTGGCGCAGGTCTCGCAGCCCGGGACACTCTGGTAGACGTCCATTATAGAGAAGCCGTGATCTTTTACCAGATGATTGCACCAGTCGATGTAAGGGGTGCCCTGACAATTTTGCAGTCCCGTGGCCGTTCCCACTATGCAATTGTAGCAATCATTACAATAGAAGATGCAGAGCGGGCAGTTATCCGTCCCCCGGTCTGCGTCTTCACAGTCCCGGATCTTGCGCCACTTTTCGATAGATCCCCGGAGGGCTTCCGCTACCAGGGCGGTTACGTCCAGCCCCAGCTCCAGCTCGGCCGAGATTTCAGAGCCCGGCATCGTGGTTCTTGTCTTCATCTTGCCCCTCCTCCCTCATATGAAATATTCCTGATCGCCCCGCCCCGCCCAGGCCGTCTCACGGTTGACGTGGGTGAGCAGATCGCCGGCCTTCTTCATGGCGGCCAGGACCTCCCCGAGTTCCTCGGGTTCGAGCCGGTCGCCTATGTGAAGGTCCCGGTATTCACCAGGCCCATAGATAATCCGGATCGCGGTCTCGTCGCCGTCCCCGAGGCGGTAGAACCGGGGGAACATGCCGAGGTAGGGTTCGGGGAGCTGGCTGCGGTGCAGGACCCCCCGGAACTCCCGGATCTCGAACACCCGGGTCGTCTGGTCGGGGTCCAGCTCCCGTTTCTCATAATCGTAACCTATGCCGTTCAGTACGGGGGCTGCCACAATCGAGGCCGTCCTATCCTTGTTGCGGTTCTTTCCCATGCAAATCACTCCTCTAGCGCAAAATATCCCATTTTGACTAGCTCCTGGTACAGCCCGATCCGCGCTCGGGCCTTGTCCAGCTCGACATCCACCCGGATCTTCCGGTCCCGCAGGATCCGGATCGCTGAGTAGTGAGGGGCCATTTTGCTTCGGAGGTCAGCGTCCCTCTGCTTGTCGTTTGTGCCCTCAAGGCCCGCCAGCCGGGCCCGGGACTCGTCGTCCTTCAGAGCCTCTTCCGCCCGCGCCAAATCGCTCGCGACCTTAGCAGCAAGGTCCCGGACGCCCTCGTACCAGCTCTCCGCCCGGAACAAATCGGACGGAACAAGCTTCCGACCGGGGATCAGAGGGGCGGTGGGAAGGGCGAACTGCTCCTCCCCCTCGTGTTCACTCCCGACCATCGGAACCGCCTCGGTTTATCTGGGTGGCGCTGCCCTTCTCGATCACGAACAGCGTCCCGTCGTCGGTCTCTACGTCGATCATCTTCTCGTCGGGCAAAACCGGGCCGACGATTACGCCAGTCTCAGCCCCGAAGGGGCCGATGAACCTCACTCTGTCTCCTTCTTTCATTTCTGTCCCTCGAAATACTCCTCAGGGGTGATCGAAAATCCGTCCGGGCAGGTGTAGATTTTTAGGTGATCTTCCGGGATTAGATGGAGGGTCTCGCCGTCGGCCCCCGTCCGTGCCGCATACATGTCTCCCTCGCCCAGCGGATCAGATATTTTGATCCAGCAGGATATCACGGGGATTGTGTCCCGGATCCGGCATCCCAGGCTCTCGATTTTTTCTTCTAGGTCGTTGATCACATCGTTCAGCTCGTCGAGCTGTTGTTTGCGCAACGGCATTTCGTCGATGGCTTCTTGGATTGATCCGTAAGCGTTCTTCGGCCTGACGAGGCCATGCCGCGTTTTTACGGAGACATTAAGGACGCGCTGCATCAATAGGTACGAGGCCACATCTGTCTCGAAATCTTTTGGCAACGGTCTCAGGGGGTTATTCCAGTCATATCTGGGTCCATAAATCATACGCTCACCTCGCAGATCGGCTTTCGCCAACTCCTAGTAGGGGCTGTTAGCATATAATGGTTTCTGTCAGGAGAAGAGCGTTGTGTGTTTCAGGGGGCCCGGGCGGCCGGCGAAACTTCTGCGAGGAAGATTTCTTAGAATTGAGGGCCGCCCGGTTTCGCCCCCTCGGCTTAATTTTGGCTGGCTGGGTATATTACAGTTGCCCCACCTCGGGATATTCCCTCTGGACCCGCTCCGAGAGGATCCAGCCCTTCCCCTGGAGCTCTCCCAGCGTCTCGATCGTCTCGGCCCGGTTGAGGCGGTGGACTGCCAGCCCGAGGACTTCCGGAGATATATATTCGATATCGACCGGGGCGTGAGTGCATCGGTCCTGGCCCGCCCAGATGCGGGGCTCGGGGCCGGGCGGGGAGACCGTTAGGATGATGATCTCGCCGCCTCTGTGCCGCCTCACCATCTGGACCTCGAGGAGAGTTGGAGGGGCGATCAATCCATCCCCTCCGGTCTCGGGAACGTGCGGGAGGTTATGCGGCTGAATCGGGTGCCTCCCTGAGTGCCGGCGGGGGAGGGCGGTGCCGTGAAGAAGTCTCGGAGCGATCGTCCGAACGGTTCAGTCGCCCAGGCGGGATCGGTCGTGTCCGGGAGCCGGGCCCGGAGGTCGTGGGAGCCGGGCGACGCCCGATTCCATGAGAAATAGGCCCTATTCCGGAGGCCCAACAGCTGAGCCGTCGCCGACCCCACGCATATCGCCGGCCGGTCCCGGAGCTCCGCCGTGGTTGCCTTCAGGCGGGCCGAACTGCTCGTCGAGTATCGGTCCGGAGTCCCCGGATAGATCGTCATGTACTCCGGGGAGGGGGCCGACGTCGGAACAGCGGGGTCGATCAGGGCCCGGGCCGCCCGCTCCTCTGCCGGGTCCTGGCATAGGACCGTTATGGAGGGGGGGGTCTCGCCGCCGTACTCTCGCCGGATCGACCAGGAGATGTAGGGCCGGGCCGCCGTCCTCTCGACGTCGGTCATGGCGGCATAGTAGCGAGGCGATCCGTCCAGGTCCGGCCCCAGGGACCCCTCCGGGATGACCGTCGCCGGATCGTAGCTGAGGGGTTCGCCCTGCTTGATGGGCCGGATCGCTACGACGTCGAGCTGGTGCTTGATCCCGACGTTCGGGGGGATGCCGGGTACCAGGGCGGCCCACACCGATAGCATCGGCCAATGGTACATCCCATCCTCCCGGTAGACAATAAACGGGCAGGACCGGAGCTGGCGCACCATCGAAGTCGACAGCAGTACCTCGCATTCGGGCCGGTTCCCTGCGAGATAACCGTCGAGGGTCCCAAGCCACACCCCGGCACGGATTGCTACGGCCGCCCGGAGACATCCATCTGTCACTCGGATTTTGGTGGGGTCGTGATCGAACATCATCGAATATCAACATCCTTCGCGTCGCCGTCGTCCCGTACGATCCTCCCCAAGAGCGCGGGGTTCTTCGCGGCGGCGTCGTCCAAGTCGAGATCGAGGTCGGAGTCGCCGAGCTGGACCCATAGGTTCGCGCCCCCCTCGTCTTCGAGCAGGAGCCACGGGACGAGTACTTCCATCTTTTTCGTAGGCTTGGTGGGGTGGGTGATCTCCATCCGAGTCTCACGGTTGAACGAGCACCCCCGGACACGGACGGGGGTATCGCTCCCATACACGCCCCGGACCCCCCGGAGAAGCGTGATGTCATAAGAAGTCAGGTTGCCAGCCCGATACTCAAATTCAAGATTTGTTCTCAAGTTCGGTCACCCTCTTGATTAACTGCACAAACTCCTCCCAGGGGAGTACCGCCCAGGGACTCTCGCCCCGCCGCTTGAACACTAGGAGGGGGGTGAGCCCGGCGATCTCGGCGTTGCGGACGGTCTGATCTAGTGCTTCACCGAGCCGGAGGCTTGCCTGGTTCTTGCACTCAATCCCGTAAGGGAAGAGCCGGCGGGCCGAAGCCGACAGCAGGATGTCGCAGCCGGGTACCCCGCCCGGAACGCTCAGGATGTCCTCGGGTGGGATTCCTAGCTCGGCCGTGAGGCTGTCCCTCACAAGGTTCTGGAGAGCCCGGCCCTTTTTCTTACAGCTCGCTGGTTTCATCCTCGCCATCCTCCTTCGCCAGGGCTCGTCTCCCTGCGGCCGTGATTTTATAGGTCTGCGAGGGCCGACCCGGCCCCTCCCCCTTGGGTCGGATATCTGATTCTATGTATCCATCCCG
>Ga0116144_10001902_pt1 | contig 23670 bp, 23 predicted proteins | sample AD_UKC035_MetaG_FD_89746 | JGI IMG/M metagenome (GOLD analysis project Ga0116144, IMG submission 89746) | Active sludge microbial communities of municipal wastewater-treating anaerobic digesters from USA - AD_UKC035_MetaG | ecosystem: Engineered > Bioreactor > Anaerobic > Digestate | place: USA...
GCAAAAAACACCAGAACAATATATGATCCCAGAGTTTGCATGGACTTTGCCATTCCGTTCATGACATCAGTATCATTCTTCAAAGTTTTAGCCCCAATACCATAGGCAATTCCGGCTGCTGCAGAGCCTAGAAAAATAAATGCAACGATCCCCTTTAAAAATGGAGAGTTCAATAAACTTCCGGTTTTAAGGTCACGTAAAAATCCATCGGCAGGGATGGTTCCCCATAAAACGATCAGAGTAATAATTATAGTGACAATTGTAGCATACCATAAACCTTTCTTCTCTAATGCACTGATTGGTTTAATCTCCTCTGCCATTTCATCCCCTTCATACTTACCCATTCTCGGCACAATTATTTTTTCAGTTACCCAGGTTCCAAGTCCGGCTATCAGGAACGTCGAGATAACCATAAAATAATAATTACAGGCAGGGTTAACATGATAATCAGGTTGTATGATACGTGCTGCTTCTTCGGAGATACCTGCAAGCAATGGATCGATGGTGCCAAGCAAGAGATTTGCACTATATCCGCCGGACACACCGGCAAATGCTGCAGCAAGTCCCGCTATGGGATGTCTGCCTATTGCCAGATATATCATTGCAGACAGAGGAACTAAAACAACATATCCGACCTCACTTGCAGCATTCGAAAGTACTCCGGCCAACACGATAACAAATGTGAGCATGTTCCTGGGTGCTTTGATAACAAGCAAGCGTAAACTTGTTCCGATCAAACCACTTCCTTCTGCAATACCAATTCCAAGAAGAGCAACCAATACAGTACCTAATGGAGCAAAGTCTGTAAAGTTCTTGATCATCATGAGCAAGATCTTATGAAATCCTTCAACAGATAGTAAATTTACGGGAGCTACTTCTAAACCCGTTCCGGGATGTAAAACGCTTATGCCGGCTAGACTAAATAACCATGAAGCAACAATTACTAAAAAGGCAAGCAAGGCAAATAATGTTGCCGGGTGAGGCAATGCATTACCAACCTTCTCTATGACGGTTAAAAGTTTTGAAATTAATCCGTTTTCAGACTTCTCGATAGTTTTAGCCATATGAATATCTTGAGTGTGCGACAAGATATCATTTTCCTGCGAAGGACAAAACATCTTAACAAAATCCCAATCATGGTGATCTTAGGGGATCACAAATATTCATCAATCAAAATGTCAATTTATTACTGAGCTGATGCTTATACTCCCCAATTAGAAATTTCAGTATCTGTCCACAACTTTGGAAAAAACTTTCGTTGTTGGAATTTCGGATGAAGATATTTTTTCCATTCACTGCCTCCGGTTGCAGCTTTGTTTTCACCTTTCTTGTCAAGATAATGCTTTGCGGTATTCAGATGAACTTTAGGCCATTTTACATTATAGAGATAGTCGAATCTTCTCAGGATATTTGTAAGCTGTTCTGATGGTTTTTTTATCGATGCAGAAATTTCTTCTATTGTTCTTCCTTGCACTGTCTTTGCGAGATGAATAAAGCTCTCCAAATATTTCTCTTCAAAGGCGCGAAGCGTTAAAGTCTTTTCTCCGGTCTTACGATTCATACCGGCATCTTTCCAGTAAATATGTTCGAAGTACTCTGCTATGTCCGGTTTCTTTGAAATACGTTTTTTTCCTTCTTCGTTGATGAGATTTACCAAGCGCGTGCAGTAGATTTCAATGTATCGAAACTGAGCGCTTTGAAATCCACTAGCCGGAGCCAGGGTGTTTCTGAATTGATTATAATCATCATAATCCATTCCGTCTTTCATCACGTCGAATGAAGTAATGAGCATCTCAGTGTAACGGTTCAGGCGACTTACCTTTGAGATGAGAAACTCTTCTGAGATCTTAACTTCTCCGACAATTTGTTTGATCTCATGCATCATCAGCTTAAGCACCAACTCTGTAACCTGATGGTACATGATGAAGATCTCCTCATCCTTGAAATTTGTTCTTGGCTTTTGCAATGATAGCAAAGTATCAACTTCAACATAATCCCAATAGTTAATCGGTTTAGCATGAAGTAATCCGGTCAGGTAGGTTTCGGAATTCTCGCCAAGATCAGCGTACTTCTTTTCTATATTTTTGATGATTTCCTCTTTGCTCATGACAAATAATATTACCGGTTTGAATAAAAACAAATAAACCCATCAATCAAACAATCTCAGATTGACAGTTTAATAGTTCCCAATATTAGTAGATTTTACCTGTTTGAAAAATGAAATTAGTCATCTAATACAAAATTTGGATAGAATAGCTATAAAAACCGGATATCCGGCTTGTCAATACTGAAGAATGCAGAATTAGTCTGTAAAAGCAGAATGAACTAATTGGATCAATACAGTATATCTTCCGGGTGTCAATTGAAATTGTAGATCATTGTTTTGATACAGGTTTCTGAAAACTTCTGCATAGACAAATTACCGCTAATATCGAATATCGCTAAGTCAGATCTACCCAATTCCAATACAGGAAATCTCACGATCCCCTTATCAAAATTTGTGTAAAGTAAAAGCTAGAACCTGAATTTTATCATTCCTGAACAACATTCAATATATACCGAACATCATACCTTACAATTCCAATACCGGAGGTTTCATATCGATCCTGATAGTTTGTCTTCACTCACACTTACAATGAATGATCCCAACTGATATTGATCCCTTTACCCTTTCACCAATAACATTAAAGAAACAATTTTGAATGTGATAAGCAACGCAGCCCGGTTTATCCTCCTGTACCAATGCCACTGAATTGCGTGATATTGCAATGATGAAGTATTCAAGCCAACTTAAATTCAATATTTGAAGCTGATTTTCAATTCAATATAACAAATAAATGTAAAATAATTTGTGTAAGTAATTGCTTACACATATATTTGTAAGCAATTACTTACATAAATGAAATGAGAAGAGATGTCTTTCATGCCATTGCAGATCCTACACGAAGAGAAATAATCAATCTTGTTGCCGAAAAGTCGATGAACTTGAATGCTCTGGCAGAAAATTTTGAAATGAGCAGACCTGCAATATCGCAGCACGTCAAAATTTTAAGAGAGTGTGGACTCATCAATATCAGGCAGGAAGGAAGAGAAAGGTTTTGCCAGGCCAAACTACAAAAGCTGAAAGAGGTTTCTGATTTTGTTGAACAATATAAAAGTATGTGGACAAAGAAACTGGATGCTCTTGAAGTCTACCTTGATGAATTGAAAAAGAAAGATAAAACTAAAAGTCATAAACAGAAAAAATAAAAAACACTTATTCCAAAAACAAATACAATGAAAACAAATATGTATTTAAACTTACCGGTAAAAGATTTAGCTAAGTCAACCGCTTTCTTTGAAAGACTTGGATTCACCATCAATCCTCAATTCTCTGGCGAGACTGCCACTTCTATGGTGGTGAATGAACACATTTATATCATGTTGCTTCAAGAAGAGTTTTTTAAAACATTTACAAAAAAAACGATCTCTGATGCACACAAAAGCACTGAGATGTTAATTGGTCTGTCTGCTGAAACAAAAGATGAAGTGAACAAATTGGTAGACGCCGCATTAAACGCAGGAGGAATCAGCTATAATGAAGCCATGGATCATGGCTGGATGTATCAAAGAAGTTTCGCAGACCTTGACGGACATCAATGGGAAATATTCTACATGGACTTAAATGCGATGCCTAAGCAATAAAATAAAATCTGATCATGGATAATCTAACTACAAGAGGTAAAACAGAACTTGGTATATCGAGATTGCTTCATGCTCCTTTGGAATTGGTGTGGGAAGTCTGGACTAAACCGGAGCATGTTAAAAACTGGTGGGGACCTGCAGGGTTCACAAATACAATATCAAAAATGGATTTTATTGTTGGTGGTGAATGGATTTTTGTGATGCACGGTCCGGATGGAAAAAATTTTGACAATAAACATCTTTTCAAGGAAATTTTACCGATGAGTAAAATTGTGATGTCCCATGAAAGTTCTCCAAAGTTTACAATGACGATAACTTTTGAGAGACAAGGAGAAAATACACTCTTAAACATCCATTCAAAATTTGAATCAGCGGAAGAATTGAAACAAGTCATAGAATTATTCAATGCCGATCGGGGAATGATCGAACATGTAGATCGTCTTGGAGCTTATCTTGGAAAATTAAGTACAAAACCAAATTAAAATTCACAAAATGGAAAACGCTCCCTTTATCATTGAAAGAGTTTATAATGCCCCGGTAGAAAGAGTTTGGAAAGCCATCAGCGACAAAGACGAAATGAAAAAATGGTATTTTGATCTCACGGCATTCAAAGCAGAACCCGGTTTCGAATTTCAGTTTACAGGAGAATCCGAAGCGAATAAAACCTATTTACATCTATGCCGGGTGAAGGAAGTTATCGTGAATCGTAAGCTTTCTTATACCTGGAAATATGATGGTTATGAAGGAGAATCTCTGGTCACTATTGAACTTTTTGAGGAAGGAACAAAGACAAGGCTAAAATTAAGTCATGCCGGTCTGGAAAGCTTCCCAATGAGCAATCCTGATTTTGCAAGAACAAATTTTGAAAACGGATGGAATCACATTATTGGCACTTCTCTTCAAGAGCATCTTCAAAAATGATCTGCGGATAAATTTTATATCAGCAATATAAAAAAGCAGTCACATTCAACACAGATTCGTAAACCATCCAAATATGATGTCTGCCCAAATTTATAATTGAATCGCGTGATAGCATAGGTACCTATTCTTTGAGGTTTACCTAAAAGCTAATTGCAGTAAAAACATGATTTATTAATTCTTCGCCAACCAACCTTCCGGATCCATCTTGTTGCTGCCTTTCCAAATTTCAAGATGCACTTCCGTTTTTCCATCCTCTTCATTAGTTAAAACCAGCCCGAGCACTTGTTTGGTCATGATCTTGTCGCCGGATTTAACGAAAACCTCCTGTAAATTTGAATAGAGAGAAAAATACTCCCCATGTTGAACCAGAACAGCGTACTTATCAACGACCATGATTACACGCAAGACTGTGCCTTCAAAAACTGATCTGGCTTTGGCTCCTTTAGAAGAGTTGATATCAATACCATTATTATTGACAACTACATCCTTCCAAAGCGGATGCGTATGCTTTCCAAAAGAACTGCTAATGAATCCTTGTTCTACAGGCCACGGAAGTTTTCCTTTATTACTTTCAAAATCATTGCTCAATCGGATTGCTTCCGGTGTACTTGCCAGAATTGTCGAGCTGTTTACACTTGATAATTTCTTTTTGGAAGCATCGGCTGTTGCTGAAGAAGCAGCTTTTTTACGCGCAGCCTCCTGAGCCATTTCTATTTCTTTACGGATAATTTTTTCAATCTTTGTAGCAAGCAACTGCTCCTGCTTCTGCTTTTCACGCAAATCTTTTCTATACTTCTTTTCTTTACTGGTAAGACTATTTAGTGTTTTTACTTGTTCCTTTTTTTCTTTATCAAGCAATTGCTTTTGTGTCTCCTGGACAGTCAGCAAACTTGCCTTATCCTTTTTTACGTTCTGCAATATCTGCCTTTTCCCAGCCAGCGAATCCTGAACTTGCACAATGAGGTTTCTTTGCTGTACACGGTAATCACTTAACAATCGAATATACTTCATTCGCTTCCATGCCTGATTAAAATCATCGGCAGAAAAAATAAACATTAAACTGGAATATGAATTTTGATTCTTGTATGCATAATACAACATGGAAGCATATTGCTTCCTCAAAACATTTAACTGATGATCCAATGAATCGATATTACCTGCTACTTTGCTGATCTCCTTTTCGACACCATTTAGCTCTGTTGAAATTGTACTGATTAATTCAGTACGCTTACTTATCTTTTTATTCAGAGTTACTAATTGATTAAGAGAGGCCGATTTGTTCTTTTTTGTTTGGCTCAACATCTTATTAGTGTACTCTATGTCCTTTTGTAATTGCGCTTTCTTTTTTTGAAGTTCCTTTTTTGACTGAGCCTGGATTGTTGTTGAAAGAAGAGCTAAAGAGAAAATAAGTCCAATTTTGACAAATCTTATTAAAAAAGTAGGTGTCTGACCCGGCCAAAAAAATGAGCGTAACATTAGCTTAGGGCAATATTTTAACATCGAAAATGTCATTCTGCAGATGGAGGATGGAACCGTAGCAATTTTTAACGAAAAAAAATGAAAAAAGTTGTCATAATTTTCAAAAGGATAGAGCCGGACATTATTTTCTTTCATATTTCTCAGGAACCGTGAAAGGCATGGTGAAAGTCTCCTCCGGGGTAAGCTTGTTGTATGCAATCTTTATAATTGTGGGTGAAGAAGAAGATATTGTCACAACCAAATTGTTCGGGAATAGCCTTCCTCCCACTTCTGTGAAATTCTTATACGTGGCTTCAACCCACCGATCCAAACGGTCATCAGTAATTTTTGACTTGGCAATTCTGAAATTCCCATCTATCCAAAAGTCCTGAATAACGGGTTTCGAAGGATCCTTTTCTTCCAATACTCTTTTTACTCTTCGTTTATTCAAGGTACTTAAGATTACATAGGGCTCTTCTTCATAAACAGATCTGATCTTATCTGCTTTTTGATATGGAAAATAATTTCCTGACACAACTGCCTGTATCATTTCAAAAGTAACTGTTGTCTTGAGCATTTCCTCCAGATAAGAGTAACTTCTGGCCATGAATGTCTTATGCACCCTGTCCATGATCATTAAACTATCACGATCAATGATAACTCTTGCGACTTCTATGCCAAGCAGGGGGGTAATGCTTATCCATATGGCACTATCCCGTCGCATACGCATATTCACGTCGAAGGACTGGGTCTCGCCTGATTTGTCTGTGTAGTCGACGGTTGCTTTTGCTGCCAGGTAGGAAAATTCAAACTGGTGAGCCAGGACACTGTCAAATACCTGCACAACATCCGCACCTTTAAGCTTTACCTGTACAGAAGGTATATCGACAAGCTTTTTAGTGGTTTTGCAGGAAGAAAATAACAGCAAAATCGAAAGGCTTGCAAGCACTGATGCTCGTAGCACTAAAAATCCTGAAAATTGCAGGAACCCTCTCATTGATATTCGTCGCATCGAACAAAATAAAAAAAAATCGGATGAAACGCCTTATCGATTAAATTTTTAAATTAAAACTTATCAAAATGTATGGAAGGGAGAAGGGCAAATACTTATTCTATAAATGTTTTATCCCTGATCTTCCGATCAAGTAACTCCGATGCACCGTCACCTGACTCCTTTGCCTTTTGCCAAAATTCTATCGCTTTAATGGTATTGCCGAGTTTAAACATTACATCACCATAGTGTTCAAGAACTGTAGCACTGCTGTCTGCACCGGCCTCCAAAGATTTTTTGATCCATATCTCTGCATCAGAATAATTACCCATTTTAAACATTATCCATCCATAAGTATCTAAATAGGAAGCCTGATCAGGAACTAATTCATTGCTTAGCTTTGACATTTTTTCGGCCTTTTCCAATTTTTCTCCTCTTACAGAAAGGTAATATGCATAGTTATTCAATAATAACGGATCCTCTCCATTTAACTTCAGAGCCTTTTCAAAGTTTTCATCAGAACGAACAGCATCATTCAATTCATGATATGCTTCGCCCAGACTTGAATAAAATTGACCTTCCAGAGCAGGATTGTCCACAACCATTTTCAGTCCGGTATTCAAATGAGATATGGCTTCGGTAAAATTTTTCTTTTGAATTCTTGCCACCCCACTCAGAAAATATGCGAAGGGCTGGTCAGGGAATAGTTCAATAGTTGTGTCGGCGTCTCTTGTCATGTCATCCCATTTCTGCAATTGAGAATCCAGAATAAGGATCTGGCTATATACAGCAAATTCATGAGAACCAAGCTTTACAGCTTTACGGTACTCTTCCAATGCCTTATCATATTGCTCATCTCTATTCAAAAAATCACCATAGACGGCATGGGCTCTTGATTCGGATGGATGTGATTCGATCAACAGCAAACTCATCTCCATGGCTTGTTCCTTAAGATCCGGATGAATATCGATTAAGTTATAATATGATACTAATATGCTGATCTTTGTCTCTATATCAAGCTCTGCATTCCGGAACGCCTTCTTCAACTCTTCAACGGATTTCTCTTTCTCTCCATTAGTCCTGTAATAGTCCGCCAATGATAGATGTATGTAAGGATTATCCGGATCAACTTCTAAAATTTTATTATAGGTATCCAAAGCCTTTTGCTTTTCACCCATACTTTGATATAATTCAGCCAGCATGCCATAAGATTGAGCATCGGCGGGATTGCTGTTGATCAACTTTTGAAGTTCACTGATCGCTTTGTCGTTTTTATTAATTCGTTGATATAGTCTGGCTTTACGCATACTAAGGTCAGTGCTGATACCTGCCTTGCTCTCCAGGTTATCATACACTTTTATAGCTTCATTAAACTTCTCAGCATACACATATGCAGCAGCCCATTCGTAATAAAAATCGTAGCGTTGAGGATAGTCGTTCACCAATTGCTCTAATACCGCGGCCGCTTCATCGTATTTCCTATTCTTAGTCAGAATATCTGCATATGATAAGGCGTACCAAACATTCTTTGAATCTATCGTCCATGCACTTTTGCTAAAAAACAATGCGTCAGCATATTTCTTCTGCTCAGAATAGATATTTGATAACTCATACATTGCTGCAGCATTACCACCATCTTTTCTGATTACCTCTGCGAAAAGATCTGCAGCTATATTCAAATTACCGAGAATCTTTTCTTTGTTAGCATTAAAAAAAAGATAAGAGACATCCGCCTTCTGGCTATCACTAAGCCCGGACTTTGTCGATTTAGTCCCGGTGCTTGCCTCCTTTGTACTTTTACAGGATGAAAAAAAGAGAAGACTGATGACTAGAGCAAAAATATACTTCTTCATGAATAATGTTTATGCTTTTCATTGACGTCGATGACGAAAATGAAAAATTAATAATCAATTTAAGAATGTGATGAGTAGTCACTAATACTTAATGACTCCGGCATATTGTTGTATTCAACAAAATGTCCTAACATCGAATTATGAATAACTGAATTCCTGATCTTCGTGTGAGTCTGAATGATGCTATTACTGAGTACTGAATTCTCGATTTTAGAATGCATACCGATTGAAGCATGAGGACCTACAACAGAATTTTTGAGTTCTACCAGTTCTCCGATATAACATGGTGGAATAATCACGGAGTTTTCAAGCTTCACTGTTTTCGCGATCAGGTTTTCTGATTTGTGATTCTCTAGTACTCTTTGATTTGTGAATACGGTTGCGTCTTTATTTCCACAATCTAACCATTCATCTACCTTACCGGGAACAAATCGAATGCCCTTTTGTTTCATGTTCTCAAGAGCATTTGTCAGTTGATATTCGCCTTTTTCACGTACATCATTATCCAATAAAAACTGCAATTCTTTTCTGAGATTCTCTCCATCTTTAAAATAATAGATCCCAATAATAGCCAGATCTGAAACAAATGTCTGTGGTTTTTCAATAAAATCAGTAATGACCCCCTGATCATTTACCTTCACAACACCGAACATTCTCGGATCCTCAATACGACTAACCCAGATCATTCCGTCTTTATCATCTTCTATTGTGAAATCAGCGCGAAACAGAGTATCGGCAAAAGCAACGATAACCTTTCCCTTCAACGCATCCTTAGCACACATTATTGCATGTGCTGTTCCCAGTGGCTCATCCTGATAATGTATAGTTCCTTTCGCTCCCAAACTCGCGGCAATAGATATCAGATCTCTCTCTGCATCTTTCCCAAAATTTCCTATGATGAATGCAATTTCCTCAACTTTCTCCTTACACACTTTTGTGATGTCTTCTACAAGCCATTGCACAATTGATTTTCCGGCAACAGGAATTAAAGGTTTCGGGACCGTAAGAGTATGAGGCCGCATCCTTTTTCCCATACCGGCCATGGGTACAATTATTCTCATCTTAAAAAATTAGTATTTCTTCTTGTTAGTTTTTCTATTACATTAATCTTTTCCGGTAGATCCAAAACCTCCGGCACCTCTGTCAGTTTCTGCCAGTGTTTCTGCAACTTGCCAATCTACCCTTTCATGACTTGCTACAACTAATTGCGCAATACGTTCACCATCTTCAACAATGAAATCCTCATTGCTCAGGTTTATCAAAATGACTTTGATCTCTCCCCGATAATCAGCATCAATAGTTCCGGGAGAGTTCAGAACACTGATACCTTTTTTAGCTGCCAGTCCACTACGTGGCCGAACCTGTGCTTCGTAGCCTGCCGGTAGTTCAATGAATAAGCCTGTCGGGACAATAGCTCTTTCCAGAGACTTCAGCCTTACCGATCCTGAAAGATTCGCACGCAGATCCATACCGGCAGCGTGTGCCGTTTCATAAGCAGGTAAATTATGATGTGATTTATTTATTATCGGTACTTTCATTTTAATGATCTTAATTCAATTAGTATTATTTGACACTACGAAGGTAGCTAATTTTCCGCCTTTCAAAGAGGAAGGCTGTCAGCAGAAAAAGCATTGTCAACACAGTATTTATCAGGATAATAGTCGTCAGATCATTCCCGGCAAAAGGCCTTAGGTAATCTGCCGTAAAATATAGCAAAAGTGCAAGAGAAACATATCCAAACAATGGCCTCAACTTGTATGGAACAGGATAATATTTCTGATTTCCAAAATAGGAAAGCACCATCATGGAAGCATAACAGATCAAAGTAGCCCAGGCTGCACCCATATATCCCATTACCGGGATCAAAAGAAAATTGAATATAAGTGTAATCGCTGCTCCAAAAATTGCCAGCCAAGCACCCCACTTAGTCTGACCGGTCAACTTATACCAAATAGATAAATTAAAAAACACACCAAGGCAAAGATTCGCCATCAACAGGATTGGAACAACAGCAAGCCCTTCCCTGAATTCTGTACCTATCAGTAGTTGTACAAGATCTATATACATCATTACTCCAAGAAAAATAAATGAACATACCAACACAAACCAATGCATCACCGTAGCATAGATCTCTTTGGATTGTTCTTTTTGTGAATGATTAAAAAAGAAAGGTTCTGCTGCATAACGGAATGTTTGTATGAAAAGTGTCATTAAAATTGACAATTTATAACAGGCGCCATAAATTCCAAGCTGGGCCATGGCACTGCTCTTATCTGTGAGTAACATAGGAAGCAGGATTCTGTCGAATGTTTCATTGACCATGCCTGCAAATCCTGCTATGGTAAGCGGAATAGCATAGATCATCATTTTTTTCCAAAGTGCTTTGTCAAATTCAAACTTCACACGGAAAATCTCCAAGCTCAGCATTAAGAAAGTAACTGCACTTGAAACGATAAGTGAGATGAATATATATCCTATTCCGAAGCCGGGATTATAAATAAGTGAAAGAAATGAATTTGCCGAATTTTCGGCAATCAGTTTCGGACAGATGATTAAAAAGAAAAGGTTGAGAGAAATGTTCACGCCGATATTCACGAGTTTCAAAAAAGCAAATCGTTTTGCCTTATTCTCTTGTCGCAGGCGTGCAAATGGAACTGCTGTGATGGCATCAAATGCCAGCACTGCGGCGAACATGGCTATGTAGAGTGATAAATTAGAATCCTGACCGGTAGCGCTATGTAACAAATCAGACAATGGACCGGCAAAAATTATTATTAAAGAAGAAAGTGTAAGGGAGCTGGCTAAGATGGATATGAGACATGTAGAGTATACTTTGGGATTTCCTTTCTCTGTTTGAAAGAATCGAAAATAGGCTGTCTCGAGCCCGTATGTAAACACAATATTGAAAAATGCAGCCAGAGCAAAAAGTTGTGTAACAACTCCATATTCACCCGGATCAAAAACCCTGGTGTAGAGTGGCACTAATAAATAATTGAGCAAGCGTCCAACAATACTGCTTAATCCATAGATGGCAGTCTGACCGGCTAGCTTTTTGAGAAGAGACATTCCTTGTATTAGGAGACAGTGGGTTATCGGTTGATGAAACGTGTATAAACCGATTAAAATTCAATTGGATTGGTTAATTAAATCTTAAACCGTCATCAATAATGCAAACCTCCGCAATTCATCCTCTCAATATCACGAAGTTTTGAAAATTTTTCAGCGTAGTGTCGTGTATATCTACCTTATCAACTCGTGCTGCTGATGGACCCTTGTGACACCATTGTACAAAATCATCAATAGACTGATTATTGCCTTCAGCATGAATTTCAACTGTGCCATCACTGCAGTTACATACCGTACCATAGATCCCCAGAGAAACAGCTTTCTCTTTTGTGTGTTTCCTGAAAAATACACCCTGAACAAGACCATGAATACGTATAAAAACTGCTTTCATGTATTGAATATCGGATTCTCAGATCCTTGAACAATTTGATATCTCAGATGATTTTTTCTGAGATTAAAAGATAAGTATCAAAGAGACTTTGTCAAAATCACTTAGTTGAACATCAACTTAAATTCAAGTTTCTGTATAAGTTTGCGATAATTTTTTTTAAGATCCCTATCTACGGCTTTAATGCTTTTGTACTCCTGAAATTTCTGCATGAGTAGCATATCAAAGACAGAACTTTCCAGAAAATCAATATCAGTACGAAAGCCACAAACGGCAAGTGCCTGAGTAGTTTCCAGAAACTCACGCACTTTGTTTTCTTCTGTGTCCAGTGTATTACATGATCCAAAATGGATAATTTTATTCACGCATGAACCGTTGAGCATATCTGCAAGTTCTTTCAGGTCGACATGTTCATTACCGACTTCAATAACTTCAGGAAAACCATGGAATGCCAGGTAGCAAATTGAATAATCCTTATAGCGCTTTTGCTTCCAGCGCGATAGATAATATTCGAGATTTTCTTTGGTGCCACAATGTTTATGTATGTACTGGATATTACAATTCGCTTGTAAAAAATCCAATGCGGCCCCTATGCTGGACTTCTTGCGCAGGTCTTTTTCCCAATCGCCTTCCAAGCAAAATACATGTTTAGTAAAACTCTTCGCGATACGCATGCGAATAACCCCTTCTGTTAAAATATTAGACGATAATTATTAAAACCTACTCTTTCCTATGATCAGCTTCTCACAAAATTAGCTTTACGCTTTTCCAGAAATGCTGATACTCCTTCTTTAAAATCTCCGGTACCAAAACAGTTACCGAACTCCTCTACTTCAAAGGCAAATCCATCGACACCATCACTAAAATGAGCATCCACACAGTTTATTATTCCTTGTATGGCTCTTGGTGATTGTGCATTGATTTTTGCCATTAACTCTTTCACTTTGTTCATTAATTCAGATTGTGTTGTCACATAGTTCACTAATCCCAGACGAAGCGCTTCATCAGCACCGATCATGTCGGCTGTCATGAGCAACTCCATTGCTTTTCCCTTGCCGATAAGCTGCACCAGGCGTTGTGTTCCGGCGTAGCCGGGGATCAAGCCCAACTTCACTTCCGGTTGTCCAAATCTTGCATTGTCGGATGCGACGCGGAGATGACAACTCATTGCCAGCTCGCAGCCTCCTCCTAAGGCAAATCCATTTACGGCCGCGATTACCGGTTTGGGACAAAGTTCGATTGACTTAAAAACTTTTTGTCCATCAGCACTCAATTTTTTTCCTTCTTCAATTGTATAAGATGCAAATTCAGATATATCAGCACCGGCAACGAAAGCCTTCTCCCCTGATCCGGTAAGGATGATTCCATTAACAGATTTATCAGCGACTGCAGCAGAAACTGCCATACCAATCTCCCGGATTGTCTCCCGATTAAGGGCATTTAACTTATCCGGACGGTTAACAGTAATTGTACAAAGCCCTTCTTTATTCTGACTAAGTATATTATTATATGCAGACATATAGTAGCGATTCTTAAATATGAGTTTTCTTAGAAAGGTCTTTTGATCTTAACTTCCTCTTTGATGTAATTGACAATCTCATCTGTATTAGTACCTGGTGCAAAAAGTTTTCCTACCCCTTCGGCATTCAACTTTTTCATATCCTCATCGGGAATGATTCCTCCACCGGTGATCAGCACATCACCCATTCCCTTTTCTTTCATCAAGTTCATAAGTTTGGGAAAGACGGTCATATGCGCACCGGAGAGAATGCTAACTCCAATCACATCGACGTCTTCTTGCAATGCTGCATTGACAACCATTTCAGGAGTTTGCCGGAGCCCGGTATATATGACTTCCATTCCTGCATCACGCAAAAATGAAGCAATCACTTTTGCGCCTCTGTCATGACCATCAAGACCAACTTTTGCAATCAAAACCCGAATCGGACGAGACATATTTTATTTGAGGTGATAAATAATTAATGATAATTTATAGCACATATTATGATGTCATTTTTAAACAAATATTGAAAAATGACATTAATAATGCTGTTTTAAATTCCTACAATTTTGGAGAGGAAGCTAATATGCAAATGTACGAAAAGGCATAGATCAGGGAACTAGCGGGAGGCGAATTTTGAAGCTTGAACCTTCATTATACTTACTTGTAAACCAAATAGTTCCGCCAGCCATTTGGACAATATTCTTCACCATACTCAAGCCAAGCCCCATTCCGCTCGATTTTGTAGTAAAGTTCGGACTAAAAATTTTATCCTTTTGATTTTCAGGTATTCCAATTCCATTATCGCTCACATTGATCGTACAATAATCTTCCGGATCTCGTTCCAAATTCACAGTGATCAAACCTTTACGTTCCGTTGGAATGGCCTGGATTGCATTCTTCAACAAATTGGAAAAGGCCCGCATCAATTGTTCCGGATCTGCTTTAATATAGAGTGCTTCTGTCGGCAGCTTTAATTCAAAAACGACGTCCGGAGTATCTCTGAACAAGGAAACGGCTGAGCTTAACACACTACATACATCAATACGCTGAATGATAGCTTCAGGCATCTTGGCAAAATTTGAGAATTCCGTAGCAATGTTCGACAGGGTATCAATTTGTTGTATGATCGTTTTGGCCATCTTGTCCAATAGCTCTTCTTTATCCGTACTGTTCTCTGCCCATGCACGCTGCAGATGCTGGACTGATAATTTCATGGGCGTGAGAGGGTTTTTTATTTCATGTGCAACCTGCTTTGCCATTTCCCGCCATGCACTTTCTCTCTCACTTTGTGCAAGTTTGTCGGCACTCAGTGTCAGCTCATCCAACATCCGGTTGTATTCCTGTACAAGCTGTCCTATCTCATCTTTACGTTTATAAAGGATCGGTTCATTTCTCTTTCCCATTCTAAAGCCTCTGAGTTTTTCCTGAATAAGCAATAAGGGTTTGGTAATTCTTGAAGAAATGAAAAGTGTGACAAGTACGGCCATTGCAAAGAGCAGTACATAAATATTGATTAAGGCTGAAAGGAATCCACTGATCTCCCGGTTCAACTCATTTTGCTTTTCAAAATAAGGTAGATTCAGGTAACCTGTAACTTTACCCGATCTGTCAGTAAATGGTGAATAGGCTGCAATATACTTCAACTTTCCTGCGCTCTCGGGAAGGATATATTGAGTTCTTCCTTTTCTGTTGATCTCAAAAAATGCTTCAGGATTCATTCTCTCTGAGATAATTTTTTGCTCGAATATTTTAGGTTGTGATGAATAATATAATTGTCCTTGCTCGTCGTATAAGTTAAAATCCAAATTCAAATTGCGCACCAGCTGATTCAGTTCTTGCTTTCGTTGATCCAATGGCACATTTGACAATGGTGTTTGAAAGCTGATATTGTTCCCCAACAAAAACCAAAGGCCATTTACCTGACCGGAAATACTTTGTTGTTGATCAGTTTCATACTTTTTAAATATATAGACTAATGTACCGGTTCCAATGAGAACAAAAGACGAAACCACCAGAAGAATCACAGATACCTGTATGCGTCGTGTTAGATTCAGAGGTTTTAATTTTATGCCAATGAGAAAGCGTAATAGAAAATAGTTAATGGTAAAAAATATTGAGTAGAAGGCAAAGATCCATGAGAATAAGGTCAGCAAGGTGAGAGAACCTTGCTCCTTTTTACTGACGATAACCAGATTTCCATCCGAACTGTGATGGATTAAATGACTGTAACCTCCAAGGCAAATAAACTCTTTGCCATTTGCCAGATTTTCAATTTCTCCAGATGAAAATGAATAAGCATAGTTTCCATACTCATATACAAGTTCCCGGTCTTTGTATGTGGCAACTGAATACTCCTCCGATTCATTCCTGTCAGTCGTGACTGTCCCGATAAATAATTCAGGGAAACCTTCATCAGACTGAAAAAACCTGGCCGTTAGCCACAGGACAATGGTCTTGCCTTTCCCGGTTACAGAAGTCGCAACAGGCAAAATAGCGAGGTATGAAAGACGACCACTTTCATCCTTAAGGTAAAATAAATTTTCGCTGTAAGTAGATTTGCCTCTTTGTTTAACCATTCGTGTAAAATAATTCAGCGAATCCAGAATCTTTTCCGGCTCCATTGAACTCCCGGCCTCGTCGAACATAAACACATTTAAGTCGAACTTTCCTAAATAGCCTGTTAGGTATGTATTTGATAAATACTGCTGAACCTGATCAGAAGATATAGATGAATGATTTAACCAATTGATTATGGTATTATCTGATTTAATTTTGGTCTCGATGTCTTTAAAAAGATATTCTGCTACATGATCTTGTCTGGCATCTACCTTCTGGGCAAATAATTTTCTAGACTCCTGTTCCTTTTTCTGATTGCTTGAATTAATGATGACAGCAGTGTACAATGAGCTTCCGACCAGAACTAATATTATTCCTCCAAAACGAAAATATTTATCTGCAAATTTCCTAAAAACAGAAAGTGTATATAAGATCAGGCTCATCATCAACAAAGACATACACGCAAAACCAAGTACAGTATAGCCATTCAAGGTAGAAAGCCTTGACATATCAAATGAGATGCGGCTATTCATTACAAGCCCGGAAAATAAATACTGCAACAAATAAAGTATAAGGGCCAGAACAAACAGCTGAATGATGAAAATAAACTTTTGATTTACTTTCACTGAAGGCTTTTTGTCCTTGCCAAGATAAATGATGGTGACAAAGCTCGTTATCAGCAAAGAATTAAAAAGTAAATCACCAAGTGAATTAAAGAAAAATGATGAAGCATAATTTCTTGGGCTGAAAAGATCTGTACCATATAGCTCATCGGGAAATTTAAAAATTATCATGAGCACCCTGATGAGCAAAACGGTAATAACCAATAAAGATGCTCTTCTTGGGTTTTCAGATTTGACACTTCTATATCCTATGACAAAAGACCCAAGTAAAAAAACAAAACCAAGGAGATATATAAGAAAGGTCAAGCCGAAAGGTTTACACTCTTCAACTGTTGAAGCTTTTAGGCTGTATATCTTTTTCCCATCCGGACCTAATAAAGCAATTCCTTCCCCATTTACCGGAATGAGCCAGGGACTTAAATTGAGTACAGGGTTAAAATCGTTTTTAAGATAACGGTTCTCATAAGCATATTCATGCTTCAGCAACAACAAACCGATAATTTTCCTGGAACCGCTTTCGGCTGATCTGGCCAAAAACTCTCCATTGGCAAGATGAACATATTCTCTTGAACCAATACCGCCGGCAATACTATCTGACAAAACAGGTTCGTTCTCTGACCAACGGATACATTTTCCGTTTTCAAATATATAATAGCTGGTCCCATTATTCTCTCTCGACGCTTCCAATAAGAATTCGTGAATTGCATCTTCATCATTTATTCCGGTAAGCTTTGAAACTTGCTCACCAAGATGACTATCCAACCGTACAAGGGTAGTATGTGCAGTTTCTACTCTTGAAAGTGACTGCTCAACACCAAAGTGATTGAATACTTCAACGCCTATGATACAGAGCAGCCCAAGAAGAACTAGTATACCTGAATAATTACGATGATGTAATGGCGCTTTCAATTAAATTTTTTGATGAAGGATAAGTGATTAAAATATTAGCGATTCCATTCAGCTTTTCCGTTGCAACTCATGGCAAAAAATATGCCCTTTATGAAACCAAAAGATTCATTTCACGGCTGAGCGTATGATCTTTTCAATAACGACAGGAAAATACTTATATTCAAGTGCATGGATCTTTGAGCTCAGAGATTCTACCGTTTCCTTATTGGAGACATGACACGCAGCCTGAAAAATTATTTGACCTTCGTCAAATTTCTCATTCACATAATGTATGCTTATTCCGGATAAAGGTAAGCCGGAAGAAATTACAGCCTTGTGAACCTTATCTCCATAAAATCCTTTTCCCCCAAAATTTGGTAGCAATGCGGGATGGATATTGATAATTCGGTTCTGATATGCTTTAAGGATTGTCGCCGGTACCAGCCATAAAAAGCCGGCAAGGATTATCCAGTCGATTTTTTCGTTTTGTAAATATTTGATGAGTTTATTCTCCGAAGCCAGATCTTCTTTGCTGAAGATCAGATAAGGAACTCCCAATTTATCAGCCTTTTCGATAACGCCTGCCGCAGGGTTATTGGTCAATATCAATACAATAGATATATCATTAGAATTCTTAAAATATCTAATGATATTTTCTGCGTTTGTACCTGAACCTGAGGCGAAAATGGCAATTCGAGTTGACATGGCTTGTTTCGCAAATCTAGTGATTCCTCCACAATATGAACTTTTCAACAAGAAAAACCATAGATGATATTTTTATTACTTTGCACCGTTCACAATTTATTAACCAAAAGCTATGTCAGTCAACTCCGTTTTCCAATACTTCAGCCCAAAGGATCGGAAATTCTATCCACTTTTTGAGCAATCATCAACTAATCTGGTTGCAATTTCTAAAGTTTTGTATGAAGCAATGATAACTTCATCACCTGAAAAGAGGATCGAATACATCCGGCAGATTGAAAAATTAGAACATGTCGGAGATGAGATTACTCATCAGATATTCAATGAAGTAGCCGGCACCTTTATCACACCTTTCGACAGGGAGGACATCCAGAGACTTGCCGGTGGACTAGACGATATAATCGATTACATCCATGGCTCTGCGAAACGAATTGAGTTATACAAGGTGAAAACTATTCATCCTTCTATGGTAAAATTAGCGGAACTGATAGCAAGCTGCGCTGAAGAGTTAAATACAGCTATCGGAGCCCTGAGAAATCTGAATGACGGTAACATGATCAAGATACGTGCCGCCCTGGTTAAGGTGAACAGCATAGAAAATCATGCTGATGATATATTCGATAATGCAGTTGCGAGGCTTTTTGAAGAGGAGACTAATGCTATTGAAATTATTAAAATAAAAGAAGTGCTTTCTGCATTGGAAACTGCGACAGACAAATGCGAAGATGTTGCAAATTCTCTTGAATCCATTATCGTAAAAAATTCATAATTATTATACTTAATTGACAGTATGGAATTGCTTTATTTAGTGATCGTTCTTGCTCTGATTTTCGACTTTATCAACGGATTTCATGACGCAGCAAATTCAATAGCTACGGTTGTTTCAACTAAAGTGCTTTCTCCTCTTACTGCTGTTATTTGGGCTGCCTTATTCAATTTTTTAGCCTATTGGATCTTTGAGCTTAAAGTAGCCGATACAGTGGCAAAGACAGTCCGTCCTGAAAATATTACCTTGATTGTAGTCTTGTCGGGCATTATCGCAGCCATCATTTGGAATTTGTTTACCTGGAGAGCCGGGATTCCATCCAGTTCATCACACACCCTTATAGGTGGCTTTGCCGGGGCCGGTATAGCACATGCAGGAACATGGGATGCTATCGTTGCTGAAAAATTATTACCTACTGTTTATTTTATCATTCTGGCTCCTGTGATCGGGATGTTGATCTCCTATATCTTTTCAATACTGACTTTAAATGTTTGCAGAAGATATAATCCTTCGAAAGTGGACAAAGTTTTCAGAAGATTACAATTAGTATCATCTGCAGCTTACAGTTTGGGTCATGGAGGAAATGATGCTCAGAAAGTGATGGGTATCATAGCAGCAGCTATGATGGCTCATGGAATGATCGGTAATATTCAGGAATTGCCTGAATGGGTACCGCTTTCATGTTATTCAGCTATTGCCTTAGGAACCATGTTCGGAGGTTGGAAGATCGTTAAAACCATGGGGCAAAAAATTACCAAGTTAACACCATTTGAAGGCTTCAGTGCTGAGACTGCCGGGGCTATCACTTTATTTCTTACTCAACATTTTAAAATTCCTGTCAGTACAACCCACACAATCACCGGTTCAATAATTGGTGTTGGGGTAACAAAGAGAGTAAGTGCTGTACGTTGGGGTGTGACACTTGAACTCATATGGGCATGGATACTAACCATTCCTGTATCCGCTTTGCTTGCTGCCGGTATTTTCTACCTGATCCATTTGTTCATCCCATAAAAATTTCAATTATTTATTTTTTAATATTCTGACCCGCAGAATAACAGAATTAAAATTCTGATAAAAAGCGTTTGAGTGTATTAGCCCTCTACCTGGTATTGGACAATTACCGTTATTCAATTCGGTAATCAGCAATGGCATGATCAATTTCAAGATGAGGCAACCAATTTGAAAAGATCAAAGCTATCGAATGTCCTGTAAGAGGAATGTTTTCCTGCCCCTGTTTATATGGAATTAAGTTGCCCAACCGATTAATGACAGAGTAATTCAGAGGTAATTTTAAGCTTCGGCGAGGTGAATTTAGAGACATGGTCGGTAAATATTGCCAAATACTTGTCAGTCAATTAGATATAATGCGGTCTCGGTCGCACATTCGCGCTCTCTTATTTTGATTTTAAGGTTAATAAATTTTACTTTGCAACACATTTTAAATAAAATCTAAAAAGGAATAACATGTCAGACATTGCTGCAAAAGTAAAAGCCATCATCATCGACAAACTAGGTGTGGATGAAAAAGAAGTGAATCCTGAAGCTAGTTTTACAAACGATCTTGGCGCAGATTCTCTTGATACGGTTGAACTTATCATGGAATTTGAAAAGGAGTTCAATATCGCTATCCCGGATGACCAGGCGGAGAAAATTTCTACGGTTGGACAAGCCATCGAATATATCGAGAAGAATACCAAATAATTTTTTCTGCATGATCCGGTCAATTCCACGGAGTTAATCGGATCATGTTTTCTCCTAACGGAACACCGGAGCAATCCGGTTTGAATCCATATTAAATTCACAAGGGATGCAACTGAAACGAGTCGTAGTGACGGGACTAGGTGCGCTAACGCCGCTGGGAAACAATGTAGAAGCATATTGGAATGGACTTATTCATGGCGTTAGCGGAGCTGCTGCTATCACTAAGTTCGATGCATCAAAATTTAAGACCCGCTTTGCGTGCGAAGTGAAAGGTTTTGACCCGAATGATTTTTTTGAAAGAAAAGAAGGCCGTAAACTTGACGGATTTTCACAGTATGCATTGGTTGTCGCCGATCAGGCCATCAAGGACTCCAAGATTGATCCGGAAAAAATCAATCACGATAGAGTTGGTGTTATTTGGGGCTCGGGAATAGGCGGATTAAAGACTTTTCAGGACGAGGTCATCAATTTTGCACAAGGCGATGGCACTCCACGATTCAATCCATTTTTCATCCCAAAGATGATTGCAGATATTGCCTCAGGGCATATCTCCATAAAATACGGTTTCAGAGGACCAAATTTCACTACAGTTTCAGCTTGTGCCTCATCTACCAATGCATTAATCGATGCATTTACATATATCCGATTAGGTAAAGCCAACATTATTGTATCAGGTGGATCTGAATCGACCGTCAATGAAACATGCGTTGGTGGTTTTAATGCTCTGCAAGCACTGTCTCAGCGAAACGACGACCCATCGACTGCCTCAAGACCTTTTGATCTTGATCGTGATGGATTCGTCATGGGTGAAGGCGCAGGTTGTATAATCCTTGAAGAACTGGAGCATGCAAAAGCCAGAGGCGCACACATCTATGCTGAAATCGTTGGCGGTGGAATGTCTGCCGATGCATATCACATGACTGCACCACATCCTGAAGGCTTAGGTGCTGCAAATGTGATGAATGCTGCCCTTGAAGATGCCGGCATGGGTCCTTCTGAGATAGATTATGTAAATGTTCATGGGACCTCTACTCCCATCGGTGACCCGCAAGAAATAAAAGCTATTCAAACTGTTTTCGGTTCAGATGCTTACAAGATGAATATCAGTTCCACTAAATCCATGACAGGACATTTGCTGGGCGCTGCGGGTGCGATCGAAGCAATTGCTGCCATTCTTGCTGTTGTGAACGATATAGTCCCTCCAACTATCAATCACTTTACTGATGATCCTGTATTTGACAAGAAGCTCAATTTGACATTCAATAAGGCTGAAAAACGAACTATTCGTGCTGCATTGAGTAATACATTTGGCTTTGGCGGACATAATGCATCGGTGATCTTCAAGAAATATTCCTGATGAAGCAATTGGCTGTCGAAAACCGGTCAATCAAAATTTTTTTTATTTGAGTTTATTTGATCCCATCCGGACTCTTATATCGAAGGATAAAAAATTTATCTTTTCACTTCGTAATTTATTAGGATTTACTCCGGGTAATATATCCGTATATAAACTGGCTTTCAGACACCGTTCCGCAGCTGTTGAACACGACAGCGGAATCAAACTAAGCAATGAGCGCTTGGAATACTTAGGTGATGCCGTATTGGGTGCTGTAATTGCTGAAATGCTTTTCAAAAAATATCCATATAAAGAAGAAGGGTTTCTTACCGAGATGCGAAGTCGTATCGTGAATCGTGATCACCTGAACAAATTGGCAATGAAACTTGGAATAGACCAGATGATGAATGGCTTAATTGATCCGGGAGCGAAAACACGCTCAGCTTATGGTGATGCATTTGAAGCTTTGATAGGAGCTGTATATCTTGACAAAGGATACGATGTAACCCGTAAAATGATTTTTAAAAGAATTGTAAAAAACCACATTCACCTTGATGAGATTGAAGAACAGGACAGCAATTTTAAAAGCCGACTGATCAATTGGTCCCAAAGAGAAAAAAGAAAGGTGGAATTCGAATTTTTGGAAGAAGTCGACAATGGCGGTAAGCGACTCTTACGCGTGAGGGTTCTTGTTGATGCGGTTGAAATGAGTCGTGGTGAAGACTTTTCAAAAAAAAGAGCTGAACAGATAGCCGCTGAAAAAGCCTGCATCAGCCTTGGCATTTAATCATTCACCGGCATTGTAAGCTACAAATTTGAATTTGTGGCAATTCCGACAATCGTGTTTATGAGCTTGAACCGGATTTGCAGATTTCCAAAGCCAAATTGATACCTTTGCATGATTACAGGTATTTATCATGGCGAAAAGTGTTCTTAAACTTAATGAGGAAGATAAATTTGACTTTATGCTCTTTGGAATTGCTTGTCAAATGAAAGATTACAGATTAAGTAATGAAGTAAATGTTAAATTGAAAATTAAAATGACACGAAGGGACGACTTTGACATTTATAATAATAAGAGAATGGAGGAACAGGGTTTTGCATTCTTCCGCTTTGATAGTAAAGAGGAAGACCAATATTGTCTTGTATCAAATCGGTGCCCTAAAGGATTACTCATCCCCGAACATAAACAAATAGATTACTTTTTCATGATTCGTCCGGGAAGAACAA
>Ga0116144_10001903_pt1 | contig 23654 bp, 20 predicted proteins | sample AD_UKC035_MetaG_FD_89746 | JGI IMG/M metagenome (GOLD analysis project Ga0116144, IMG submission 89746) | Active sludge microbial communities of municipal wastewater-treating anaerobic digesters from USA - AD_UKC035_MetaG | ecosystem: Engineered > Bioreactor > Anaerobic > Digestate | place: USA...
CGGCCCATGGGAAGCTGATTGAAAGAAATGGAGATGGACCGGTCATAAGTAATCACTCCCGTATCCAGCAGGGTCCTGGCCTTAAGTCGGAAGGTGTCGACGTAGTTCAGGTCGATTTCATCTTCCTTGAGCAGGTCGGATCCGAGGATGGCCGGGTCGTTGCACCTGATAAAAATCAGGCTAAAAAACAGGGTGAACAGGGAAATTATTGAATTTCTCATTCTGAATGCTTCTTGACCCCGGAAGTAATTATTTGAGCAGGGTTTCGTAGAAGTGAAGATAGGCCTGGTTACGTCCTTCCTCAGGGAGATAGTCCAGTTGTGGTTTTTTGCCAAGCGATTTTTTTGCAGTTATAACCTCTTTATCCAGTTTTTCGCTGCCCGAGATCAAGGCATCCGCATATTTCATTGCGCCCTGGTGGAGCCGGTAGTGTTTTCCCGAATAAAAATCATCCAGTTTTTTGGGATCCAGGTTATTGATGGATGCCTTGGTGATGAATTTTTTGTCAAAAGGCATGTCCAGGCTGTCATTGTAAACCGAATACACGATTTTGGCATTCCTGAAAATCGGTTCATCCTTATAAGTGGTGCGCAGATACAGGGGGATGAGGGAGGTCATCCACCCGTGGCAATGGATGATGTCCGGTACCCAGCCGAATTTTTTAACGGTTTCGATGGATCCTTTGCTGTAAAAAACCATGCGGTCGAGGTTGTCGTCAAACTGGGCTTCCGCGGCGTCCTTGAAAATATATTTGCGTTTAAAAAACTCCTCATTGTCCAAAAAATAAACCTGCATGCGGGAACCCGGCAGGGAGGCCACCTTGATAATCAGGGGAAAATCATCATCGTCGACGATGATGTTCATACCGGAAAGGCGAACCACTTCATGCAACCGGTGCCTTCTTTCATTGATCGTGCCGAACCTGGGCATTAAAACCCGGATTTCATATCCATTGGCAGAAACGTACTGGGTGATCTGGTTGACAATGTCTGACATTTCACCCAGTTCGGTATAAGGCTTCATTTCCTGGGTGACAAAAAGGATTCTTTTTTTCTCCATATAAAGACGAAAACGAGATACTTATTCTTTTTCGGATGGCAAAGGTACGGATTTTATGGTAATCCGGGGGCTGAAAAAGCCCATTTGCCGGGATATCTGATTGTTTTACAGCAGTCTATCCCCCGGTCAGGCAAATTTTATCCTGCAATGCCCTGCATGAGGTAAGCCACGACCAGGCCGCCATAGGTACCGATGGCATAACCCAGCACGGCCAGGAGCACACCGACCGGCGCCAAGCCGGGCCCGAATGCGGCCGCGACCACGGGGGCAGAGGCGGCCCCCCCAATATTTGCCATACTTCCAACCGCCACATAAAAAAACGGGGCGTGCAGCAAGCGGGCTACCAAAAGGATGACGGCCACATGAAATATCATCCAAAGCACGCCGATGGTGATCAGTCCCAGGTTCTGGGCTACTTCCCCCAGGTTCATTTGCATCCCAATGGTGGCCACAAGGAGGTATAGGAATATGGATGCCCAGGTCGAAGCCCCGACGCCTTCCAGGTTCCGGGCACGGGTAAAGGAAAGGGCGATCCCGATGGAAGTGGACAGGACCACGATCCAGAAAAAGGAAGAGTTGATGGCCCCGAGTTTGTACCGGTCGAGCCATTCCTGCCGTTCATTCATAAACGGAATGATGCCATCCGTGAGCCAATGCGCCAGGCCGACCCCTGCAAAAGTAAATCCCATAAGGATCATCAACTGGGTCAGGTCCGGCTTTCGCGCGACGCTTGCACTGAAGGCTTCCATTTTGACCCTCAGGGCATCGATCTGGGAAAAATCAGCCTTCAGCCAGCGGTTGATCCGGTGATGAATGCCGGCTCCGTACAATAGAATGGCCATCCAAAGGCTTGCCACCGCGATATCCACCACCACTACGGGGCCAAACAGGGAATCCGGGACCTGGAAAATCTCCTTGACGGCCGTTTGATTGGCGCCGCCTCCAATCCAGCTTCCCCCGATGGTGGCCAGGCCGGCCCACAATTCCGAAGGGGGCGCCGGCAGGAATCCCGGGAAAAACCTGACCATGACCAGGAAGGCCAGGGGCCCACCGATCATGACTCCCACTGTTCCGGCCAGGAATACCAGGAGGGCTTTAGGGCCGAGCCTGGCTATAGCCTTAAGGTCCAGGCTGATGCAAAACAACAACAAACTGGCCGGCAAGAGGTAACGGGAAACGAATGGATAGAGTTTTGAGTTTTCATTGGTGATGATACCCAGGGGCCAGTTGAGCAGCGCCGGAATAAAATAGCACAACAGCAGGGCCGGCACATAAGTGTAAAACTTCTTCCAGAACGGCCTTTGGCTTTGGGTAGTCCAAAAAATCAGGGCCAGGACTGATATCAACACCCCGAAAGTGGCCGCGTCATTCTTCAATGGAAAGATGGAAAGCATCATGGTCGCCACAAGGTAATTATGTATTGGGAATTAAGATCATCTCCCAGAATCCAGATACGAGATACGAGAAGCGAGATACGAGAAGCGAGATACGAGAAGCGAGAAGCGAGATACGAGAAGCGAGATAGACTCTTGACTCTTGACTCTTGACTATTGACTCACCTTTCCCACAAAAGCCATTTGCACCCTTTTGGATGAAAGCTCCGCCGATTCAATCCTGACTTTTATCCGGTCACCCATGGACAAGACGGTCCCACTCCTTCTTCCTATGACTTTTAAGCGGCTGGCCGCCAGGATAAAGGGCTCATCCATTTCCTCAAAAGCGATAAATCCTTCCACGTGGTTGTCATCCAGTTCGGTAAAAATACCGCGTTCGATCAGGCCGGAGATCTTCCCGGTGAATTCCTGCCCGACGTGGTCGGCGATGTACAGCAACTGGAAAAATTTCACCGAGTCGCGTTCCGCTTCCATGGCTTTACGTTCCTGGTTTGAAATGTATTTACATTGTTCCTCCAGCCTTTTTTTATCGGTCCGGAAGGTTTGGTTCAGGTTTTTAGCAAGGATGCGATGGGCCAGGATATCGGAATACCGCCTGATCGGGGAAGTAAAGTGAGAGTACAAATCAAAAGCAAGTCCGTAGTGGCCGATGTTATTTGTAGAATATTCGGCTTTGGCCATGGTGCGAATGGCCAGGGGCTGCAGGATTTTCAGGGAATCATTGGTCGCGCTGGCCTCGTACAGGGCGTTGAGTGAACGCGTAATTTCCTTCGGGGTATTCATCCGGAGTTCGAATCCCATTTCTTTGGCAAACAAGGCCAGGTCGGACAATTTATCCAGGTCAGGCAAGTCGTGCACCCGGTATACAAAGGGTATGGAGTCCTGGGATTTTTCTTTATTGTTAATAAACTCTGCCACGGCCCGGTTGGCCATCAGCATATATTCTTCCACCAGAATATGGGTGTCGATCCGGGTTTTTTCGCGGACCGAAACCGGCTTTCCGCTCACCGGGTCGAGGTCAAAGCGGTATTCAGGCGATTCGAAACCAATGCTGCCTTCGGCAAACCTTTTTTTCCTGAAGTGGACCGCTATTTTATTCAGGAGGTACAGCTCTTCATGGAAAATTCCGTCCCCCCGGTCCAGAACCTCCTGGGCGTCTTCATAGACAAACCGGTGGTTGGAGTGAATCACCGACTTCCCGATCCAGGTGCCTGTGATTTTATAATGGGAAGGATCCAGGGTAAAAACGACCGAAAAAGTGAGCCGGTCGCAGAGCGGATTCAGGGAACAAATGTCTGAGGACAATACTTCAGGCAACATGGGCAGGGCCCGGTCAACCAGATAGACCGAAGTGCTTTTAGCATAGGCCTCTTTGTCCAGAACGGTTCCTTCTTCCAGGTAATGCGAGGCATCTGCAATGTGAATGCCGATTTCCAGATGGCCGTTATCCAGCCGTTGAAAGGAAATGGCGTCGTCAAAGTCCTTGGCGGTCAATGGATCAATGGTAAAGGTGGTCACCTGGCGGAAGTCTCTCCGGTCGGGCCAGGCCAGGCCGTCCTGCATCCCTTCGGCCGCTTTCCGGGCAATCTCAAGGGCCTCGTCGCTGAAAACCAGCGGAAAGCCATGATTGATCAAGGTCCCCATCATCTCGTTGTCGATCAGGGCGTCCGCACGCAGGACCTGGGTGACCTTGCCGGTGGGGAACCGGTGTGCCTCATCCCTCCAGGCCAGGATGTGGACGATGACTTTATCTCCGTCGCGGGCATCCATGCTGTCCTGGTTCCTGACATGGATTTCCAGGCGGTGGTGTTCGCTGTCCGGATAGACGATATGGATATTCCGGCGGTGATGGAAGGTCCCGACAAAATAGTGCGTTTCCCTTTTGAGAATTTGAACCACCCTGCCTTCCGGCCTTTTTTTGCGGCCTCCCTCCACCTGCACTTTCACAATATCGCCGTGTATCGCGCCCTGGAGGTATTTGGCGGGGATATAAACATCCTGCGCACTCTGGTCCGAGAGGAGATAGGCGGCGCCGCTGCGGATGACTTCCAGCCTTCCTTCGATGGCGATGTCCCCGTTTCCGGATGTTTTGCCCCTGGACGACCGGTTTCCGGAACCCTGGCCGTATTGAAACTGGCCTTTACGGACTTCGGTCACCCTCCGGGTCTGAACCAGCCGGCTGAGTACCTGTTCTATGTCGCTCTTGTCATTGCCGGCCTGGATGGCTTTGAGCAGCTGGCGCGCGGAATACGATTTTCTGGGATTTTTTTTAAGATGACCGGCTGTTAATTCTTTAAGGGCGTCAAAGTGGTGCTTCTTGCCCGGTTTGTTTTTTTCGTTATTGGTTTTCATTTAATAATGCAATAAAGCCGTTCGGCATCAACTCGTAATTCAGTTCCTGGGTCTGACTGGGATCAAAGGGGATGTGGTCCGCTTCCTGGTGGGAAGCAATGACATCAATACTGTCGTCGGGTTGAAGGGTGGCTACTTTTTTTACTATGGTTTTTCCGTCGCTGGAGGTTCCAGCTATGACCTGCCTGGAGATCGGGATGCCCGACTTGGTATAGGTGGCTATGATAAAATCGTGGCGAAGCAGGGTCGCTTTCCAATAGACCAGGGATATAAATTCCTGATCCCCCGGCAAGCGGAAGCAGGGCAGGTATTCCGTAAATTCCTCCCCCGGCATTTCTTCTTCACTGGAAATAAAGGCGGCGGACATGGCTGCGGGAAGCAAGACGTTCACTTCTTCAAAGTCCCGGTGGCTGTCCAGGGTAAGGGTGACCGGAAGCTCAACCGTTGGAAAATAATCAATAAATTGTTGAAATAAGGGACTGCTCATTCATCTGCAAAGTTAATTTTAAAATATTTAACCGGCTGCGGACCCGGACTTCCTCTAAACAAAGCAAAGTCAAGGATAGTTTTTAGTTTAGACCATTTCTAAATATATTTACCGCGAGCCGGATAAAGCAGACGAGGAACGGCTTTGTTATTTTTGACCTCGGAAAAAAGCGTCACAGACTGAATTATGAATTGGATGGTTCCCTTTTTAAAATCCTCCCTGGGCAGGAAACTGATTATGAGCCTTACGGGGTTGTTTTTATGTTTATTCCTGGTGGTCCACCTTGCCGGCAATTTTCAATTGCTGAAATCGGATGGGGGAGAAGCTTTTAATACCTATACCTACTTCATGACCCACAACCCCCTGATCAAGCTGATCAGCTACTTCACCTATTTTTTTATATTGTTGCACACCTTCCAGGGTCTGGTCCTGTATTTTCACAACCGGTCGGCGAGAGGCGCCGCTTACCTGGACAAACACCCTTCCAAAACCACTTTCGCATCAAGGAACATGGCCTTGCTGGGCAGTGTGATCTTCCTTTTCCTGATCGTCCATATGGGGGATTTCTGGTTTAAGATGAAGCGGGGCATTCTGGCCAAGGTCAGTTATGAGGGTTACGATCAAATCGATGATTTGTACACCCGGGTCACCGCAGCTTTCGACCAGTGGTGGATCGTGCTGTTCTATGTCGCCGGCATGGGTTTCCTGGGCTTCCACCTGCAACACGGATTTCAGAGCGCTTTCCAGTCCCTGGGTTTGAACCATCCCAAATACACTCCATGGATCAAAAACACGGGTATCGTCTTCTGCATCCTCATTTCGGCAGGTTTTGCCATCATCCCGATTATACAATATTTCTCTAAATAAAAAATATATGGAATTGGATTCCAAAATTCCCCCCGGGCCCATCGCGGAAAAATGGACCCGGTTCAGATCGACCGTACCCCTGGTAGCTCCCCAGAACAAGAGGAGGCTGGAAGTGATAGTCGTCGGTACCGGCCTGGCAGGCGCTTCGGCGGCAGCCAGCCTTGGAGAGCTGGGCTATCACGTAAAATGTTTCACTTTCCACGACAGCCCCAGGCGGGCGCACAGCATTGCGGCGCAGGGCGGGATCAATGCGGCAAAAAATTATGCCAACGACGGGGACAGCATCTTCCGTTTGTTTTACGATACCATCAAGGGCGGCGACTACCGGGCCAGGGAAGCCAATGTCCACCGTATGGCGGAAGTGAGTGTCAACATCATTGACCAGTGTGTCGCCCAGGGGGTGCCCTTTGCACGGGAATACGGCGGTTTGCTCGAAAACCGGTCCTTCGGCGGCGTGCAGGTATCGCGGACTTTTTACGCGAGGGGGCAGACCGGGCAACAATTGCTCCTCGGCGCCTACAGCGCGCTTTCGCGCCAGATTTCACTGGGTAGCGTGAAGATGTACAACCGCCACGAAATGATGGACCTCGTCCTCGTGGACGGAAAAGCAAGGGGCATCATCGTGCGCAACCTGGTTACCGGCAAATTGGAACGTTTCGGCGCCCATGCCGTGATCCTGGCCACCGGGGGCTACGGCAACGTCTATTATCTTTCGACCAATGCCATGGGCTCCAATGTGAGCGCGGCCTGGAAAGCGGTAAAGCGGGGAGCCCTGATGGCCAATCCCTGTTTTACCCAGATCCACCCCACCTGTATTCCGGTGAGCGGGGATTACCAGTCCAAGCTGACCCTGATGTCCGAATCCCTCCGCAACGACGGCCGGGTATGGGTGCCTAAAAAAATGGAGGACGTGCGCGCGATCCGGGAAAAGAAGAAAAAAGCGACGGATATTCCCGAAGAAGACCGGGATTATTACCTCGAACGGATGTATCCCTCCTTCGGCAACCTGGTGCCCCGGGACGTAGCTTCCCGGGCAGCCAAAAAAGTATGCGACGAAGGCCGCGGGGTCAATGCCACCGGCCTGGCGGTTTACCTCGATTTTGCTTCGGCCATCGAACGTTTCGGGAAATCACAGGCAAACGTGAAAGGCATTCAAAACCCCGATGCCGCCACGATCCGTAAACTGGGGGAAGCCGTGATCAGTGAAAAATACGGCAACCTGTTTGAGATGTATGAGAAAATCGTAGGGGAGGATCCTTATAAAACACCCATGATGATTTACCCGGCCATACACTATACCATGGGAGGCCTTTGGGTGGATTATAACCTGGAGACCAATATCCCGGGATTGTTTGCCCTGGGAGAATGTAATTTCAGTGATCACGGAGCCAACCGGCTGGGGGCCTCGGCCCTGATGCAGGGACTGGCTGACGGTTATTTCGTGATCCCCTATACCATCGGGACCTTTTTATCGAAGGAAATACGCACTCCGGCAACCGATACGGCCAGCCCGGAATTCGATAAGGTGGAAAAGGATGTCCGTGACCGCATCGACCATTTACTGAGTGTCCAGGGCAAACAGTCCGTGGAGAGCCTGCACCGACAACTCGGTAAAATCATGTGGGATCATTGCGGAATGGCCCGCAACCGGGAAGGCCTGGAACAGGCGCGTATTCAGATCCGCCAGCTGCGTGACACGTTCTGGAAAGAGGTCTATGTACCCGGCAAAGCCCTGGAATTTAATCCCGAACTGGACAAAGCCAACCGGGTGGCAGATTTTATGGAACTGGGCGAAATGCTCGTGGTGGACGCCCTGGACCGCAATGAGAGTTGCGGTGGCCATTTCCGGGAGGAATACCAGGACAGTGAAGGGGAGGCCCTGCGCCGCGACGATCTGTACGCCTATGTTTCAGCCTGGGCCTGGAACGACAGCAATATGGAATTGACCAAAGAAGCCCTGAAATTTGAAAATGTGGAATTAAAATCTAGAAGTTATAAATAGGAACAGCTATCAGCTGTCAGCTGTCAGACCTCAGCCGGCAAACAGGATATTTCCCGAAATGCAAGCTGCAAGCTGAAAGCTGATTGCTGAAATCTGAAAGCTGATCGCTGAAATCTGTTTTTTATGAAATTAACATTAAAAGTCTGGAGACAGGCAGACCCTCAGGCAAAGGGAAGATTTGAAACCTTTTCGGTGAATGCCAATGAACACATGTCTTTCCTCGAAATGTTTGACGTGCTCAATGAAGAATTGCTGGCTGAAAAAAAGGAACCCATCGCCTTTGATCACGATTGCAGGGAAGGGATTTGCGGGGCCTGTTCTATGGTCATCAATGGCCAGGCCCATGGCCCCCTGGGCGGGACAACTACCTGCCAGCTCCATATGCGTCATTTCAAGGACGGGGACATCATCGTGGTCGAACCTTTCCGGGCCAGCGCTTTTCCGGTGATCAAGGACCTGGTGGTGGACCGTTCGTCCTTCGACCGGATCATCCAGGCCGGAGGATTCATATCTGTGAATACGGGCCAGGCGCCGGACGGAAATGCCATTCCGGTGGAAAGGGACAAGGCCGGAGCCGCTTTCGATGCCGCCGCCTGCATCGGATGCGGGGCCTGTGTCGCCGCCTGCCCCAACGCCTCCGCCATGCTCTTTACCGCGGCCAAGGTCTCTCACCTTGCCCTGCTCCCCCAGGGACAGATCGAAAGGAAGACCCGGGTAAAAAACATGGTAAACCAGATGGATATCGAAGGTTTTGGCAAATGCAGCAATACCTATGCCTGCGAGGCGGAGTGCCCGAAGGAAATCTCGGTGGATTATATAGCGCGGATGAACAGGGAGTATTTTGCGGCGGTAATTGCGGGGGAGTAGTTAGTCAATAGTCAATAGTCAATAGTCAATAGTCAGTAGTCAATAGTCAGTAGTCAGTAGTCAGTAGTCGGTGGTCATTTGGTAATTTTGGTCCTTTAACCTTTAACCCTTAACCCTTTACCGTTTACACTTATTTATTCAGATTAGTTGGCCAGTTAGCCAGTTAACCAGTTTGCCAGTCAGCCAGTTTAGTAAAGTGCTTATGCAATTCTATACTGCTTATTCTGTAGTCCGTGCGGGAGCTCCCCTTCAGGGGAAACAGGGGTGTGCGTAGGTGGGCAGAAATTTAAGTTAGCAAGTTGGCAAGTTGGCAAGTTGGTCGGATGACTGTCAGATTAAATCATGACTACTTCAACGAAGCCACTCCACTTTATGTTGTCAAACAAGATTTACTTTTTGGTTAAGCAACTCCACATTGAAATTAATCTTTGCGTTTAACGCTTTAAATACCTTAATAATGGTCTCAAACCTGGCATCCGTCAGGCTGTTTTCAAGTTTTGAAATTTGGGCCTTTTGAACTCCAACAAGTCGTCCAAGTTCTTCCTGTGTCAGGTTTCGTTCCAAGCGCGCTTGTCTTATTGCTTCTCCGAGCAAGTCAAGTCGTAACTCCTTTTCAAAAGCCTCCCGCTTTGGAGTCCCGCGTTTACCGATATGTTTGTCGGTAATTTCATCTAAGCTGTAAGTTTTTAATCCTCGCTTTTTCATTTTTTCTTGTTTTTAAGTTCAAAATATTTTTTTCTTAAACGTTCCGCTTTGTCCAAGTCACCTTGTGGAGTTTTGTTAGTTTTCTTGATCAGTCCGTGCGTTGCAATTACCACGGTGTCGATTTTCTCTGATTTGTCCCAAAATGCAAACAGTCGGTATTGAGTCCTTTTAAACAATGTTCTAAACTCCCAAATTTCGTCTGTTGGTTTTTTAATGTAGATTCCTGACCATGTTGACCCACCATTCTTTTTTAAACTGACCCACCATTCCTGCATGTTGACCCACCCATTTTTGAGGTCAGATCGGGGGCCTTTAAGGTTGATTCCTGGCATGTTGACCCACCCCATTTTGAGGTCAGATCCGGGGCCTTTAAGGTTGATTCCTGCATGTTGACCCACCCCATTTTGAGGTCAGATCCGGGGCCTCCAAGGGTGATTCCTGTCCGGATAGCCATCGGTCCAGGAAATTTTGGGAGACCCGACTGTTTTCGGCAATTGGGAAAGGGCTTTTGCAGTCATTTGCTTCTAAAAACATAGGAGCATGGCACAAAAACCGATACCAATGGAAAAATTGAAACAAGTTTTTCAACTTCAACGCGATGGCATCTCCATCCGCGAGATAGCCCGCCGGGTAGGAATCAGCCGGAATAGCGTACGAAAGTATCTTTCGTTGCTGGCGGAATGTAAAGGGGTAGATGATGTAGAATTGGCTTCGAAGGCTTATTCCAACGATTTATTGGAGTTGGAAGCGGAACGGTTGCGGCAGGTCACGATTCATTTCAGCACAGCTGGCACTGAACTGTCAAAGACCGGAGTTACGCGGCATTTGTTGTGGCGGGAATACAGGGCTGAGCATCCGGACGGATACAGTTACAGTCGATACTGTTACCATTTGAAGAAATACCTGAAAAACCGTGACCTGTCCATGCATCTGGAATATACGCCAGGTGACATAACCATGATTGATTTTGCCGGAAAAAAACTATACTATACTAACCTTGAGACCGGAGAACTAATTAAGTGTCAAGTATTTATATCGATTTTCCCTTTCAGTGGCTATATTTTCTGTCAAGCGGTTCACACACAACAAACGGCAGACTTTACGCACTTGACCAACTCAATGTCTAAGTTCTATGGTGGAGTCAGCGCCACTATTCTCTGTGACAATATGAGTACTGCGGTAAAGCGATCCGACCGATATGAGCCGGAGTTTACCGATATCTGCCTCCAACTCAGCGAACATTACGGAACCACTTTTAGTGCTACACGCCCCTATAGCCCGAGGGATAAAGCAATGGTAGAACGAGCTGTAAATATTGTGTACAATTATATCTACGGACCATTGCGCAACCGTACATTTTTCAGCTTGCAGGAACTCAACGCTGCCATGCGTGAGCAACTGGAATTGCTCAACGACAAGCCATATAAAAACACGCCTTATAGTCGCCGGTATTTTTTTGAACAACAGGAACGGCACCTGCTCAAACCTCTGCCCGCCTTACCTTTTTTGCAAAAAAAAGTAGTTCGGCTGACCGTCCAGCGAAATTACCATGTGCAACTCACTGAGGACCATCAATACTATAGTGTTCCTTATCGGTATGTAGGGAAAAAGGTAAAAGTGCTTTACGATGCAACCACTGTGGAAATATATTTGGATCAGGACCGAATCGCTTTACATGTCCGGAATCATCGAAACAAGTCCTATACCACCTTGACCGAACATATGCCTCCACATCACCAGCGCATGCATCAGATCAGAGGCTGGACCCGGGATGATTTGCTGGAACAGGCTTCCCGGATCGGATGCTCAACCCATCAGGCCGCAAGCCTAATGATGGAAAACAGCATCTATATGGAACAAAACTATAAAGCCTGCTTCGGTATGCTTATGCTTCAGAAAAAGTATGGTTCCGATCGCCTGGAAGCAGCCTGCCAGAGAGCCATACAGGGCTCACGGGTCAACTATACCATGATAAAAAATATCCTGGAACGGGGGCTCGACAAAGTAGCAAACATGTTCGCCACCCCCCTCATCATTGACCATGACAACATCCGCGGAAAGGAACAATATCTATAAACTATTTAACCTAAATTCAAATCACAATGAATACAAATCAAACTTTACAACAAATGCAGCAACTTCGCCTCCAGGGCATGTATCTCGCTTATCGCTCCCAGTTGGAACTACCTATGGACCAACAACTCGAAGGACATGATTTGGTAGCCCACTTATTGCAATCCGAAGAACTTAACCGTGCAAATGAAAAAACAGCGTACTATCTTAAGCTTGCCAAGTTCCGAATGCCTGCTTCCGTAGACCAAATCGAATGCAGCGCTGCCCGCAATCTTACCCGGCAACAATTGGCAGTCCTCGCAGAAGGCCGTTATCTGTTTATTCCAGCGAAGCTGACCCCCCATTCCGGCAAACTGACCCCCTATCGTTGGGTACCGACAAGCCTTTATTCCGGTATATTGACCCTTCTGATATCAAACGAGGAGACGGAGTGTAATGTCAAAGAACGATTATAAAGTTATTTTCTTTTTCTTAAAGATTCTCCGGTAAGTTCTATTCGGTGGGCATTTGATACAATACGATCCAGGATGGCATCTGCAATGGTAGGTTCTGCAATAATTTCATACCAGATGCTGATGGGCAATTGAGAGGCAATGATTATCGATTTTCGACCATGCCGGTCCTCTACCATTTCCAATAGATCAAGTCGCGCCAATTCATCAGGTCGTTGTAAGCCAAAGTCATCCAGGATTAGTAGATCTGCCCGAGCGAGTTGTTGCATTTGTCTTTTATGGGTTCCATCAAGTCGGGCCAAACGAAGAGCCTGATAAAGCTTTTGGGTGTTGTGGTATGCCACCTTCAAGCCCAATTGACAACATTGATGTCCAATAGCTGAGGCCAGATGACTTTTCCCCACACCGGTAGGCCCTGTAATCATCAGGTTTTCGGCTTTGTTGACCCAATCACAGGTGCTGATTAAGGCAAGTTGTTCTCCGGATAGATTCCTTTTAGAATCGGCTTTAATCTCCTGGAGGGATGCGCTGTACCTGAACCGGGCCGAACGCGTCAGTCGGTGGATTTTGCGGTTGTTACGTTCATCCCATTCCTGTTGAAGCAACAAGGCCAGCAGCTGGTCTGCATTGATGCTGCCCAATTTTTTACTTTGGACCAGGCCTTGCATCGCATCGTACATGCCATGCAGGCGCATGTCGCGCATTAATTCAAGTGTTTTTTGATGATTCATTTTACATGTATTTATAAGATTATAGATTAAAATGTGAGGCACCCCGGACATTGGGGTGATCTGGTAGCGGCGTGTATTTGGCTGGACATTGTGACTCCCGATTGGCATATTGGCCCAAGGCAAGCCGCTCAATATTCCGGTAAGTACAAACCTGATATTCCAATGCGATGGCGCAGCTTTCAATCAGGATTTCTTTGGAGGTTTTTTTAGCCAATGACAGGATGCCCTGACAGGACTTATAGGCTTGTTCCGGGTGAATGCTTCGCTGCAAAACAACTTCAATAACCGCCAGCACCGGAGGACCAACAGAAGCAGCTCTTTCTTTCAATATATTTTCATTCATTCCTGCCAAGACCTCACGGTGATGAGAAGGCATATGATCAGGGATTGTGTGGTATTTACCGGGTTTATCTGCGGTATGAGTGGCAATGCAATCTCCCTGGTAATATATTCTTACCAGGGCAGTAGTAATGATTACATGGACTTTAAAGCCTATGTAACGATAAGGTGCACTGAAGTATCTTTTGGTCTTGGAGAGGTATACATGGCCATTCTGCTGGACGGTTAAAATCAGGTGTTGTTTAATTTGATACCGTTCGGGGGGCAATGACTTGAGCACAGGCTTTTCATCGCGCTCCAGCAAAACTTCCCGTGAACAATCATATTGTTGCATTATCCGTTTGTTGAGTAGTGCAGCTTGTTCCAGTAAAGCCGTATTTAGCTCCTGCAGGCTGTAAAAGGTTTGTTTGCGCAGGGGAGCGAATATTCGCTGATAGGAGATGGTTACCGAACGTTCCACTTTGGCCTTGTCCTTAGGTTTCCTGGCTCTGGTGGGAAGCACCGCCATTCCATAGTGATTGGCCATATCCAGAAAAGCTTCATTGATCTTTGGCTCATACAGGTGCGCCTGGTTAACCGCAGATTTAAAATTGTCGGGGACGATAGCACGGGGGCTTCCTCCGATATATTCCAATGATAAGGCTGTGGCAGCAACAGCTTCTTCGACCTTCTGAGAATGGGTTGCCAACACAACCGTATAGTTACTGTATCCCAGCGTGGCTACAAAGACTTCACAAGGAATGATTTCCCCACCATTGCGGTTTACATAGTGCAATTTGTCACCGGTAAAATCGATGAAAATCTTATCTCCCGGCTCATGCTCCCGGATCAAAGTGGCATGCTGGCTTCGATCATAGAGCTGTAGATAATGGCAAAACCGGGAGTACTGATACCCCCCGGGATATTCTCTTTTATATTCTTCCCACAACAGCTGTTTGGTAAGGTGAGGGTGCTTCAGTTCCTCATAAAGCTTATCCAGGCGAAGCATAAAATCCCGATGCCTCTCTTTTTCCGTTTTTAAGGGCGCTCGTAAGACGTGCTCAATGCGGAGGTCCTCCAGACCTAAAAGATCCTCCAGATTTAACTCACGGCTTTTAATCGTCCGGAAATACCCTTTGATGGTGTTCCGGGAAATGCCTGTTTCCCGGGCGATTCCCTTGATCGGAACACCCTGTGAAAACAAGCGTAAGATTTGTTTGAGTTGACTCATACGGATTGAATTTCCTGCCATATCGTTGTGCTTTGATTTTATGCAAAGCACGCTTGACACGGTTACAATCCGAACTCACCTAAGAAATCAGAGGGGTCAGCATCCCGGAATGACCCCAATTTGAGGGGGTCAGTATCCTGGAATGGGGGGTCAGTATCCCGGAATACCCTCTTTTTACCCAGGGGTCAGTATCCCGGAATGGGGGGTCAATATCCCCCGGAACAGGGGGTCAGTATGGCCCGGAATATACAGTTATCTGCAACAAGGAGAAAATATCCTGATCACCGGGTCTACAGGATGTGGTAAATCCTTCCTCGCTTGCGCATTAGGCCATCAGGCCTGCCTGCAAGGATATAAAACCACTTATTTGAACATGAACCGTCTCATTGAAAAGGTAACCCTGTCAAAACTTGATGGCTCTTATATTAAACTGCTCAATCACCTGGAAAGACAAACCCTTATTATCCTCGATGATTTTGGTTTGCAGCCTCTCTCCCAGGAAATCAGACTCACCCTTTTGCAATTATTGGAAGATCGTTATGGTAAAAAAAGCATCCTGGTCACCTCTCAACTCCCTGTATCAAAATGGTATGAATACATAAACGAGCCTACCCTGGCAGATGCCATCATGGATAGATTGACAGCTACTGCCTGCCGTATAGAATTAAAAGGAGAATCGCTAAGGAGGAAAAAATTGAAATCAGCTGAATAACCAAGTGTATCTTTAAACTCAAATTAAAGTTCTTTCTCCTATTGCCGAACTCAGGGTGGGTCAACACCCAGGAATCCTGGGTCAACATGACAAGAATTTACACTTTTCCTTTTATTTGTCATTAGGACGATAAACTCGCTGTAAATCCAGATATTGCTCGCCCATCTGTGAAAATCGAAAAAGTCAGGTGAAAGCGTCATCAGATATTGCGAACGCTGTACCCAGCTTATACTCATGTATGTTTCGTCATCAGCCCGCAACATAATAGTGGTCATCCAAATGCTGCTCAATATTGTTAATGCCAACATCACACTATGCCGTAAGAAGGCTTCAGTCCATCCGATGGAATCTCCATCCAAGCGAATGATTTTTATGCCTGCGACCAGTTTACCCGGCGTTCCTCCATATTTTTTTGGCAGGTAAATATGATACCAGATTCCAAAAGCAAGATTTGGAATGATGGTATAGAAATAAAAATTTTTCCCAAGTCCATTACCATACAATATCAAAATAATGAAAGGAAGCAGAAAGAGTGAATCTAAAAGCACAGAGCCGACCCTGATCCAAAAGCCTGCGTACAAGCTGTCTGAAATGCCTTCAATTTCTAATGGAGTCTTTTTTTTGTCCATAAGTCTGTGTTAGATGTTTTCAGGTTGTGCATACTCTGGTTGGCTTTCAGCTACCTTGTTTAGTGTTTACTATATAAAGTATTGGTCGCAGGCTTGCAGCTGACGTTTTGGCGCCTGGCAAAGGAGCGGATTTCGATGTACATATAGTCGACACGTAGTTAGTTGACAAGTTTACAAGTTAGAAAGTTGGCTAGTTGTTGGGATGCTGTCGGATCAGAGTGTGACTTTTAAATTTTTCTTGCGTCTTAATTCAGCATGGGGTCCTTGGTCGAAGTTTTGGATATCAGCGGTTGGCCGGAAAAAGCGATGGCCTGTAAAACCAGGAAAATGATTATGGTAATGGCAAAAGCAAATCTTGAAGAGGCTTTAATGGAGGCATATTCCGATTCCGCCCTTTTCATGATTAGCTTCGATTCATCCAGTTGGACCGCTGCCAGCTGTTGCAATGAAATAAGTGCTTTGTTGGAATATATTTTATAATCATCCTGGTTGTTCATTAAGTGGCTCTCCATACGATTTATATAATCATTAAATTCATTGGCAACGGTTTCTTCAGTGGGCGTAAATTTTGTTTTTTCAAAGGCTTCAAGGGTTCCTCTAAGATCAGCCATCAGGCTTCGTAAGGTGTCGCTATTGGAGAGGGCATTGGAATCCTTATGTAAAACTTCCCGGATTTGATAAATACGAACGGTCATTTTTAAAATGTAATCATCCGCGATCAGCCGGTCCTCATATAAGGTGGTTATGGCGCTTTTGACATTTTGGGCATGTATTCTGTCCAGATAATTGCTTAAAAGCACCAAGAGGCAGAGCACAAACAGGATCCCGGATGTTAAAAGTTTGTTCTTTATGCTGAAGGTCCATTTCATTTTTGGGGCTGTTTGATTTTATTCTATTGGATAGTTCAAAAATAGTTGATCTTTGTTAACCTTTTCAGTCACTTCGTGTTTGAAAAACGTATTACTTCTGGCATTTTATAAATGAGTTACCGCCAACGTTGAGTTTTATAAATGAGTTACCGCTAACGGTTTGCGGCTTGGCGTAGTGGCGGATTTTTAGCACAAAAGTTCAATCGAAGAACTGCACTAGAACCTACCACAAAACAGTCATACGAAGCACTAAACCCGCCATTACGCCAAACCGCTGTTACCGGCTGGTGTTCTTTCGTCCGTCCTTGCAAACCATTGTCAATACTACGTTTCATTGTCTTTGTCGTGTCGGGTTGTGCGGTTGCGTATTTTTTATTTTTAGAAGGGAGGGAAGATTTTTTTATTTCAATTTTGTCAGGGTGGGACAGACACACTCTTTGCCAAGCTTTGGTCTGTGCGTTCGCTTGTGCGGCTTGGCAATGTGTGTGGCTGTTGGGCTGGCTATTCATTTTTCTTCCTTTGTCATTATTTATAGTTGTCCTCCAACTCCTTTAAACTTCTCCACAAACGAAACTAACTTTTGAAAAACACTTTGCTTTTTTGTCAAGTATTGAGGATTTAAAGGACTCATTTTCGGCAATAACGCATTCAATTCTGTTCCGTTTTCGCTTGCATATTCTCGCTTCAAGGAATTTGTTATGTAACGCTTCGCTGCTTCTTCATTTAGATTTTCTTCTGTGATTAATTCCAAGGCTTCCGCTTTCTGCTTGTTTTGTGCAAATACGAAAAATGAATCAATAACATTTGCTTTGTCTTGTAGCGTGTCAAGGTCGGTCTCATTGATGAAGTCAACAACCAAACTTTCTTTTGCTCTATTTCCAACACTTGCACGGATTACTCTACGTATTTCAGTAATTAAAGTGTCTTTGTCTTTGGTTTTCTTGTTATGCTCAAAAATCAATTCAAGAATGTAATCAAGGTTTATCTCTTGTGATTTTAACAAGTCAACTTCAAACACAACATCGTCCCAGTCGATTGTAGATTCTTCTGCTTCTTTGCCGCTTTTCTCACGTCTTAACCACTCACGAATATCATTGTAGGTTGAACGGTAATCCTGAACTGTCCTTTCTTTAAGCAATTCAATTTTTTGCATTGCGGCAATGTCCTCATCTGTTACGAAATGAGCTTTTTTAAACTCTTCAACTGCCTCTGGATTATTGAGGTCAATTGTTTGCAATGCTTTAAGGTGGTTAAATTCATCGTAGTTCTGGAGTATGTTTTCTACTCTCAAATATTCTCCGAAAAGCTTTGCGAATTCCTTTTTGTCTTTCTCTTTTACTATTTCGTCAGGGTTAGGGAATTTCTCATTTAACTCTTTTACTACTTCAACATAACCTCTTCGTGCTTCACCTGTAACAATGTCTGTAAAGCCTTCTAAATATTCTTTGTAGCTCTTTTCAAGAACCACATTTTTCGTGTTACTGTCACCGAACAGCGTAATAGCGTCAATCGTTGCTTTTTCTAAATCTCGGAATGTTACAATGTTGCCAAAGGTTTTTGTCGCATCATAAATCCTGTTTGTTCGTGAAAAGGCTTGAATTAAACCGTGATAACGCAAATTCTTATCAACAAACAATGTATTGAGTGTTGGAGCATCAAAGCCAGTTAAGAACATACCGACCACAATGATTAGGTCAATTTCTTTGTTCTTTACTCGTTTGGCAAGGTCACGGTAATAATTTTGAAACTCATTGCTGTCAACGCCATAACTGGTTCTGAACATGGAGTTATAGTCATTGATAGCTTTGGTTAAAAACTCTTTGGCTGTAACATCCATTGCAGAAGGCTCAAAAGTCTCGTCAACAATTTCACCAATTGCACTTTGTTCTTCGTTTGCGGCAAAAGAGAAGATTGTAGCAATCTTTAATGGCTTGTCGCTCTCTTTTTGCAGGTTGTTTAGTTCCTCATAATAACATTTGGCAGCATCAACACTGCTTACGGCAAACATGGCGTTAAAGCCTTTGTTGCTTCCTTGATTTCTATGGGTTTTTATCCTGAAATTCTGTAAAATGTATTGAGATATTTCTTTGATGCGTTCAGGGTGAAGCAAAGCTTTTTTGTTTTCTGCCGCACTTAGTTTTTTCTCGTCTATTTCAGTTTCTATGCTCTTAAACTGTGGTCTAACATCATTATAGTCAACTTTAAATTTTAGTACTTTTTCATCTCTAATAGCATCGGTAATTACATACGAGTGCAGTTCACGACCGAAAACACTTGCTGTAGTTTCTGCACCTAAAGCATTTTGTACGAATATTGGTGTTCCTGTAAATCCAAACTGATAGAACTTTTTAAACTTCTTATTTAGGTTCTTTTGTGCTTCACCAAACTGAGAACGGTGGCATTCGTCAAAGATGAAAACAACTTGCTTTTGATAAATAGCTAAATCACCCTCAGTCTTCATGAGATTGTTTAGTTTTTGGATTGTAGTTACAATTATCTTGTTGTCGTCCTTTTCAATATTTCGCTTTAAACCTGCTGTACTATCAGAACCATTCACACTGTCGGGAGAAAACCGCTGATATTCTTTCATGGTCTGAAAGTCCAAGTCTTTACGGTCAACTACAAAAAATACTTTGTCTATAAAATCCAATTGAGTTGCTAAACGTGCCGCTTTAAAACTGGTAAGCGTTTTACCTGAACCTGTTGTGTGCCAAATGTAGCCGCCACTGTCGGGTTTCGACCAATTTTTAGCTTGGTAGGAACTTTCAATTTTCCACAACATTCTTTCGGTGGCTGCAATTTGATAAGGTCGCATAATCAAAAGTGTATCGCTTGTATCAAAAACCGAATAGGTTAGCAACACATTTAACAATACTCTTTTTTCAAAAAATGTTGTTGTAAAATCTTTGAGGTCTTTAATAAGTGTATTGTCAGCTTTTGCCCAATTCATGGTAAAATCAAAGCTGTTCTTATCACGCTTTATGGTGTTAGCAAAGTAACGGGTATCCGTACCATTGGATATAACAAAAACCTGTACGTATCTAAAGAGGGAGTTATTACTGTTATAGCTTTCTTTTGAATATCTGTGAACTTGGTTAAACGCTTCACGGATAGCAACTCCTCGTTTTTTTAATTCAACCTGAACTAATGGTAGACCATTTACTAAAATGGTTACATCATAGCGATTAGCATGAGAGCCTTTCTGTTCAAATTGAGAAATTACCTGTACTTTATTTCGGGTGATATTCTTTTTGTCTAATAAGTAGATGTTTTGAATATGACCATCATCAAAAACGAAATCGTAGATATAGTTGTCGTGTATTTTTCTGGTTTTCTCAACAAGGTTATCGCTCGGCTTGTCCAAATATTCTTCCACAAAACGAGACCATTCTCCATCTGAAAATTCCATGCTGTTAAGCGATTGCAGTTGTGTTCTTACATTCGCTAACATTGATTCAAGCGTATTTAAGTTTTTCGGATTTTCATACCCTTGGTTGACTAGGTCTTGAATAAATTCCTTTTCCAGTGCTGCCTCTGTTTGATAAACAGCAGGTGCGTCATTCACCTCAAAATGTTTGGTGAATTTATCCAACACGATAAAGTTGTTTGATTCTGCTATGGTTTTATACTGTGACATTTTGTGCTTCTTTCCAATAATTAAAATTAGTAGTCAGGTGGTCTAACAAAAACTTCACAGTTTGCTTTTCAGGTTCTGTTGGTTCTGCGACTACCTCATTTGATAAGGTGGAATGACTTGTAAACTGAATTACACGATTGTAATATGTTTGCTTGTCATCGGGTAATAATTCTGACCATCTTGGATAACCTAAGAAATTTGCTGTTTTCTCATATAGATTTCTCAGAAGTGTAAAGTGGTACTTCTGTATTGCATTATTGTCTATGGCTTCCTGAATGGTTTGTTTTAGAAAAAGATGGTAGGAGAAACTTTTATTCGAATCACCTTTCTTTTCAATTAGGTTAAAAGTTCCGTCATTGAGTTTATTTAGAATATACCCTGACTTTAGCCCTAATTCATTGTAGAGAACATTGTAGAAAAGTGGGCTATGTGTTGAAATGATAAATTTCAATCCCGTAGATTTCTTTATGATTAGAGCCAAGTTAACAGCCAGCTCAATCAAATGATTATCGTCCAATGAACTTACAGGGTCGTCAATAAAAACATACTTTAAATCATTGAACTTATCTGTTGAACGATTCTCTGGTTCGGGAATATTTAATTGCTCAACCACTTGTTCAAGCAAACTATAAAATACACACCAAATCAAGTTGCTTTCCTCTGCCTTTGAAATTTTAATATTAGGGATGCTTTCCTGATTGCCACCTTCTATTGAGAACGTAATTTCAGAATAAGCCTTTACAGTAATGTCTCTGTCATTCTCATCCTTGATTGTATATTCCTCATTAAAACGAGGCGTTACTTTATCACTAGTAAAGTGCTGAAAATTTGAAATAATGTTACCGTCAAGTCCTTGGTCTTTCAAAAACTCAAGTACCATATTTGTAAATCCGTTGGGGCGAATCAATAGTTTTCTGTTTACATCAGCATCCAAATCATTGTCCCAATAAAAAAGGTCTTCCGTAAATGCGTTGTAATAGAGAACTTTTATGCCTGTTTCTTCTTCAACTTCTTCATCTTTAGGAGCAACTAAAAGTCTGAACTCACGAGACAGCCTTGTTTTGCCTGTGCCGTTAAATGCATAGATTAACTGAGCTTTATTAACAGCATCTCTAAGCGTTTCAGATATTTGTGTTAACGACTGTCCCATGTTATGATTCTATATTATTCTTAGGAAAGGTTAGTAATAAATCACGGTAGTATTCGTATTGCTTTTTCCTTAACTCAATTTCTTTGGGCAGACCTTCGCTGATTGAAGTAGTGAGTATGTCGAATTTATCAAGGATGCTAACAATACGTTCCTGTTCCTCTGGTGATGGGACAGGAATTAAAACCTTTTCCAAACCTTTGGCGTTGATGGCTGATATTTTCCCTGATGAAATATGCTTTTTTATTTGGTCGTGGAATTGTTTAGTACGTGTAAAGTAGGCTACAAATTTTGGGTTTAGTGGACTTCTGAAAGAAAAGCAAGCATCGTGAATTACAACACCTTCATCGCCTAACCAAGCCGTTCCTAATCCAATGTCCTCAATGGTTTCTCCAGCTGCAACAATAACAACATCACCATTTTCAGCAATTCGTAGATTTTTCCTTTCTACCAAATCTAAACTTAGAAATGACTTGCTTTTATCTGCCCAAGTGCCATAATGAGTGTACATCTCACCATAATGAATGCAGGGTACACCTTCTGCAATCATATCTTCTCTTACAAATCTTTTTCCTCTTTGAAACTCACCAATTACGCCAAGTGGTTCTCTGTTAATACCCACTTCATTTAAACTATACAACTGCTCTCGATAGAAGGTATACTGCTTTTTACGAGCTGTAAGCTCCGCTGTAAGCTCCGCTGTAAGCTCCGCAAATCTGTCAAGAATATGAACAATTTTATTTTGTATATCCAGTGATTTCTTTGGATTATCTGGACATGGAATAGGTATTTCTAATTTTTCCTTTAAATTATTTGAACTTAAATTAGGCTGTGCTCCGCCTCCAGCAAGAACATATAAAAAATCAGATTTAGTTAGTAGATAATGATATAAAAAGCGATTATTAAGTATCTCTTCGTCAGGTATAAATTTGCCTACACGTTGATTTAAGTAGGCTTTTTCGTTAAAGTTGTAATACCCAATTTTACCAGTGGTAGCACCTGACATGGCTATAAGTATATCTCCCTTTTCAACAACGTAATTTAGTGGGTTACCTGAACTATAGTCAACGGGGTCAAAGTACTTTACATTCGACAAGTCAACATTAGTACCATTAATATTTGTAATTCTAATAATTGGCAAACCTGATTCTTTAAACAAACTACTCTTAAATGCAAAGCCGTTTTGAAAATCGCATACTTCACCCAAGGCTTTCCATTCAACTTCGATTCCTTCTATTAACTTATCAAAGTAACTCATGCCTCAATTTCTTTTATTATTTTATCAATGTCAGCACGAAGTATATTTATCCTTGCCACAGTTTTTGAAACCTTGCTGTTCAATTCAACTATATCAAATTTTTCTCTGTGGTCTTTTGTTTCCACATAAGAGCTTACCGAGAGGTTATAATCATTTACTGCAATTTTCGAATTTTCTATAGTCTTAGCTACATATTCAATATCCTCTTTGCTATCAAAAATTTCCATAATTCTTTCAATGTGTTTATCAGTAAGCACATTGTTATTGGTTACTTTCTTAAAGAAGTCTTCACCACTGGCATCTATAAACTGCGTTTTGTTTTCGGTTTTGTGTTTTGAAAGAACAAGAATTGTAACTGCTATTGGAGTACCATAGAATAAGTTTGGGGCAAGAGAGATAATGGTTTCAACAAAATTATTTTCTACCAAGTACTTTCTGATTTTCTGTTCTGCACCTCCACGGTAAAAGATGCCAGGGAAACAAACAATTGCTGCTCTGCCTTTACTGGATAGATAACTCAAAGCATGAAGCACAAAAGCAAAATCGGCTTTCGATTTAGGAGCCAACACACCGGCAGGAGCAAAACGGTCATCATTAATCAGCGTTGGGTCATCGTCACCAATCCATTTGATAGAGTACGGAGGATTTGAAACTATTGCATCAAATGGTTTTTCATCTCCATAATGTGGGTCGATGAGTGTATTGCCAAGAGCAATATTAAACTTATCGTAATTGATATTGTGCAAAAACATATTCATACGAGCAAGGTTGTAAGTGGTGTGGTTCACTTCCTGCCCATAAAAACCTTCTTCAATAATATGGTTGTCGAAATGCTTTTTAACTTGCAACAATAAAGAACCTGAA
>Ga0116144_10001904_pt1 | contig 23648 bp, 19 predicted proteins | sample AD_UKC035_MetaG_FD_89746 | JGI IMG/M metagenome (GOLD analysis project Ga0116144, IMG submission 89746) | Active sludge microbial communities of municipal wastewater-treating anaerobic digesters from USA - AD_UKC035_MetaG | ecosystem: Engineered > Bioreactor > Anaerobic > Digestate | place: USA...
TCTATTCTGCTTCCCGGGGAAGCATGGCTTTTGCCTATGCCTTGGCTTACCGCATGACGGGCAACCAGAATTACCGCAGGGTGGTTGAGGAAACAATGATTGACGGGATGCCTGCAAATTCAAGTTCTCTAAGCGAAGAGATGAAACAATTTGAAGTCAATCCCGAATGGAGGAAAATAGTCCCCGTTGATTCCCTGCGCATGGGGCTGACCGCCCCGGGTCACCCGTTTTTCGGGATGCCCGCGGCCATGAAAATACTTGCAGAGGAAGGATGGAAAGGAGACCGCTTCCCCGTGCTAATAAAAGCAACGGGCATCACAAAATCAGATACCCTCTTTAACCACAGGGAAGGCCGGGATACCGTGCTCAACATCCATTTTGTGAGCAAACGCCGCGGGCAAGTCAAACCGGAAGTGTTCACTTACCCTCCCTCTGAAAAAGAAATCCCCGTAAAGGGTGTCAAGACAGAAATGCAGGAAAGTATACCCCATGTCCTGATAGGCAGACAGGTGCCCGATTCTTTTCATTACCACTCAAGAATAACCCTCCCAAAGCAGGCAAAAACAGGCCTTTACCTGCTGTCAATGGGCGGGAACGAACCTTTCACCATCCTGGACACAAACTCGGAAAAAACGGCCCTCTACTGCCCGCAAGGGTTTTGGTCCGCAACCTCCCCGGAAGACGACAGGGCTAAGAAATTGGGCGGCCACAAGCCTTTCTATTTCAGGGTGCCCGAAGGGCTGGAAAAACTCGAAATATTCCTCCAGCGGCCCCAGGAGATAAGAGGGCCCGACGGGACAATTATTATAGAGGCGGATACCAGGAATACCGGCAGGCTGTCGGTGCCCGTAGAAAAAAGAAGCGGAGTCTGGAGCCTAAGCGCGCCCGGCATTTCTCCTCTCGCGTTCGCAAGGCTGCTTAACGTAGAACCCGTGGTATCTTACGGTTCTCCGTCGGGACTGCCGGAAGGGACAACGGGAAAACCCGTAAAACAGGTTTCCAGAATTCCTGCGCCATCTAAACCTCTCGAGTTTGTTGAAGGAATAGACGGCAAAGCCGTACGCCTTTCACAAGGCAAATCGTTGAGCTTTCCGGGCGGCGCTAAAACGGAAACGGGAGGATACCAATATTTCCCGGGGCTGAAGGGCACGATAGAGTTCTGGTACCGTCCCGACTGGTCCACCCAGGACATAACGCTCGGATTAAGGGATTCCTTCCGTACACGTCCTTTCATAACAGGCCCCCACATCCGTTCAGGATACCGCTGCGGAGCCAGGACAGGACAGGGAGTTCTCTGGAGCGACCTGCTTATTGAACTGCTATGCGATATCCCCGGAGTAACGATGTCCGATTTCTGGAAAAATTCTTTTCACTTGCAGTCCGTTATCGGCAGGGAAGAAAACCTCTTGTTCAGGCAGGGAGAATGGCAACACCTTGCATATACGTGGGCATACGGGTATCCCGAAACAACGGTTCCCGGCAAGCCCGTGCTCGGTAATCTCCAATGGCCCGCAAAGTGGCGCATATTCGGGCCCCTGGACCGGGACGACCCGGTACTGCCCGAAGAAACTCTCAACTCGTTCCCTGAAACGATAGAGGTCAGCGGCAGACAATTCGCGGCAAAAGATGTGACGGTAAGAAACACCCTTTACGATTTCCCGGGCATGCTTAAGGAAGAATATACGGGCAGGACCGCCTATGTCTTTTTGCAGCTCAATTCCCCGGCAGAGCAGGAAGTCACCCTGGGAATGGGAGCAGACTGGTGGATGCAGGCATGGATAAACGGGAAAATTGTACACGACACCACGAAAACCGCAAATATCCACCACCCTTTTTCCATATGGAACCACATGGTGGACGTCAAGCTGAATAAAGGAGAGAATATACTGGCAGTCAGGTTCATACGGGGAGGAGGGTCGCTGCTCGCCCTCGGCGGACCCGGGGAACTGAAAAAACCGGACCCCGCTTCCCTGAAATGGGAGTTTTCCATGTTTGTCAACGGCAGGCGGATGGAAGGATTCAGAAGCAGCGATTACGTCAGGCACCTGCGACTGCCTTCTGCAAAGGAGAAGGTTACACTGGCAGAGGATGACGGGAAGGTGGTAATAGGCCCGCTCGAAGGCACCATGGATATGCTGAGGATATCCGATATTGTCCGTTACAATACGGATTTCAGCCCTCCGGCAAAACCTTTCAGGCAGGACAAGAACACGCGGGCGCTTTTTCTCTTTGACGGAGATTTGAAAGGCGCGTCCGCATTTTCGCGGGAATCCGTGGAAGCAGAATAGAAACTTTGCAGGTCTTCATCAAGCCATGTATTAACATGGGGGCAAAAGAACACAGTTTTCGGGTCCGGGAAACAGGTACGAAAACACAACTTCCCTGCAATACCGATTCGGCAGGGAGAATAAAAGGACATATATCATGAAAAAAACAGCAGCGCAGGAGGAAGCCCTGCTCCCCATTGGAACTTCGGTGATAAGGGACATAGAGTATAAGAACGCCGGCGGGACAAAACTCATGATGAATATCTATTCATGCAAAAGTTCAGGCAAACCCCTTCCCCTTGTCATGTACATGCATGGCGGAGGGTGGGCGAACGGCAACAGGACAAGCTGCCACCGGGCCGTGTTCCTGCTGGAATACGGTTTCACTCTTGCCAGCATAGACTACCGCCTGACAGATGCTGCAACCTTCCCTGCCCAGCTGGAAGACTGCAAGGCAGCCGTCAGGTTCCTCAGGGCTAACCGGGAGAAATATAACCTGGACACGGAAAAAATAGGGGTATGCGGACATTCTGCGGGAGGCCATCTTGCATCTTTACTCGGCACCACGGGGGAAAACAGCGAGTTCGACAGGGGAGACAATCTTGACTTTTCAAGCGACGTGCAGGCGGTATGCAATTTTTACGGACCCGGCTCAATACCCTGCCTTATAAAATCCGCCCGCCTGACAGGTGCTAACGACATAGTGCAGGTTGCGGAAAAACTTATAGGAGGGCCCCTTGAAGAAAAAAAGGGAATTGCGGAAAAGGCAAGCCCGTTGAATTATATTCACAGGAACGCCGCTCCGTTCCTGATAATTCACGGAGATAATGATGCAAGCGTGGACGTATCCGTAAGCAAATCTTTTCACAAGGCGCTCCTGGAAGCGGGGGTTGAATCGCACCTGCATATAATAACGGGAGGCAGGCACGGAGGAGAAGAGTTCCTGCTTCCGGAAATAGTTAAAAAGACAATTTCTTTCCTTGACAAACACATAAGGCAAAGGTGAAGGCAAAAACGATGAAGACAGAAGATATAAAAGGAGCGCCGGAGGGAGACTTTCTTCCTGAAGGAACAAAGGTAATAAGAGACATGGAATACAGGAAGCTCGGAGGAATGAGCCTCCTAATGAATGTATATATCCACGGCAGTCCCCGGGCAGAACTTCCTGTCATACTTTACATGCACGGCGGAGGGTGGCGCACGAACAGCAGGATAAACTGCCCGCGGGCGCTTGAACTGCTTGTCCATGGATACGCCGTTGCAAGCATAAATTACAGGCTTACGAATATTGCGCCATTTCCTGCCCAGCTGGAAGACTGCAAGGAAGCTGTCCGGTTCCTGCGTGCAAAAGGGAAAAATTACGGGCTGCTTACCAACAGGATAGGAGCAATGGGAGTTTCTGCTGGAGGTCACCTTGCGTCGCTCTTAGGAACAACGGCTGAAACAAAAGAGTTTGACAGGGGAGAAAACCTCGACTTTTCAAGCAGTATCCAGGCAGTATGCAATTTTTACGGGCCTTCTTCAATAAATGAACTGGGCAGGTTCGCAGAAAAGAAAGGAAACGAGAGCCTGAAACAGGTTGTTGAAAAGCTCATAGGAGGGCCTCTCGACAGGAAAAAGAAGACAGCTGAGAAAGCAAGCCCGTTGAATTATATTCATAAGAACGCCGCTCCGTTTTTGATAATTCACGGTGACCGCGACCCCGTTGTTCCCGTTTCACAGAGCGAGATGCTCCATAAGGCGCTTTTGGAAGCTGGTGTTGAATCCCACCTGTATATCGTGAAGGGAGGAATCCACGGAGGAGAAGGATTTATCAACTCAACGCTGCTTGTCCGAAAAATATCTTCTTTTTTCAACAGCCACATAAAAAAATCCGTTTAACATATCAGAACAAGGATTTTGTCTCTTCCTGTTCAGGTTTTGCCGGATTTTAAGCATTGTATCAAAATGGGAGTAAAATGGTTCCTCGCTATAAAAGGCTTTTTTCTCCAGTCGTTAACCTTTGTCATAACCACGCCGTATTCGGGAATCACAACGCAGAACTGGCCCCCGTGACCGCCCATTGCCCACACCGCAACTTCACTGCCCCTGTCGGTCCACCATCCGAGACCGTAACCGGTTTTGGCCAGTCCCTCTTCCGTCTGGGGAGGCGGCTGGCTCTTCTGCCAGGAATCCGCACGCCATATATTGATTTTTAAAGGTATGTCCGTGAAACTTTCTTTCACGAACGATTCCGGAAGAATCTGTTTATCTTTCCACCGGCCGTTGTTCAGGTAGAGATGTCCTACCCTGGCAAGGCCTTCGGCCGTCCACTGGGAATAGCCAAGCCCGTGTACAAGGGGAACTTCTTTTCCACCGGCAACCTTGATTGTCCCGTCAAGCCCCCAGTTCATGTCCGCCTGCATATGTACCAGGGCTTTTTCCCTCAGAACTTCTTCAAGTTTCTTCCCGTAAAGATATGTCAGGGCTTTTGCAAGGGCGACCGGCTGGTCGTTATGGTAATGGTATTCCGTACCCGGCTCTATGTTGCCCGGGTTCACATATTCAAGCCCCCAGTTTCTTACCGTCGCCATTCCGGAGGTCATGGAAACAATGTGCCTGAAGGTTATCCTGTCGGTATAGGGACCTGTTTCAAAATCCGGCCAGTAATCCTTCACTTTTGCGTCAATATCCGGAATCAATCCGTCCTGAACCGCCAGCCCGAGCACCATGCTGGTAATGGACTTGGTGCAGGACTGTATCCCTTCCCTTATGTTTGCATACTCGGGCCCGGCGTAATTCCATTCGGCAACCAGGTACCCGTTGCGTATCAGCACCCCGTCTGCCTTCGCTTCTTTCATCTTTGCGTCTATGGCATCAAGGGCTTCCTTGGTAAACCCGAAATCCGAGGGGTTTCCCCTTTTCCATTCTTTGTCGGGAAAAACCATTTTCTCCATGACTCCCTCCTTTCTTTCAACCCTCCCAGTGTTTTCTGCTAAAATTGGATTTGAAACAAACATCATGATAATTGACATCAACAAAAAAAATGTTCTCCATTTCATCTTTATTTTTCCTCCTGCTCTTGCATTTTATATTTTCAGGTTCTCAAGGCCCGTTATCATGTAAGCCTGCAGGATACCCGACTCGTCGGAATTGAAGAAGGCCTTTTTTCCGTCAGGAGAAAGGAAAGGATGGATATGCCCTGTTTTTTTACCTGATGAACGGGAATCCGCTATATTCATCCAGCCTGCGGCCGGCATCCTGCCTTCCTCCTGGAGCCTCGCCAGGAAAATTCCTTTCAGAAAATAGTCAGATACTATCAATTTCCCTTCCATGTCGGTTGCAAAATGGCCGAAACCCGGATTGTCAAAATTCATGCTTAAATCGTTTCTCATTCCCCCTTCTATTTTCAACCCCGTATGCTTTTTGCCTTTCACGGGAACACTTTCAATCAGCCTAACGTCCTTGTTGTCCCCATACCAGACGCTGGCAATAGCCCAGCAGCTTCTTCCCCTCCAACACTCGTGTCCAGTACAGAATTCCCTGCCGTCCCTACCCCAGGGCATTGTCCTGAAATTGCTTCCGTCGTCCCTTATTACATGTATATCGGCTCCTTTTCCGGATACAAGGGTTTTCCTTACCCCGTACCTGTCAAAAACATTGCCGTGGTTTTCCTGTATCATTATGTCTCTATTAAATTCCAACTCCCTTGAGCGGCAGTACTGGGGATGCATATTGCCGAAGGTATACCCCTGCAGGGCAACTGAAACCTCTTCCTTTTCAATGTCAAAAACCAGAAGTCCCCAGGGCGCCTTTTCTCTTTCCCCGTCACCGAGAAAAGCAGAAACGGCGATTTTTTTACCGTCGGAAGAAATTGTTGAAAGGGGATATACCCTTGAAGGGATGGTCCCCGTTTCATGAAGGGGAGCATCAATCACCGTAACAGTCTCCTTTTTCCTGTTGTTCCCGAAGTCAATCCTTTTGAGTGCAAGCCTGCCGCCATTTACCTGCGTTTCATCGTTAAAATAGTAGAAGAACCTTCCGTCGGGCGATACCGCCGGACCCAAAACCCCAATCTCTTGAGTAAGAGGTTCCAGGCTGCATCCGTTTTCAATATCGCAGAGAAGATACCTGTGTTCGGGGTCCATCCTGTCAACGCCGTGAGCTGTTGCCGCGCGGTGCAGGACAAATCTTTTGGAGTCGGGGAAAAAAATCTGGGCTTCCATGTATACGTGGGAAGAACCGTATTTTTCTTCATCCGTCAGCTGTATAACTTCCAGTCCCTCTTTAACAATAAGCAAATCGTTCCTTGTTTTCATTTGAAATCCCGTATTTGTTCCGCAGACGCAATCACTTCTGCGCACCTTGCGAACCAGGCAACTGCCGTTTCCCCATAATCCTGCAGGCACGCCTGATTTCAAGCAGTATGCATGACAAACTGTTTAAGGGATATGTTGCCGCCTGAAATGATTGACACTACATTCTTGTGTTTCAGCCCCATTTTCCCTTTCAATACGGCGGCGAACGAAGCAGCCCCGGCGGTTTCTCCGACAATCTTGTATTCGTCAAAAAGAGTTTTCATGGCAACCCTTATATCGTCGTCGCCGACAAGGACTATGTCATCCACGTATTTTTTTATAATTTCCAGGTTCATTTCTTCCGTTTTTTTAACAGCTATCCCCTCCGCTATAGTATCTATTGTCTTCAGATGTTTTATGACTCCTGCCTTCCACGAAGCGAACATGGAAGCGGCTCCCTCTGCCTGGACTCCTATGACTTTTATACCCGGCTTTTTCTCCTTTATTGCAGTCAGAATACCGCTGATAAGCCCGCCTCCTCCTATGGGAGCGACTATGCAGTTCATGTCGGGAACCTGTTCCATGAGCTCAAGGGCTATTGTTCCCTGCCCCGCGATGATAAGCGGGTCGGCAAAAGGATGGATAAAAGTCAGGTTTTCATTGCCTGCCCTTTCGATTGCATGATGGTAGCTTTCAAGGAAAGTATGTCCTGTTATCTCGACTTCCGCCAGTTTCTTCAGCCTTTCCACTTTATGCTCCGGAGTTGTTTCCGGTACAACAACCACCGCTTTCAGTTTCTCCCAGTGAGACACGTAGGCAACTCCCAGCCCGTGGTTGCCGGAAGTGGCGCAAATGATTCCATTTTTCCTTTCCTTGCGTGTAAGAGAATCTATTTTATTAAGCACTCCCCTTATTTTGAAAGCTCCGCTTCTCTGGAGATTTTCAAGCTTCAGTATTATCCTGTTTCCATACTCCCTGTTCACAAAATCCCTGGTCAGAACCGGTGTTGTGTAAATATTTTTTTTTATGCATTCGTAAGCCTTTTGTACATCTTTCAAACAAACCATTTAATCTTCTCCTTTTTTCAAAAGCCTGCCGGCCATGACGTTTTTGAAACTCCCTTTCGCTATTGCTGTTTTACCGTTAATTATAACATAATCTATTCCGGTTGACGGCTTTTCGGGCTCCTTGTATGTAGCCATATCCGCAACCTTTTCCCTGTCAAATACCACGATATCTGCAATATTGCCCTCCTTGACCTGGCCCCTTTTGGCAAGATTGAGTTTTGCAGCAGGCCCCCGGGCAAATTTATATATTGCATCATCAAGGGATAATATTTTTTCTTCCCTTACATACCTGGCAAGAACGCGGGGAAAACTTCCCCAAAGCCTCGGATGGGGACGCCTGCAGGGAATTCCGTCGGTACCGACAAAGCCTATTTTCTCTTTCAGTATCTTTCTCACGGACTCTTCGGACATAGAAAAAACTATCATCAGGATATTGCACTGTTCATTCTCCATGATATCAAAAAGGGTCTCTATGTAATCTTTGCCGTATTCGGAAGATATCTCCAGGAGGTTTTTCCCTTCAAAACGCCTGTTTCCCGGTGTGCTTACCCTGCTGATAACCACCTTTTCCGGACCGTCCGAAAGAAGATTCTGCCATCCTTCAATCCCGTTCAGTATATCCCTGCGCGCCCTTTCACGCTCGCCGGTGTCCCCAAGCCTCCTTAAGATTCCTTTCTGTCCCCCTTCAAGCATCCACGGAGGAAGGAGTACTGTTGCAGTTGTGGAGCCGGCCGTATAAGGATACTGGTCGTAATTAACATCAACACCCTGGTCCCTTGCCCCGTAAATAAGCTGGATAGCCCTGTCAGTCTTGTCCCAGTTTTTCATGCCCATGGCTTTCAGATGTGAAATCTCCGTGGACACTCCTGTTTCCCTGCCGACAGAAACAGCTTCCTTGATTGCATCCAGGAGGGTTTCCGCCTCTCCCCTGATATGCGTGGTATAAATGCCTCCCAACCTTGATACCGAGCAAGCAAGCCGCATAATCTCGCTGGCGGGGGTAAAGATTCCCGGAGGATATATCAAGCCAGTGGACAGACCCCAGTAACCCGCCTTCATAGCATCCTCCATAATGGACAACATTTTCGCAAGTTCTTCAGCATTGGCAGGCCTGTTTTCAATCCCCATGACCGAGGTCCTTATATTGTTATGCCCGGCAAGGGGAACAAGGTTAGTCACCAGGGGAGTTTTCCGTAGATAGTCCAGGTTCTCTGCCCACGGCAAAGGAGCAACGCCTTTCGGACAGGCTCCGAGAACCGTATGTATCTCTATTTCTATGCCTTTATCTTTAATGCCGCCGCCGGAATCGGCCGCACAGAAACCGCAGTTGCCTATAACTTCAGTCGTCACGCCCTGTGTTATCTTTGCCAGAAGGGGGGTTTTCTGCATGGCGGCACGGTCATTGTGGCTGTGAAAATCTATAAAACCCGGAGCAACAATTTTTCCGCAGGCATCTATAGTTTCCATGCAGTTTTCCTCTATCCGCCCTATTTTTACAATATATCCGTTTTTGACGGCTACATCCGCTGAAATACTTTCGCCCGTACCGTTTATTATTGTCCCGTTTCTTATCGTAATATCATACATGGATTGAACCTCCCTTGCGTCATCGGGCAAAGAAAAAAATTCAAACAAGCTGGTGGTCGGCAAAACTGTAGTAGGAATTGTCCCCTATGATTATGTGGTCGAGAACCTTGACATTAAGAACCTCTCCCGCTTTCACAAGATTACGGGTAAATTCCTTGTCTTCGTTGCTTGGAGAAGGATCCCCGGAAGGATGGTTGTGTATGCAGATGACCGAAGCGGAAAAATTTTCCATGGCAGTCCTGAAAACCTCCCTTATTATGGGATTGGCCTGGTTAACGGTACCCTCTTCGCTTTCTGTTATATCAAAAATCCTGTTTTTTGAATCAAGGTGCACAACCTTGAAGACCTCCCTTTTCAAGTCCCTCATCCTGGGCATAATATAACTGACAACATCCTCGGGTTTTGCGACCCTGGGCTTTTCTTCCACCATCTCGGTTTCCCTGAATCTCCTTCCTATTTCAAGGGCCGCTTTTATCTGGCAGATTTTAGCTTCCCCCAGGCCTTTTATCCCCTTCCATTTATTTATGCTTGTATGGCTCATATTGCGGAACGAGCCAAACGCCTGCAGTATCTTCCTTGCAAGGTCAAGTGCGCTTTCTCCCCTGGTTCCTGTCCGTAAAAGAATTGCAAGAAGCTCCGCATCTGACAGCGTGTGTTCTCCCTTTCTAAGCAATTTCTCTCTCGGTTTGTCATCAGCGGACCAGTTTTTTATGGCTTTATTATATTTTTCCATTTTGGTTATGCCAGCAGGGCGGAAATGATGCCCACGAGAAAGATTCCGTCGAAAACTCCCGCTCCTCCTATGCTTATTACCCCGGGATACCTCCCGATATTCGGAAGGTTAAGAATATCAGCCCCTATCAAAACCCCGAGAACTCCCGATATATAGGCAACCGGTATCTTGTTGCCGGGTGAAAAAACGTATGCCAGCAAAACAGCCAGCAGCGGAGGTATCAAAGCAGGTATCCTGATACCTGCTCCAGGGACAACCTTTGAAAGCTTGAAACATACTGCAGTTATTATGATTGTTGCAAAAATAACGGGAGTCGCGGGAGCCCTGGGCAGAAGGTAAAGGCATAGAAGCAGGGGGATTATGCACCCGCCCAGATTGACAGCTATTACCTGCCTGGTACCAGCGCCTTCCTGCAGTAACTGTGAACCGAACATGCTAAAAAAATTCCTCTCAGGGAGAATCATAGTGGCTTCCCTTGTGTGAACCGGAATATTTATCATGCTTCCTATCAGTGAAAGGAAAAAAATGAGAAAAGCAAAGTGGGGAGAAATCCCAAGTTTGCTGAGAGCTATTCTGAAGATTTCAATCTGCAGAAGAATAAAAAATACGGGCAGAAGAAGGATAAGAAGAACCAGAAGTATGATTGAAAAAGGTAAAAATAACATTTTCCCGCCTTATTTTTCTTCATCCCTTTTATCTGAAGACTTGTCAAAAGCGGCTTTATCTTTGTAGACTCCGGGAGGAAAAGTAACTGTCATTACGCCGTTAACCCATTTCATAGCGTCCGAAACAGGCATCTTCCAGTTTGTGGGACAGGTAGAAAGCACCTCTACGAGAGAAAAGCCCAGGCCTTCAATCTGATATGTAAAAGCTTTTTTTATGGCCCTTTTTGTCTTGATAATATCGGGAATTGAACCTATCGTGGTCCTTTCAAGATAGGTTGTCCCCTCGAGGGCAGAAAGCATCTCGCAGACACGCACGGGAAAACCGTTGTTTTCAGGTGTTCTTCCTTTTTGCGAAGTGGTTGTCCTCTGGCCAAGAAGCGTAGTAGGGGCCATCTGTCCCTTGGTCATCCCGTAAACGGCGTTATTCACAAAAATAACTGTAATGTTTTCTCCCCTGGCAGCGGCATGAACAATCTCGGCGGTACCGATTGCGGCAAGGTCTCCATCCCCCTGGTATGTAAAAACTATCCTTTCAGGCAGACATCTTTTAATCCCCGTGGCCACGGCCGGCGCCCTGCCGTGCGCGGCTTCGGAAACGTCCATGTTGAAATAGTCATAGGACAACACGGAGCAGCCTACAGGGGCAACTCCAACAGTTTTTTCTCTTATGCCGAGTTCGTCGATAACCTCGGCTATCGTCCTCTGGATAATGCCGTGACCGCAACCCGGACAGTAGATTGTAGCATTTGCAGTAAGGCTCTCCGGTCTTTTATATATAGTCTTCATCTCGTTCCCTATATTTTTTTTATCTCTTTAAATATCTCTTCGGAGGAAGGAACCCCTCCTCCAGGCCTGCCGTAGAAAAATATCCTTATGTTATTTTTCACAGCGATTCTTACATCGTCTATCATCTGTCCCAAATTCATTTCCACGACGAAAATTTTCTTGGCCTTTCCTGCCTGCCTCGCAAGTTCTTCGTATGGAAAAGGCCACAGGGTAACAGGCCTGAAAAGCCCTGCTTTTATGCCTTCCTCCCTTGCCATCGATATGGCGTCATAGCATATCCGGGCACAGGTTCCGAAACTCACAACAAGCAGGTTTGCGTCTTCACACATGTATTTGCTGCAAAGGATTTCCCTTTGCTCTATCTTCCTGTATTTCCCCGCCATTTTCCAGTTATGGGTCTCGAGCACTCCGGGAGTCAGGGCAAGAGACTTTACTGAATGAGGCATCCTGTCCCTGCATCCCGTAAGAGCCCATTTTTTTTCAGGCAGCCTTTTTCTGCGAAGGTGAAGTTCAACGGCTTCCATAATCTGTGCGGTTATCCCGTCAGCATGAACGATAACAGGATTTCTGTACTTGTCGGCAAGGTCGAAGGCTTTGTAGGTCAAATCGTAAATTTCCTGCACGCTCCAGGGTGCAAGAGATATCGTCCTGTAATCCCCGTGGCCGCCTCCCCTTGTAGATTGAAAATAATCCGACTGGCTGGGAGTTACGTCGCCGAGCCCGGGACCGGCCCTGTTCATGTTTACTATCACGGCAGGCAATTCAGCTCCGGCAAGGTAAGAAATCCCTTCCTGTTTTAACGAAATGCCCGGAGATGACGATGAAGTCATAGCCCTGAAACCTGCGGCTGATGCACCGTAAACCATGTTTATGGCAGACACTTCGCTTTCTGCCTGTATGAAAACTCCTCCCTCTTCAGGCATCCTTTCGCTCATGTATTCCGGAAACCTGTTTTGCGGAGTTATGGGATACCCCGCATAAAACCTGCATCCGGCAGCAAGAGCTCCTTCTGCCGATGCTTCGCACCCGTTCAAAAGGACTTTTTTCATTTATTTCCTCTCCCATATCCCCTTCTCGGTCTGTATCCATGTTCCCCTCGGAGAATTTCTCTGGGATACCCTGGCAAACACATGTTTGAATTTCTCCTCTTCTCCGGGAGCAACATTGTTTATTTTCAGCAGCTCGTCCATCATGGTTTTTCTTTCCCTGTTCTCGTTTGCCACTATCTGCCGGACTTCCCTTGCCTGGGAAGCGTCGGAAGGGACATCCCTCAACTCGACTACAAAATCGTTTCTCTCGCCCACAAATCCCGCCTTCTTGAACCCGTCGAGTTTTGCCCACCAGCTATCCATTTTTGCTTTGGCAGCCCTTATAACAGGCGAGTCCGTCTTTATTTCCTTTCTGACCTCGACATTGTCCTGGGCATAAAGATTCCTGGCAAAAAGGGAAGGGAGAAAACTCCTCGGGGAACTTTCGGAAGGAGGTGCAAGCAAATCGTCCGCGGCCTTTTCTATTTTTTCCTCGGGAAAGGTCACATATACATTGACAACAGCACAGCCTGCGGCAAAAAGCAGCAATATCAAACTGCAAAATAATAGCTTTTTCATCTTCTCCTCCCGTTATGAACCGGCACAGAGTAAAAGCTTTTAAAAACCTGGTTTTTCTATGTGCCTCAAAGTGCCTCAAAAAGGTTTATATTATTTTGCAAACTCGGTTTCTCTCGTCTCCCTTATAACAGTCACCTTAACCTGCCCTATGTATTCCATTGAATTCTCAATGTTCTTTGCTATGTCCCGCACAAGGTTTTTCGCATCTCCATCCGAAACCTTTTCAGGCTTTACTATAACCCTTATTTCCCTGCCTGCGGAAACAGCAAAGGCATCTTCGACTCCCTTGAATGAATAGGCTATTTTTTCAAGGTCTTCTATTCTCCTGATATATTTTTCAAGAGTGTCTCTTCTCGCACCCGGCCTTGTCGCCGATATCGTATCGGCTATCTGGGAAAGCACCGTGTAAGGATTGTTGATATCCAGGTCCTTATGGTGATTGAGAGCAACATTGACAACCACTTCCGGCTCCCCGTATTTTCGCAACAGCTCGGCCCCTATTTCAGGATGGGCGCCTTCCACTTCCTGGTCAATCGCCTTGCCTATATCGTGCAGCAGGGCAACCCTTTTTGCCAGTTTAACGTCAAGTCCCAGTTCGGAAGCTATCATGCCTGCAAAAAAAGCGCTTTCTTTCGTATGCTGCAGGGCGTTCTGCCCGAAACTCGTCCTGTATTTTAGTTTGCCTATGAGCTTGACAATCTCAGGATGGATATTCTCGACTCCGACTTCGAACAATGTATTCTTTCCTTCTTCGACTATCTCCTCGTCCAACTTTCCCTGTACCTTTTCGGCAACTTCTTCTATCCTGCCGGGATGTATCCTGCCGTCTGCAATCAATTTTTCCAGAGTCAATCTTGCCACTTCTCTCCTGTACATGCTGAAAGAAGAAAGGGTAACCGCTTCCGGGGTATCGTCAACTATAAGGTCAACACCCGTCGCTTTTTCAAAAGCCTTTATATTTCTGCCTTCCCTCCCGATAATTCTGCCCTTGATTTCGTCATTCGGCAAACTTACGACAGAAACGACATTTTCAGAGACCTCGTCCGATGACATTCTTTGCATGGAAGTCAGAATTATTTCCCTTGCTTTGTCATCCGCCTGTTTCAACGTTTCTTCTTCGAGCTTTCTGTAGACTGTCACAAATTCTTTTTTCGCATCATTCTCCATGATTTTCAACAGCTGGTTTTTAGCTTCCTCCGGAGATAACCCGGCCACCTGCGAAAGGTTTTTCTTGACATCGTTTATCAGATTTGTATATTCCGTTTCCCTGTTTTTTAAATCGCTGTATCTGGTATCGATATTTTTTTCTTTTACGGACATCTCCGATTCTTTCTTGTCAAGAATTTCGGATTTTCTTTCAATATTCATCTCCCTCTGCTGTATTCTCTTTTCCTGGAACTGGATTTCCTTCCTTTTGTTACGGCTTTCCCTTTCAAATTCATTTCTCAGCCTGTAGAGCGTTTCTTTCGCTTCTATATCGGCTTCTCTCTTTTTTTCGAGAATTACCTTTTCAGCGTCGTTGATAATCTCTTTGGCGCGTTTTTCAGCAGATTGAAGGGTTTTTTCTCCGAAATGTTTCCTCAGCATATACCCCAGAAAAATAAAAAACGGAATCCCTACGATAGTAATTAATAGTTGTGTAATTGTAATCACCTCCCAAAAAATGAGAGAGGAATCAGCCGGCATGTCTGCAGGAAAGGAATTTAAACATAATAAATAGTCTTAAAAAAATAGTGATATTTTTTATATTGATATTTATTCGTTTTTGCCGCATTTTATATCCTTACCAGTTTTACAGAATGCATTACCGGGAATTCCTCTATCTGCTTTACTACTGTTTGGTCTATTCCCTGGTCAAGGTTCAAAACTGTAAGTGCAGGAGAACCTTTTTTCTTTCTTCCCAGGGTCATAGATGCTATATTAACGTTATTTTCTCCCAGTACCGTTCCTATATACCCCATAATTCCGGGCTTATCTTCATTATGGCATATAAGGAGATATCCTTCAGGAACCGCCTCGACTTCAAAACCGTCTATCTTGACAATCCTCGGTTCACTTTCCCTTATTATTGTACCCGCAACGGATATTTTCCGGCAATTGTGCACCTCAACCGTTATAAGGTTTGTGAATTCTCCTCCAGTCTCAAGTCTTATTTCCTTCAATTCTACTCCCCTTTCCTTCAGTATAAGGGAAGCATTGACCTGATTTACAGAATTTGAATCCCTCAGGAAACCCACAATGATATTGGCTCTCAAGAGGGTAAGGTCGTAATTTATTATATCTCCGCTGTAAGTTATTACAACCTTTTTTATATCCCCGTCCGAAAGCTGCTGAATCAATGAGCCTATTTTTGAACCCAGAGAAAGGTACGGATTCAGCTTGACCATTGATTTCTCGTCAAGATAAGGAAGGTTGACGGCATTCAGAACAACCTTTTTGGTCAATGCCTCAACTATCTGCCTTGCAAGCTGCTGGGCAACATTTATCTGTGCTTCCTTTGTGGAAGCGGCAAGGTGTGGCGTAACAATTACCTCTTTAAGGGTCAGAAGAGGACTGTTTGCCGGCGGTTCTTTTTCAAAAACATCTATGGCGGCGCCCTTCACTTTACCGCTGACAATATTCCTGTAGAGGGCTTCTTCGTCGACAATCCCGCCTCTGGCACAATTTATAATCCTGACTCCGTCTTTCATCAGCTCAAATTCCCTGTCTCCTATAATATGGGAAGTGGATTCGTTCAGCGGAATATGGAACGTAATGAAATCGGACTCCCGAAAAATTCCCGGAAGATTCAGCAGGGTAATGCCCTGGCCGGCTGCAGAAGACTTGTCAATCAGAGGGTCGTATCCCACGACCTTTATCCCGAGGCCATGGGCCATTGACGCAACTCTCCTTCCAATTCTCCCCAGTCCTACGATACCGAGAGTTTTATTGTACAGCTCCATTCCCGTGAATTTTTTTTTCTCCCACTGCCCGTTTTTGAGAGAAGAATTAGCTTCAGGGATATTTCTTGCAAGAGCCATCATCATGGCCACCGTATGCTCGGCAGCAGAAACGGTATTGCCTTCCGGGGCGTTCATCACTATCACCCCTGCATGAGTGGCAGCATCGAGGTCGATATTATCCAGCCCGACTCCCGCCCTTCCTATTATCTTCAGGTTTTCAGCTTTTTCGACCACTTCTTTCGTAATCTTTGTCCCGCTTCTTACAACCACAACATCATATGCTCCCACAATACCTGAAAGCGCCTCCGGAGACAACTTCCCTTTTTCGTCTACATCAAATCCTTCCTGCCTGAAGATATCCGTTCCTTCTTTTTCAAGCGGGTCGGTTATCAGAACCTTGATTTTTTTCATTTAATCGCCTGTCGAAGTTTTCCTTTTTCTATCCGGGTTAGAACAATAATGTTCACTGTCGCAATATACTATATTATATTTACAGGCTTTTCATTGTCAAATTTTTTCAAAAAAAGGATGGCCGGCTTGCAGGCTTATAGAGGATTTGCGAACGGATGAATCAGAAAATCCGAAAAAATATTCAAAGTTTAACCGTACCCTTAACGTCTCCTTCAATAAAAAGCTTCAGTTTTTCACATCTGTAGGAATTCTTCAGTTTCTGAATAGCCTTGGCCTCTATCTGCCTTATTCTTTCCCTTGTAAGATTAAAAGAATTTCCCACCTCTTCGAGCGTTCTCGGGTATCCTTCGGTATCAAGGCCAAACCGCAGCCGTATTATTTCCAGTTCCCTGTTATCAAGTATATGAAGTACCTTTTCTATCTCTTCCCTCAAAAGTGCATGCTTTGCATATTTGAGGGGGTCAGGATTTTCCCCGTCTTCGATGAAATCTCCTACCGTTGTCTTGTCTTCATCTCCGACAGGCATGTCCAGGGAAATAGGGTCAGGCCTTATAGACCTCTTTATAGTTTTCACTTTTGAGACAGAAACCCCCATTTCTTTTGCAAGTTCTTCTTCCGTCGGCTGGTCAAAATTCCTTGACTGCGTGAAAGAAGCCTCTATCTTTTTAACCTTGTTGATTTTTTCAATCATGTGAACGGGTATTCTTATGGTAGCAGAATGGTCGGCGATGGCTCTTGTTATCGCCTGCCTTATCCACCATGTTGCGTAGGTGCTGAACTTGAATCCCGTCCTGTATTTGAATTTTTCGACAGCCTTCATCAGGCCGATATTTCCTTCCTGTATAAGGTCGAGAATTGAAAGTTTGGGATTGCTGTATCTCTTGGCAATATTGATTACGAGCCTGAGGTTTGAATTTATGAGCTTGCCTCTCAATTCGTAAAGTTCGATTTCATATTTAGAATACTGTTTTGAAGAACAGGTTTTCTTGTTATCGGCACGGTGAAGTTTCTTCTTGGTTTCTTCTATTCCTTTGGCAAGAATGACTTCCTCTCTGTGTGTTAAAAGGGTATAAGCTCCCGCTCCCTTGAGGTAAGACCTCAAAGGATTTTTTGCCTCGTCCATCTCCAGTTTCCGGCTTTTTTCAATGGGGAAGGCTTCTTCTTCGTCAATATCTATGTCCCAGGATTCAAGCTCGTCAAATAATTCCATTATCTCGTCCTGGTCTGTCATGTCCATGGGCAATATGTCGTTAATCTCATCCCATGAAAGATGTTTCTTGCGCTTGCCCATTTCGACAATTTCGTTTATTTTCTGTGCCTTTTCATTTTTGGAAAGAGACTCGTTCTTTTTTCTTCTGCCCATTTATTACTCCTTTTTTAACTCAAAAAGCAGTCTTTGCACCGCTTCAAGTTCATCGCCATACTGGAGTCCATTGCCCTTTTTAGCATTCATCTCTTTTTTAACACAGTCAAGTTGTTCACAAATGCAAAGCTTGTGTATTTTCTTGAGACAATCCTGGAAAATCAACTGCTTTCTTTCCTCTTCGATGCTGCTTGTATCTCTCAATGCAAGTTCCGACACCCATCCGTTCATATTACCCGGAGCATCCAAGCCGGTTATTCCTGTAATGAGATTTGAAGGAGTCAGCTGAACATTTTTGGAAAGAAGTTCTTTGGATACCTTTGCTATCAGGTTTATTCTCGGAGTTACTTCGCCTTTCCAATCCAGGAGCTGTTTCCAGCATTGCTGGTCAGACAGCATGATTTCCACAAGAAGACTTTCTGCGGAGTCTCTGGAACGCACCTTGCTGTCGACATCGTTCTGTACATCTTGCCTCTCTTCCTTCCTGCCAGAATCACTATATTGAGACAGCGTTTCTTCCTTTATATCAAGTTTCCCTGCAAGAATTTTTCTGTATTCGGATTTCTCTATTTCATCCGGAAGAAGCTCTATGTATTTCATAACCTCTCTGGCAACAGAAGACTTGCCCTTCGGAGTATCTGTTCCGTATTGCTGAGAATAGATGTCAAGAGAAAACTCCAGAAAATTCCTGGACTTGTTTATCACTCCTATAAAAGGGTTTATTCCATAGTCGTCTATGAATTTGTCAGGGTCAAAACCTGCAGGCAAAAGACATAGTTTTGTTTCAAAGCCCTTGTTCAGAACAACTTCGAGATTTCTTAACGATGCCTTTATTCCCGCCTGGTCGGAGTCAAAAAGAAGCAGTACGTTATCGGTAAACCTCTTGAGAAAACCGAGCTGAGCCCCTGTGAGGGAAGTACCCATGGGAGCTATGGCGTTTTTAACCCCGTTCATGTGCAGTTTGATAACGTCAAAATATCCCTCAACGAGCAGGGCAAATCCCTTTTCCTTTATACTGCCGGACGCCCAGTTCATGCCGTAAAGAATTTTCCCCTTGTTGAAAACCGGGTTTTCACCCGTATTCAGGTATTTCGGCATCTGTTTTTCATCAAGGGCCCTTCCTCCAAAACCTGCGATTTTGCCCTTGGAATCAAATATGGGAAAAATAATCCTGTTCCTGAAAACATCCGTTTTCCCGCCGTCTTTCACCAGTCCTGCCTTTACAAAATCTCCCATGTCCAGTTTTGCTTCCCTGGCTCTTTTTGCAAGTTCATCCATTCTGCCCGGTGCCAACCCGATGCTAAAACTTTTTATGTCGGCTTCTTTCAGGTTTCTTTCAAGCAGATATTCCAAAGCCGTTTTCCCGTCGTCTGAAAAAAGGATGGACTGGTATGCTGCGGATGCAAACTCATTAGCCCTGTATATCCTTTCAGCTTCTTCGGAATCTCTCGGACTGTACCTTCCAAGGGCAACACGCACTCCGGCTTTTTCTGCCGCCAGGGCAACAGCCTGCGGGAAATTTATGTTTTCAATGCTCATTAAAAATTTTATAGCGTCTCCGCCAACGCCGCAGCCGAAGCAGTGGAATATCTGTTTTTCGGGATTGACAACAAAAGAAGGGGTTTTTTCCTCGTGGAAAGGACATAAAGCTTTAAAGTTCTTACCTGCTTTCTTCAAGTTCAGATAATCTGAAACAACCTTAACTATATCAAGGTTCTCGGTTATCTTACTTATAGAATTGACCGAGATGGTCTCTTTCATAATATGATAAAGCCTCCAAATTTATTTCTTATGCAATGTTCTGTTATACCTTAAGGATGTTCCCCTGTCAATATATGAGACACTCGCAGAAATTTCGACATGAGAGTAAAATAGAGGAAGGCAAGCAATTTATTGCCAAAGGCTCAATTAAAATTTGACTGGCGGGGGCTGAAATAATAAAATATCTTTATGTTCAAACTCTTAAACAGCATATTGATGATAGCTTTTATATTCCTCGCAGGGTATTTTTTCGGAATAAAGGAAGTAAGGTTTTACGAAGTAATATCGGGTTCAATGGAGCCTTCTTTCAACATCGGTGACAGGGTTATGACGATAAAAAAATCACGGCTGGCCCGAAAGAATATCGTGATGCTCAGAGACCCGAAAATCAGCGACGAAATATTGATAAAACGCGTTATAGGACTGCCGGGAGAAACAGTGGAAGTGAAGAAAGGCAAGGTATTCATTAACAAGACCGCCCTGAACGAGCCATACATCAGCGAGGCTCCTTCATATTCCATGGAAAAGGAAATTCCCCTCAACCACTATTTCCTTCTGGGAGATAACAGGAATTACAGCGAAGACAGCAGCGTATGGGGCCCCGTAGATGAAGAACTCATAATAAGCAAGGTGATATTAAAATACTGGCCCTACAAAGAATTCAAAATTGTGGCCCGCCCGTCTATAGATTTCTGAAGCGCAATAAGGTACAAAATCGCAAACAGCAAGGCAGAGTGCTAAACTAAGCCTCTATTCCCCATTTCTTCATGTTTTCAAGGCTGATTTTAAAAGCATCGAAAGGGTCAATCGTAGGCCTGTCCATTTCAACTATGCAGTATTTGACTCCCGATTTCCTGCATGCAGAAATTATTCTTTCCCAGTTAAGATTGCCTTCGCCTATCGGGGGCATGACCTGCTTGTGTTCCTTTACCCCCATATCCTTGAAATGTATTTGACTGCACCTTCCTGAAAAGTATTCTATCCACCAGGCAGGGTCGGCTCCGCCGTTCTGTGCCCAGTAGATATCAAGTTCCGATTCCAGACCCCTGCAGTTGTCAAGCATTATCTGGAGTCCCGTCTTTCCTTCAAACCGTTCAAACTCTCCCGAATGGTTGTGAAGGCCGAGAACCATGCCGGCGCCATTCACTTTCCCTATTACCTTTTTGAGTTCTTCGGCCGCCCTGTAAAATCCTTCCCTGTTGAAGTACTCGGCCGAAAGGCCTGTAATAACGGAAACGCTCCCGAGATACTTGTGTTCTTCTATCACCCTGTCTGTCTCTTCAATTACTTCTTTGAAAGACGCCCTGTGGGTAGTACAGGCAACGAGACCGTTGTCGTCAAAGATTTTTTTCAGTTCCCTCACATCCTGGGGTTCCTTTATACCCGACGCCTGCACGTAATTGTATCCTATCTCCTTTATTTTCCTGCAGGTTTCAACCGTATCGGAAGCTGTCATGCAATACTGCCTTACAGTGTACATCTGCGCAACCGCTGTCATTTTTCCCATCTGTTTTCTCCCTTGTAATTGTATCAGATATCATGCCTTGCCAAATATCAAACATTCAGATTAGCTTACCATATAAAAGGAAAAATGCAAATTATCCCGTCTCCATAAACAGCATTATAATTCTGTTAGTTGAAATTTAAAAATACACTATTCAAACAATGATTTCTGATTAAGGCTGCAAGACCCCACCTATCTATTAAAACAAACTTTATTGAAGAAGTCTTGACACCCGGGAGGGATTTTGGTATAAACCTAAGTGATTAATAATATAGAACATGTGGAAAAGATGAAAACACTAAGCGGACTAAGGAAAAAGGTAGTTGATTTACAGAAGGAGAAAGGCCGGATAGAGAAGAGTTTGCTACGACCGCTTCCCATGGTTCCGTACGCATTGATAGAGCATTACGGAGAATGCGGCAAGAAGGTATGCCGGTGTCATGATGGGCAGTTGCACGGCCCGTACTGGTATTTGAGCCAGCATAGGGAAGGCAAGACGCGCAATATCTACGTGCCGAAGGAAAAAGCTGCAAGGATAAAAGAGTTGGCTGACCGGTACAAAGAATACGAAGGCAAGCTGACCCAATTACGGGCGATACAGAAGGAAATAATGGAGTTGCTCAAGCAGATAGAGAAGAGCGCATATGTGCCGCCGTCAAAGATGAACCTTAAAAAACCTACGGAGAAGACATGGAAACAGAAAAAAGAGAGAACGTAATCGGGATAATGCCTTACGACCGGGAGAAAGTGTTAAGCAAGCTGAAGCAGAAGCAATATGACGACATGTTTCTCAAGGATAGGGGCAGGCTGGACGATTTTGTGGGGTTTTTGTACCAGACAGGGATACTGGGTTTGTTTGACGATATAGACAGTCGTATGGAGAGAAAGCCGGAGATACCGCGGCGGTTTTTGCATTACTGTATATCCTTAAAACCAGTAGTGGACAGCGCCAGTATAAATCAACTGCAGGGCAGGTTGTTTGAAGATACAGATACCCTGCGGATACTGGGGTTTACGATGGTGGAATTAAAAAACGGGTTTTCGGTAAAGAACAAAAACGGGAATAACGTGCCTGTGAATAAGAACGCCTTTTATGATGAACTGGTACGACTGCCGGAAACAGAGAGCAAGAAGTTTTTTAACTCGGGCGTAGAGTTGTTGGAGAAGAAGGGGTTTTTATCAAAAAGGCCCGGGGTATATGCACTGGACGGGGTGAAGTTATTGATAACCGGCGATAAGAAGTACGAAAACTACGGCGAGATAACAATAGAGGATGAAAACGGCAAACGTGTAAAAGAGAAAGGGTATAAACTGGTATTCCTGCAAAGAGTGGACGGCGATGACCATTATATAGCTGCGGCCAGGCTAATCCCCTTAAACCAGCATGAGGTAACGGTAGCACAAGAGCTGGTGGAAGAAGCGCTTTGTGTTCTGGGTGAAAACAGTATAAAAACACTGCTGATAGACAGGGGATTTCTTTCGGGAGATTTTTTTGATTTTCTGGGCAGCAAAGGGATTGATTTCATCTGCCCGACAAAAGATACTCTTCACATTACCCGTCATATGCAGGGGCTGCATCGAACAGGCGAAGGGGTGAAGACCGAGCTTGCCGATGGTACTGTGTTGAAAGGATATAACTATTTGATACCGATGGACGGCTGCAAGAGGAAAATCAACGGGATATTGATAATCAAGCAGGGCAAGAAAGGAAGAAAGCAGGTGCAGGAAGGTAAAGAGTTCGGATTTCTTACAAGCCTGCCGACCGGCCAGAACAAGCAGATTGAAAAGGTTTACGACCTTTACAGCCGGCGATGGAAGATAGAGGTTAACGGCAACAGGGAATTAAAAAGTCAATGGTATATCAACAGGTTCCCTTCGCAAAAGTGGAACGGCCTATGCAGCCATATTTACTTTACCCTGTTTATGTTTAACGCGGTGGCAGCATTTAAAAGTAAAAAAGGGCGAGCGCTGACGGAAAAAGGGATGTTGTCCATCCGTAATAAATACTTCACCTCATGGAGCAAAACTCACACGGTCAATATAATAGCCGGCGGATACTGTGCCACATTCCCGTTTAAGGAATTCATAGAAATACTGGGCTTGCCTGCGCCTTCCGGCGAATATGAAAATTCTTTCTGGGTAACCAAGCCTGACGGTACGAAATATTTGTGTTATATAAAAAATCCCAAGGTATAGCGAAGTGGTTTTCGCAGCCTTTTCAATATCTGCACAAAGACCCTCAGTTTTACAAAGATTGTTCTTTCGCGGCATAAATCCTTTATCCCGTTATGGATTTATCCCGGGTATTTCCGGGACACCGCTACAAAAATAACAGCGCAGGCTCCCCGTTACACGGGATAAATACCGGAAATACCCGGCACAAGAAAGCCTGCGGCTACCAAAAACTCAATATGGGTTCTTGAAAAACGGCCCACTCGTGCAAAATAATTCCCTGCCATGTTCTTTTCACCTCTTTCGCCGTTCTTAATCAGAAATTATTGATTCAAAAATTCCTGTTGACAAAATTAAGAAAAAGTTGTATTATTGTAAACGATAATAGAAATCACTGCTGTCCAACTGTTGAATCACGAAAATCGTGAAAACGCTTGATACGCTTGCCTTTCCCCCCTTTTTTCCTTGTAAACGATTTCAACTCAAAGTACAATAGACCATTCCCA
>Ga0116144_10001907_pt1 | contig 23640 bp, 14 predicted proteins | sample AD_UKC035_MetaG_FD_89746 | JGI IMG/M metagenome (GOLD analysis project Ga0116144, IMG submission 89746) | Active sludge microbial communities of municipal wastewater-treating anaerobic digesters from USA - AD_UKC035_MetaG | ecosystem: Engineered > Bioreactor > Anaerobic > Digestate | place: USA...
AAAATGCCTATAAATCCAATCATCAAAAGTATGTATGCAATATTTGGGTCGGCTATTACTTTTAAAATCCTATCCTTGAAACTTTCCTCGTGAAAAATAATCTTCGAACCCTTTGTGTGGATAGCAACTTCTTTATCTTTCAGCTTTACAATTTTTCCGTCAATTTCAGCAATTACCTGTTCAATGTTTGTAGAGATAATGTCTATCACTTTTTCATCGAGAGCTTCAGTTTCCGTTGAAGATATGCTTTCTCTCACGGCTTTTTCAGCCCACTCGGTGTTCCTGTTGTGATGCGCGGCAATGCTTTTAATAAAACTGACGGTATCGTTGACAATTTTTGCCTCCATCTTTTCGTCCTGTTTGCCCATGAGGGAAACCGGATGGGCGGCTCCGATGTTTGTTGCGGGAGACATAGCGATGAAATGGCAGGACAAGGCGATAAACACCCCGGCAGAGGCACATTGGGCTCCCTTCGGGTACACGTATGCTATGACGGGAACCCTGCTTGCCAGAATTTCCTGTACTATCTTTCTGGTGGACGACAGAAGACCGCCCGGGGTATCTATTACAAGAATCACAAAATTTGCTTCTTCCTTTTCGGCGAGACTTATGACGTTCCTTACCTGGTAGTAAGTAACGGGTCCTATTGCTCCGTCTATTTTCAGGGAATATCCAGAATTTTCTTTTGAAAAAGAAATCCTGCCTGAGAGGATAAAGAGTAACAGAACGAAAAGTCGTACAAGGGGTTTTCTCATTATGGGCCTCTATTGAATTACACGGTTACAATCGCTTATATACTATTGAATAATTTACCTTAATGGAAGATAAATGTCAATTTTGCCGCAAAGTGAGTTTTGTCTTTTTCTTTTATCTGTTATAATTAATAAAAACAATAATCAAAATAAAGGACATTCAAAATGGACAAAAATGCTCTTAAAATCAGGCAGGCAGTAAAGATAGAACGTGAAAATGTTGTAAAATTCCTGAAAAGCCTTGTTGACCAGAACAGTTTTACGCTTAACACTGAAGGTGTTGACAAGGTTGCCTCAATTCTTTCTGAAGCCATGCCGGGTGTTTTCAGGCATGAAACTGTTGATGGCGGCCCGCGTTTTGCAAGACATCACATATTCTCAAAGCCCGGAAGGTGGAATAAACCTGTTGTACTTGTCGGGCACATGGATACTTTGTGGAAGCCGGAATCGAATTTCAGAAGCCTTTATGAAAAGGGAGATAAACTGATAGGCCCTGCTGTCAACGATATGAAAGCCGGCCTTACAGTAATTGTATGGGCATTGAAAGTCCTGGAAACCTGCGGTTTGCTTGAAGACCTTCCGATAAAGGTTGTTTTCAATTCCGAAGAAGAGACGGGTTCGACGGATTCAAAAAAAATATTTCTCGGTTTTAAGGATGCCGTTGCTGCCGGGCTCGTGTACGAGGGTGCAGGCGTGGGAGGTACAGTAGTTACGAAAAGGGTTGGAATTACTGATTACAGCCTGGAAGCCAGTGGTGTCGCTGCCCACGCGGGGCTCTATTACGGACCCAAAAAGAGCGCTTTGCTTGAAATGGCACACAGGATTATATGGCTCGAGTCTCTTAACCAGGGAAGGGATAAACTTTCTGTAAATGCGGGCAGGATAGAGGGCGGCCTGGCTACCAATATTGTGCCTGACAGGGTTAAATGCAATTTTGAAATAAGATTCTGGGATGAAAAGGAATTGAAAAAGAATATCGACATGATTAAATCTAAATTATCGGAACCTGTCATAAGCGGATGCGTCCTTGAATTGACTGAAGGCAAGCATCGTCCTCCATTAAGCCAGGGGGAAGGCGAGAAAAAGCTTTACAGATGCGTTTCCAGAACGGCATCTTTACTGGGCCAGAAGGTAAAGGAAGAACACCGCAACGGAGGTTCCGACGCAAGCTGGCTTTCAGCTGCGGGCGTACCTTCAATAGACGGACTTGGCCCTGTTGGAGACCTTGACCGCACGGAAGAAGAATATATAATAACAGAAACCATGTTTGAAAGGATTGAATTGACTGCCAATCTGATTCTTAGCGAAGATTTGTACAGCGGGTAACAGTGAACCCTGGGATGATTCTTGATATTCCAACAGGGAAGCGGAGGGCAATATGGGCAGGATTGAAATATACGATACTACTTTGAGAGACGGTTCGCAGGGAGAAGCTGTATCCTTTACATTGACTGATAAGCTGAGGATAGCCGGGAAACTTGATGATTTCGGAATAGATTACATTGAAGGAGGCTGGCCGGGCTCCAACCCCAAGGATATAACTTTTTTCCAGAGAATAAGGAGCATGAAACTGAAGAAGTCAAAAGTTGTGGCTTTTGGAAGCACAAGGAGAAAATCTTTCTCTGCCGAAAATGACCCTTTTCTGAGGAAGCTTATTGAAAGCGAAATGGAGTATATAGCCATATTTGGAAAGTCATGGGATTTACACGTAAGGGATGTCTTGCGGATAAGCCCCGATGAAAATCTTGCCATGATAGAAGATTCGGTAAAATACATAAAAAGCAAGGGAAGAAAGGTTTTTTTTGATGCTGAACATTTTTTTGACGGATACAAGTTCAATTCCGGGTATGCAATGAAAACACTTCTGGCTGCACAGGCAGGAGGTGCGGAAAAGATAATCTTATGCGAGACAAACGGAGGAGCACTGCCCTTTGAAATAGAAGATATTGTAAGGAAAGTAATCAAGGAAATAAAGCTTCCCATTGGTATCCATACCCACAACGATTCGGGACTCGGTGTTGCAAACGCCATATCTGCTGTCAAGGCAGGCGCTGTTCATGTCCAGGGTACTGTCAACGGGATTGGAGAAAGGTGCGGCAATGCGGATCTGTCGATAATAATTCCTGTTTTACAGCTGAAAATGGGGTGTCCGTGTCTTGAAAAGGAGAGTCTTGTGCATCTCACGGAAGTATCAAGATTTGTTTATGAAACAGCCAATATGGTTCCTCCCAATTCCCAGCCTTTTGTCGGACTGAGTGCATTTGCCCACAAGGGAGGAGTTCATGTGGATGCTGTAGGAAAAAATCCCATGACATATGAGCACATAAATCCCGCGCTTGTAGGTAACGAGAGAAGGGTTTTGCTCTCAGAACTTTCGGGTAGAAGCACTATTCTGCAAAAGACTCCGAATTTCGGACTTGACCAGAAACCGGAGGTAATAAAGGGTCTTCTGGGAGATATAACCAGACTTGAAAATGAAGGCTACCAATTTGAATCTGCTGAAGGTTCTTTTGATATAATGGTAAGGAAATCTCTGGGTAAATACAAGAAACTTTTCGAGATAGAGGGTTTCAGGGTAATAGTTGAAAAAAGGGGAAAGAAAGTTGTTTCCGAAGCCACTGTAAAGGTAAGGGTCGCCAGGGAAACCGCACACACTGCAAGTGAAGGAAACGGCCCTGTAAATGCACTGGATAACGCACTGAGAAAAGCCCTGATAAGATTCTATCCCGAGATAGAAAGCATGAGATTGACAGATTACAAGGTAAGGATACTCCATCCGGAAAAGGCTACGGCAGCCGTCACAAGAGTGGTAATAGAGACAAACGACGAAAATTCTTCATGGGGGACGCTGGGAGTTTCAGAAAATATCATTGAAGCGTCGTGGAAAGCCCTTATAGACAGCATAGATTATAAACTGCACAAAACCAGGTAAAAGAAAACAGGTTAATCTGCCGTTTTTAACATGAAGGTGCATTCTTTTTTTATTTTTCTGAAATACTCCATATAATGAAGGGCAAGTTTTCTTGATTCTATTATTACGGATATTTCGTTGTTTTTCGCAAGGGCTGAATATGTCCAGTTGGCGCTCCCCATGACCACGAATTTTTCGTCTATGACAAGAAGTTTTACATGGGTTGTTTTATTTTCTGAATCAAAATATACCGGCAGACCCTTTTTTGCAAGATAGGCTCCCGCGTCCATGTTCCCCTTTGTCAAGGCGGCGTCCGATTCCCTGCCTGACCTGTTCAATATCATCTCCACCTTTACGCCCCTTTTTCGGGCATTTACCAGTTCGTCAAGTATGATATTGCCCGGACTGCCGGGATAATCCGGATAATATCTTGCCGAGAACATTATTATATATATAGATTCGGAGGCTTCCTTAATTCTTGGCAGTATCATTTCAAAATAACTGCCATTGTCGGCAGTATATATTTTACCTGAACAGGTTTCGGATTTTACATTTGGCGCAATAATTACATGCAGGGCCAGGAGTATCAGAAATGTTTTAACTATGTTTTTCATCGCACTGAAATTTGAGAACGGCTTTTTTCAGGTTGAACCTGTTCTGGTAAAGGGCTTTCCCGATTATAACGCCGTCCGGCCTGTGTTTAAGCTCTTCAAGTTTCTGCACGTCGTTTTCAGAGCTTATTCCGCCCGATATCATTATTTCTTCGGGTTGGTAACCTTCAAAGAAAACTCTGTCAATAATTTTTTCTATTGAATCCGTATCCACGCCTTCAAGGGTTCCGTCTTTTTCGACATTGGTAAGGATGAATTTTTCGTACCCTCTTTTCATAAGGCATTTCATGACATAATGGGGAGTGAGAGGAACCGTTACCTGCCATCCGCTCAGAGCAGTTTCATCATTCCTGTAATCTATTGCAACAATAATCCTGCTGCGGACTTTTTCTTCTATCCTGTCGATAAGGTCGAATTCCGGCAGCTCTTTTTCTTCGTTAAATTCTTTTCCTCCCTGCTGGTAAAAAAGCCTTATGTCGTTTTTCAGAAAACCTTCCTCAAGTGCAAGAGGTATAAGAAAAGCTGTGCCGACTATTACATAATCCATGCCTTTTTCAATCAACCCCGAGATTCTGGAACGGGTTCTCATTCCTCCTCCCGTCTGAATAGTGCAGTCTTTGCCGTACAGGTCTCTTACTCGTATTATTCTGTCAATAACGCTCTCTTCGGCATCTGTTATTGAACCTGAATATGCACCCCATAGGAAGATAAGGTGGAGACGCCTGATTTGGGCTGCCAGGTAACGGCTGAACACTTCTTCGGGTGAAGATGTATAATGGCTTATTTTATTGAAATCGCCTTTATACAGCCTTACTACTTTGTCTTTTTTTAAATCGATTGCGGGGATTATTAGCATTTCCCTGTATCCTTTCCGTGTGTTTGCATTTCGGATAATTGGGACAGGCAAGAAACGTTCCGAACTTTCCCTTTTTGACCGTCAAAGGCACATTGCAGTTGGGGCACATTTTGTCTCCGATCATTGTTTCATCTACAATATTTTCTTTATACATGCATTTCGGATAATTGGAACATCCAAGAAACATCCCGAACCTGCCTCTCCTTACCGTCAGAGGCACTTTGCACGTCGGGCATTTCTTGCCGCTTACAAGCATTTTGTCCACGTCCTTGAGATTTTCTGCCATGGATTCTTCAGCTTTTTCAAGCATGGGTTTATATCTGCTGTAGAATTCCTTGATGAGTTTTGTCCATTCTGTCTTGCCATCGACTATGGTATCCAGGTCGTCTTCCATTTTTGCAGTGAATTCCGTATTAATTATTTGAGGGAAATTCTTCACGAGGATTTCACACGCCATCCTTCCAATTTTCATGGGGATGAGAGTTCGCTTGTCACGCTTTATGTATCCCCTGTTAAACAATATGGAAATAGTTGGGGCGTAAGTGGAAGGCCTTCCTATGCCGTACTTTTCAAGTGTTTTAATCAGGCTTGCTTCCGTATATCTGGGAGGAGGATTTGTCGTATGTTCTTCTTTCAGATATTGGAGAACAGTAATATTTTCGCCTTCTTCAAATTCCGCCGCTTCTTTCTCGCCGCCGTCAATCTTTGTTTCCCACAGTTTCATAAAACCTTCGAAATTGACCGTGTTATTTTCGGCTGAAAAAAGATATCCTCCGTTTTCTGCAAGAATCGTTATATTTTTGATTTCTGCTTCTTTCATCTGGCTTGCCACGAAGCGGTTCCATATGAGAGAATATAGTTTATACTGTTCATTCGTTAAAAAAGGCTTCGTTTTATCGGGAGTCATATCCACCGAAGTAGGCCTTATGGCTTCGTGTGCTTCCTGTGCAGTTGACGATTTGCTCCTGTAATAAAACGGTTTATCCGGAAGGAAGTTTTTCCCGAAACTATTTTGTATGTATTTTATTGCCTGGTTGAGGGCGGGTTTTGCCACGGAGGGAGAATCGGTTCTCATATATGTGATTAAACCCATATTTTTCCCTTCTATTGAGATTCCTTCATACAACTGCTGGGCATTGAACATGGTCTTGGTGGAGGAAAAGCCCAGTTTTATGGAGGCTTCCTGCTGCAAAGTGCTGGTGATGAATGGGGGATAAGGCTTTATTTTTTTTATTGACTCTCTCTTTTCTCTCACTTTCAGAATGCCATTTTTCAGTTCCTGCAGAATATTGTCTGCCTTTTCAATATCTTTGAAAAAGTGCCTGTCAACCTTTTTCCCTTCAATTTCAATTAAAGTAAAAGTAATATTTTTCTCGTTTTTTTCTGCCTCTGCTTTTATTAGCCAGTAAATTTCAGGGATAAATGCATCGATCTCTTTTTCTCTTTCGACTATCAGCCTTAAAGCTACTGACTGTACCCTGCCTGCAGAAAGCCCCCTTTCGAGGTTCCTTGATAGAAGGGGACTCATCGTATAACCCACAATTCTGTCAAGAATTCTCCTGGCCTGTTGAGAATTGACAAGGTCAAGGGATATGGAGCGTGGAGATTCAAAAGCCTTCCTGACAGCTTCAGGGATTATTTCATGGAAAGCTACCCGCTTGACTTCTTCGATTTTTCTGCCGATGGCGTATGTTATATGCCATGCAATTGCTTCTCCTTCCCTGTCTTCGTCTGTTGCAAGATAAATATCGCCGCTTTCTCCTGCTGCTTTCCGAAGTTTTGAAATAATGCTTTTTTTGCCTGCAATTATCTGGTACTGGGGTTCAAAGTCTTTGCCTATTTCTATGCCAAGCTTATCCGGAGGCAGGTCCCTGACATGGCCCATGGTTGCGATGACAATATAATTGTTTCCAAGGATTCCGCCTATGGTTTTTGCTTTTGTTGGAGACTCCACAATTACTAACGCTTTTTCCATCAATGCTCCTTTACCCCGGGCATTTCCGGGGAACTCTCACCTGTATCCTTTTGCCCCATTTCATACTATGGACTTAACAAGCGGCTTTAATTATACGCACATCAATGATCAGTTTTGCCTCTTTTCTATGGGTATCTTATTATAATACATTTTTAAAATAAGAAAAATTTTCGGTGTGCTGTCTCCAACAGATCTTTACATTTGAAAGCATGCCACAGCACACTGAGGGAGAGTGAGGGAGAGGCTCCCTCACGTCTGGGGGAGAAAATTAGGAGGGGGCTTGCCCCCTTCTAAAAGTGTCGTGTCAAGAGAAAAATTAAATGTAAAGAGATTTGTGAGACACGACACTAGATATCTGTTATAATATAATAATGACAATCCCAGAGAAAAGGAAGGTTGCCGTAGTAACAGGTCCGACAGGCGGACATTTTTTTCCAGGTTTGGCCATTGGTGAGCAGTTTTGCAAGAACGGGAAAACCGATGTGTGCTTTTTTGTTCCGTCGAGAGATTATATCAGGAGTTGGCTGGAGAAAAAAGGATTCAGATACTTCATTATTCCGCCCTGCAGGATATCTCTGAAGGATTTTCTTTCGCCTCTGAGGTTTTGTTATGCATTTTTCAAGGCATTTGCACAAATTTCTTCAGGAAAATTTGATGTTGTTTTTATAACGGGAAGTTATGCAACAGTTCCCTATCTGCTTGCAGCAAGGCTGAAGGGTATAAAGACAGTTGTCCATGAACAAAACTGCAGAATGGGGAAGGTCACAAGTCTGTCCAGGTATATCGCAGACAGGATAGCAATTACATTTCCCTGTTTTAAAGGATATCCAAAAAGGAAAACAGTTGTCACCGGTTTTCCCCTGATAAGCGATTTTACATGCCAATTGCCTCGCAAACAGGTTGCGGAAGAATTCGGTTTTTCCCATGAACGCTTGACGGTTCTTGTTTTTGGCGGCAGCCAGGGCTCTGATTTCTTGAATCGGCTGATATGCGATAATGCCAGGTACCTGAGCAGTCTTGATCTGCAATTTATTCATCTCACAGGTTCCTGCAGGGAAGATTTGCAGTATATTTATGACAGCAACGGTTTGCATGGAAAAGTTTTCAGGTTTTATTATGATATGTCGAGGCTATATTCCATGGCAGATATGGTCATATGCAGGGGAGGGGCCGGTACTCTTGCCGAGATAAATGCATGGAAAATTCCTGCAATTATCGTTCCATATCCTTATGCCGGAGCACACCAGAAATATAACGCAATGTTTTTCAGTGAAAGGGGTTGCTGCAGGGTTATTTCCCAAACGGAAGAGAATCTGAGAAACTTTGGCAGGATTTTTTCAGATTTTATCGGGGAAAAAGATTTTATGAAAGGCAGGTTTGAAGATGTCTCAATAGTTGACAAGGAAAACAGGACTTTTCATCTGATATCGGAACTCATGTAAAATGAAGTATAACATAATAGCGGCATCAAAAAATATTTATCTCATAGGCATTGGCGGAACGGGTATGAGCGGGCTTGCAGGATTGCTTCTGAGTTCAGGCAAGAATGTTTTCGGTTCAGACAAGAATCCCTCGACTATTTTAAGCGAACTTGAAGCAAAGGGTGCCAGGATTCATTATAGCCAGGCGAGTAAAAATATAAAGCGTTCAATGGATGTTGTAATATATTCCCACGCTATTTTCCCTGATAATCCAGAATACAGGAAGGCTGAAGAATATAAAATTCCCATGTTGGCTTATCCGGAAGCTGTCGGCCTTATCATGGAGGGCAAAAGAGGCATAGCTGTTGCAGGAACACACGGAAAAACAACTACTTCTTCAATGGTGGTATCAGTCCTGATATCCGCAGGGTGTTCTCCTTCTTTCCTGCTTGGAGGAGAAATACTCAACCTGGGAAATTCAGGCGTGGGAAAAGGCGATTTTCTCGTAGTGGAGGCATGTGAATACAGAAGGTCGTTTCTAAATTATGCTCCGGAGATAGCCATCGTTACAAATATAGAAAAAGACCATCTGGATTATTACAGTGACATAAGAGAAATAAAGGGCGCATTCGGAAAATTTCTTTGTAATGTCAGGGAAAACGGAAAGATAATTTATTGTGCGGATGACATTAATGCCCTTCATGTGGCTGAAAAGACAGAAAAGAGAAAAAAGGTATCCTACGGTTTGGAATCAGGAGATTGGAGAGCTGTTGATATAAAGTTTTTCAAGGATTTCATGCAGTATGAATGTCATTACAAAGGCAGGAAAATTGATGAAATAAAATTGAGAGCCAGGGGATATCACAATGTTCTGAATTCCCTGGCTGCCATATCCTGTGCCGGTTGTCTTGATATGCCTTTTAAACCGGTTAAGGAGGCTCTGGAAAATTTCCAGGGCGTTCACAGAAGATGCGAAATGCTGGGTGAGGTTGATGGAATTACAGTCATTGATGATTACGGGCACCATCCTACAGAGATTACCTTCACCCTCGAAACAGTGAAAGGCATGTTTCCCGATTCGCGGCTTATTGTAGTTTTTCAACCGCATCAGTACAGCAGGACCAGGATTTTCCTTAAAGATTTTGCAAAGGCTTTTGTTCTTGCCGACAAGATAGTTGTTCCCGAAATCTATTTCGTAAGAGATTCAATAAATGAAAAAAAACTTGTCAATGCCCAGATACTGGTTGAAAAAATAAGGGCCAACGGAAGGGAGGCCCTTTATCTTCCGGCCTTTGAAGAAATAGTGGAATATCTGAAGGAAATTGTGCGTAAGGGGGATGTAATTCTTACCATAGGAGCAGGTCCTGTGGACAAGGTGGCAAGGGGGCTTCTGAATAAATTGGGACAATAATATGGAAATAAAGGTTCTTTCTTCATCTGAAATATCCGCCATAGAGGAAGAAACCGAAAAAAAATTGGGCATAAGCAGGCTTATTTTAATGGAAAATGCAGGAAGGTCCATTGCTGAATGTTTGAAAAAACGCTTTACGAGCCTTGAAAAAAGAGCTGTTGTCATACTTGCCGGAAAAGGAAATAACGGCGGGGACGGTTTTGTGGCTGCGCGGTATTTATTCAATGCAGGGGCATATGTAAAAGTTTTTTACCTGGGAGAACCGGAAAAATTTACAGCCATTGCCTTTACAAATTACCAGATTTTACTTAAAATGAATATAGAAACCTGCTGTTTGAGAAGCATTTCAATGAAAAAAATTGACATGAAGGATTACCCTGTAATAGTCGACGCCATTTTTGGCTCAGGGATAAGAGGAGAAATACTGGGGATAGAAGCCGAATTGATTGAGAAGGTCAACAGGTCTGAAAGCTTTGTTTTGTGTGCCGATATACCCTCGGGGTTAAATCCTGATACGGGAGAAGTCTCAGGTTTGGCTGTAAAAGGCCGGGTGACTCTGGGTTTTGGCTTTGCCAAAAGAGGTTTTTATAAGGGCAAAGGTCCTGAATACTGCGGGGATATCGAAATTGCTGACATAGGATTTCCCCGTTTTTTCTACAACAAAAATTAAGAGAAAAAAATGGATAAAAAAATAATAAAAGTTTTTTTAATAATGTGCATTCTCTTTTTCTCCAACTGCCGCGCATCGGAAACCAATTTTGAAATCAGGGGGCTTTTTTCAGGTACCGACAGGAATAAATTGGAAATTATCGACAGGATTATCAAATCAGGGAAAAAGATATACCTGCCTGAACTTGCCGAAGTGGTGGACGCAAGAAAAGAGAAAAATGACGAAGTCAGAAGCAGGGCTTCCCTTGCTTTGTTAACCATAGGAGATTCAACATGCGTACCTTACTACAAAAAGGCGCTGGTGGGTGATTCTCCCGACCCTTACTGGCAGGTAAGGCTTTATGCCGTGCAGGGTTTGGTTAAATACGGTGAAGGGGCCATTGTGCCTGATTTCAAGCAAGCCATGAAAGACAGCTATTGGCAGGTAAGGTATTATGCCTCAATGGGCCTGGCAAAGTACGGAGACGAAAGAGACATTCCTTTTCTCATATCTTCGATAAGAGATGCAAACCCGGAAGTTAAGGGTAAGGTTTTGTGGGCCTTGTTCAGTATGATGTGGAAAGAGAATTCACGGTTTGCATTTAGAAATTTGAAGGACAATCAGGTTAAATCCGTTCTTGATGCTGCCGAAAGCTCTGACCCTCAAATAAGGATAAGGGCTCTCTGGCTTCTTGATTCGGCAGGAGATGCAAGGGCTGTACCAGTTTTTATAAAACTGCTTGAAGACAAGGAAGACGAAATAAAAATAAGAGCATTATGGGCAATAGAAAGGCTGAAGTCCGGCGATGGGAACAAAGAGATAGAAAGCCTGCTGCTTGATGAATCAACTCAGGTCAAGATAGAGAGCATAAGAACTCTTGTGCGTCTTAAGGCTTCGGAAAATATTACCGGACTTGTAAACGGCCTGTCGGATTCCGATGAAAGAGTCCGTATATATTCCCTGTGGGCTCTGGAGAAATTCAGGGAACCTCTTTCTTATCCGTACATCGTGGAAAAACTTGCCGACGATTCTCCTCAGATAAGAGAATATGCAGAGAAACTGATAGAAAGCATAGATGATACGGTTTTGTGGCCCGTTCTTCAGTCTTTTGCAGACAACAGTTCGGTTCCTGCCGATGCGAGAATTACAGCTTTAAGCCTTCTTGGAAATAAAGGAGGCGAGAGCGTGACGGATTTCTTCATGGAAAAGACAAAAGACAGAGATTCGCAGTTCAGGTATGCTGCAATAAATGCACTTTTTAAATCCTCAAAATTTGATGTCGAATTTTTAAAAACGCTTGTTTACATGGAAAATCATGATGATTCCGCACGTGTCAGAAGGCAATCAACGGCCATTCTCAGAGAGATAATGCGGGAGTTTCAGGTTAAACTGGAAAGTTCGGACGCAAAAGAAAGGCAATTTGCACTGGACAGGATAGAATCGCTTTACGGTACCCGCAACCTGACAGGATTATTGCTTAGGATGGTTTACAGCAAGTATCCCGAAGTAAGGGAGAAGATGCTCGTTATGGCAAGGGAAATACCTTCCAGGACTTACGGAAAAAGCCTTTCAAAGCTGATTAGAGAGCCTGATATGGATATAAAGAAGCTATCGGCATTTGCCATAGGAGAGTCAAAATACAGGGAAGCTATTCCTTTGTTGAAGGAAGGCACGCGCCATTTTGACCCCGAGTACCAGCTTATCTGCGCGTGGGCCCTTGCCAGGATGAATATCTCCGATGCATTCCCTTTCGGCGTAAGATACCTTCAGAGCAGCAACGTTGAGTATCAAAAACTCGCCGCGGAGATTTTTGTTTTCCTGTCTGATAAGAGGGCTTCCTATATCCTTTTGAGAAGCATGCTTGATTCCGAACTGGAAGTAAAGCTGCTTTCGGCGTGGGCCCTTGCCAGAATGGGAGAAGACAAAGGTCTTGAAACCCTTGTAAGACTTTCTGAAGAAAGCGTGGAACCTGTGCGAACCAGGGCAAATGTGTACCTTGAAGACAAGGCTATTCCTGCGGTATTGAGAAGAAGAATTCCTTCTCTCAGAGAAAGTTTGCAGTTAGAAAAACTCGGCATTCTTGAGATAAAGCCTAAAACTTTAACTGCCGCTTCAGTCAAAGCTCCTGTTGAAATAGACGGTTCCGACAGCGATAGATTCTGGAAAACTTCAGTGAAAGAAAACCTTTTCGTTCTGTTGAACGATGACAAAGTTCCTTCGGCAATTCAGACAAAAGTTGCGGCTGGCTATGATAAGAGTAATCTTTATTTCCTTGTCATATGTGAAGACCCCAATGCAGAAGCGCTTACGCTCAATTCGAGAGATTTTATAACTATTGCTTTGCATCCTTTTAAGTCTGATAATAAATGGTTTCAGTTTGTAATACATCCTTTGGGTGATATAAAATACAGTTATGTCTGGACACTGCATAGTGACCAGGACCCTGAAAAATCATGGATATCGGATTGGAAGACAGCAACGAAGATTGAGAAAACGAGATGGATTGTAGAAATATCTATGTCTTTGGAAAGCTTGAGTGTCGAAAAAGTTTTCCCGGGGGATAAGTGGAGCGTCAATTTTCAAAGGGATTCGCAGCAGGTGCCTTTGACTACCTGGACAGGCAGGATTGACAGTCCGGAGCAATTCGGGGTAATTAACTTCAGGGAGTGAAATGACAAAAATGAAAAAAATATTTTTGATTCTATTTATCCTCTTGGCAAGCATGGCCCATGGTTCCGAATGGTTTGACAAGAACAGAAATCTTGAAATTGTCTTTTCTGAAAAGGTTTGGGAATACGTGAAGAAGGCGGATTATTACGATTCGAGAGGCAACCAGGCAATTGCCGATTCTTATCTGAAACTTGCGAGAAGAAAGATGGAGCAATCAAGGCCTTTTGACCCTTCTAACTGGCCCAAAGGCTGGCCGCAGTCGGGAGAATCCATGAAGATGCTGAAATATGCTTCCCCCGAAGCATATCTTAACAGGATAATAGGTGATTACGCTCTGTTTCATAAAAGAAAGAAAGAGGCATTGATGTATTATAATATTTATGTTGAACGCTCTATAATACCCGATACTGGTTACATGATGAAAATAGCCGGCCTTTATGAAAGCGAAAACAGGTGGAGAGACGCAAAGATATTATACGAGGAAATATCGAAATTGATTGAAGCGGGAAATTTCAGGGGAACTTCGTTTTCTCCTGCTTACCTGCAAAACATGATTAAAAAGACCGATTTGAGACTGGCCAAGCCAAATATTCTTACCCTGGATATCCTTTTCAGGAATATACAGGATTTTATAAAGAGCGACATGCAAAAAATGCTGGCGGACGAGATTAAGAATATGAACAGCTTCTATTCTATCGACAGAAGCGTTTTTAACAAGGCTATGTCAGAAATGGGAATAACGCAGGATGATTTCAAGCACGACGATGAATTGTCAAATATAGGTAAAATGCTGAATGCCGATTATATTTTAAGGCCAGTCTTAACGAGGATAGATGATTATTATATTTTCCAGGTTGATATTTTCAATCCCCATAAATCGTTATGGTTTGAATCCTATGAATACAAGACGGAATCTTATGAATATCTGCAGAATTTCGTAAAGAGGTTTTCTTTCCAGTTTCAGGACAGGGATATTCCCGATAATCTTTACATTCCAGAGAACAGGCTGCTTTGGAATTACGAAACAGACAGTTTTATAACAGACTTTGGTTTTTCAGCGGGTTCCAGGAATATAATAGCAGGAACCGAGAATGGCACCATATATGTTCTTAATTCGACAGGCGTTTTACTCAGGCAGTTTGCCGTGCCCGAAAAAATAATTAAGGTTGCCATCTCTCCATGCGGAAGGTATTTTGCATGGATATCCCTGAACGGCATTCTTTATTTCGGCGACATAAAAGGCGGCATAAGATGGCGCCAGGAAGTTAGAAATTATGCGAGAGGAATTGATATTGCGGATGAGGGTAGATTTCTTGTAATAAGCGTAAATGACGGAATCGTTTTCAAAGACAGGAATGGCGAAACTTTTTGGGATATGAAATTGCCCGAATGGGTTTCCTGCGTTAAGATATCTGACAACTCGAGACGTGTTTTTGTTGGAATGGACGGAGGCCAGTACTGGAGCATTTCGGATGAAGGAAATGTTCTGTGGAAGAAAAATCTCAATAATAAAGTTGCCAATATACAAGTGTCCCGGAATAATGAAAATTGTGCTGTAACAGAAGCAGGCAGGACTTTTCTTTACGACGGCGAGGGCAATGAAATAGTCAATTTTGAAGCTGGACAGAATATTGAATATTCAGTTTTTAACCCGGAAATAATGAAACTGATAGCAGGCAAGAAAGGCGATTATTTCTATGTTTTGTCTCAAGACAGAAAAAAATTATGGAGGTATGACCTTTCCGGCAAGACTTCTTTTGTTGCAACTCTTGATGATGGAACTTTCCTGACTTCCGTTGAAGGGAAAAATGTCTTTTCCTTCCGGATAATCTGGCTCTGAAAAGATGAAATTTTGTTGGAGAAGGAATCTGTTTTTCAATCCGTTTTACTAATCTGTTTTTACCGTTCGATAATTATGCATGGGCAAGGAGGCAATAAAATGACAAGAGTGGGCATTATCGGAGCAGGATTTATGGGAAGCATGCACGCAAACGTTTATAGCATGCTGCCGGATGTCAAAATAGTTGGAATAGCGGACGTACGAGGTGAAAAAGCAAAATCACTTGCGGCAAAATTCAAGGCGATTCCCTATTATGATGCCGAACAACTTATTTCAAAACAGGATGTCGGGGTAATAGATATATGCCTGCCAACATACCTCCACAAGGAATTTGCCATAAAAGCGGCAGAGAGCGGAAAAGACATCATGTGTGAAAAGCCTATTGCGCTCAATGTTGGAGATGCAGATGAAATGATTGCGGCATGCAGGAAGAACAAGGTCAGGTTGATGATAGGACACGTGATAAGGTTCTGGAACGAATACCGCTTTCTCAAGGAAGTTTACGACAGGAATGATTATGGAAAATTAAAAAGTCTTGTTTTGAGAAGACTTTCTCCCCAGCCCTCATGGAGCTGGCAGGATTGGCTGTTGGACAATGAGAGATCCGGAGGAGCGCTTGTTGACCTTCATATTCACGATACTGATTTTGTTCTGTACCTCACGGGAAAGAATCCCCAGAAGATTTATTCAAAGACAACGGGGGATGGCGATTATTCCCATATTGTTACAACATTTACTTTTGAAAACGGCCCTGTTATATCTGCGGAAGGGGGATGGGATTTCCCGTCTCAGTACCCGTTTGAAATGAGTTATACGGCGAATTTTGAGAAAGCGACAGTTGAATTCAACTCAAGGGCCAATCCTTCCCTTGTTGTATATGAATCTTCTGGAAAGACGGACAGGCCTGTGTTCGACAAGATAAAATCCGAAGGTGGAAACGGCAACATAGAAGATTTGGGAGGGTATTTCAAGGAAATTAGGTATTTTGTGGACCATGTCAGCCATAGCAAACAGTTTAACGTGGTGACGCCTGAAGATGCCAGGCATTCCCTTGCGGTTCTTCTCGTGGAAAAGGAATCCGCCGATAAGAAGGTTGAAATGCTCATATAAGGGAGGCTGTTAAATGAAGTCAGGTTTTGTGTCGATTGTCGGAAGGCCCAATGTGGGCAAATCCAGCTTGATAAACGCTCTCATGCAATCAAAAGTTTCAATAGTATCTTCACACCCAGCAATCACCAGGATAAAAGTATTAGGCGTTTATAATGCGGATGAAGGACAGATAATTTTTCTCGATACCCCGGGTTTTGAAAAAAACAGAAGCGAACTTTCCAAAAGCATGTCCAGAACAATATTCAGTTGTGTAGAAGACTCTGATATTGTTTTGTTTCTTATTGATGCCAAAGGGTGGCAGGAATATGACGAAAAAATACTGGAGAGCATTAAGAAATACGAAAAGAAAATAATTCTTGTTATAAATAAGGCTGATATACTTGACCGCAAGGAATTCCTTCTGCCTCTGATAGAAAGCAGCTTTGAAAAACATGATTTTCTGGAGGTTATTCCTCTTTCAGCAACCAGAAAAAACAATGTTAACGGGCTATTGAAAGCAATTTTCAAACATCTTCCGCGTGGAGAAAAAATATTTCCCGATGACATGAAAACAAATATACCTTTGGAATATGAAATTGCGGAAATAATAAGAGAAAAAATAGTTAACAGCACATACCAGGAAGTTCCCCAGAGTATCGCTGTTGCAATAGAGGAACTGAAGCCGGGTAATAAAGACAAAAAGATGATTGCTATCAAAGCCGCCATAATAATTGACAGAGAGAACATAAAACCTATTATAATAGGCAAGAACGGCGAAAAACTTAAAGCTGTGGGTTCAAGTGCAAGAAAGGAGATAGAAGCGCTCCTGGGAAAAAAGGTTTTTCTCGAGCTCTGGGTGAAAACAGTCAAAGACTGGAAAAACAGGCCTGATATTTTCAGGGGTTTTGGCTATGGTAATTTTTAAAAAGAGCGTGTTCCGTTTTTTCCCAGAAATGAGGCCTTCTTATATACTGGGAGAATCCCTTCCATGCCCCCATGCTCATTAAAAACCAGTAGATGGGAGACAACAGGGCAATAAAGGCAAGTTTATACCACTTTCTTTTTATTACGCCCCAAACGTTTACCAGTATAAAGAAAAAATTTCCCGCAAGAAGCACCAATGTTGAAAAAAGAAGAAATTTGTCCGATACCATAAATTTATCATGTCGTAACAACCATATAATTATCATAAGCCAGGCAACAGGATTGAAGCACAAGACGAAAAAATTACCTCCCACGATAACATTGAAATGGAAAAAGTTAACAATGCCTATTTTTTTTATCAGCTTCAGAGGGTTGCGCATATTGACAAAATATGTCTGTATGTAACCCTTTACCCATCTGCTTCTCTGTTTTAACCAGTTGCCGAGTTCGCTGTTGGCTTCTTCCCATGTAGTGGTATCGAGGACCCTTGTAGTATATCCGGCTTTGAATATTCTAATTCCGAGGTCGCAGTCTTCTGTCACGTTAAAAGGATCCCATCCTTTGAGTTCAAGGAGCTTTTCTGTTTTAAAGTGGTTGGATGTTCCTCCCAGAGGCATGGGTGCTTTTATTGCATCAATCCCCGGAAGATACAAGTCAAACCATGAGGAATACTCGGCTGTAAACCACTTGGTAATGATATTCTGGTATGGATTGTAATAGTTAAGTTTTGACTGGAGACAGGCGACATTGCCGGGTATTTTCCTGAAAGCGAGAGCGGCTTTTTTCAGCTGGTTTTTTTCAGGGATGTCCTCGGCGTCATAAATGACAAGGTATTCTCCACTGGCTTTAAGGAGTCCATAATTCAAGGCTTTGCCTTTTGTCTTGGGTTTGAAATCAGGTATCTCTATTATCCGCCACCATTCAGGCAGATTTTCTCCCTTCAGGAAATCTTTAAACTCGTTGTCGTCTTCCTCAATCAGAAGAAGGATATCAAGCTTTTTTCTTGGATAATCGATATTTTCTATGGCTTTATAAAGTTGTGAAAATATAGCTGTTTCTTTATAGACTGGCAGCAAAATCGTATAAAGGGGCCATGTTTTGGTATTCGAAAGCTCAATATCGCTTACCTTAATTTCAGTTTTTTTCAGATTGCCTGCAATTATCAGGATAAGTTTGTGTGTGCATATAACAAGGTATAAAACAGTTGTTACATAATAGAATAACCGGTAAAAGTGAATAAATTCCTTCTGGCTTTGAAAGGCAAGTAATAAAACCAGGAGAATAAGCAAAAGCATCAGTTTTTGAGAAATGCTCAGATTTGATGCCGCGTTATCGTCTGGCAGCGGTACCTTTGTTTTAATATATTCAAGGTGTTTTTTATGGCTGTTCATAAGGTTTTATTTTGGATTCCATTCTATTCCATTCTTTTGATTAGACTGGCAAACCCTGTTTTCTGTATACTTGAAAATAAAATGCAATATATTATAGCATAAACCAGCGTGCCGGGATATGAAAGCCAAGGCATTCACCGTTTTCTCAATAAGGACAGATTTGTTTAACCGAATTATTAATAGGTGTATTTCAGGTATCGCATTGTTCCAATGTAGAAATGCAAAAACATTGTTGAAGCATGTAACCCCATGCTTTGCAAATCACTGTTAAGAGCATCTTCCCGGTATCTTTACCAAGGAATTCAGGAGAAGGATGAGGATAGAAAAATTGACAATTGAAATTAGAAAACAGTACAATATGCGAGTAAAAATAAGAAAAAATAATAACAGGAGAAGAGGAGACAGATTATTGGTTATCTTTAAGCCGGTTTTGTTCCATAAGAGTGAAAAAGGTCTACAACACAGAGAATGTGAAAGAAGCCTGTTGAAAAGGGCAATTCCATGGATTTATAGTTTCACTGCAGGTATTGCTGCGCTGATATTGAGCTTTATTTTGAGTAATAGTCCTGCCTTTGGACAGACCTTTAATAGCGATGCGTCAAACCGCGGATATAACTGTCTTTTTATGGGGCATAGTTTTTTTGCTCCGGTTGCAAATTACCTGTCGACGCACGCCCGTCTTGCCGGATTTGATTCGCACAGGCAGATGGTTGTGCCCGTTGGAGGGATACCTGGAACAGCCGGTGAATTATGGAAATCCAGGCAGGAGAGGGTGGTTAAGGCAAAGGAACTAATACAAACTGGAAATGTTGACATCATTGGTTTGACTTACCACCCGGATGGCGGCTCAGGGGTGGCTGATTATTCCCACTGGGTTGAACTGGCTTTAAGGTATAATCCCAATACATCCTTTCTTATTCAGGCTCCCTGGGCCTTCAAGAAGAACAAAAATCTTGCTGAATTTGAAAAGGAAACGGAAAAATGGCATGATGCCGTACATAAAATTATTGACGAACTTCGCCAAAACTATCCTGAAGCCCGTTTTACATGCATTCCCCAGGGAAGATGGATGGTAGAGCTCTGGCGGCTTTTTGATGCGGGAAAAATACCTGAACTGACAGTTTTTGTCGCCCAAAGGGGTGGAGATCGTCGTGGTGCTCTTTTTGGCGATCAATTGGGACACGCAGGAATCTTGCCGCTCAGGACAGGCGCTCTTCTCTGGCTGGCCGTTATCTACAATTTTGACCTCAGCAGGTATGCAGGGGAAATTGGGACCGCAGCCGACCTGAAAAGTCTTGCACAGAAACTCGTTTATGAAGACCCTTATTGCGGTGTAGGAAATCCCGATACTTCATCCGTAACTTCTGTTAACAGGGGCGTAATAATATCAGCCGGAGGTCAGATATCTGATAGAAAGCACTGCGAAGAGGTTTTATCTGCCGCCGTTGAGTTTGATGCCGGGATGTATGCTTTTATTAAAGAGCACGGTTATGATGATTTTCTCAGACATATTGGCAGTTATACAGAGAGAAATTCTCTATCCAGGGCTCAAAAATCCGGTGATCGTCTTGCTCCCCGGAGAACAATTAAGCAGTTTGAGTCTTATGCCGGGGCCCGTCTTAAAGAGTGTCTCGAACTCCGCCAGCTACTTACCCGCTATACAGAGGCTCTTTCCCGCGCAAAAGAAGCCGCTGCATTTTCTTTGGAAGTTTCACAAAACGATAGAACCGGACTCTCCCAGGCATGTGTCAATCTCTTGTTATCAATGCAAAATGGAGAAGCTGCAGAGGCGGCAAAAAGCCACCACGATGGAGTTGTAAGATTGTTTGAAGGAATTCTTGCATGGCTGCAGGTAAATTACGCATTAATTATCCAGGATGCGCGCCTCGGTCTTGCAGCCTCCCATCTTCTATTTGAAGGTGAAACCGATGCTCGCTGGAAAACATCGTACAGCCCCGGATGTTTTTCTCTTCTGGTTAGAGCCCGGGATATAGAGGTTTTAGAAGAAATTGCCAGGAAAATCCTTGACTATGAACTAAACATGTCCGGAATGATAACCGAGAACGGCCTGGTGCCGGGGGAACAAAAACTTCTTCTGGAGAGTTTCCTTTCTGTTACTTCCATTTCAAAGCGGCAGGCAGTTAAACAGACCCTCTTTAATTCATTGAAAAATCCCCTTGAACTCGTATACTGGCATTACGTGCTTTCCCGGTTTGGAAGCCATGATAGCGGCATGAAAATTCTCGGACGAGTTTGGCTAATGAGTTCACGCCGCGGTATTGATGACTCCCGCCTTCTTTACGAGCGGATGCGCGAATCAGCTTTTCCAGGGAATGGCGAAGCCATATGGCCCCGGATGGATATGTCGAGGTTTGATGCACGTATACAGGCAATTGCCGACAGGGCAATGGACATCTCTCCACTGAAGGAGTTCGAGGCTATCCAGGAGCAGATACACACCATGGTAAAAAACGGCGTTTTGCGCGGTGGAGGTATTGCTGAGCATGTATTACCGCTTGGGCTTGGCAGGGGAGGTCATGGAATGAATCACTTTCTTGATTTCGGCGTGGGTGGATGCGAGGCTTTTTCAAGTTTCGTTACTGCGCCAATGTTGAGCCTTGGTAATAATGGCGTGCATCCTGTTTTCATATCCCGTCCCTGGCAGCCGTGGGGTCACTGGGTAGCAGGATTGGATTTTAACGATACTCTCTATTTCTGTGATGGGGCAAATATTAATCATAAGCCTCCGGTTCCCCTGGAAGAAAGGGTCTCAGGTCTTTTTAACAGTGCTGGTTTTAGAGCGAACCGATATCTTGGAATCAGGGTTTATTCACAAACCCTGGCCAGCTGGGAATGGGAATGGATGCTTCATGGCTCAGCGAAATGGCAACAAACGCAAAGGATTGCCAACCCGGTCTACTCAGCATTGACGAAATCGCGCTTAAAGAATTATCCCGTAGGTGCTTTCAAGCTTGAAAACGCGGGTGAAATGGAAATGGAAAACCTGTTCCAAATTGCCCGTAAATGTGGCGAATAACATTTATATTGCATAGTATCCCGGTCCAAAATGCATATAAACCCAGAAAAGCAAATCAAGGTTATTTTCGCAGAGTCCTAAGAGTGGTATATTTGAATAGTTTTTGCAAAATACATTGAAGCTTTTTTCAGTACCGGGCAAAAAAATCCTTTTTATGATAGCTGTTCATAATACTCTGCCTTGAAAGCAATCCACCTGTTAAAAGGCGGAAGTTGTATTTTCAAGGTTCCGGAATCCGTCTCTATGATTTTCTTCTCTATAAGACCCTTTTCCATGTCGTAAAAGCTCACGTTGTACCGTCCGTCTTTTTTATTCTTAACAACTATCTCTATATCCTTCATTGCAGGAAACGGATTATTTCGCATATCTTTTGTCACCGCGAAATCATATACCCAGCAGCTGACAAAATAATCGTTTTCCAGAGTAGATGCGAAAAGCTGCTTTTTGCCCGGACCTTCTATTTCCGCTTTGCCCTCTTCCAGAATGCTGCTTATCCTGTCAACTCCCGATGAATACTCCGAGAATACAGAGTAAATATTGAAAAGTTCCTTTTCCTTGACAAACCTGTGCCACCAGAATAATGGAGCTGCAGCGAAAGGTTTATGGTAACCGTACCATAAACCTGCAATGATGTCTCTCTTAAGATTTTCAACCGTGGAGCCTCCTGACGTTCCTCCGAATTCTGAAACAAACGCCGGCTTGCGGAATTTCGAGTGGTGCCTGTGGATGTTGTCGAGGCAGGTCAAAAGAGATTCTCTTTTCACGTCATAATAGCCGTTGGTAATCGTAAAGTCTATTATATCTGAAAGTATGGGATTAGCCGCAAGTATTGTATAATGGGCTGTCACGAGATGGTTGAAAAAGTCGGTTTCTCTTAAAAAGGCAGTCATCTCGCGGTACCATGCTGAAATTGATTTTTCGTGCTCCCTGTAAAAATTGCTTTTCGAACCTATCAGGTTCATCTCGTTTATGATTTCCCATGAGAATACTGCCGGAGAATATCCCCATCTTGCTGTTATGTGAAGAAGCTGTTTCTTAAAATGTTCTTTTGCTTCGGGATTTGTAAAAAACTCGTCGGGAGTTTTCAGAAATCCTCCGTTTGCGGCGTTATAAGGATTATCCTGCCATTCCTGGTCGCACCATGTGCTCAGCTGGCCGTGGTTGATGATTACAAGCTGCAGGAAAATATTGTTTTTTTCCGCAAATTCAAGGACCCTGTCCAGTTTGTAAGCGTTCTTCAGGTTGTAATATCCCAGTCCTCTGTAGCCTGGCCTGTTTTCCTTCCATTCGAGGGCTGCAAACCAGGGTGCCATCCACACTTCGGCAAAATTCATTCCGTTAAGGGACATTTCTCGGAATATTTCCTCGTAGTAAAAAGTTCCCGAGTCAGGCTCTGTTTTTCTTTTCATCAGGGACGCGTATCTTGTATCAGTTGGAGACCTCACATTGAGCCCGACGGGATAGAAGAATGACCCGTCGCAGAATACAAAATACCTGTTGTCTACGGAACTTGTTTTGATGAAACCCTGTTTTTCCGGCGCAACAGCAGTGAAATGGTTTTCCTTTGATAAAAAAATCTCTTCGTTTTGCCTGAGTCTTATATAATACCTGTAAGTGCCCTGTTTTTCCGGCGTGAATCTAATTTTCCAGCACGGATAACCTTCGGGAGAGAGTTTTTCTTCGTCGTTCTCAAGTTGCCTTGAATAGTTTTGGTAATAGAAGCCCGGAATTGCAAGGATATTTCCTTCAGGGCACGTGAAAATGCCTTCAACTTTTATTTCATCAGGATTGAACGGATTTTGTATATTCCTTCCGCTATTAAAGCTCAATTCGAATTTTTCGTATGTTCTTAAAATATCGGAATTATATGAATATTCGGGAAAGATTTGCAGGTTGCCCGATATGTCATCCATATATATTTCTGAAGTTTTTTCCTGCTCCGAAAAGAATTTAATGCTCATCTTTCTTATTCCTGAAGCGGGTTTTTCCGACCATGGCTGTGAGTGCCCTATGCTTTCCCAGAAAGCGCTGCCTGGCTTTACATCAATAGTCAACCTGTTCCAGATGCCTTTGGCAAGATTAAACTTTTGTGTCTGGTACCAT
>Ga0116144_10001914_pt1 | contig 23535 bp, 15 predicted proteins | sample AD_UKC035_MetaG_FD_89746 | JGI IMG/M metagenome (GOLD analysis project Ga0116144, IMG submission 89746) | Active sludge microbial communities of municipal wastewater-treating anaerobic digesters from USA - AD_UKC035_MetaG | ecosystem: Engineered > Bioreactor > Anaerobic > Digestate | place: USA...
CAGCATCAACCTCGATGTTAAAGCCAACGGCAACATCTGGTTCGCCTACAAAAAAGGCATCATGATCAAAAACGAAGTAACTTCGAATATGGTTATGATGATGGAAAACGACCTCGGCGGCGGCAAGAAAGAAAACATCGAAACCCGCATGAATCTCAGCCTGACCATGGGCGTTGTAAAATAATTTCGGTGTACCTTGACGCTATCGCGAACGATTCTTATAATCAAAAACAGATTAGTAACAGGTCTTTGAAAAACCTAAACGGAATCCAGTAGCGAAGCGAAAAAACGGCACAGATTATCTCTGCTGCCGGTACTGAAAACGAAACTGGAGCTCCGCTTTAACCCGAAGCGGAGCTTCTTTTATAACCCGATACTTTACCCGGTATCGACTTACCTACCTACCCTTAGTTCTCTGTTCTATGTCCTAAGTTCTCGTCCCGACTCTCAACAGGAGGAACCATTATGAGGTTGAAACGCAGTCTTATGAAGATGATGGCGACAACCTTGGCCGTAGTCATGCTGTTGACAGCCTTCGGAACCAGTGCCCACGCAGGCCTGTTTACGAAGCTCAAAGACACGGTTAAGAACAACCCTGTGAAATCAGCTCTTGCTGGTGTAGCCGCAGTTGGTGGTGCAGTTCTTGCAGCCCCTTACATCGCAGGTGCAGTTGGTTTCGCATCAGGTAGTGTCGCAGGCATCGTTGGTGGTGGAACCGCAGTAGTCGCTGGTGCAGGTGCCGGTCTGGCCGGTATCGGTGCTACAATCTGGGGTGGCCTGAGTGCCGCCGGCGGTTTTGTAACTGGCGCCCTTGGCGCAATTGGTGGAGCAATTGGCAGCGTATTCTCCGGAATCGCAGGCTTTATCGGTGGTATCATCGGCAGCCCGCTCTTTATCCCGGCTCTGTGCCTTGTTGGCGCAGCAGTTGTAGGGTATCTCATCTGGAAGAAATACAAACGCCAGAATCAGACCATTGGCAATGGCAGCAATCTGCCCTCAGCCGGTCCGGTCGCTCTTCCCTCAAGTGAAGTTGTAGTAAGCCCGAATGTAGGTGCTCCGGCAGGGAACGTAGTTCCTTCGGTAGAAATCCCGGTTTCTGGTTCTGTATCAGCCCCTGAAGCAACCGCTACCCCGGTTACTGAAGCAGTTGAAGCAGCCCCGGCCGCCAACGCCTCTACCGCCCTCAAATCAGCTCACGCTGAATACATCAAGGCCTATAACAAATACATCAACATGGTTACCAATATCGGTGGCAGTGAAAACCCCGATGAGGAACTCAGATCTAATCTGCTTCGCACTGACACTCAGAAAGCTCTGACTGACTATCGTGAAGCATACAACCGCTACATCACTCTCCTCAGACAGAGCAACTCGAAGTAGCCGTAATTAAAAAGCCCCGAACTCCGGTTCGGGGCTTTTTTATTTTGCCTTAAACGCTAATCAACCGCGAATCAGATAAAACCCGTGCCAGTCGCCGTCGGTCTTTTCCTGCAGGTGTTTCCAGCCATTGCGGGCAAAAGCCTCTTTGACTATCGGGGCGTTAGTTGAATTCACACCAGAAAAAACACCCCATCCGCCCTTTTTCACCCAGGGTGTGAAAACCGGCAGATACTCAAGAATTACCGGCGAAGTGATATTGGCCACCAGGCCATCAGCCTCAATCTCGGGCCGGTATTTGCCCAGATCAGCGCAGATCATTTTCAGCCGGTCAGAAATACCATTGAGAGCCGCATTTTTGCGCATATTCTCAACCGCCGCACCTTCGATTTCAATGGCAACCCCGCCCTGTGCGTTGTGCTTCATCAGATAAAACGAGAGAATACCACTGCCGGCACCCAGATCGAGAAAAAACTGCCCGGCCGGATCTATCTGGCTCATGAATTCAAGACAAAGCCTGGTAGTCTCATGTGTACCGGTACCAAAAGCCATGCCCGGGTCTATCAGAATAGTGTTTGCCTGTGTTTCATGCGGCAGTTCCGGCTCCCAGGGGGGGCGAACCACGATTTTATCTCCGACACAGATCGGCTTGAAATGTTCACGAAAACCCGCCATCCAGTCCTGATTGTCGCTGTATTCTTCGATCGACAGCGCCGAGGGGTTAAGAGAAAAATCCTTGAGCCAGTCAATTATAGCCGCTTCGATCGCAGCAGTGTCCTGTTCAACGGTCGAAGCGACAAAGCTTACGATCGTCTCACCGGTATAAACAAAGTCGGTTTCGCCAACGCCCTCGTCACGAATCTGTGGGCTCGAAAACACACCAACCCCGAAGCGGTCAGCCAGACCAAGCAGCGGCTCTTCATAATCTGAAGGAATTGTAACATTGAATCTTTTCAGCACGGTTCAACCTCTTTTCCTGATAGCAGCCATGCGCCCATCAACCTTTTCGAGCATTGCCTTGTCACCGCGGGCGATTTCCCGCAGCTGCTGCAGCACCATCAGAGCCTTTTCCGGCTCGCCCATGGCATCGAGAGCCTCAGATTTGCCAAGCATCGCAAACTTGTCTTTCGCGTCGAATTCTTCAAGAACCTGGTCAAAAGTGCGCAAAGCCCTGTCATTGAGACCGACTTCAAGAAACATGCGGCCGAGAACGTTTACGGCGTAGACATCGTCAGGCTCGTAATTCAGCGCAAACATCAGGTTATAAATGGCATTCGGAAAATCGCGGCAATCCTGATAAGCCTTGGCAAGGTTGTAATAGGCAAAAGCGTAATCGGGCTGCACTTCAATAGCCTTTTTCAGATAGTTGATGCCGTCTTCGTAACGTTTCTGCAGCACCAGCAGCTTGCCCATATTGCTGAGGGTAAAGGCATCTTCGGCATCGAGGTTGATAGCCATGGCAAAATGCTCTTCAGCCTGGGCGTGCATACCCTTGTCCATGTAGATCATGCCAAGATTTTTGAGAATCGAACACTTGTCGGCAGCTGCAGCCAGCGCCGAATTGAAATGCTCGCGCGCCTCTTCCATATTCGAAGTTTCAAGACAGATGCGGCCGATATAATAATGTGCATCGCTGTTAGCCGCATCTATCGAAAGAACCCGGTTAAAATGCCCCTGAGCCGCAGCAAAGTCACATTTTTCAATAGCCGCACGGCCAAGCAGAACCATTGCCTGGGCGTTCTGAGCCTCTTTTTTGAGAATCTCGCCCGCCAGCTTCACCGCTTCAGCCGACTCGCCAAGCTCGAACATTACTGTCGCCAGGCTCAGCTTGTTATAAAGGTCTGACGGGTTGACTTCGAGCGCCTTCTTGAGGATCTCGACGCATCTCGAGTAATCACCCTTCATGCGATAGGCCAGCGCCAGAGAGTTGCGGGCATAACGGTCGGAAGGGTTCATCTTCACCGTCTGTTCGAGCGTCGAAATTGCCTTGTCGATGTCGCCCTGCTCAAGATAAGTGTTGCCGAGCAGGTAATTGGTGTAAAGATCTTCTTTTTTGACCTTCAGCGAGCCGTCGAGCAACTGCCGCGCCCCTTCGAAATCGCCCTTGTCCTTGAGCACCATGGCCAGCTTGTTCATGGTGTAAATATCGTTTGGCTTCAGCTTCAGCGCCGCTTCAAAATACTTCTGCGCCTCATCGAGATTATTCAGCTTGAGCGCCTCACTCCCTCTGGTATAGGCTTCCTGAAAATCCATTTCCTGACTCCTTCTCTATCGCTGTAACATTTCTGAAATGGCAGGGAAAAAGCCCCGCCGCTCCGCGCTATTACATGTCCACGTCGAGATCCGCCTTGAGAGCCGTCAGCGAAGCAACCACCTGGCGCCGCACCATCGGATCTTTATCGGAAAGGGCATTGATCAGAGGCTCAACCCCCTGTGCCATGCCAAGCTTGCCCAGGGCATAAGCCGCCGAAGCGCGCATGTTGCTCTCAGAATCCTTGATCATGCGCGATAAAAGTTCAAAGACCTTCAGATCGCCATATTTGCCGAGAGCAATCAGAATGTTGGCCTTAACCCGGTTATCCTGCTCGTCAACGAGCAGATTGAGAAATTCGTAAACCCTTTTGCCACCGATGGCTTCCATCGCCTCAACTGCGTTAGCCTTGACACGTCGGTCACCTGAGCGAAGTTTTTCGGTAAGAAGAGCAATGTGTTCCTCGCTGCCGACCTTGCCAAGAACCGCAATAGCACGCGAAAGAACCTTCGAATCCGCTTCACTGCCAACCACCTTCTCGACAAACGGCCGGGCCTTTTCGGGGCTGATGCGTTCGATGACATCCATGACCTGATATCTGACTTCGGGGTCTTCATCGGCAAACCAGGCAAAAAGCTTCTCGGGCTCAGCTGAATCGATCGAGCTTTTAAGAATGCGCAGGATCATGATTTTGGTCCAGGAGGTTGCGCCGCTGAAACCGTTTACCAGATCAGCCGTTTCCTTGAAATTACCGACTACAAAGGCATTCATGCGACCCTGTTCGCCCGAAAGCACCTCGAGCTCATCAAAATTGACGACATCTTTCAGCAGAACGTTGACCTCACGACTGGCAATAACTTCGTCGCTGTCCTGAACCCTGGCAAGAGTTCTGAAATCAGCAAAGCCATCACCAATCATGACAGCAGCTTCACTGTTGTTCTCGCCGAACTGACCGCGAATCATTTCCATGGCATGCAGCGTAACTTTCGGCGCAAATGGCAGATCCTGACGGCGGCCAAGATCGCGGCTGGTGAGCCGGGCGGCATTCAGCGCCTTGAGCAGCGAGTCATGCCGGTTCGGATAAGTGAACAACACCAGAATGCCAGAGGGGAAAAGCTGCACCGTTACATGCTGCCCAGGTTGAACAACTTTGCGCAGGCAGTTACAGCATTCCTGTACGGCCGAAAAAATACGGTTGCCGTCAACACGGTTGATCGACTCGTCAATGCCGCTGAAATAAAGGAATAACGACACGGCAAACAGCTTTTCGCCATTCTTTTCGTTGCCGGAAAGGGCCTTGAGCGTTCGCTCGACAATGCTGCGGCTGACATACTGCTGCAGACCGCGGCCGATCATGTCGCGCTCCTTCATGCTCATGATCATGAAGTTGAAAGCATGCGCCATCTGTCCGAATTCATCATTTCGTTCGATATAGATGTTCTGCCGCAGGTCGCCGGCGGTGACCTGTTCCATCGCCCTGATGAACCATGAAATTTCTTTCGAAATACGGCGCGAAAGCAGGTGCATGAAGAACATCATCAGCAGCAGAGCAACCACAAAAAGCAGCACGAGACGGTCGCGAACGGCCGCAAGAGGCTCATAACGACCGGTGCTTCGCCAGCCGACCTTAACGGTACCAAGGCGATGCCGATCGCTCATTACCGGCACCAGAGTTTCGTAAAGGTCCTGATCATCGAGTCTGAAAACAGCAGCCTGCTCAGAATTGAGACTGCGAAGATAGTTCTGATCGCTGGCAGCGCTGCTGCCGACATGTGACGCATCTGAATGGAAAACAACCTGCTCGTCTTTAATTACCGAGAGGTAAGCGAAGTCTTCGTTGTTTGCCAGCAGCTTAAGACCTTCTTTGAGATCAAGATCGTCGCCCGATTCAATCATGCGTGCGGCAGCCGGAATAAACAGCTTGGCAGAATACAGCTGGTGGCGGGTAAAAGTTTCGCGCCACTGGCCGTCATACCAGTTCTGCATAGTCACTCTGGTAGCCATGAATAAAAGCAGAATTATCAGAGCCGAGCCACCTAATAATGTGTGATGCAGGTTTGAGGCGTGATGCCTTCTGACAAACCAGGCAGCCGCCAGCGCCAACATCACCAGTGAAAAAACCAGGGTATTGCGGAATCTGACCTGCGAAACCCGGTTATCTTCAGACTCTCTGAAAAAGCCGACGCGCAGCACGAATTTTCGGTTGTTGCCGGTCATCACCGGAATTGCAGCTTCGATCAACGAAGTAGTACGCGAAGTGTCTCTGAACGGAATAAGCTTCAGATGGGGCGCTTTTAGAGCCTCTTCCTCGATGTTTTCAAGAACGCCGACCGGTAAAGAATAATTCTCTGAGCGGGCAAGCAATGCGCCGTCAGCCTGCTGTACAGCGGCATAAGCGATAGCCTCTTCAGCCAGCAGGTTTGACAACCTTGGTGACAGGTCGATACGGCGCTCGATTGAATCGGCAACTTCGCGGGCAAGCATTTTAACCAGCATCACCCGGCGATTTTCGTATCTGGCCTCGACCTCTTCAATGTCGGCAACCGTAAAATAATAGGCAAAACTCGACAGGGCAAGAATTACAAAGAAAATGAGAACTCTTTCAAGCATTCTTGAATCACGGAACATGCTCATTACCTTATTTCTGCCGGCTTTCGCGCATAGTCATGCGAATAAAATGGGCGGCAATTTCGGGATCGAACTGGGAACCACTGCAACGCTCGATTTCTTTCAGAGCCTCTTCAACAGTCATCGCCTTACGATACGGGCGATCAGTCGTCATGGCATCGTATGTATCAACCACACTGACAATTCTGGCGAGCAGCGGTATTTCTTCGCCTTTGAGGCCGGAAGGGTAGCCCTTGCCATCATATCGCTCATGATGATGACGAATGATCGGCACGATGGCTTCAAGGAATTCTACCTTGCCGAGAATATGCAGACCAAGATCAGGGTGCGATTTGATAATCTCAAATTCTTCATCGTTCAGTCGACCCGGCTTATTGAGAATTCCTTCCGGAATGCCTATTTTGCCGATGTCGTGCAACAGACCGCCGAGCTTGATCTTCTCGATTTCTTCAGAAGCAATACCAACCTCAGCCGCAAGCCTGATCGATAATTCTGTCACGCGTTCTGAATGACCGCGCGTATAGCTGTCTTTGGCATCGATGGCACTTGTCAGTGCAGAAAGGGTGTCGATATAGGCTCTCTGCAGGTTCTGAAAAAGATCGGCATTCTGAATGACAAAAGCTACCTGACTGCCGAGAATCTTGAGTAGATCGAGATCCTCGGGGCGGTAAGTAAAATTGCCGCGCTTGTTGGCAACCTGAATAATGCCCAGAAGCTTATCTCTCGGCTTCAAAGGCAGAACAACCGTATCACGCAGAATCAGATCCTGAATTTTGTGCATTTCGCTGAGCTTGAATTCAGAAGCTTCAAGATTGGTTATCATTCTAAATTTTTCGTCGCGGCGCACCGCTTTGATAAGGTCTGTGTAACCATCTTCAGAACCAGGCGCAAAAGTATGCCCGGCACTTGCCGTCTGCAGCCTGAAAAAATACGGTAATTCATCCTTTTCACGCACCAGAAAAAGACAGGCCACATCGCTGTCGGTACCATCACTGGCAATCGAGAGAAATTTGTCGACCAGCTGCTGAAGATCGATGTTCGAAACGATTTCCTTGCCGAGAATGAAAACATTGCTCAAAACCAGCAGACGCTTGAACATGCGTTCATAAAGAATCGCACTTTCAAGCGAGGCTGCCGCCTGCGAAGCAAGAATCGGCAGAATTTCACAGATATTGTCGGGAGCGTCTGAAGTCAGCTTCAGACCGATCAAACCAAGAATGCGATGCCTTCTGACCAGCGGCAGCAGAATGAAATCTTCAATAGTGATGATTGCAGCTTCGGTTTCCTGCCAGCGCGGATATTCAGCTTTGAACTGCGCCCTGATCTTATCCATTTTTTCTTCGAGAATTACGTTGCTGATGCGCACGTCAAGATCAGAAGGGTCTTTACCGGCCAGCGAAAAGAATGATGATTCGGCCTTGCAGAGAATCAGAGCCTTTTTGAGAATAGCCCGCAGCAATGAATCAAGCTCGATAAAAAAGCCTGTTTCATCAAGGGTGAGCAATTCCTGAATCTGACGCTTGAGAGTTTCATTCTCACGAATCAGAGATTCTTTGTTAAAACTGCCGCCAGATGGATTCATCCATGAAATGTCAAACATGATGCCGATTCTACCATGCCACCGGGATTATTACAATCATTCTTCTGCCACCACACGCCCCTCTATACGCAGCACAACCGGACCATTACGACTCAGACCGGCAATATGATCCTTCACCACATCGCGCTGCTGACGGCCAAACTTCAGGTTGCGGCCGTTTCTGAACGGCAGAAAGTTGTCGCCGCCGTCAGCAAGGAAATTATTGGTAATCACCGAATAATACTTTTCCGGGTCTATGGGCGTTTCGCCGGCTTTCGCAGAAATCAGCGCATAATCCGCCGGGCTCCGGTGTCTGAAAACATAACTGATACCGGAAACCTGAAGAACCCCACGTTGCCGGCTGGCAGCAATTTTAAGCAGCTCAAGAATATCGCTGCCCTTCAATTCCATCTGCACCATCTGGTTGTCGAAAGGCATGATGCCGAAAAGATCGCCAAGAGTGAAATCTCCGGCCTGAATATTGTTCTGAATACCACCACTGTTCTGAATTGCAATCTCACAACCAGATTCAGCACGCATGGCATCAGTAATCAGATTGCCGATAAAGCACTCGGAACTGTATGATTTGCCGTAGTCCTCAGCGAAGCTGCCGATCATGCTGTCACGCAGATCCCGATTCTGCCTGGTCAATTGTTCAACCATGGCTTCAACGTCAGGATCGGCATTGATTTCGGCATGATCGACCGGAATTCTCCGGCCGGCGATTCTGATAATACTTACCGGTGGTGGCGTAATCTCAAGATCGAGAACGTCAATTTCCTTGGTCTGGTTGTAACCGCTGATTGTGGTCACGACAATTCCGTCTTTTCGCAGCGGTGATGGCGCTTCGATATCATAGTCGAGCATGACACAGATGTCTGGCGAAGCCGAAGCGATGGCTAGCCAGTCTTCAAGAGTGATCCGCTCACGGCTGTATTGAGTCAGCAGCACAACAAGATCGACCCCTGAACGGCGCAGTGCTTCGACCCGCAGCCGCAGAGATTCATCAGGTCTGGCAAAGGCCAGCCCCTCGATATTGCTTCTTGCAGTTAAGTTAGGAGTTTCTGGCGAAGTAATCCCCATTACCCCGATCTTCAGACCCATACCCGGGTTCAGGATAAGCTCCGGCGAAATATAACCCGGTGCCCGACCGCTCTCTGCTTCAGAGATATTCGAGCTGACCAGGGCAAATTGAGCTTCTTCAGCCAGTTCAGCCAGGCGTTTCTGGCCATAACTGAATTCAATATTACCGGGCAGCATCGCTTCTATGCCAAGCATATTGAGAATCTTAACGATCGACAGGCCGCGGGTAAAATAAGAATCAGCCGTGCCGGAGATTTCTGTTCCGAGTGAAAAAATATTGTAAGGTTCACCGGTGAAAGAAGCGACCGTTTCCTTGATGACGGTTGCCATGCCAGCCGCGCCACCCATACGCCTGCCCTTGTATGGCTCGAATTTAGCCTTGTATGGGTGCATTCGACCGCGACCGATACCTGTGAGAACGATATGGTACATCCGGTTGCGGCTCGGATAAGCCAGCCACAGAATTGTGACAATCAGCGAGATAACCGAAGCAACCAGAAAAATCTGCCCGAAACGTAATTTCATAGAATCTCCTGAGGATTCATTTTAGGGGCGGGCAGGCATAAAAGGCAACGTTTTTTTGCATGAAAAAAGGGCTGCCCCTGAGGGCAGCCCCGTTTTACTTCTTGAGCTGAAGCTTAGAAACCTTCGATTTCTTCGAGTCTCTTTTCAAAGACTGCTTTTTCAGACTGTTCAGCGACATGGCCGGCGCCGTATTTAACGCCTTCCTGAACTCTTCTGGTAACGTCTCTGATCAGCTTGCGGCTTTCAGGATCAAGATCTTTCATCTTGTAGGTGAAGTAGCTGAAATACTGACCGGGGTTACCTTTGTTCTGCTGCAGATCCCAGACAATTACCTTGACCAGGAGCTTGGCATTGGCTTCGCGACTTTCGTAGGTCGAATTCACGTTGCTCTGAACATCCATTGAGTAGCTCATACCAGGAGCAGCAGCCTTTTTGAAGGTGGTGATTTCACCAGACTGTCTGACGATATCGTTCATCAGCATGCCCATGGTTCTGAGAGAAATTTCGGCTTCTTCTTTCATCGGGGCACCCTGAGAGGCCTGACCAGCCTGACCGGCCTGACCGGCTTCTTCAGACTGTTCGGTCTGTGAGCCCTGACCAGCCTGACCAGCTTCATCGCCGGGCTGTTCAGTTTCAGGAGCGGGCTGTTCGGGAGCTGGCTGTTCAGGAGCCGGCTGTTCGTCGCCAGGCTGTTCAGCTTCGTCACCGGGCTGTTCGGTTTCAGGAGCGGGAATCGGAGCCGGATCATCGCCTTCGGGCAGTTCAGGCAGAACCGGATCTTCAGGAGCCGGAGCTGGTTCTTCGCTGCCGGGCATCGGAGCGGGTTCGTCATTGCCAGGAATCGGAGCGGGTTCGGAAGGAGTCTGACCAGCATCGCCACCGGGCACGCCAGGTTCATCACCTACCGGGGGAAGAGGATCTTCGGTCTGACCGGGGTTGTTGCCCTGACCAGGATTATTGCCCTGACCGGGGTGATTGTTGCCCGGTTTGCTTTCGAGTTTTCTCCAGTGACCTTTGATCCATTTGCCGTTCTTGTCATAATGGCCGACAACCCAGACGCGGTTCTTGCAGCCAAATACTTTCTTCTTCATCCAGACGCCACTGTCTTTTACAGCATTGTTGATCTTGGCGCCGGCGACTTTGATAGCCTTGCCGGTTTTGATGGCAGCATTTTTGATGGCCTGGCCGGTTTTTTTGGCGGCGGTCTTGATTGCTTTGCCAGTTTTCTGAGCAGCGGTCTTGATCGCCTTGGCGGCTTTCTGGGTGGCTTTTTTGATAGCCTTGCCCACTTTGCAGAAGAAGCCTACCTTCTTTTTACCACCAGAAGACTGATCGTAGCCTTTTCCAGCGAAGACTTCTGCAGAAAACAACATGCAGAACACAGTTACAAGAGCTATTAATCTTGTCCAGGTCTTAGACATCTGTTCATGCCCTCCATCAAAATAAAATAATAATTACTCGTTGCCGTTTGTTTATGCAAAAGGTGTACCACGAGCAATTACTGCTCCAGATACAGCTTACCGTAACCAGATGCAAAATTCAAACAAATTTTCAGCAGCTGCTGCCAGAATTTAATCGTTCAATTCCTGCAACGCCTCGGCACGGCTGTCAAAACGGCCGGCATAAAGAAAAACACCGACCATCTCAAGAACCTTCGACGCCATTTCATTCATGCCACAAAAAGCCAGCTCGCCGGCGTGCTCGTCGACGATCTTCTCAGTAACAGTCAGAAGAACGGCAACAGCAGGGCTTTCGAGCATAGTCACCCCGGTAAAATCAAAAAGGTAATTGATCACGCCCTCTTCAAGACTTTTTTCCACTGCCGGAGTCAGCACCTGCGCCAGACCTGTGGTCAGAAACCCTGAGAAACTGACCACCTGAACACTGCCAGAACGGTTAAAATCCAATGTAAATCTCTGATTATTCAAGCTTCACCCTTAAAATTTAAAAATATTTTTCAGATTTTTGAGCTCTTTGCCCACGTCTTTAATCTTTTTCTCGATCTTTTTCTGAGGCGACTGGGGCTCCTGCGGCACAGGCTGCACAGTCTGGGAAGCGGCCTCCGGAGCCGGCGAACCTGCCGGGGTCTCTACTGCCGCTGACGCAACCGGCGCCGGATTACTACCTCCACCCTTGATGCCAAAAAGTTTGCCAAGAGCTTTTTCAGCCTCTTTCTGAACCGTTTCCTTTGCCCGTTTTTCAGCAACGTCTTTTAACATGCGATCAAGCGGCAGACCCACCGACGGCGACATGAAAGAGCCCTTCAAAGTGACCGGAATATCGAGATATTCTGAATTACCGACCAGCTGCTTCAGAACATTGCTCTGCTGACAGGCTGCACGCGTCAGCTGAATCTGAGCCTCGCCATCGAGAGTCGCATCAAGACCAACAGAACCCAGGAAAGTCACCTTGCCATCTTTTGATTTTCCCATCATGTTCTTTGCATTGATGCGGCCACCGGAAATCAGATATTCGCCGGCAGCATTGTCGATCGGCCCCGAAGCAAGCTGAGGCGCATTCAGCTGATCAGCTATCTGCCTGACAAAAGGAGGCGAATTGTAATGCCCCTTCTGCATCGCCAGGCTGGCATTGCCGTTCAGACTGACAAGACCGGTGGTATTGCCTTTCGCAGCAAAAGTACCATCGAGACCACCCCGGAGAATGTCTTTATATTTAGTATTCTCAGCCAGAAACTGTTCGGTCATCAGCTGATTGATTTTTGTGTCAAACTCAAAGGTAATTGGTTCCTTGTCGACAAATACCTTGCCGCTGGCATTAACCTTGCCACTGAAAAGCTCCATTGTAGCCGAACTGACTGTCAGAACACCGGCGTGGTAAACAGCCCGCGCCTGCAGAGCCTTGAATGGAAACTTGAAAAGATCACCCTTTTCACTGACCGGCGCCGCGAATAACCCGACCGGAACCGATGCCACGCCGTCAACCTTGATTTCGGCCACTGCGCCGGTAATCGAACCATTACCGGTGCCACTGCCTTCAACCTTATAACCCGTATCTTTCAGAAAGAAACCCGCGACGTCAGTTACATCGAGAGGATCGACCACAAATTTGAAATCAGTGATAAATCTGGCCCAGTTTTTCATCGCACCGGTGACAGTCGCTTTCGACTTGCCCCAGTCAGCTTTCAGCCCGGCGGTATTGAGACCATCGTTGTCAAACTTGAGTGGGCCATGAATATTTTCGATCGGCCGAAGCACAGCCGGATGATTGAAGCGACTGGCGCGCAGCTCAGCTTCGCCTTTGATAACCGGACCAGAAACCGGCCCGGTAAGCTGAATATTCAGATCGGCATTGCCGCTGAAGTCTATTTCTTTCGACATTTCCTGGAAGTTTGTCTGCAGAAAACTGCGGATAGCGCTGAGATCAGCACCCGTGATACTTGCCTTCGCATCGACCACCGGCTTTTTGAAATCTTTCAGACTGCCGCCGATACTGAGCTTACCACCAAGAAGATCGGCAGAAAGCTTGTCTAGAACGAGTTTATCAAGATCGGCGCTGGCAGCACCATTGAGATTATTAATCATGAAACCGCGATTCGACAGATCGGCTGCCAGATTTTTGAATTCAAGACGTCCGCTGGGCTTGATGTTGGCAAGCGTACCCCCAACCTTCATATCAAGTGACAGGTCACCTTTGAACTGACCTTCTTTAACCGGAACATTGAACAGCACAGCGCCCAGACGCGAGAATTCTTCAACACTCAGATCGCCTTTGGCAGAAAGATCAAAGCCCATGTCAGCGGCATTCTTTATTGCACCATTAACATTTACAACCGCACCAACGCCCTTAATTTCAAGACTTTCAATCTTGATCTGGCCGGAAGATGGGCCGATCGAATCAAAATGAACCCGCAGTCTTTCAATAGTCGCCGCAGCAGAGGTTTTCTTTTCACTGACCTTAATCTGCTCAGAGTCAAGGGTTCCGTCAACTCTGATACTCTTTTTGGCGTCATAGGAAATTTTACCCTTGAAGGCAGCTTTGCCGCCAGGAACTATGCGGCGTGATTCTTCACTCAGATGCGTCGAAACAAGCTTCCAGATTTTATCAAGATTGATTTCGGCTTCAAGTTCACCGTTGAAAGCCACCGGGTCCATTGAAACGTTGCCGATCGGCATTTTAACGAGGTTATCAGACATCTTTGCCTCAAAACCGCTCAGGCTCAGCTTACCTTCCTTGTAGGCAAGCTGCCCTCTCCCGATATGCACTTTTTCAGGCAGTGCCTTGAGTGACATTTCAATCTGATCCGGTTTTGCAGAAACCGAGAGATCAGACACCCTGCCGTCGGCAATCACTAAATCGACACTGGCAGACAAATGACCACCCGACAGCGTCAGACCATGTTCGGCCGGAACAAATCCTTTGACAACCGGCCAGAACTGATCGACCGGAACCGGTGAAAGTTTGATACTGGCGCTGCCGGCAGCTGGAGAAATACTGCTGAAACTGCACTTCGCTTCGGCACTCAGCCCTGGGTCTATCTTCAGAGAGCACGATTCCACATCGATGGCGCCTTCGGCCAGCTGATATTTCAGATGCGCCTTGATCTCAGCGCTTTTAAAATCCTGCACATGCTTTTTGAATGAATCGGGTACAATCTTTTTAAGTTCTTCAATGTTTTCTGTCTGAACATTGACATCGGCCACGACATTTGATGGCCAGTAAAGTTTGCCTTCTACTGAAGCCCTGGCTTTTCCGATCAGCACAGCATCGACGTTGAAGGGTATCGAAGTCGAAAGCAGCGAACGGCTCAGAGCGGCAGAATTCAGCTGCACCTCATGCGCCTGACCAGAGTTACCGTCTTTTACGCTGAAACGCAGATCGGTAAAGTCGATGGCATGAAATGGAAATTTAACCGAGCTCAGATCCAGTGCTGATTTCCTGGAGCCGCTGTCATCTGTTGAAACTTTTTTACCGGCTTTCAGCTCCAGAAAAGTCGAAGATGAAGCAATCGAAAGGCTTTCAATAGCTAACTCGCCAGCAAATGCTGCCCACAGATCCGGTCTGATTTTAATTCTGTCGATATGGGCATCAAGTTTGAGATCAGCCGAATCAGTTGCAACTCTGACATTGTTGATCTCAAGACCAGGAAAAACAACTGCCAGTTTTTCAAACTGCACGTCCATGCTGATTGCCTGGCTGACTTTTTCCATCACCATTTTTTCAAGCTGACTGTCAGTCGTCAGGCGATGATAAACATAGAAAATGGCGATACCGGCAGTGACCGCCAGCAAAACACAAGTTACCAGCAGAACCTTGAAATAGAAAAACAGACCTCGTGCCGGTCTGGCGGGTTTGACTTCGTCTTCGTTCATATTTGCCTCCGAATTCGTCAAACTGTGAACCGGTTCAGCGCCCAAACTTCTCCCACGCCTGCGCCGGAGCATAATTTTTCTTCACTCTATCACAACCCCGAACAAATTTGAACCACCTGCAAACTGAGCACGGCAAACCTAAGATTGTCTCAGACTTCGAAACCTGCTTCCGTCTGCCGATAGATCACCTGAATATAGATTTTTGCGGAGGCAGAATGCGGTCGAGAAAAATCAGACCTGGTTGCCGAAGACCTGGCAGCCTGCTTTATTCGTTAATTCTTCTTTCAATAATGGTATTGTTCAACGGCTGCACCGGCAAAGGTGATCTGCGCTTCAATCCCCCGGCTGACGGCAGTGAATTTGACATCTCAGGGAAACTCTCGCTCTCAGAAATCGTCGAGACCGATCTGGCCGGCTCTATACGCCCGGTTCTCGGAACCGTCAGTGACTTCACAAAATTCAAAGTCAGCTGCGGAGGCGTTACCGCTTCGGTTTCAAAAGAAGGCAGTTTCAGCCTGAAAGATGTTCCATTTTCGCAGACGATGATTATCCGGGCAGAAGCCAACAAACTGGCGCTGATGCGGCGCGTTACCGAAGATGAGCTGTTTTATTCAGACCTGAGCAAGCTCGAAATCAATCTACAGACCACGGCCGAAGCACTTATCTATCAGCAGGGTGAATTGCTCAAAAAAAATCTCACCCCGGCTGATATCAGGGCAAGAGAATACGTCGACCAGGTTACAGCGGTTGTTACCGCCATCAAACTGATGATGCAGCTGCCAAAAACCGCCGTCACCAAAACCGTTCTCGATCTGCCGGCAGTCACCAGTCCGGCCAAAACTGCAGCTGCGAACATTCTCGAACGAGAACTGACCCTTAAAGACGCGAACAGCATTCTTCGCCATATTTTAACCCGTAAAGACCTCGAAATGCTCAAGGTCTACATCTCGCCATCATTCGGCAACGACTGGGATTCAACATCGACCTGGAATGACGCCATTGCGCATTTTGAAGAACTTTTTGCCGGCTTCAATTTCGAAGACCTCAGCTGGCGCGTGGTTGACACCGAATTTTTACCAGACAGCAAAGCCCGCATCAGAACCGAAGTGAAATTCAAGCTGAGAAACATGGCTTCTGAACAGATCGTGCGGGAAAAAACCTACGTATTCGATGCAATCTGGCGAAAAGAAGGAACTTTCTGGAAAGTATTCAGAAACATGCCCTACCGCGACACCCACCCGACCCAGATTGGTGCCGATGCCAGATGGGGTGAAATCTCAGCCGCCCACCATGAACTTCAGGCAGCTTTGGCTGTCGAAAAGCTTGACGTCTTCGCCAGTCGGATTTCGCAGACCTTTGGCAACGACTTTGATGTGACCAGCACCAGAAATGATCTTCTCGTCACGGCACAGAGCCGCTTCAACGCCATGGACGTAAAAATTGCCGATTACAGTATCGATTCGATCGAATTCAACGGTCTCGACAAAGCCCAGGTTCATTGCCAGGCCAATGTAAGGGTAATCAGCCTGATACCAGGCGTCGACATTGATTCTGGGCCGGTTAAGGCTGTTGTCGAATGGCGAAAAGAAGACGGCGTCTGGAAAATTGCCCGCAATCTGCCTTATCGTTTCAGTCACCCGACGAAATAAGCCAGTAAAGCGAAAACAAAAACCCGGCAGCTATGCATTACAGCTGCCGGGTTCTGTTCTAAAAGCTTATTTCTTTTCGAGAGTCTTCAGGCGATTGGCGACATCCGTATTTCCGGGCGCCATTTCCTTAGCCTTTTTGAGCAGCAAAATAGCCTTCTGAGCATCTTTTGGTGCTTTATAGGTGTCTGCAAGTCTAAGCAGTACCTGAACATGTTCAGGTGCGTAAGTCGAGAGAATTCTGGCATTTTTCAGAACGTCGCGGGCAGTTTTAAGATTCATAGAAGTCACCAGACCCGGGTCAATGCCCCTGATAAACTGAATTTCCTCGTCGGCGTCGTTTTCATCAGCGTCGAATTCTTTTGACACAATCAGGCAGGCCAGGGCTTTCTGCAGTTCACGTCTTTCAACCAGCACAAATGCAAGGCCGCGCAGAGCTGCGGCAAAATCTTCGGGATTGTCAGCAAGTTCCAGGGCCTTTTCGTAGGCTACCTGTGCCGAAACGATGTCGGCACCACTGTTCTTGCGCAGAAACATGAAGCCGCGTTCGGCAAAAAACGCCGAGCGTACCGGGTTCCAGAAAATAGCCTTCTGCAGGTTGGCAAGGGCTTCTTCATGCTTCCCTTCCTGGAAATCGAGAATGGCAAGGAAGTAATAGCCATCGGAAATTGGCTGTTCAACCCAGTCAATTTCTCTTTTGCTGCCGCCGCGCTGTTCTAAAAGCCTGAAAAGCTCCATTTCCATTGCTGAATGAAAGCTTTTGAAAGCTTTCTGATCAGTATCCTGGAATTTCTCATTCCCAAAAACCATCTCATTGGCGATATCACGGGCTTCCTTGAGATTGCCGGTCTTCATTCTTTCCATGAACACCAGCATCATCTGGTTGGTGAGAACCACCGGATCGGCCTTCACAGTCTGAGAGGCAACCTTGACTTCAACCATGCGATCGGTAATCCCGTCCGTAGCGGCATTAGCGGTGGCAGGTTTTGCGGCCGGGGCCGGCTTACCAGAAGATTGCTGGGCAGAGAGTTGGCTGGTGAGCATTGCTGCAGCCAGAAGACCTATTGGCAGATATTTTTTCAACATTTGTCAGCTTCCTTATAAAAGTTACAATTGGCAAGGCGCAATATACCGCTTAAGCTTAAGATTTGCAACCACCTGCCTGCTGCCGGAAAATTATCGGCAAGGCGCCAGAAAATGGTCAATTTTCCCTCGCACTGTCTGCAGAAGGACTATGTACAGGCATTCCCGATAATGGCATAATTTTTGCTTAAAGCAGGGTTCCGTTCTCACTTTTTGTAAAGAAGGTGGCCCATGTTGCGAAAAATAGTTCTGATTGTAATGTTCACTCTCGCATCTCTTAACCTTCACGCCTTTGACGGTGCCAATTTCAACAGCGCCCTCAAGGATTTTTCAGAAGGCATTTCCCAGACAGCTTATGCGATCAGTGAAAAAGCCGACAGCGCTGAGCGCGAAGCTTTTTCAGCCGCAGCTGACCGTGCTGACCGCTCTGAAAAAAGAATCAGAGATATCCTGAGTTCAATCAACACCACTGAAGATTTTGCCGCCGCTGAAAAAGAACTCGCAACCTTCGCCGCCAGCAGCGATCTCGGTGCCCACACCGTCGCTCTTGTTGAAAAAATGCTTAAAGAACGCGCCACATTCGTCACCAGCACAGCCATGGCTGCCAGCAACGTCGCTCTCAGCAACAATGGCCGCGCTGCCGAAGCACCGCAGCAACTTCTCAACCGCCGCCAGCGCCGCATGGTAATGATCGATGTGCCGGTTGTCGAAGCTGTCATCTCGCTTGAAGATACTAAAAACAACCGCCGCCTCGACAATCTGAAAGATATCTTTAAACGCCACAACTGCCGTGTAATCGCTGATAACACCACCGATGGCGGTGACAAACTCCTACACGGTTTCTATTTTTCCGGCAAAAAATACGTCGTCGACGCCCTTCTCGGCCACTTCGGCGGCGATGTCGTACAGAGCGACCTCAAGGCCATCGTCAGAATCACCAGTGGCGGTTTCTGGTCAGGCAAGAAAAGTCTTGATTTCGTTATCACTCCCAAGGCTGGCAGCAGCGTTATGGGCGAACTTTCCTGGTATAAATCAGTGGTCGAAAAAGATCCGGCCAGATACCTCGCCGAAAACAACTATGGCGAACTGGCAACCCTCGGCTCGATCGAAACCGTTGCCGGCGAAAAGAAAGTTCTGCTGAAGAACACCGTCGCCGAAATGTGGGTCATGTCTAAAAACGGCAGCATCCGCAACGCTTTCTATTCCAGCAGATCTGAACTCGGCGACATCTACGTCAACGCCCGCTGATTGCAATAATGGGAGAAACAAAAATGAATTTCAATAAAACCAGAATTCTGACAGGTGTTTTTGCTGCCGGCATCGTTTTAAGTTCTTTTGTTGCCCAGGCTGCCGAAGAAAAAGATATCGCCGACCTTGAAAAGCAGCTGATTCAGGTTGAATCGCAGTTGCTCGAACCCGAGCTGCGCCTCGACAAACTGCAGCAGGACCGCTCGAAATACGACGGTGCCAGCGGCTGGTTTCAGGGCGGCAAAAAGAAAGCCCTCGATGCAGAAATCGAAAAGACCCAGGGTCTTGTCAACCAGCAGTATTCACAGATGAAAACCGTTGCCGACCAGGTTCAGAAAATGGTCTTCTCAGTCGCCCAGACCTTCGAAAAGAATGGCCAGTATAGCAAGGCGATCGAATACTACCTTAAAATCGAGAACCGCACCGATTCAGTCAGAGAACGCGTTGCTGCCTGCTACAAAGCCGGCGCTGATTACGGTCAGGCCATCAAGTGGCTGCTCGAAATGCAGAGAACCGATAATGTTCTGCTTGAAGTCGTCGATTGCTGCAAGCTCGACAACAGCATGAAAGAAGCCGTCTACTGGCTGTTCGAAATCCTCAAACCCTGGTCTGGCAACAGTGCAGAACTCGCTGCCCTCGACCTGATTGAAAAATACGACTATCCACAGCGCAAAAACGATTACCCCGATTTTTTCCGCCGGCTGTCAGATGTTTATATCGCAAAAGCGGTTAACGCATACGAAAGCAATTTCCTGCAGGCAACCCGCGATTATCGCAAAGCAGTTGAACTTCTTGCCACTGACATGAACGAAACCCCATCAATGGTCAGCTTTGCCATTCTCGACCGCCATCAGAACGACTACCGCGCTGCCCTCGAAATTCTCGACCGGCAGAAGGAAGCTGCCGAGCGCAACTTTGAAGACAAAGTCAGACGCGCCCGCAGCGAAATTGACGATGCCGAAGACCGCCTGCGCCGCGCCAGATACGATGCCGACCGTGATTACGAAAATCGCCTGAGCAACGCCGAACATACCGTTAAACGCGCCACCGAGCGCCTCAATGAGCTCAAAGCCAGCACCACCGCAACTCCAGATGAAATCAGCCGCGCGCAGCAGAACCTCGACAGCGCTACCCGCGACCTCGATTACATCAGAAGAAACCGTGAATCAATCGTTCGCGACTACCTGCGCCCCTATCACCGCGCTGTCGAAGAAGCCCGCGATACCTACGACAAATTGCTGGCCAATCGCACCAGAATCATCGAAGAATACATCGCACCCTATAAACGCCAGGTCGCTGAAGCCAAAAAAGCCTACGACCTCATCAAGTCGCTGCACGACGCCAACTTCAAGTAAGTCCTCGAAAAAAATGGCCGCCTCACAATGAGGCGGCCATTTTTTATACCGGCAGTGTTTACTGCGCCTGGTCACACAAGGCAAATTCTCTGATCACTTCGTATTTCGGGCTTTCTTCGTTAAGAATGCTTTTTATCAGGCAGAAGCAATTTACTTTCCAGCTGCCGGTAAACTTGTGCAGAACTTTACGGACCCAGCCACCGCGACAGCGGGCCAGAGTCAGATGCGCCCTGAATTTTTTCTGATCGGCAAGACTGCCAAGACGGCTGCGCAAAAATTCTGCCAGGCAGGCAAGTTCTGCAGCGCCATCGACCGTAGCATACAAGACGCTCGGTTCACCAGCTTCAGGGAAACATGCGACATCGGAAATGCTTACTTCAAACGGAGAATTGGCTGAAGCTGCAGCATCCCCAATACGGATCACCTCATCGAGCCGATCGGCAGGCACTTCACCCATGAAGGCGAGAGTTATGTGCATCCGCTCGGGTTTGACCGGACGCCAGGGCTTTTCAAGGGTAACCGCAAACCCGTCGAGATCCTGACGAATTTCTTCAGGAACAGCGAGGGCAAAAAACAGACGCAAAGAAAGCTCCATTCTTCACTTCGACTCTTTCATCGCATTCAAAAAGCTCTGAAAAACCGTGCGACAGACACGCTTGCGAATCATTGCCCGGTCACCCGGCCAATCGACAAAAGCAGCATTTTCACCATTTGGCCCGGAGACGGCAACCCATGCGGTACCCGGACTTTTACCTTCAAGTGGCGCCGGCCCTGCAACCCCGGTTGTCGCCAGACCCCAGTCAGTGTGAAACATTTTTCTGGCAGCAACAGCCATCGCAACGGCAACCTCGGCAGACACAACCCCGTGCTGTCTGATTAAAGCGGCATCAACACCGGCGCGAATTTTTACGTCGTTGGCATAAGCAGTTAAAGACCCTCTGAAACAGCTGCTTATCCCTGGGCAATCAGTGATCTCTGCAGCAAGAACACCGCCAGAAACAGATTCCATACAGGAAAAGGTCTGCCCACGACTGTCAAGGATCTTTTTGACAGCCGAAACAACAGTTTCATCATCACAACCAAAAATCCACGGTGCAAGAATCAATTCTATTTCACGAATAACAGGATCGGCCACAGCCATGGCCTGATCTGCACTCTCGCCAGCAGCGGCGATGCGCACATCAACACCGCTGTTTCGAGCATAAGTGCCGATTCCGGGAGAATCAAGACGTGTAAACTCCTTGATTCTTTCTGCAAGATCTGATTCGCCAATTCCGATCGTATGCAGAGTGCGGTGGTAGAGCACCCTGCCCGAAGACGGCAGCAATTTTTCGACCTGCTCGCACCACATGCGCGTAAGCTCATTCGGCGGGCCCGGCAGCGCCACAATGACTTTACCGCCCTTGTTAACATACCAGCCTGGAGCTGTACCAACCGGGTTGGCCAATGCACCGGCGCTTTTGACCAGCCAGGCCTGCTTTTTATTGCCTTCAGGCATCGGGCGCTTTCTGGCGGCAAACTTCGCCTCAAGATCTTTCAACAGAGCGTCATCAATATATGGCTCTTCATTCACCGCTGCAGCAATTGCCTCTCTGGTCAGATCATCGTCGGTCGGACCGAGGCCGCCACACAAAATCAGCAGATCAGAGCGCCCCAACGCTTCTTTAACAGCCGCAACAAGACGTTCAAGATTGTCGCCGAGCGTCTGACGACGATAAACAAATATCCCGAGGTCGCGCAGCCTTTCACCAAGAAATGCGGCATTGGTGTCGATAATTTCACCAAGCAGCAGTTCAGTTCCAACACTGATCATTTCAGCAATTAGTGGTTTTTTCATCAGCCCCCCTGACAGTTACGGTTGCTATTCCAGCTTTTTCTCAGGCTGGGGTATAGAATTCTGCGCCAGTTTTCTTTCAAGTTCAGCCCGGTCACGGGTTTTACTCATCGCTTCTTCCTGAGAGATCACACCATTCTTTACCAGCTGGCAGAGGTCGTCATTGAGCAGCCGGTTTCCTTTCGACTGGGCTGTCTGCATAGCGTTCGGCAGCATATACGACTTGCCTGTACGAATCAGATTGGCCATTGCCGGGTCAACGATCATTATCTCGAAGGCCGGCACACACCCTCTGGTAATTTTGCGGCAAAGAGTCTGACAGACTACCCCCAGCAGACTGTCAGCCAGGAACATGCGAATCTGATTCTGCGATTCGGCCGGAAAATTATCAACCACCCGATCGATGGTGCTGGCTGCGGTAGCCGTATGCACTGTGGCAAAAACCAGATGCCCGGTATTAGCGGTTTCAAGAGCCATCGCCATGGTTTCGTTATCTCTGATTTCGCCAACCATTACCACATCGGGATTTTCACGCAGGCCGGCCCGCAACGCCTTGGCAAAACTGCGGGTGTGCACACCAACCTCACGCTGGTTCACAAGAGCCTTCTGACTGCCATGCACAAATTCAATCGGGTCTTCGATTGTCAGAATATGGCATTTACGGTGGCGGTTTATCCAGTCGATCATGGCCGACATGGTTGTCGACTTGCCGCTGCCGGTTGGACCGGCTACCAGAACCAGACCCTTTGGCTGCGTACAGAAGCTCGTCAAAATTTCGGGCAGCCCCAGTGCTTCCAGTGAAGAAATTTCGCCAGGAATATATCTGAAAACTGCACTGATGCCGTTGTGGTCGCGCAGAAGATTAACTCTGAACCTGAAACCCTCGCTGGTTGAATAAGCAAAGTCTTCATCGCAGCTCTCGACAAAAGCATCGAGAACCTCGTTGCGCGCCAGAGGCCGCAACATTTCAAGAACTTCGTCGGGGCCTGACTTACGCGTTCCGGGGACTTCGACGATTTCGCCGTCAATACGCCAGCGCGGCATCTGACCAGCCGACAGATAAAGGTCAGAACCCTTTTCGGTCACCAGACGACTCAGAACTTCATCGATAAAACAAAGATCTTCAGGTCTGACCATCTCTTCAGCCGGCTGCTGAGCTGAAGATTGCCGATCAGCAGAGCCTCCTTCCAGGTTTTTCTGGAAAAGGCCGGCAAAGAATTCCGGGTCAAAATAGATTGGTCTGATGTCAAAATCTTCGGGCAGAATCTGGTCTATGGCTTCAAGCTGTTCACGATCAACCGGATCGCAGTGCGCTATCAGCAGATAACTGGCAAGCTTTTTAACAGGCAGAATACGGTGTTTTTTGAGAAAACCTTCAGGAAAAAGTTTGAGCAGAGAGCCGTCAATATCAGGAATACTGCCTCTGTTCTCAATAAAAACCGGGTAAGTCTGTGAAGTGAGAATTTTCTTGCTTATCGAAGGAATCAGCGGAATATAGACCCCTGGAATTGCCAGGATCTGCTCGTGAAAAACTTTTGCAGAAAACGGAATAACCGCAAGATGACCACGTGCAAAACACGAATAAGAATGCGGTTC